>ERZ772883.56-NODE-56-length-123678-cov-6.109187_pt1 | contig 123678 bp, 132 predicted proteins | sample MGYA00580575_ERZ772883 | MGnify/ENA primary metagenome ERZ772883 (study PRJEB29015, sample SAMEA2737666) | human gut metagenome | biome: human gut; feature: human-associated habitat; material: faeces | place: China | collected 2012 ... | reverse complement strand
CGACCTCCAGCGTGACAGGCTGGCGTTCTAACCAACTGAACTACTTGGCCATGTGGATGGTGGGAACAACTGGACTCGAACCAGTGACCCCCTGCTTGTAAGGCAGGTGCTCTAACCAGCTGAGCTATGCTCCCGCGTGACAGCTATGTTATAATACTAAAAAAAATCCGAGTTGTCAATATCCTATTTCAAATTTCTTCAAGTTTTTTCCGGAGTATTTATCTCTCTCAGCTCGTCAGGAGTGAAGTCATAGACCTTATCGCAGAACTGGCAGTTCACGGAAACATCCTTGCCCTCGGCGGCGATCTCCTCAAGCTCCTCGGCATTTACGCAGCGCAGTGCGTCAAGCACACGCTCGCGGCTGCAATAGCAGCGGTACTCGATCGGGTGCTCGCCTACGGTGTGGTAGTCAAAGCCCTTGAGCACCTGACGGAAAAGCTCCTCCTCGCCGTCCTCGCTGAGTACGGTGGTCAGCTGATCCATCATAAAAATGTTGTCCTCGAGCCGGGAGATGATCTCCTCCTCTGCGCCGGGCATGAGCTGGACGATGAAGCCGCCCGCCGCCTTGACCGTGCAGTCAGTATCCACGAGCACGCCGAGCGCGCACGCGGACGGCACCTGCTCGCTCTCGAGCAGATACGCCGTCAAATCCTCGGCGATCTCGCCGCTGACAAGCTCGACAGAACCGATATATGGCTCTCTCAGGCCGATGTCACGGCTGACGGTGAACATACCGTCTCGCCCGACGGCGGCGCCGACATTGAGCTTGCCGTCGCTGCGCAGCGGAAGCTCCGTCGCGGGATTGCCCACATAGCCGCGCACATTGCCCTCGCAGTCGGACACGGCGACGATGCCGCCCAGCGGGCCGCCGCCGTTAATGCGTATCGTAAGCGCGGCGTTCTCCTCTTTCATATCCTGCCCCATGAGCGAGGCTGCGCACAGCGTGCGTCCGAGTGCGGCGCAGGCCGTCGGCGCGCAGCCGTGTATCTGCCGTGCGCGCTCCACAGTGTCACGGGCGTTTATTACCGCCATCTTTATTGCGCCGTCACCGGCGGTCGCTCTGATTATTCTATCCATAAAAATCTCCGTTTACTTCCTTTTTGCCGTGATAAATATTCTTCCCGCATCACCCTGCGGGCAGTCGTGCCTTACAGCGACATCGCCGAAGCCCGCCGCCTCAAGCAGTGCGCGCAGCTTCTCCGGTGTGTGCGCATATTCGATATGCTCCTCGTTCTCCCGCGACCACAGGCCGCGTTTTTCGAGAGAGAAGATATCCATGCCGTAGACGATGGCGGAAAGCTCCTCGTCAAAATCAGCGCGCCAGAGGCAGAGCACGTCCTCTTTCTCATCGACGAAGATATCCCCGTCGAGCGCGCGCAGAAACTCCGGCGCGCGGATATCGAAGATCAGCAGCCCCTCCGGGCGGATGAACAGGTGCAGCCGGTGAAACAGCTCCGGCAGCTCCTCCGCTGGGATGTAGTTCATCCCGTCGAGCGAGCAGACCGCCGCGTCTACCGTGCCGTAAAGATCCAGCTCCCCGGCCTCCTGACAGATAAACAGCGGCGGCGTGACATCAGACACGGCCTTGGACTGCGCTTCCATCAGCATATCCGGGGACTGATCCACCGCGATCATCTCATAGCCGCGCCGCGCAAGCTCCCATGTGAGCGTACCCGTGCCGCAGCAGAGGTCGAGCAGCATCGAGAACTCCCCGCCGTCGGCGCGGAACTCTTCCTCGTAAAAATCGGCAAAGCTCCCGTAGGGAACATCCCCCGTCAGCTTATCGTACCACGGAGCAAGGCCGTTGTAGCAGCTCACTTTTCGCTCTCCTTCAGGCGCTCAAAGACGAGCTCATAGCCGCCCGCACCGTACTGGAGGGAGCGGTTGACGCGGCTGATGGTCGCGCTCGAAGCGCCGGTCTCGGCGAGGATATCGTTATAGATCATGCCGTTATTCAGGCAGTCCGCGACCCGGAAGCGCTGCTCCATTGCGATAAGCTCCGGCGCAGTGCATAGATCGTCAAAGAAGCGCATGCACTCGTCAAGCGTCCTCAGGGACAGTATCGCCTTATACAGATTCTCGTTGCGTTCTTTTTTCTGCGTCTTGTTCATTATTACCTCCCCGGTCAAACCATGTAGTTTCACACTTTATCTGATTCATACTTTACATCATAAAAGGGAAAAAGTAAAGGGCGGCAGGGGCTGTTTACACAAAATTTAACATATGCCTGATAATGGCTCTTGCGTAAAATTTGCGGACAAGATATAATGTAAGCAGTAAAAGCAGCCGCCGGCCGCGTAGGTCGAGGCGGCGGATCGGAGGTGCTGTATGCTGTTTTATCCCGGCGGGTTTAGTATGACGGCCGTGTGGCTGGTCGCGATGATCGTTCTGCTGATAATCGAAGGCATCGTACCGGGGCTTGTGTCGATATGGTTCGCGATAGGCGCGTTTGCTGCCATGATCTCCGCGATCCTCGGCGCGCCGCTCTGGCTCCAGGTGCTCTGGTTCTTCGCGGTGTCGATCCTGACGCTGTGCCTGACAAGGCCGTTTGCAAAGAAATACGTCAATTCCCGCGCCATGCCGACCAATGCGGATATGCTCATCGGCAAGGAGTGCGTCGTCACCGAGGCGATCGACAATGTCCTCGGCACCGGCGCTGTGACCGTCGGCGGCAAGGTGTGGACAGCCCGCACCGAGGAGCCCGACGGCAAGGCCGAGACCGGCAAGGTCATGACCGTTGTGAAAATAGAGGGCGTCAAGCTCATAGTAAAGTAAAAATTTTTTATTATTAAATTATTAAATTCAGGAGGAGAAACCATGCCCGAGATCATTTCCGTTGTGATTCTGCTGCTCGTCGTTATCTTTATCCTTGTCCGCTGCATCCGTATCGTGCAGCAGGCAAAGGCCTACGTCATCGAGTTCCTCGGTGCGTATAAGACAACGTGGAACGTCGGCCTGCACTTCAAGATCCCCTTTGTCGAGAAAGTCACCAAGGTCGTCACGCTCAAGGAGCAGGTCGCGGACTTCCCGCCCCAGCCCGTTATCACCAAGGATAACGTAACCATGCAGATAGACACCGTCGTCTACTTCCAGATCACCGACCCCAAGCTCTACACCTACGGTATTGAGCAGCCCATGGTCGCCATCGAGAACCTCTCCGCCACTACGCTGAGAAACATCATCGGCGATCTCGAGCTTGACCAGTGCCTCACCAGCCGCGATATCATCAACACCAAGATGCGCACCATCCTTGACGAAGCCACCGATCCCTGGGGCATCAAGGTCAACCGCGTCGAGCTCAAGAACATCCTGCCTCCCAAGGAGATCCAGAACGCGATGGAGAAGCAGATGAAGGCCGAGCGCGAACGCCGTGAAGCCATCCTGCGTGCCGAGGGCGAAAAGCGCGCCGCGATCCTCGAAGCCGAGGGCGAAAAGGAATCCGCTATTCTCCGCGCCGACGCGAAGAAGCAGCAGCAGATCCTTGAGGCCGAGGGCGAAGCCGAGGCTATCCTCAAGGTCCAGAAGGCCACTGCCGAGGGCATCAGGCTCATCAACGAAGCCGCTCCTTCCGAAGCCGTCATCAAGATCAAGGCGATGGAAGCCTTCAGCGCAGCGGCAAACGGCAAAGCCACAAAGATCATTATCCCCAGCGAAATACAGGGCGTGGCAGGTCTTGCCAGCGGTCTTGTCGAAGCCGTCAAGGGCGATGTAAAGAGCGAGGAATAAACCTGATTTAATTTTACATTTTACCCGGACCGGCGTATGAATTTCATATCGCCGGTCCATTTTTTATATGAAAGGAAGAGGACAATGGTGGACTACGACAGAGTGCAGGATTTTCTTGAGGCACACGACATGGAGCCGGAGCGCGTTGACCCAAAGCGCGAAGCCGCGCTGATGCTTGAGGATATGCGCCGCGGCCTTGCCGGGGAGAAGAGCGATATGCCCATGATCCCCACATATCTCAGTAACGATGCCCAGCTTCCGCTTGGCCGCAGCGTCGCGGTCATTGACGCCGGCGGGACTAACTTCCGCTCCGCGCTCGTGCGCTTTGAGGAGGACGGCTGCCATGTGTCCGAACTCAGCAAATGCAGAATGCCCGGAGTCGGCGAGCCCTGCACATGGGAGGAGTTCATCTCCTTTGTCGCCGACAGGATAGAGCCGCTGATGGGCAGGGCAGAGAGCATCGGCTTCTGCTTTTCCTACTCCGCAGACATCACCCCGGATATGGACGGCCGTGTCATCCGCATCGATAAGGAGGTCGTGGTCACCGGCTCCGAGGGCAAGCTCATCGGCGCGTCTCTCAGGGCGGAGCTTGAGCGCCGCGGAATCACCGGCAAGCGCGTCGTCATTCTTAATGACACTGTCGCCGTTCTGCTCGGCGGCGCGGCAGGGCTGGATAAGCGCGCGTACAGCGGCTTCATCGGTCAGGTCAGCGGCACAGGCACGAACACCTGCGTCTCCCTGCCGGAGCGCCTTATCGGCAAGCTCGGGAGCAGTGAAGAGCGCGGCATGATAATCAACATGGAGGCCGGGCTTTATACCGGCATCCCGCGCGGCAGCTTCGACCTCATGCTCGACTCCGCAAGCAACAACCCCGGCCTCAAGGCCTTTGAAAAGCTCACTGCCGGTGTCTATCTCGGCCAGCTCTGCCGTCTGATGCTCATCGCAGCGGCGGATGAGGGGCTCATCTCCCGCGCAGCGGGCGATGGAGCGCGGCAGCTTGATGATATCGACTCCTCCGTTATCGACGCCTGGTCGTGCATGGAGCGCGGAGAGCTTTTAGGCGGCGCGGAGACTGACCTCGCTTTCGCCTCCCGGCTCAGCCGCGCCCTGTTCAAGCGTTCGGCACGCGGCATGTGCACCGACCTCCTCGCCCTCGCGATGCTCACCGGCGCGGGGAAGAGCGCGGATACGCCGCTGTGCGTGCTGGCGGAAGGCTCGCTCGTGCAGAAGAGCCGCATATACCGTCCGGAGCTTGAGCGTCTGCTGGAGGAATACGGCAGAGAAGCGGGAGTGCATTTTGTACTTAAAGTCGGGCAGGAGACGACACTCCCGGGAGCTGCCGCCGCCGCGCTTATAAATTAGTTTAATTATGCGTTAAATTTTCTTAAGCCGTCTTGCACGGCTCTTCCGCAACTGCTATAATAGCAAAGCATTATTTTGATATGTTTTTGCACGGAGATAACCTATGTTTGAGTGGATCGCCGGCACGACTGCCGGGAAATTTATATCGACCTTTTTCATATCCATGCTGCCCGTTGTGGAGTTGCGCGCAGGGCTGCCCTACGGCATCGCCCTCGGTCTTGATTATCCGCTGGCGCTGACGGCGGCGGTCATCGGGAACATGATCCCCGTGCCGTTCATTATCATCTTCATCCAGCGCGTGTTCATATGGCTGCGCAGGCACTGGCCGAAGATGGACAGCTTCATCACGAAGCTCGAGGCCAAGGCTCACCTCAAGGGTGAAAAGGTGCAGAAGTACGGCCCCATCGCACTGCTGCTGTTCGTCGGCATCCCGCTCCCCGGCACAGGCGCATGGACGGGCTCGCTCATCGCGGCGCTGCTCGAACTCAAGCCCAAGTCCGCGATCCCGTGCATTTTCCTCGGCGTGCTCCTTGCAGCCGGGATAATGACCGCTCTGACTTTCGGCGTTATCCACGTCGTGAACTGAAAAAAGCACAATGCCGCACCGGAAGTTTTTTCCGGTGCGGCGTTTTGTTTTCTGGGGAAGATTGAAAAATCCTGCGCGGTTTGATAGAATATTCAATAACAACTATACGCAAGGAGAAGCGCAGTATGGCAGCAGTGGGAATGGTAGTAGCGATAGAAGTGGACGCGGTGCTTGACCGGTACGGGAAAGCGGTGCATGAGGAGAAGCTTGCAGGCGTGAACTTCATGGAGTACCGCACGGAATACGGCACTCTGTACGTGGCGCATTCAGGGCCGGGAGAGATCGCCGCAGCTGCCGCGACAGCGCTGCTTATCGGTCATTACGGTGCGGAGCTGATCATCAACTTCGGCGTGGTCGGCGGGCTGACGCCTGAGATGGCGCTGGCACGGACGGCGGTGGTAGAGGGCGTTGTCCACTACGATTTTGACGCACATAAGATCGGCTGGGGAGAAGCGGGACAGTACCCTGATTTTCCCGGCAGGCTCGTGCCGACGTCACCGGAGCTTGTGGCAAAAGCGCTCGAAATACAGCCCGAGCTGAAAGCGGTCGTCTGCGCCTCGGCAGATAAGTTCGTTGACGAACCGGATAAAAAGCGGTTTCTCAACCGCGCTTTCGGAGCGCATATATGCGACATGGAAACGGCGGGCATCGTCATCACCGCGGCGCGCGCCGGTGTCCCCTGCCTTGTTATCAAAACCGTCTCCGACGGTGTGGAAGGCGGCGCGGCAGAATTTGAAAAGGAGCTTGGCCGCGCGTCCGCGATCTGCATCGACATCGCAGATAAGATCGTGAATGAAACACTGAAATGAATTTGTGATAAGTCAAAAAGGGGACGCAGCGAAAAGGAAAATCGCTGCGTCCCCTTTTTATATCATATGATGCTTTCGCGCCGGTAGTCGGTGAGGTCGCTGCCGAGCTTCCCGTACAGCTCCTCTACTGTCAGGCACTTATTCTGCACTGCGTCAAGCTCCGCCTTTGTCACGCCGACGAACTCGACAAATTCCAGCGCGCCGAACAGCGTTGTAATGGGCTGCGCCTTGACATCCGGCACGGTGATGAAACCGGTTATGCCCGACTCATGTCCTGCATCTACGCCCGCGGTCTGCCCGGAGCTGAGGTACTCGTACGGCAGGAACAGCTCATTCGTCTCAAACGTGACCGCGGCGATCTGCTGGAAGATACCGCAGATATTCTCCAGCTCCAGCTCTTCATCTGCAAAGTCCCGCTTCTTCAGCCTTAGCGTGAACTCCATGCCGTAGCCGCTGACGCCCTCGTCGCTCTCTATATCCGGTTCAGCCAGCGCACTCAGGCCGAACGACACAAAGTGCCAGCAGTCCCCGCCGTCGTATACGCTTATGCCGTCCAGCGGATCTCTGCCGCCGAACTCGAACTTTATAAGCGGCGCATAGTGCTTCGGCTCCGTCTGGCCGGGATAGATACGCTCGAACTCCTTCTCTATGGCGAGCCATCCGTCGCCGTACACCGCGTCTGACGGTTCGCTGCCCTCATACTTTTCCTTTGCCTCGGCTATTCTTTTCGCCGTAGCACTGTACCACTTGAGGTTCATCTCCGTGGTTTTCTCCGTCGGGTGTACGAACTCGACATACGGCAGCATTTTCCCCCGGCGAATACGGATACGGTCGCCCAAGGTCAGATCGGTAAGCGGGATCGTCGGCGTGTCCGCGCCGTATTCGCGCGCCCATGAATAGAAATGCAGCAGCGCCTCATCGTGCTTCGGGTATTTGTCGCTCCCGGTAAGGCAGTGCGGCTTCTTTGCGCCGATATCGAAGTCAAGGAAGAACTCCCCCGGGATATCGTCGGCATATTCAATGTACGCTCCGCGCAGCTTTCTTGCCTGCGTGGTCATGACGGTCTCAAATATTCCCTGCTTTTTCCCCAGCAATGCAGAGGAAAGCGAAGCCCTGCCGTTCCCGTCAACGAAGAAGCAGCCCGTGAACACATCCATCCCGCAGAGGTTAAGATAGCAGTAAGCTTTCTCTGCCGCCCCCGCCGCCAGCGTGTTCACGCATTTCATAAGCTCCTGCATGCTCTCGACGAAAGCACGCCGCAGCCCGCTCTCCCGCGCCTGGTCGCTGTCATTGTAGTACATGGCCGTACCTCCTGAAGTGTTTATTCGTTATATATACGCAGCATCGTATATTCTCCGTCTATGTAATACGTGATATCGAATGAGGTCGGTCTGAAGCTGTTGCCCTCATAGTTGAGATCGATATCGGCATAAACCGATTTGCCGTCTTTCAGTGCCCTTTGCCAGATATTCTCCATTTTTCTGTACTCGCTCCGGTTCACGTTAAACGACTGTGCAACCAGGTTGTCCAGGAACCTTGAACCACCGAACATATCCGCAAACAAATGTCCTGCCTCGTCTCCCGGGAGCTTGTCGGCCGGTTTACCTACATTTCCTTTTCTTTTATCGTGCTTCTTTAGCTGCAGACATGCCGTTGCTCCGCACTGTCTGCCAAGCTCATCCGTTTTATAGATATAATTGTTTTCGCCCGCAACATATGAGCAGTTAGGTTTTAGGATACCTTTATTCAGCTGTGTCCCATCGGAGATTATTACGCTGTTGTCCCAGCCACCCGCATGTTTATAAGGAAGCTTTGAATCTTTTCCATTATAACCTGCCGCCCGGAATAAATCAACAAGTCCCAGCTGTGTCCCGCCCCCTGTATAAACGCCATCTGCGCATTCGGATTCTTTGCGGTTTGCCCTATGACTGATCTGGCCATAGCCACGTACCTGCTGAAATCAGTGCTCTTTGCCATGAACGCAGCTTTTTCAATGCCTTTCTTCGCCATCCCCGCGTTGGACATCCCACCTGTCATCATTGCCATAATAAGCGTCGGAATTGCAGATGCGACGACTGTACCGTATTTGTTCAGATTTTCCGCTGTTTTGCTGCCGGAGGCGTTTTGCGCATAATATTCTGCTTCCTTTCTGGTCGTTTCCTGCATATAGTTGTTGGCGGCAGTAATTGGGTTTGTCCCCGCATCGCTTACGCCGAACATAAGTCCGCCCAATGTCCATATCTCCTGCGCAAAATCGCCGGCAAGCATATCCAGTGTGCTGGTAAAGCTGCTTACAAAATCGTTTGCCCCCTGTTCCAGCATACCATAGGCCAATGTCCCCCAGTTCACATTCTTTTTAGATGTATCTTCTGCCGCATTTTCTGCCGAGGCGTCATCCTTTTTGGCCTGAAACCTGTCATAGGCATCGCCTGAGTTCCCGTTGCCCTGCTCGCTGTTGCTATCCCATGTTCCGCCACGTGAGGAAACGGTATTTACCTTTACGCGGTTATACAGCTCTTCAAGAGATGGTATCGGCGAAAGGGATGTGTTCTCCTGTCCCGCATTCTTATACTCAGTAAAACTTGGGATTCCCATACTGCGCACGGGCGCTCCGTTGTCAGCCGTCCTATTGGGGGACAGACGTCGAATCTGTGTTGATTTTCCACCGCTGCTCCGCACACCTGTTTTGCCTGCCGCTGCCGCCACATGTGATATTATACTCTGAGCCGCTCTGCTGAAGGCTCCTTGCTGCATTATTTGTTCTCCTTTTAAAATAGTTATAATACTGATCAGCGTGTTTATTATAGCTATAAAAGGATGCACTTCTCTAGGGTTTCAACTCCCTTATTTTTTCCCGGCGGCAGCTCCACCCATATACATTCGTGAAAGTTCCGCCACAGTCAAAAAAGAGACTGCCGCGAAAATTAAAATCGCGACAGTCCATTTTTATCCCATATCCACCGGCAGGGCGCAGCTGCCGCCAGTACAGACATAATACGCGGGTCTGCCGTCCTTGGGCTGCATGTCCGCGGTGTAGGGCGCGGCGGACTTCAGCGCTTCGGCGTTTTCCGGCGTCTTTACCAGCACCGTGAGTTCCGGCGCATAGCGCGAGATCACTGCCTTTAGCGTCTCCGGCAGCGTCTCATCCGGCGTCACGCAGACAAGCTCGCGCGATGCGCCATCCGTAAGCATGGCCGTGAGCGCATAGCAGCAGCCCGCTGGATACTGCCCCGCGCTGCGGGAGATAAAGCTCCGCTGATCCTCGGCAGCAGCGCGCCACAGCTCCTTGCCAGTCAGCCTGAAGAGCCTGTCAAAGAGCACCGCAGCAGCACTGTTGCCTGACGGCATGGCTCCGTCGAATATCTCCTTCGGACGGACTATGAGCTTTTCCGCATCGATGGCCGTGCGGAAATAGCCGCCATCCCCATCGGCAAAGCGCTCGCGGATATTCTCCGCAAGCTCCTCAGCTTTCAGGATATACGCAGGGTCAAAGTCCGCCGAGTACAGCTCCAGCAGGCCGAGAGCATAGAAAGCATAATCGTCAAGCTGCGCGGCGTATTTTAGTTCGCCTTCGCATAAGCGCGCCATGAGCGCGCCGTTTTCATGCAGGGACACAGCCATGAACCCAGCCAGCTCTTCAGCCTCCATGAGATAGCGCCGGTCTGAAAACGCCCTTGCCGCGCGGGAGAGGGCCATGAGCATGAGCCCGTTCCACGCGGTGAGTATCTTCGTGTCCGTGCCGAGCGTCATACGCTCCTCGCGGTATATGCGCAGGCGCTCGCAGAAGCCGTCATACCCCTCCGGGAGAAAGGCCCAGCGGGTGTTCAGCAGCAGGTTTGGAATGCTCTTCCCATGGAAATTCCCCTCGGGCGTGATATCGTAGCACTCGCAGAAGTGCCCGCCCTCGTCGTCGAGAACCTGCTTCACCTCATTAGGCGTGAAAAGATAGTACGCTCCCTCGCCCCCGCCGCTGTCGGCGTCCTGCCCGCAGAAGAATCCGCCGTCCGCCGCTTTCAGCTCACGCAGGCAGTAATCGAGCGTGTCCTCGGCAACGGTGCACCACAGCGCCATGTGCCCGTCCTGCCACGCCTCGGTGTAGGCCAGCGCAAGCAGGGCGTTGTCATAGAGCGTCTTTTCAAAATGCGGCGCGAGCCACTCGCGGTCAGTGGAGTAGCGGGCAAAGCCCCCGCCGATGTGGTCATAAATGCCGCCCTTATACATCTGCCGCAGCGTGTTCTCGACCATCTGCCGCGGCTTTTTTTCGTTTTTAAGCTGCGCATACTCCATGAGGAAAATGAGGTTATGCGCGGACGGGAACTTCGGCGCTGTGCCGAAGCCGCCGTACTCCTCATCGTAACTTTCTTCAAGCTGCGTCTCCGCCGCCTTTGCGAGCGCGGAAAACTCCACTGCTGCCGTCGGCGCGGTCCTCTGCCGCAGCCACGCGGTGAGTTCCCCGGCGGTCTTCGTCAGCTCCGCTCTGCTGCTGCGCCACTTATCCGCGACGGTCAGCAGCAGCTCACGCAAACCCATGCGCCCGCCGCTGCTCTCGCGCGGGAGATAGGTCCCGACGAAAAACGGCTGCTGCTCCGGCGTCATTATAACAGTCAGCGGCCAGCCGCCGCTGCCGTTGAGCGCAGTGCAGACCTTCATATACACGCTGTCAATGTCCGGGCGCTCCTCGCGGTCGACCTTGACAGAGACATAATAATGGTTTAGAATTTCGGCAAGTGCCTTGTTCTCAAATGACTCCCGCGCCATCACATGGCACCAGTGGCAGGTGGAGTAGCCTATGCTGAGAAACACGGGCTTATCTTCGCGGCGCGCTTTCTCAAACGCCGCCTCACCCCACGGCAGCCAATCCACCGGGTTTTGTGCGTGCTGCTTCAGATACGGGGATCTTTCATTTATCAAAGCGTTGCTCATACCGCAGCCTCCAGTCTGTTTTTATGTATTATAACACCGCAGCGGGCGATTACTCAAGCCCTGCGCTATCACTGCAAAGGAGTATTCATTATGGAACTGCATATCGGAATAACAGGCGTTGACGAAGTCGAAGTCACCCAGGCAAATACTGCCGAGACCGTCGGGAGCGGGACGCTCCCCGTGTTCGCGACGCCCGCCATGCTCGCGTCGATGGAAAAGGCCGCGTATGCATCAGTGCAGCCCTATCTCGACGAGGGCTGCGGCACGGTCGGCATCCTGCTGAACGCTGAGCATCTCGCCGCCTCGCCCATCGGGATGCACGTGCGCACCGAGAGCGAGCTTACGGAAATAGACGGGCGCGTCCTCACGTTCTCCGTCCGCTCCTACGCCGGCGGCGAGCTTATCGGAAAGGGCATACACAAGCGCTGCATAATAAATTCCGAGCGCTTCTTGGCAAAGGCTCTCTCAAAGCTCGATAACAAGTAAAATGAAGCTCCTCCCGGATCATACAGTCCGAGAGGAGCTTTTTCCTGCATCGCCATTATTCTGCTCGCTCTGCCTGAGCAGACGCAGATATTTTGCTCCGTACAGCAGCAGGCACAGGCCTATGAGCGCAGCGCACAGGGCGATCCCGCCGTTCATAAGCGTGCCCGGCATATCCGGCCAGAACAGCACCCCGGCCATGACGATATATATCACCGCGGTGCAGAGCTTTCCGTACCAGCGCGCAGAGTACACCTTTCCTGTGCACTGCAGCACGCGCGCCCCGAGCGCCGCAAGGCTCAGCTCGCGGACGATATGCAGCCCTATCAGCAGCCACGCGGCCTTTGTGCGCGTCGCGGCACAGAGCATCATGGCGATTTGGATAAGCTTATCCGCCGCCGGGTCGAGCGCCTTGCCGAGATCGGTCACCATATTGAAGCGGCGGGCGATCGCGCCGTCAAGCACGTCGGACACGGCGCACAGAAGCAGCACGCCCATTGCCTGCCAGAGCGCACCTCTGACATACAGCACCGCAAAAACCGGCGTCAGCAGTATTCTGACCATGCTTATCATGTTAGGTATGTTCATGCTCTCAGCCCCCCCGTTCAAGTTTTCCCTCTCCTCGTATATCTTATGCACAGGTAAAGGCCGCGTTCCGCCGATCTCTCAAAATTTGCGCTTTACTCTTGAAAACAGAGCGCATTTTGCATATAATGGAAAAGATTTTAACTGTTTATTTTTGGGAGAGAGCAATGAAGATTCTCAGAAAAGCAATTGCCGCGGCCGCGGTGCTGACCCTGTGCCTGTCGCTCGGTCTTTCCGCCCTCGCCGATGATGGCGATGACGCGCTGTACGCCGGGAAAACCTGGGAGCAGGTAGTCGATCAGGTGCTCGAAGAGTGCGATGTGTCGCGCGACCAGATCACCGCCGGGTACTGCAACCTCGTCACTGGGGAGGAGCACTACATAAACGGCGATGAATACAAGACCGCCGCCAGTATGTACAAGCTCCCGCTCAATATGTATTTCACCGACCTTATCCAGAGCGGCCAGCTTGATTGGGACAGCTACTATCCGAACGTCACCTACGAATATGTGCGTGACGCATCCCTCATCTACTCGGATAACGACTGGTCGATGTTTCTCTGGAGCAGCAGCGTCGTCGGCGGGTACTCCAAGTTCCGTGAGCTTACCGCGCCCTATATGGGCGTTGACCTGAACGACGTGCCGGACAATTATTATACTGACAATATCTATACCGCCCGTCAGTTCATCAGCTGCCTGAAGCTGCTGTATGATGAGCAGGAGCGCTTCCCAGGCATCATCGAGACTTTGCAGCAGACCGAGCAGGAGCGCTTCTTCATGCTGCATGAGCCGCGCTTCAAGATTGCCCACAAGTACGGGTACGTTTCCGAAAACGGCCATTCGTTCATGAACGACTGCGGCCTTGCCTTCACCTCCCAGCCTATCGCGCTGGTGATGTTCACCGATAACGTCGAAAACGCCGAGGAGCTGCTGACAGCATACTGCACCGCCGTGTGCGAGTACACGAACTACACCGTCGCGAACCCGCCCGGCACGCCTTCTCCCGAACCGACGGCTGAGCCCACGCCTACCGTGCCCGCCGTCGCCGCTTCGGCCGGTCCCGCTCCCACGGCGGCCACTCAGGAGGCTGAGACTGCCAGGGCCGCGACTCCGCTTGCCGCCCTCCTGTTCATCGCCCTTTTCATCGCAGCGGGCGTCCTCGGGGCGGTAAAGCTCAAGAAGAAATATAACGCCGACATGAAGCTCACGCTGCTCACGGTGCTGCTGTGTACAGCCGGGATGCTCCTTGCCGTCGCGGGCTGCTTCGGCGGCACGGTCATCGCAAAGCCCACGGGCGATCCGCAGGAGGCCGTCACGGTGTTCTTCGATTCGCTCATCGCAGGGGACTATACCGCGGCCTATGACCGGGTGCGCGATTATACGAGCCTTGGCCTTGAGAACGAGCCGAGCACCGAGTCCGGGAAAATGGTGTATGCAGCACTGCACGCCAGCTACGGCTATGAGCTTACCGGCAGCGTCAGGACCGACAAGCTCGACGCGGCGCAGGATGTCAGCTTCACCTATCTCTCGCTCCCCGCGCTTGAAGCCGCTGTCGCCGATGAGACGCAGGTTCAGCTCAAGCACCTTGTGCAGCAGCTCCCGTCAAGCGAGGTCTATGACGATAACAACAACTATCTGCCCGAGATCACCGAGCGCGCCTATCTTCAGGCTCTCGAAAAGATCCTCGAAAGCGCCGCTAACTATTACACCACAGATGAAATTACGCTCGCCCTCAATTATACGGACGGCAGATGGCAGCTCATAATGAACACTTCCCTGCTCAAAGCCCTCAACGGCGGAGCGGGTTACTGAAAGGAGGGGCACGCATGAACGACGATCTCGACAGTATGAACGATCTTGATTCGATACTCGCGGAATTCGGCGGCTCCGCCCCTCAGGAGGAAGCCCCTGCCGCTCCCGCCGCCGCGGAGGAGCCCACGCCGCAGCCGGTCGTCGAGCCTGAAGCGCAGGAGGAGAAGGCAGATGGGAACACTCACCTCTGGCGGAGCCGGGATCTGACCGCAGCCGCGCGTCCGGTGAGGAAGCCGATGCCGATGCGCGCTCCCGTGAGCGCCGCGCCCGCCCCGGAGAAGCGGAATGACGCGCCGCGCGCGGGGATCATCACGCTGCTCTTCGGTCTGCTCGCGGCGCTTATACTGCTGTGGGCGCTCTTCAACATCCACCCCGCCTCCGGTACGCTCTCCAATGCCTCCGGCAGCAGTATTCTCAGCCTGTCCGATAAGCTGGACGTATACGTCAACAACGCCGCAAGCGACGCCCTCGGCGAGCTTGCATACATAAAGAAGATATACACCCTGCAGGAGAACGACACAGTCTCTCCCGTTCCGAACCCGGCAAACTTCGGCACAACAAATGACCCCGCCGATATCCGCGAGGTCATAAAGAACGCCGCCGACCTGCTCGACGGACAGCCCGTCATCTTCGATGAGAACGCAGACTTCGTCCCCGGCGAACCGATCCGGTACTACCTTGATGACACCATACTCGTCATCACATGGAAGGAATACATCAACCAGCGCTGCTGCACCTGCGCTGAGGTCAAGGTCGCGCACGGCTCACAGCTGCGGCGCAAGCTTGCCGAGGACAGCTACAGCTCCAGCGTCCAGCTCTACGCCTCGGATATGGCAAAGCAGGCGAACGCCGTCGTCGCGATAAACGGCGACTTCTACGCCTTCCGAGATCTCGGCATCACCGTGTACCAGCGTACGCTCTACCGCAACAGCCCCGCCAAGGTCGACTCCTGCTTCTTCACCTCCACCGGCGACATGCTCTTCACCCGCGCGGGCGAACTCACCGGCGAGGGCGAGACGCAGAAATTCATTGAGGATAACGACGTTGTCTTTGCTATCGCCTTCGGCCCCGTGCTCGTTGACAACGGCGAGCTGCAATACTGCGAGCGCTACCCCATCGGCGAGATAGACACCGAGTATTCCCGCTCCTGCATCGGTATGTCCGACGAGCTGCACTATTTCCTTATGACCATCAACCACACCACCGACGCGCGTCCCCGCGCAACGGTCAACGAGCTTGCACGCTTTGTCTATTCCAAGGGTGTGCAGAAAGCCTATAACCTCGACGGCGGCCAGACCTCAGAGATCATAATGAACGGCGAACCGATAAACCACATCGACTTCGGCTTCGAGCGCACCGTCAGCGACATCATCTATTTTGCCACCGCGATCCCGAATGAGGAGGCGAGCAAATGAATCCCATAGCCATATACAGCGGCTCCACAGTCCTGTACTGGAGTTCGGTAATAATAGTCTTCGGGCTGCTCGCGAGCCTTGTCCTCTCGCTGTCCTTACAGCGCGTGAACGGCGGCAGCAGCGCCGCGATGCTTCTCTTCTTTCCGCTTGCAATTATCCTCTCCGTGCCTATCTGCCGCGTGATACACTGGTACTGCCACTTTGAGCAGTATAACGGCATCTGGGGCGCGCTGACGGATTACTCCACCGGCAGCTACTGCCTGCCCGGCGCGCTGCTCGGCGTGTGGCTTGCCGCGCTTATTGTGAAGAAGCTTGGCTTTGAGCGCAGCATTGCCCGTCTGCTGGACGCTTTCGCCCCGGGGGCGGCTCTCGCGGTCGCATTCATCCGCCTGAGCGCGCTCTTCAACAGCTCCTGCCGCAGCAAGATCGCCGTAACGACGCCCGCGCTCCAGCACTTGCCCATCGCTTCCGGCGTCACGAATTCCACAGGCGCCGTTGAATACCGCTTCGCGACCTTCTTTGTGGAGTTTCTGCTTATGCTCATCGCGGCGGCAGTCCTGCTTGAGTTCTTCTATCGCTGCCGCAAACGTCCGATGAAGCGCGGCAGCAGCGACGGCAACACCGCAAGGTACTTCCTGCTGCTTTACAGCGCGATAGAGCTGCTGCTGGACAGCACCCGCAACGACTCCAGCTTCATGAAGTTCAACGGCTTTGTCAGCATCGTGCAGATGATCTGCGCGATATGCATCGGCGCACTGCTCATTTATTACAGCCGCCGGAGTGTAAAGGCCAACGGCCTCGGCGCAAGGCACTGGGTCATATGGGCGGTGTGGTTCGTCGGTCTTGCCGGGACGGGCGTGTCCGAATACCTCGTCCAGCGGCACGGCAACTGGTACCTCGGCTGCTACGCGGCCATGACAGTCTGCTGCGCGCTGATGGCCATAGCGGTATACCGGATGTATCTGAGCTGCTGCGACAAACCCGCGATCAGCGTTTTAGAATGACGCCGCAGTTCGGGCTATTCGAGATGGCAAAAGCGCCCGCATGCCAAGGTATGCAGGCGCTTTTCTATACGATGGAGCGCAAGAAATGAGACGGCCGAAGCCGTCTCATTTCTTGCTATTTAAAAATTATCAGTCGGTCACGTAAGGCAGGAGAGCGATCTGACGTGCTCTCTTTATAGCCTCGGTGAGCTCACGCTGGTGCATTGCGCAAACACCGGTAGTGCGGCGCGGCAGGATCTTGCTGCGCTCGGACACGAAGCGGCGGAGCTTTGCGGTGTCCTTGTAATCGATAAAGGTGGCCTTATCAACACAGAACTGGCACACTTTTCTGCGCTTGCGGTTCTTGGGATTGTTCTTATCGAAAGCCAAAGCTGTATCCTCCTATCAAAATTTTAGAACGGCAGCTCGCCGTCGCCGTCATCCAGCTCCGCAAAGGCGGAAGCAGCGGGAGCGCTGCTCTTTCCGGCAGAGCCGGAATTGCCATAGCTGCTGTATGAACTGCTGCGGCTGTCACCGCTGTCGCCGTCGCGGCGGCGGCTTTCCCCGAAGTACATATTGTCAACAACGACCTCTGCGCTGCGGCGCTTGCCGCCATCGCGATCAGTCCAGTCACGGATCTGCAGACGGCCGGAAACAACGGCCATACTGCCCTTCGTGAAATACTTGCTGACGAACTCCGCGGTCTGACGCCAAGCGACGCAGTCGATGAAATCGGTCTGCTTTTCTCCGCCGTCACGGCTGCCGAAATCACGGTCGACCGCGAGGGTGAAGGACGCTACCGGCGTCTGGGACTGGGTGTATCTGAGCTCAGGGTCTCTGGTCAGACGCCCCATAATGGTGATATGGTTCAGCATAATTATCGCTCCTTACTCTGCACGCAGGGTAATCAGGCGACGCAGAATGCCGTCGGTAATACCGAGTATACGATCCAGCTCGGCGGGGAACTCGGGAGCGCTGGTGAACTTCATCAGCACATAGTAGCCCTCGGAAATGTAGTTGATCTCGTAAGCGAGCTTGCGCTTACCCATCTCCTCCATCTCTTCAAGAGTACCATTCGCTTCCACAAGTGCCTTGAACTTTTCAACAACAGCGGCAGTCTCCTCCTCGCTGAGGTTGGGGTTGATGATGTACATCACTTCGTACTTTTCGCTTGCTTTTGCCATGGTTGCACCTCCTTCTGGTCTGTTGGCCCCCGTTCAGACGGGAGCAAGGATTACCCGTCTCCATGGACAGGCTATATTATTATAGCTGTTTTTCTTTATTTGTCAAGGGTTTTCGGCACATTCAGGGCCGAAAAAAGTATCCCGCACCGGTGGTGCGGGATATCTTTTTATATACTGATCGTCTGCTTATTCGCCATCGTCGGTATAGGTGCAGACCTTGCCGACGTTGAGGATCATGTTCGGGTCAAAGACCTGCTTGATCTGAGCCATAAGGTTGAATGCGGCCTCGCCGACAGATTCCTTGAGGTACTCCTTCTTCGCGTGGCCGATGGCGTGCTCGCCGGAGACCTGACCTTCAAACTCAGTGCACTTGGCATAGCACTTGTCCATGATGACCTTGACCTTGGGAATGAACTCCTCCCGCGTCATGGTGTTGGAGCAGCAGTAGATATGCAGGTTGCCGTCGCCCGCATGGCCGAAGTTACGGATCTTTATCCCCTGCTCCGCGCCGACCTCGCGGACATAGACGAGAAACTCCGCGATCCTGTCGACAGGGACAACGACGTCCATCTCGTCAAGAAGCTTGGTGTCGGCCTCGATCGCGGTCAGGAACGAGCTGCGCGCTGCCCATACTTCCTTCTTCAGCGATGGGGTATCGACAACGAGAACATCCATCGCGCCGACCTTCTCCGCGACTTCGCCGAGCTTTTCCATCTTGAGGTAAAGCTCGTCCTCGCCGTTGCCGACGAGCGTGACGAGGATGCATGCGCCGACGGCCTTGCCGCCCACCTCGGTGGGGAAGATGGCGTTGCCGGTGAACGCGGCAGAGCTTTTGACGATGTCCGCGTCCATGAACTCAATGGACTGAGGATCGAGGTTTGCAAGCTTTATCGAGGGCACGGATGCAATCGCGTCGGCAAGCTCGGTAAAGGGCAGGATCAGAGACACATCGCAGGCGGGTGCGGGGATGAGCTTGAGCGTAAGCTCTGTGATGATGCCGAGAGTACCCTCGGAGCCGCAGATCAGGTGCAGCAGGCTGTAGCCGGAGCTGGTCTTACAGACGGTCTTGCCGAGCTTCATGATCTCGCCGCTCGGAAGCACGACGGTCATCGCCATAACATAGTCACGCGTGACGCCGTACTTGACGGCGCGCATGCCGCCGGCGTTAGTGCTGACGTTGCCTCCGACCGTCGCTGTCTTCTCGCCGGGATCGGGAGGATAGAACAGGCCGTGAGCCTGAGCATCCGCTGCGAGATCGCAGAGCCTTACGCCGACCTGGGTGTGTACGCAGAGATTCTTCATATCGTAGCTGAGGATCTTGTTCATGCGCGCCGTGCAGATAATTACGCCGCCGTTCAGTGCGACCGCGCCGCCGACAAGGCCGGTGCCCGCGCCGCGCGGGGTAACGGGGATGAGGTTCTCATTGCAGAGCTTCATGATCGCCGCGACCTCTTCGGTGCTCTCCACCTCGCATACCGCTTCGGGGAAGCGCTTGCCGTAGATGGGCATTTCGTCGTGGCAGTAGTCCTCGGGGATGCTGCCGTCAAAATAGAATCTCTCCTCACCGACTATCGCCTTGAGCTTTTCGGCGAGCTCAGCGGTGATCTTGTTGTATTTCGCCATGCTTTTATCTCCTTAAAGTATTTTTATCCTTACGCAAATCCCGGCGTCCGGGACGCGGTCTGTACTGTTATTCATGCACCATTCACTGCCTGTCAGCATACCATAAAGCCGTTTTTAAGGCAAGTGGTAATTGGGGATTGCGCCCTTGCATTTGGCACTCAAGTAGCTCAGTAAAGTTTCTTTAGAACATCGCTCAAACTTTTACGATTGCAGTGCAGACAGTATGGCTGCTTCAACTTTTTTCTGCTCGCCGCTGCCATCCGTTCTGAGCCGCAGCAGCTGAATGCCGCATTTCTCCAAAATGCAGGTCTTCTTTTCATCCCTCTCCGCCTGATTGCTGCCGTATTCATGGAAGCGTGTCCCATCTACTTCGATTGCCAATACAGGCTGTTTGTCCATCTTCCTGAACAGCAGGAAATCCACATGAGTAAGTTGGTTCCGAGCATACATGCATTCATTCTCCGAAAGGGATGAATAGTCCTTAATCAGCATCGCGAGTGAAACATGTACAGCACAGTCAACAGCAGAAAATATCTCCTCTGACAGCACGGTTTGTATTATAGCGTACATGAGATTTTCGGAATCATATTCCGATACCCGTTTGTGCTTTTGCAGATACTCTCGGCGCTGCTCTGCATAGCCTTGATAAAGCATATCAAACACAGAGTACACTTGGCTTTGTATGACTTCAAAGTTGTTGTACTCAATGTACCGCATCAGATCCCCATAATTTGTCTGGTTATTGCGTGAATCCTGCGACGTGACAACCGTGAGTGAATGAACCGCGCGCGATACTGCAACGTTCAGCATATGCGGGTCATCAACAAAATCTGAAATTACGTTGTCAACAGACGTGAGGATGATTGCGTCTTTCTCACGTCCCTGAAATTTATGAACTGTATCGACCTCATAACTATCGCCCAGCTGCCTGCGTATCGCGGAGACCTGATCACGGTATGGCGTTATAATACCAATGCTATTGTAATTTTTTTGCCTAAGGTGCGGGATCACCTCCTGCTGGATCACGTCGATCTGACGTTGATTTGTGCGTCCCCGCGCATGGTTTCCCGCAACTGTACGGTACATTGTCAACGCATCAGGTTCGTTATTATCCTTTGTCATAATAATCAGCTGCCCGTTATAGAACTTCTGATTGCAAAAGTCGATGATCTTCGGATGGCAGCGGTAGTGCTCTCGCAGCAGTGTGGTAGGTGCATCCGGCCATGTTTCCAAAGCGGAAAGAAGCACGCTGTGTGTAGAGAAATGGTATCTCTCCTCAAGAGAATATTTTTGCCAAATTGCATCGCTTATTTCGATATCAGCCTCCGTCACTACATTTGGAAGCTGCTTCAAGTCTCCGACTATCACGATATTTTTCGCGCATGAGAACGCCAGCACCCCGGTAGCTAAATCGACCTGTGATGCTTCGTCGACGATAATATAATCATAAACATGATTGGGATTCAACGTACCCTTGATCGAATATGTAGTGCTAAGTACAACGGGATACTCGCGAGTAAAATCTTCAGAATTCCAACGGAAGTCCCCCATCTCATAGCGTATTCGGCCATTCTGCCAGTGATACCGCGCAGCAAGCTCTGCCCGGAACAGTCGGAGAGATTTCTGCGTAAGCTCTTCCATCTTTGCGTCAAAAGCATAGTTGGACAGCTTCTGCGTCAGCAGCAGCTTTTCATCTTCCAGCTCTTGTTTTTTTACTATGTAGAACTGATTCTGTAAATATGGAATGGCTGTTTCCGATGCGTTAAGAAGAAACCTAAGCGAATTCAGCCCAAAGCGGAAAAATATAGACAGTCTCTGAAAAAGCCCAAATGTTGACTTGCTCTCAAAATGCCGTTCGAGCTCCATCCAAAGAGCAAAGATTTTCTTAGAAGACAGCCGTCCCCAATTCCATGCCGGTATTTCTCCGTAGGTATCATAGTATTCCTCAAAGTAGTGCTGCTCCGGGACAAGTCGTAAAAGCTCCTGCTCAATTTCTGCAATACGGTTTTTATTATTCAGCATATCATTGAGTTCTTTTGAAAGGACTTTGACTTCTTCCTCAAGCGCGCAACAAGCTTCTGCCTGCAATTCCCAGCTTTTCATATTGGGATATGCGCCTGTCTGACTGTCCAAGAAAGCCTGCCTGTTGGCGACGCTGCCAAGAAACGCAGTCAGAAATGCAGCATTTTTCTTCTCCAGCTTTTCAACAACGTTATGCGTTGCGGAGTTATTATTGGAAACGACCGCTACGGTTTTACCGTTCAGCACAATATTAGCAATAATATTGAGGATCGTCTGTGTTTTTCCGGTGCCTGGCGGTCCCTGAATTATGCTGATTTTGGAAGAAAGCGCACGTTCTACTGCCAACTTCTGGCTTTGATTCAATCCGAAAGGGTAAATAATTGTATCCGGCTTACGCGGCATTTCAGCCGGTTTATACGGATCAAAATAATTTGCCGATACAGTATCATCACTGACTGCCTGAATTTTTTCATACTGCGCATTCAGAATGTTAAAATCATTCTCTTTCAGGCTTACTGCTGCCGCAGTCTCTTTGAAATAATCAAATACTTCCCGGTTCTTGCTGTCTGACAAACAGTTTGTCTGAATCTGTACATCGTTTTTTTGAAATGACATATCCTTTTTGCCGCCGCGGACTATACGATAGTACGAGCCAAAATCAAGGATGCTGTCAATACCTGTGATCGTTTTCCCGTTTGCTTTTACTATGACTTGTCCCGGATCAATATACTTCTGGAGCGGCAGCAATTCTACATTGCTGATATTGAATTTATATGTCCTATCAGGAGCACTGGTATAAACGACCTCACATTTATCATTGTTGAACCGCAGACTTGCAACTTCATCCGTTTGATCCTTGCCCTTTATAATAATTAGATTTTTCCGTGCATCCATGGCATTTATCTCCATATTCAGTATGCGATCATTGGCAGTATTTATATGATAACACACTCTACTTGAATAAGCAATTTACCTTTCCCCCGCCCCGGCTATTGACACGGCGCGAAAACCTGCTATAATATCACAGTACAATTGAACACCTTATCAAGAGCGGTGGAGGGAACGGCCCTGTGAAGCCCGGCAACCTGCGTATGCAAGGTGCCAAATCCGGCGGTGATACGAAAGATGAGGCTTTTATGCAGACTTTATGCTCCGTCGGTTGACGGAGCTTTTTTACTGCCCTTGACCCAAAGTTCTGTAAAAATACAAAGGAGGATATATAAATGAGCCATTACTTTTTCACATCCGAATCCGTGACCGAGGGGCATCCCGATAAGATATGCGACCAGATCTCCGACGCCGTGCTCGACGCCATCCTTGAGAAGGACCCGCAGGGGCGCGTCGCCTGCGAGACCACCGTCTCCACCGGCCTTGTCCACATCATGGGCGAGATAAGCACCGAGTGCTATGTCGACATTCCCCGCATCGCGCGCGCGGTCATCCGCGATATCGGCTATGACCGCGCAAAATACGGCTTTGACTGCGACACCTGCGGCATCATCACGAACATTGACGAGCAGTCCGGCGATATCGCCATGGGCGTTGACAAGTCCCTTGAGAACAAGAACGGCGAATATGACGAGCTCCAGAACGGCGCCGGCGACCAGGGCATGATGTTCGGCTACGCCTGCGACGAGACCCCGGAGCTTATGCCGATGGCCATCTCCCTGTCCCATAAGCTCGCAAAGAAGCTCACCGCCGTCAGGAAATCCGGCGCTCTCACCTATCTCAGACCCGACGGCAAGACCCAGGTCACCGTTGAGTACGACGAGCAGCGCCGCCCCGTCAGAGTCGACACCGTCGTTATCTCCACTCAGCACTCCCCCGAGGTCTCTCTCGAGCAGATCAGAGCCGACATGATCGAAAAGGTCATCAAGACCACCGTTCCCGCGGAGCTTCTGGACGAGAACACCAAGTACCTTGTCAATCCCACCGGCCGCTTTGTCATCGGCGGGCCTCGGGGCGACTCCGGTCTCACCGGGCGCAAGATCATCGTCGACACCTACGGCGGCAGCGCTCCCCACGGCGGCGGCGCTTTCTCCGGCAAGGACCCCACGAAGGTCGACCGCAGCGCAGCCTACGCCGCGCGCTACGCGGCGAAGAACGTCGTCGCAGCAGGGCTTGCGAAGCGCTGCCAGATAGAGCTTGCCTACGCGATAGGCGTGGCCGCTCCCGTGTCCGTCCTCGTTGAGACCTTCGGCACCGGCACGGTCTCCGACGCCGTCCTGTCCGAAGCGGTGCAGAAAGTGTTCGACCTGCGCCCGAGCGCCATCATCCGCGACCTCGACCTGCGCCGTCCTATCTACCGCAAGCTCGCCGCCTACGGCCACATGGGGCGTGAGGACCTCGGCGTGAGCTGGGAAAAGACCGACCGTGTTCAGGCTCTGCTCGACGCGGTGAAGTAAATAACAGCACGACCCCGGAGGAAGCCAAGCTTTCTCCGGGGTTTTTGTTTCCCTCTTTATCTCTTCTTTTTCGGCGGGAGATCCGGCGGCGCTTCAAAGCGCACCGGTGTCTGCGTGAATACCTCGTCGAGCGGTGCGGTGAGGATAAAGTCCCTTTTCTCGTCGCGGCTCAGCCCCTCAGGCATAACGGCGGCGGCAAGCCTCACGCTCTTCCCGCTCTCGCGGTCATAGAAGTTGAACGCCGCCTCGTCACTGTCGCGCACTTCAAGACGCCCGTTCCCGACCGTCGTTCCGAAAACGACCTGTATTCCGTCGAGGTAGCAGGCGCGGCTCTCGGAGATGCAGTACAGATTTGTTTTCTTTTTCTCCGGGCTCAGGATATCCAGCGCCGCAGCCGCGGCTCTGACCCCTATGGCAAGGCCGGGGCAGTAATGCCCGTGCAGCTCGCCCGCTTTTTCATACAGCTCTTTTATCATGTTCTCTCTCCTGTTCTCCAGTATATCCACGCCACTTTCGTGTTTATTTCGTCGTTTACGTTGCCGTCGGCATCGCATATATCTTTGAGCCGCTCCAGCGCGGCGGCGCACAGCGCATCTGCGTTCAGCTCATCCGCAAAGTAATTGCGGCGCATATACTCTGCCATCCCCTCCGCACCGCGCTTATCCGACCAATTGTAATCGACATACTTCACCTGCGGCACATAGCCCGCGTCTGTCACTGCCTGTATAAGAGCAGCACAGCCGGCCTTCAGATCACCGGTATGCATCGGGCGCGGCTCAATGCCTATCTCTTTCATCAGCGCGTCACGGAGCGGCTGACGCCACTCATAGAAATTCGCCGTAAAGCACCATGAGCGCGTCATGCGGCTCATTTTTATGACGGCCGCAGCGTCCTGTATCGCAGGTGACATGGTGGATATTGCAAGGTCGAAGCCCTCCGCGAACGCCTCCTCCCTGCCGCTGATCTCATTGAAATCGCAGCAGACTGCACGCCACGGGGTCTTGTACGGTGCCATGTTCTCGCGCGCATGGGCGATCATATTCTCGGAAATGTCAGTAAGCGTCACGTCGCAGCCGAGCCCGGCGAGATACGCACCGTACTTGCCGACGCCGCAGCCAATGTCTATCACGCGGCAGCCCGGCGTGAGCATCCCGTTTTCCTGCCAGAAGCGCAGCAGCGCTGAATTGTAGTCGTTCAGTCCAAGGCGGAATACGCTCTGGTATTCGGGTGCAGCCTCGTCCCATTTCGCGCGTTCATCCTTCATTGTCCGCACCCCAATCATCCTCGTGCATCACGACTACCGGCAGGCCGTGTACGGTCTCAACATAAGCATGCATACCGTACACCGGGAAGATGTTGTCATCCGACAGCACCTCTCTACCGCCATATCTGAACACGCTGCCATCCTTCATGAGCAGAAATTTATCGCAGAAGCGCATGGCAAGGCTCAGGTCATGGATGACCACGAGCACGGTTATCCCGCGCTCATCCGCTACCGTGCGCACAAGCTTCATCATTTCATGCTGGTTTCTCGGGTCAAGATTGCTCGTTGGCTCATCAAGCACGAGCACCTTCGGCTCCTGCACGAGAGCGCGTGCGAGCATCACCTTCTGCAATTCTCCCCCCGACAGTTCATCCACCGGCCTCAGACGCAGCTCGGCAAGGCCGACGCGCTCGATGACCCTGTCGCAGATGCTCACGTCCTCGTCGCCCACCGACCATTTTATGTACGGCTTGCGGCCAAGCAGGACGCAGTCAAATACCGTGGCCTGCGTCAGTTCGTTTTTCTGCGCGACATAGGCGATGTTCCGGGCAAGCTTCCTGCGCCCGAACTGCGCGATGTCCTCGCCGTCGAGCAGGACAGTGCCCGAGCCCGGCGTATTTATGCGGTTGATGCACGTGACGAGCGTGCTCTTGCCCGCGCCGTTATTGCCGAGGATACCCACCAGCTCACCGTTTTCTGCCGAAAAGCTGACGCCGTGCAGTATCTCTCTTTCTCCGTATGAAAAACTCAGGTTCTTGACTTCTATCATTTCATGCCGCCTCGCTTTATGATGAGGTAGAGGAACAGCGGCGCGCCCAGGAAAGAGGTCAGCGCGCCGATCGGCAGCACCGTCGGCGACAGCAGCGTCCGCGAGACGATGTCCGACAGAATGAGCAGCGCCGAGCCGCACAGTGCCGAGGCTGGGATAAGGAAGCGGTAATCGTTGCCGAGAAAACGGCGCATGATATGCGGCGCGATAAGGCCAATGAAGCTGATGCAGCCGACAAATGCAACAGCCACTGAGGATATGAGTGCGCACAGCACCATGCTGGAGAGAATGAGCGCGTCGACATGGACGCCGAGGCTCTTTGCCGTGCTCGTGCCGCTCTCCATCGCGTTATAGTTCCAGCGGTTATAGATGAAATATCCGAACGCGCCGAAGGTCAGTACCACGATTATGGCAATATCCCGCCACCCGGCGCGGCCAAGGCTGCCGAATGTCCAGTATACAACAGTCGCGACCATGACGTCGTCGCAGAAATACTGAATGAGCGCCGTGCCGCCGGTGAACATTGAGCTGAGCGCGACACCGACCAAAACCATAGTTGCGGGAGTTGTGCCGCGCAGACGCGAGATGGCGAGGATGACAACAGTCGTCGCCATCCCCCCCGCGAACGCGCAGAGCGTCACGAGCGCGGGATTTGTCACGGTCAGCGCAGAGGACGTCCCCCCGGCGTTGACCTGTATCCCCGCGCCGAAATACACTATCGCTACTGCCGCGCCGAAGGATGCACCCTGGGACACGCCCAGCGTGGACGACGAGGCAAGCGGGTTTCGCAGCACGTTCTGCATGATGCAGCCGCTCAATGCAAGCGCCGCTCCCACCGCAGCGGCGGTAGCGAGCTTCGGCATACGCACGTTCCAGATTATCGTCTCCGTCCTGAGGTCACCGCGGTGCGCTATCGCGAGGACGACCTCCTTCACCGACAGCCCCGCAGAACCCGCGATAAGCGAGAAAAGCCCGGACGCGGCGGTAATGACGAGCAGCACAAGCAGCACGAGCCACTTTCTCCATATATAGCGCCCGTAGTCATTATTGAGCGTCTCAAGGCTTTTCCTTCTCATCTCTGTTTATTCTCCGATCGTCAATATCCCATAGTAAAGACCGCCCGCTTCCATTTCGGCGAAGGTGTCCTTACCGAGCATGAAAGAGAGTATCTTCCCGCCGATCCCCGGCATCGTAACATCGGCAAACTGCTCGGGATAGAGCACTATGCCGGCATAGTATGCATCCATAAGCGCGTAGGTGATGTTCGTCCCGCAGTTATTGAAGGAGGGCATCGTGTAGACCTGCCCCTCCTTTACTGCGCGCAGCGCGTCAAAGAAGCCGGGGTTAGTGTTATATTCGTCGTTCACAAGATCCATGTTGCCTGGATCAAGGAAGATTATATCGGGATCCCATTCGATGACCTTCTCGAGGTCTACCTCATAATAGTTCTGATCCGCCGCCTCATCGGCAACGTTGAGCGCGTTCACGCCCATGAACGGCCCGAAGTGCGCATAGGTGCCGCCGAAGCCGTGGCGGCCGGAGAACGTAACAGCGCCGGTATAGACTTTCTGCTTATCGGAATCCGGGATATCCTTCGTGCGGTCATTGAGATCCTGCTTGCACTCATCAATGAAAGAGAGCACGGACTCACAGCGCTCCTGTGCCCCGACGACCTCGGCAAAAACGCGCATCGCGTCGTAGAAGCTCTCGTCCACGAAATTGCGGCTGAGATAGCGCACGCACACAACGGGTATGCCGGTCTGGCCGTAAAGCTCATCCGCCGCCTCTGCGGAGAAGCCCGCGAGGATAACGTCGGGCGCGACCGTGATTATCTCCTCGGCGTAGCCGTTGTTCGCACCGCTGCCGCCGCCCGAGCCGACCGCGGGCAGCTCCTTTATCTCGTCGCGGTAAACCGGGTTATAGTCGCGGAGAATGTTATAGGCCTCCTTGTCGTGATCCTCAACGCCGACCATCATGTCCACGACGTCAAGGTACGCCGCCATGCGCGGCGCGCCCGAACCGAGGCAGATAATGCTCTCGACGTTATAGGGTATCTCGACCTTACGTCCCCATGTATCGGTCACAATACGCATTTCCTGCGCGGCGTTTTCCTGTGCAGTATTCTCCTGCGCGGGCGCAGCGCTCTGTTCAGGTGCAGAAGAGCTTCCGCAGGCTGCGAGCGACAGCAGCGCCGCAAGCGCGAGTATTATCGCAGTTATTTTTTTGGACATCTGTTCTTTCCTCCGTTGTATCTGAGTGGAGCGGAGGTGATCGGCCTCCGCTCCGCATACAGTTCATGAGCGCTTCATGCTTACTGTCATTGAGTATACATGATTGCCGCACAGATTTTAAGCCCCCCGGGGGGATGCAGACGCACTACAATCCGAGTGTGATTGTATAAATTTCGGCAATCTCCGTATCGAAACCGTATTCAACAGATGCTGAGCACAAATCGCACAAATCATATTGACAAGTTTGCGGCATTCGGTTATCATGCAGATATTAGTTCAAATTTTTTAATCAAAATTTTTGAAGTTAGTAAAGGAGCTGCAAACGATGGATATTTTCACAAAATGCGAAAACTTTACCCTTGCAAAAGATTACAGGGAAAAAGGCATATATCCCTATTTCCATGCGCTGGAATCGCGTCAGGACGTCGAGGTCATCATGGAGGGCAAGCGGCGCATAATGCTCGGCTCGAACAACTACCTCGGTCTGACGACTCAGCCCGAGGTAGTGGAAGCCGGAATAAAGGCGTTTGAGCGGTACGGCACAGGCTGCTCAGGCTCCCGCTTTCTCAACGGCACGCTTGAAATGCACCTCGAACTCGAAGCAGAGCTGGCAGGCTTTGTACATAAGGAGGGCGCAGTCACATTCTCGACCGGCTTTCAGTCAAACCTCGGCATAATCAGCGCCATAGTCGGGCGGAACGATTACGTGATATGCGACCGCGAGAACCACGCCAGCATATATGACGGATGCAAGCTGTCCTACGGGAAAATGCTGCGCTATAAGCACGCGGACATGGCAGACCTTGAGGCTCAGCTTCAGCGCGTGCCGGAGCAGAGCGGCGTGCTGATCGTGACGGACGGCGTGTTCTCCATGGGCGGCGACATTGCCAAGCTTCCGGAGATCGTCGACCTCGCCAAGAAGTACGGCGCAAGGGTGATGGTGGACGACGCGCACGGCCTCGGCGTTATCGGCGAGGGCGGCCGCGGCACCGCAAGCTATTTCGGCCTTGACGACGAGGTAGATATAATCATGGGCACATTCTCAAAGTCTCTTGCCAGCCTCGGCGGCTATATGGCCGCGAGCGAACTCGTGTGCGACTATGTGCGCCACAATTCCAGACCCTTCATTTTCTCCGCCTCCATTCCGCCCAGCGCCTGCGCGACAGCGCTGGCCGCCCTGCGGTATATCGAGGCGCACCCGGAGCTGCCCGAGCGTCTTCTCGCGCTCTCGAGCTATGCGAGAAAAGGGCTGAAAGAACGTGGTCTGCACATCCGCGAATCGCTCACGCCGATAATCCCGATATATACCTATCAGGCAGAAAACACGCTGAGAAAGGCAAAGGAGCTATATGAAGCCGGCGTGTATGTTAACCCCGTCCTCCCCCCGGCGACGGAGCCTACAGAGTGCCTGCTGCGCACGAGCTATATGGCGACGCACACCGAGGCGCTGCTCGACGAGGCGATGGACATAATAAAAGCCGTCCTTTGCGATGGCGCGCAGAATTGATGCCATAACAGGCTAAGACCGCCCAGCACCGCCTTACCCGCGCTCTCTCATATCTCCCCATGCTTTCACATATACATCAAATACGAAAGCATGGGGAGTGGTGCATATGTACACAAATATCGAGCAGCGCGCCTGTGACCTGGCGGTGTTCATCATAGACAACCGGGCCACCGTCCGCTCCGCCGCCAAGCGCTTCGGGATCAGCAAATCCACCGTACATAAGGATCTGACAGAGCGGCTTCCGCGGGTCAATCCGGGGCTTTATAAACAGGTTCGTCTGCTCTTGGATATAAACAAGGCCGAGCGGCATATCCGCGGCGGCCTTGCCACCCGCCGGAAGTATAAGGGAGAATAATGGACAGCGCCCGCGGAAATTCTATCCGCGGGCGCTGTCCTGTTTTGTCTATTGCGTTACATGAAGCGTTCCATGAATTGTGCCAGCTCGTCCTTGATCTTTGCCTGACCGGCAAGCAGGTTCTCCTTCAGCTTCTCCTGCTCCCCTGTCAGCCCGTCTCTGATCTCCGCGTATCCACGGCGCAGCTCATTGACGCGCGCCTGCTGCTTCTCGCGGCTGCGGTTATAGGCGTCCATTGTCTTTGCGATGTTGTGGAAAAACTCGTCCGACATTCCCTCGTGCTCCGGGTACTTCCCGGCGCGGTAATTGTCGATGACCACCGCGTAGCGCTCCCATGCGTGGCCGATCGCATCCTCCCACGAGATATAGATATCCCGCTGCGCCGCCTCGCCGATGCGCTTCATCGCCTCCGGCTCCCGGCACAGCTCCTCGAGCTTTGCCGCCATGCTGTCGGCATTCTCTTCTATCAGCACGCCGCTGACGTTATCCGTCACATCCTCCGCCGCGCAGCTTCCCGCGACGAGCACGCTGCCCAGTGCGCATGCCGCGGCCTCGCGAACGACAAGGCCGTTCGTGTCAAAGGTCGACGGGAACAGGAACATGTCCGCACGGCAGTACCACGCACGGATGAGGTTGCGGTCGTGGATCGGCGGTGAGAAGAACACCCTGTCGCTCAGCCCAAGCTTCTCCGTCAGCGCGACGATCTCATCCTTGTCGTTGCCGCCGCCGACAAATACCATGCGGAAATCCTGCCCGCTCTCGCGCAGCTTCGCAAGACCCTCAAGGATTATCCTTATTCCCTTGTACCACATCATCCTGCCGACGAACAGGAACACCGGCACATTCTCCGGCAGGTCGTAGCCCTCGGTCACCTGCGCAATGAGCGCATCTTCTACTCTCCCCTGCGGGAAGTCCACACCGTTCGGCATGACGATGTAATCGCCCTCATAGCCGATGGCGCGCAGGTTCTCGCCCGCGCCGCGGCTCACTGTCCACACCTCGTCGCAGGCGGAGATGTTCGCCGCGAGCAGCGCCTTGGCCTCCTCCTGCAGGAGCTTGCCGCGTATGGCGTTCGCGATGTCTATGTCGAACTTCGTGTGGTAGGTCATCACCACCGGGACCTTTATTCTGTCCCGCAGCGAGCGCGCGAGCATCGTTGAGGTTATCGGGCAGTGGCTGTGGATAATGTCAAAGTTCCCGGCCTCAAGGGTTTTCTGCACCGCCGCCGAGAACGGGAAGCCCGCTCTGTAGCCCACAAGCTTCGTCATGTCAACGCTCGGATAGCGCACCACCGGGAAGGGATAGACCGAGTCGTCCGCCTCCGGGTTATCGGGCGTGACGACCACGGCGCTGCCGAATTTCTCCGTGATTATCTGCGCGTAGTTCGTGACGGCGTTCGCCACCCCGTCTATCTCCGGCGGAAACGAATCGTTTATCAGGCATACGTTGAGCTTTGGCATAGGTTTTCCTCCGTTGATCAGGCTTTTCCATGCTTGATTGCGCCGGTGCGGTAGGCCTCCAGCAGCTTTTCGAGCTCCGCTATCTGCGCTGCGATCTCGCAGCCGTCGTCCGTATCGGCGATCTTGACGCGGTTGGGGTAGGTCTTGACCGGTATCATCCGCGAATGCATGTCGAGGTTATTATATATCGACTCCTGCAGTGATGTAAAGGGCTCATGTTCGGAAAGATACATCTGGTGCGAATTTGAGACCAGCGTATAGCCCGCGATGCCGGTGACGGACTGGTACGCCTTGGACAGTCCGCCGTCGATGATCAGCAGCTTCCCGTCCACCTTTATCGGGCTCTCGCCCTTTTTTATTTTGACCGGGATGTGCCCGTTCACGATGACGGCGTCCTTATCCGTTATCCGGAACTCCTCCAGTATCTTGTCCGCCATCTCGCGGGTATAGGCCAGCTTGAAGTATGCGTCGGAGACCTCCTTGTGCGTCTGCTTATCGTCGAGGAAATAGCGCTCGAAGGTCGCCATCTTATCCTTGCCGAACAGCGGCGACTTTGCCCCGCACCAGAGGTACCACATAAAGTCGCAGCCGCGCCGCCGCTCCTCCGAACCCTCCTCGCCGTAGCGTCCCTGACGGGCGAGGCGCTCGCAGCAGTCGAACAGCGACTTGCCCGAGCATACATCCCCGTAGACGTTCAGCGTCGTGAAGCTGCCGTCCGGTTCCATCGGTATGCAGCCGTGGAACATCAGGCAGTTATTGTAATACTTATACATCGAGCCTTTCTTGTATATGAACTCAATGTGCCGCTGGAGCTTCTCGCAGTTGACGAAGGAGCTGACGAGCCCCTCTATGACCTTTGCCTCCTCCGGGCTGAGCGCGTAGGGAGACGTGGGATCGATCGTCGGGAAGTTTGTGTCCTTGAGCGGATACTCCTGCCCGCCGATCCTGAGCGCACCGCGTTCAAGGTCGAGCTTATCGAGCAGCAGCCGATCCTCCATCTCGTATTCCGGATGCGCAAGGATATCCTGCCCCTCAAGCTTGAACTGTATGATGCTTATCGCCTTGTGCATCTTCGCTATTACCGCGTCGCTGTGATCCTCATAAGCGTCCGGGTTCGAGCGCTTCGGCGCGAAGCATTCGCAGGGATCGTCCTCATAGACGCGCATGGCAAACATCGCCAGCGGCCTGATGTTTATCCCGTAGCCGTCCTCAAGGAAGTCGTAGTTGTTGTAGCGCAGGCAGATGCGCACGGCGTTTGCGATGCAGCTGCGGTTCCCTGCCGCCGCACCCATCCAGAGAATGTCGTGGTTGCCCCACTGGATATCGACATAGCGCTGCTTCTCCAGCTCGTCTATCACCAGATGCGGGCTGTCGCCGCGGTCGAATATATCGCCGACGATGTGCAGCTTATCGATGACCGAGTTCTGCACAAGGTTGCACAGCGCAACGATGAACTTGTCGGCTCTGCCTATGTCTATGATCGAGTCTATGATCTGGCTGTAATATTCCTCTTTGTTGAAGTCCTTGCTGCCGGTGGTCATAAGCTCTGTTATGACGTACTCGAAGTCCTTCGGCAGCATCTTCCTGACCTTTGACTGCGTGTATTTCGATGTCGTTATCTTGCACACGGATACGAGCTGCCGCAGCGTTATGGTGTACCACTCGCGCGTCGCCTTTCCGGTCTCCTTTATCTCCTGCAGCTTCAGCTCCGGATAATATATCAGTGTCGCGAGATTATCCCTGTCGCTTGAGGACACGAAGTCCCCGAGCGCCTGATCTATCTTGCGGCGCACCGAGCCCGAGGCGTTGTGCAGGATATGCCTGAAGCCCTCGTACTCCCCGTGGATATCGCTTATGAAGTGCTCCGTTCCTTTCGGCAGGTTAAGTATCGCCCGGAGGTTGATTATCTCCGTGCTGACCGCCTGAATGGTCGGATAGGTTCTGGATAAAAGCCTGAGATATTTCATTTCGTCCCTGCTCAGTTCCATGTCCTTCATGTCCGCCTCCTCAGCACAAAATTTTTACGTCTTTGGTAAACTTAAGTATACCGTCATTCCTCCGAAAACACAACCTTTGTTTAGTATGCGTCAATAGCGGCTTTGGTCGATGCAAAGGCATGATATCTCAATGCTTCCGTGCTCTCCGTCGTCTTTTGCTCTCAGTTTTTTGTGCATTATCCCAGTCATATTTTCGCTAAAAAAATGTGCTTTATTCGTGTAAACCGGTTTACAAAAGAACTTGACGTTGGCTTTATTCATTTTACGTTTATTTTTTAACGTTCTCTGCCTGATTTCGCCCAGATTTTTTGTGAATTTTGTACATAAGTCTTAACAACTCTTCCCACAATTTGGAGTTTCCTATGAACTTCGTCATTTTGCATCATTTTTCTCTGTTTCAGTGTTGCCATTTGGCCGTTTATAGTCTAAAATACACAAACACACGGAGCTGTCATTTTCAGTACGGCTGCCGGGCAAAAATGAAAAAGATTGGAGGACTCTTCCCCATGCATGTATTGATCTACCTTGTGCCTCTGCTCGCGATAGCGGCTCTCGCATTCGCGGCGTATAAGGCGAACTATGTCTCAAAAATGGCACCCGGCAGCAGCCGTATGCAGGAAATATCGAGCGCGATCGCTGAGGGCGCAAGCGCTTTTTTGAAGTCAGAATATAAGATTCTGGCTGTTTTTATTCTTGTCCTGTTTGTCCTGATCGCCGTTTTCATTAATCTTGCCACAGCGCTGTGCTTTGTTGCGGGCGCCGGCTGCTCTATCCTCGCTGGCTTCTTCGGCATGCGCGTCGCCACCAAGGCCAATGTCCGCACCGCGAACGCCGCCCTTGAGCACGGCATGAACCGCGCCCTCTCCGTCGCTTTCTCCGGCGGCTCTGTCATGGGCATGTGCGTCGTCGGTCTCGGCCTTCTCGGATGCAGCCTTATCTACATCCTCACCGGCCGCTATGACATCCTCTTCGGCTTCTCCCTCGGCGCTTCCTCCATCGCGCTCTTCGCGCGCGTCGGCGGCGGCATCTATACCAAGGCAGCCGACGTCGGTGCCGACCTCGTCGGCAAGGTCGAAGCCGGCATCCCCGAGGACGACCCGCGCAACCCCGCCGTCATCGCCGATAACGTCGGCGATAACGTCGGCGACGTCGCCGGCATGGGCGCTGACCTCTTCGAAAGCTACGTCGGCGCTATCGTCTCCGCGATAACTCTCGGCGTCTCCGCCGTCGGTCTCTTCACCGGCGCCGGCGTCATCTTCCCCCTCGCCGTCGCGGCCGTCGGCATCTTCGCTTCGATCATCGCCACCTTCTTCGTCCGCGGCAGTGATGACTCCAACCCCCATAAGGCTCTGAAAATGGGCTCCTACGTCTCCGCCGTCATCGTCGCGGTCGGTGCCGTTATCCTCAGCTATGTCTTCTTCGGCAGCTTCTACTGCGCCGCCGCTATCATCGCGGGGCTCATCGTCGGCCTCGTCATCGGCTTTGTCACCGAGGTCTACACCTCCGAGGACTATTCCTCCGTCAAGCGCATCGCGAGCCAGTCGGAGACCGGCTCCGCCACCACCATCATCAGCGGCATCGCCGTCGGCATGATGAGCACATGGGTGCCCATCGTCCTCATCTGCGTCGGCATTTACATATCCTATTCCGTCACCGGCGACCTCTACGGTATCGCCCTCGCCGCCGTCGGCATGCTCTCCACCACCGGCATCACCGTCGCCGTCGACGCCTACGGCCCCATCGCCGATAATTCCGGCGGCATCGCCCAGATGAGCGGCCTCGATCCCCGCGTCCGTGAGATCACCGATAAGCTCGACGCGGTAGGCAACACCACCGCCGCCATGGGCAAGGGCTTCGCCATCGGCTCCGCCGCGCTCACCGCGCTCGCGCTCTTCGTCTCCTACGCCTCCGAAGTCAAGCTCTCCGCTATCGATCTTCTCCAGCCCGATGTTGTCATTGGTCTGCTCATCGGCGGCATGCTCCCCTTCACCTTCTCCGCCCTCACTATGGACTCTGTCTCCAAGGCTGCCTATAAGATGATCGAAGAGGTCCGCCGCCAGTTCCGTGAGATCCCCGGCATCTTTGACGGCACCGGCAAGCCCGATTACGGCACCTGCGTCGCCATCTCCACCAAGGCCGCGCTGCGCGAGATGATCGTCCCGGGTCTCCTCGCGGTCGTCTGCCCGCTGCTCGTCGGCATTCTGCTCGGCCCCGCCGCGCTCGGCGGTCTGCTCGCAGGCTCCCTCGTCTCCGGCGTCCTGCTCGCCATATACATGTCCAACGCCGGCGGCGCGTGGGATAACGCCAAGAAGTACATCGAGAGCGGCTCGAACGGCGGCAAAGGCTCCGACGCTCACAAGGCCGCCGTCGTCGGCGATACCGTCGGCGACCCGTTCAAGGACACTGCCGGTCCCTCCATCAACATCCTCATCAAGCTTATGACCGTCGTGTCGGTCGTCTTCGCTCCCGTGTTCATCAAGATCGGCGGCCTGCTCTGATACTATTATTTTATTAAAATCTTCAGTATATTTTTTCCCCCGCCGAAACTGTACTTGCATTTTGCCCCGCCATATGGCGGGGCAAAAATTTTTATTTTTTCATCTGCTTCGCGATCTGATCCGCTCCCGTGGCCGAAAGCCCCGAAACTATCCCCACCGCTATCGCGTTGATGATATCCCCTGCCGGGAACTCCGGCACGGTGTACATCGCCGCCACGCCGAGCAGCGCCCCGGCAGTGCCGCATATCACCGGTATGTACTTGTTGTCCGCGGGGCTTATTTTCACCGCCTCGCCTATGAGGTAAGCGATGACCCCTATCGCCGCAACTCCCGCAACTCCCATGAATTCCATGTTTTTCCTCCCTAATCCTTATATTTTTCCAGCGCCGTCATGCGCCTGTCCATGACGCGTATCTGCTCCTCGACCACCGGCACGCGCCGCGCGAAGTTGTTGTGCTCCCTGACCTCGCGCGTCAGCTCCTCAAGCTTTGTCTCCGTCACGGCCTGCGAGCGGCTGTTGCTGATAAGCACGCCCATCAGCGTCAGCAGCCCCGTCACTACCGCGCCCGCTATCGTCTCCCACATTTTTCCTTTACCCTTTCAGAAGCCTGCTCCATGTCCTCTCTCCGCAGACTCCGTCCGTTTCTTCCGTCTTTACTCTCTGAAAAGCACGCAGCCCTTCCTCCGTCGCCGCGCCGAACTCACCGTCCGCGCCGTACCAGCCCACGCCGAAGCCGCGCCCGCGCAGCAGTATCTGCATCGCCCTCACCGTCTCGCCGGTGTCTCCCCTCTGCAGTACCGGCAGCTCAACGGCGGCATACTCCGCCGCCCGCTCCGTCTCCTGTTCCTCCTCCGTGTACCGCAATACGCAGTCCCACGGATAGTTATAGTACCCGCGCGTGCATATCTCGCGCCCGGTCTGGTCGCCGGTCTGCCCTCCGGTCGTAGTACCGTGCTCGTTGATGCTCGCCTGTACAAGCTGTCCACCGCCTATATATAGGCTGGTGTGGTGGACGTGATTCAAGAGCACATCCCCGCGCTCAAGTCCCGCCCCGGTGTTAAGGTCGACGCTGCCCGTCACGTCCTCGAAGCCGCACCTCAGCATATCCCCGCGCATATTTCCCGTATATGTGCAGCTGAGCGGAACCCCTGCTTTCCTGAAAGCGGAGATCACCAGACTGCTGCAATCGTAGTCAGGCCCCCAGCGGCCGGCCTGATCGTAGCCGTGGCTGTCGTCCGCCGCGATGTTCTGCGCGTATGCCGCGGCGCTTTCGATAACGTCCATCGTCATTCAGCCTCAAGCATACCGCACAGCTCGTCGTATTCCGCGGTGCTGAGCTTGCCCCCGGCGTAGAACACATCGAGCCTTGTCTGCATATCGGCAGGATATCCCCCGCGCCGTATCGTCCTTTTGCACACTCTGTATATCAGATCACTCATCGTCCGTTCCTCCCGTTATGTTTTCATATTCCGCGTCGAGCAGCGCTATGTCCAGCTCCGCGATTTCCGCCTCTGCCGCCGCGAGCTTCCCTGTCAGGTACACCGTCTGCGCCGCATATGCTTCGCCCAGGTCTTTCCACGGGCTTATCATCTCCGCGCCAGCGAACTCTTCTCCGTCCTCGCGCGTCCATGTCCCGCCCTCGGGGACGAAGCGGTAGCTCTCTATCCACTCCGGGCACTTGCCGTTGAAGAAGCCTGTCTCTATCTCCCTGCGCCCTTCAGCCGCCGAGACGTGGCACTTAAAATCACCGTCAATATAAATGATCATGTCCTGCCCTCCTACGCCAGTTTTATCTTCGTTACCGTCATGGATACGCTGCTTGCGGCACCGGCGGCAGCCTTGATTCCGACGTAATATGTGCCGGTAAGATTTATATCCAGTGAAAGAGTCTGCGCGTCATTTGTTGTCGGCTGCGCTGATGCCACAGGGTCACTCAGGTCAGCGTTAGCCGATACCAGCAGCTTGCAGCGTTCGTTGCCGCCCCAAGAACTGCTGTGAGTCTGCGCGGAGACGGTGGCCTGGATCTTTGTGAAGCCGGTAAGGGAAATCTTGTTTGCAGTGCGGGCATACGCCGTACTGCTTGTCTGGTTCACAGATACAGTAAGCCGATTATTTGTTTTTGTGGCTGCGGCATCACCGCCCGTAGTCACGCACGTCCAGCCGCCTGTCTGTGCGGTGTATTCGTTGCCTGCGTCGTATATCGTGCCGTCCCAATAGACCAGCGTCACCGTCGCGGCCTGCCCCTCAGCTGTGATGCTCACGGCCTTGCTCGCGCTGTCGCTGCCCTTGACCGCCTTTACCGTCCACGTCCCGGCGGAGGGGATAACGAATATCGCCTTGCCGCCCGTGCCTTTCGCCGTCAGCGTCAGTGTGCCGTTCGTGCAGGTGCAGACGCTCCCCGAGGGGTATGTCACTCCGATGACCGCGTAGGGTGTTCCCCCGCCCCGGCGTGTTATGAATGCTTCGCCCATTCCTTTCCCCTCACTTTCTTATGCAGCGTATCTGCAAGGGTATCGAGACTGTCGGCTTTGCCTTGGCGTAGAACGTTATCTTGTTCGCCGCCGTCACCGCGCGGTAAATGAGCGCCCATGCATCCGCCTGCTTCTCCGCGTCCGCAAAGGTCGCCGACGGCACGATGTCTATCAGCGGCTTGTCCGTCGCGAGTATGCCGTTTATCGTCTGCTCCTTGGTGTAAGGCGCGGCACTCCCGCTCCACGTCGTGTTCAGCGTCGCCGTGTAGTCGACGGAAACCGCGTGGTCTGCAAGCTTCGCCATCGTCACGGCCTTATCCTTTATCTTCGCCGTCTCAACTGCCGAGGCTTCAATGTTCCCCGCCTTTACTGTTATCGGGTCTGCCCCGTCAGGCAGGTGCCGCGCGTTGTGGTAGGGCATCGCCGTCAGCGCCGCGTAGAACGTCGCCTCCGTCCCTGTGTACCCGGCCTCGACCGCCTCGGCGTATGCGCTCTTGCCTGCGGCTCCCGTCTCGCCCTTGTCTCCCTTAGCGCCGCGTATGTTCTGCGTCTCTGGGTTATCTAATCCGCCGTCGTTCGTCCAGCTCAGATTTCCATTGCCGTCAAGGTGCGGGGTAAAGGTCGTGCCTGCCGCGCCTGTGTCGCCTTTCGCGCCCTGTATCGTGCCGTTGTTGATCCACTCGCCGCTTACTCCGTCGTAGATGTACACGTCGTAGGGCGCAGCACTTCCCACGCAGTAAGCGTCGCCCGGCGCCGGCGCCGGTACTCCCTCCTCCAGCGCAGCAGTCGATGCGTAGTAGCCCTTTATCTCGAAGCTCTTTCCGTCCTTGCCGTTGAACTTCCCGGCGTCCGCCGCAGCCTTTACCGCCTGCGCCGTCAGAAGCGCCTGCGCGGCCTTCGCGTCTATCTGCTCCGCCACACTCTGCGGCAGCACGTGCAGCGGCGCATCCACAAGTCCGCTCTCCTTCACCGTCAGCACGACCACAACTGTTGTGAGCCTCGCCGTGTCCTTTGTACCCGTCAGGTATATCTCCCATTCGCCCGTTGTGAGGTTCAGCGCGTCCTCTTCGGTGATGCAATCCTCCTCGTCAAGCTCTATGTCGTATACCGTCTCTCCACTGCGGAAGTGCGCCCAGCGCGTATAGCCGTCCCATTCATCACCGGTGAAATGAAACTGCGCCGTCAGGTACTTCAGGCTGTCCGCCGCCGTCACCGGCGTGAACATCTTGAGGCTCTGGCCGCTCACATAAAACTCCATCATGCCGCGCCGCCCTCCTGTCTCTCGTTGAGCTTCTGCGTCAGGCGCACCAGATAATCCCGCAGCTGCGCCAGCTGCTCCTCAACGCTCCCCGTGAGTATCGGGGGGTATTCAAATACTTCCATCACATATCACTCCCGAAAGATATTATCTTTGCCGCGGAGAATAGCCGGAACATCCCCTTGCCTTCGAGCCTGATCCTCATGTGGTCGCAGCGCCGCGGCCTTATGGGCACCGTCACCGTGTTCGTCCCCTTGAGCTTTATCCTGCCCTTGCGCTCCCATACGCCCGAGGAGTCGTACTGGATGTATACGTCCATCTCCGCTCCCTCCTCCATCTGCGCGCGTATGTTGAAGCGCGAGACGTATTTCTTGTCCGGGTACTGGTAGTACAGTATCCCCGTCTCCGCTCTCCAGCTGACAAACGGCTCCGGTTCCCCCGCCGTGCCCTGGAGCGCATAGAGAAACTTGCCCGAGATCGCGTACAGCTCATCGCCCACTCGCGCGAAGCTGTCGACTTCCAAGCTGTCCTCGCGCATCCACAGGCGCTTTCCCATGTCGTATACGAAGAGCTGGTATTTTCCCTCGCTGTCCTTCATGGATATGTAGTACCTATCGCGTATCGCCCCGGCCACGGCGTCGGATATGCTGCTCGGAAAGCCTCCCTGGTACGCGCATATATCCGACCGTGATTTATACAGCAGCGTCTCGTTTACGACGACAAGGCTCTTCCCGCTGCCTTTCTGCACGCCGCGGCAGGCCGTCTCGTTTATCTGGTGCGCCCCGTATGCGGATATGGACACGCGGTGTATCCTGTCCTCCTTGAAGAAGGTGGGGTAGCCAAGGTAATTCACCGCGCCTGTCCACGGCCCGTCAGATCCGACCGAGGCCGTCCATGAGTCCGTGCTCAGTCCCATGTACTGCCGCCAGTTCTTGAAGTCGCCGAGCGCGCAGCAGTATATTTCGTTGAGGCTCTGCTCCCCGTCGTTTCCGTAGTAGCAGCCCCAGAGCCTGTTCTGGCTCTCGCATATGTAGTCCATCTGCGGCACCGTGCGCTTTATGCTGACCGTGCCCGTCGTCTGCTCATACGCCGCTTCGAGCAGTCCTGTCACTACTATGTAGTCCAGCACAGTCTCGCTCCCGCCTATGGCGTATATGACCTTCGTCCCGTTCACGTCCTCGACACCCGCCCCGGATATCTCCACCCCGTCGTATACACTGAAGAGCCCCGGCAGCTCGCCACTGGATATGAACTGGATCCTCGTGTACACCGTCGGCACCGATACCCACTCCTGCGTTGCGCTGCTCCACTGCTTGAGCACGTGCTTCTCCTGCGAGGTATCTATCCACAGTGCCGCGTTCTTCGGCTGCTCGGGCGCTGCCGCCGAGACTGTCGGTCGGGCGTACTCCGAGCCGTCCGCCCGGCACATCGTGTACTTCACCGTGCCGGTCGAGGTGTAGTATGCCTCCATGCTCCCGTAGTCGGCGGCGTCGGCGGTGTTATAGTATTTCTTGTCCGGGAACACGCAGATATATGCCCCCATGCTCACAAGCTGCTTCTCGCCCGCCGTGAGTCCTGTCAGCGCCGTGGGCTCGCCGTTATACCAGAGCGTCCCGTTATCCACATATGCAAGCTCCTCCTTGCCGAGCAGCCCGCCAGGAGCCGTGAGCTGCTTTACAAGGCCGCGCTTCTTCCTCTCGGCCAGCAGCGGGTAGTATGCGCTCGTCAGGTTCTCCGTGTCGTAAAACTCCCCCGCGCCTATCTTGAGCTTGTGGTTATAGCCCGCGAATGTGTCCGTCACTTCTCTGTCCGTGTATTCATAGTCCAGTGTCGGCAGCAGCGGCATATCTATCCCCTCCTAAAACACAAAGTGCCTGCGCACTCCTCCGTCCGTCACGTCGGACATACTGTGGTTCCTGTTGTACCAGTTCTGGTACTCGGCGTAGGCGTTGTTGAAAAACTGCAAACGCTTGTTGTATCGCTGCGTCTCCGCGTTCTCCAGCGCGACCATTGCCTGAAGATAGTTGAGGTACACGTCATCCCCGTAGGGAAACGGCACCAGCAGCTCCTCATTGCCGTTGACGTACTCCGTGAAGCCCTTGGGCTCCGTCTCCCTCGGGCGCAGTACCTCCTCGTATATCTTCCCGTCCAGTATCGACAGCCACCGCAGCTTCTGCTCGGGGCTGTACTGGTTCGGCTCCAGCCCATCCAGCCGGTCGATGATGTCCATCGCTTTCATGGCCTGCGCCTCAGTTTCCGGTGTTTTTCATCCCGTCAACATTCTCGTAGAAAATATCGGCGGCGCGGCCGCTGCGCTCGATCTCGTCCGCCACGGCCTTAGGCACACATGACTTCTTGCCGCGCGGCAGCAGATAGTTCACGCCGTTCACCGCCGCGAAAAGATTGGGATCCTCTCTGTCCGAAGCTCTCGGGATGAATATTTCAACTCTCTCGTCCTTCATGTCTTTTCTCCTTATTTATAATGAATATCGTCTTTCATCCGCACTGTGTGAAAGCAAGCCTCCACACAGTGCCTTTAACTTAATTGGTCTCGTCGCTTGCGCTGAAGCTGGAGCAGCTCATCACGCGCAGCAGGCGCTCCGGGTAAAGGATAGTCGCGCCGTTGGTCTCGAACTTGTAGCCGATGGTGCTGAACTGGTTCAGCGGGCCGCCGATCTCTCCCTTGTCGTGGACTATCATCTCCAGCGCGCCGCCCTCGGGATCGATGATGCCGAAGCTGTCCTTGCCGAAGAAATATGTCGCGTAGGTGTGGCTGCGGCTCTTGTTGACGTATTCGTCGTCGCCCTCCGCGCTCTCGCCCGCGACGCCGAGCACGGGCGAGAACACGTTCTCGATGAAGCGCACGCCGTGCAGCTCGCCGATCTCTCCGTTAAAGAGCGCGTCTGGAGCGGCGTACTTGTGCGCCTCGATCCAGCCCTCGTCCTGTCTCAGGTCGTGCGCGACGGACGGATGTATCACCGCGTAGTAATAGCCGTTTATGCGCGGTACGCGGTTCTTCTTCATGATGGTCACGGCCTTGTTTATCATCGCCGGGGTCAGCAGGGACCAGCCGTGCGGAGTGTCGGCCGCGCCGGACGCGCCCTTGGTCACGCCGCCCGCGCCCATCTGCGCACAGCTCTCCGGGGTGCTTAGCACCTTGCCGGTGTCCTTGTCGATATTGTCGCAGTAGAGCACGTTCGTGCCCATGAGCAGCGCGTCGCGTATGAGCTTCTCCTGAGTCTCGGCTGCCGATGCGCCCATCTCCTCAGTCGCGCCGAGTATGACGTCGTCATAAGCGCGCAGCTCCAGCTTGTCGGTTATTGAGGTGTAAGTGCCGTACTGATCTACCGCGCCCGTCACCGTAGTCACGCCGAACTTCTGCCCGGTGGGTATTACGCCCTCCTTGAGCTTTGCCGCGCGGTCAAAGGTGTTCCACTTGCGCCATTCGACACTGCCGTGGTGGTTTGCCGGCAGCGGCTGGCGCTTTGCAAACTGCGCGTAGAACAGTTCCGTGCGCGCGTTCTCCAGCAGCTCCGTGTCGTAAAAAGCCTTGAGCTCGGGGCTCAGGGTCTTGCCGTCGGTGAAGCCTGTTACCTCGCCAGTGCCGGAATTGACGTAGCCGCCTGTCGCGTTCACAACAGTGCCCGCGTCCGCAAAAATCTGTAAATCAAACTTAAAATTCTCCATCTTCTCTTCCTTTCCTAATCATCCGCCATAGGGCAATTTCACGCCCTGTGCTTTTGCTTCGTAGATGCGCTTCTTGAGCGCCTCGCGCTCCTCCTTGGACATGCCCCTCGGGTCGGTCGTCATGCTGCTTGCCGCCATGTTCCCGGCGATCTCCCTCGGCCGCGCGCCGCCATAGCTCACCGCGCGCGTCAGCGCCTCAAGGCTGCGCCTTGCCGCCATCGCGCCGATCTCCTCGCGGTGCAGCGCGTAGTACGCATCCGCGAGCGTGAGCCCCGTGTGCGGCGCGGTGAGCCTCAGAAACTCCGGATCCTCCATCTCCCGCTCAAGGCTGAATTCCGGGAAGCTCTCCTTCAGCGCCGCCTCCTGATAAGCAAGCTCCTCAAGGTGCCGCCTTATCTCCTCGCCGCTGCCGAAGCCCGACGGTGTGCGTATCAGCTCAGAGAGCGCCTGCGCGTCGATATCCTCCGGTGCGGTGCTCTCAAGGCCGTATTTCTCCCCCAGCGCCTCAAGCACCGGTCTGAGCCTGCCAAGCGCTTCCTCGCTCCCGTGCCTGTCGCGCAGCCGCTTTCGGACTATCTCCTGCACCCTGCTGTCAAAGCAGCTTTTGTACTCCGGGTCTGCCATCAGTTCGTCCCAGCCCGGCTTGCTCTTCTCCTGCTTCTCCGTACCCGGCATGTCCTCCTGCCCGGCGTCGGCAGCCTTTACGCCCGTTTCCGAAGCCTCCGCCCCGGTCTTTTCATTCATTGCCTCGCTCATGCTGTTTTCCTTCATCGCCCGTGTCCTTCTCCTTTATATGTATCCCTCCGCGGTAGGGAAAAAAGGGTCATTTTCTCCTGTGCTTGCCTCCGCTGCCGCTCCCCCTCGCGTTTGCGCCGAGCTTTGTCTGCTCCTTACTCTCGGACGCGGCAGTGCTCTTGCTCGAACTCCCGGAGCCGCCGCCGTACCATGCGCCGCCACCGCCGCTGCCTGACGATGTGCTTCCTGTACTGAGCAGACCGTTCTTTCTCAGAAACTCATTCCTGATCGCGTCGGCCTGCGCCTGTGACATGCCGCTCTGCTTCAGGTCGTCCGCGTTTGCCGCATAGCCCGTCGATGATATCAGGCTCACCAGCGTCTGGAACGCCTTCTGCTGCCGCTCGTAGTCCTGCTGTTCGAGCTTGTAGCCCAGCTCCTGCTGCGCCTTCGCGTCGCTGAGCCTGTCGCGGTACCTGTTATACTCGCTCTCTCCGCGCTTTACCGCCATCGCGTACTGTTCGCTCAGCGCGTCGCCCTCGCTCTTATAGCGGCTGTAGGCCGCGGAGTAGAGCTGCGGCATAACGTTCCCGAGCTTTTCCAGATACGCTCCGTACTGCTCCTGACCCACCGCCTGCGAATAGCTTGAGCCGTAGCCGCCGGTGAGCGCCGCCGCCTGCCCCATCGTGTTCTTCATTGCAAGCCTGCCCTCGCGCGCGTACCTGTCCCTGTATGACATGTACAGCGGATCGCTGTTCATGTCGTAGCGGAAGCCCTCGCGGTTGATTATCCTGTCGTAGAGCCTGCCTATCTCATCGTCGTAGCTGCCGCTGAACGACGGCAGCTCCTGCTCCGCCTGCCGCAGCGTCTCCATCGTGCTCTCATAGTTCGTGCCGGTCTCCTGCGCGCGGAGCACCTGCGTCCTCGCTCGCTCCTCACCGGCCTGCTCTTTTTCGATGGTGTCTTCTCTGTCCATCATCTTCCTCCTGTCCTCCGCCTCATATCTCCCGCGCGCTCACGTGCTCCGGGTACTCCCCCGCCAGCAGCGCAAAGCCCGCGTATACCGTGTCGAAGCTCTCCCTGCACGCTCCCTCGCAGCCGTGATCCGGTCGGCAGCGTATCTCCTCCGCCCCCGGCCTTCTCAGGATCTCCGCCCTCATCTCCGGCCGCTGCGATACGTGCCTTTCCAGCGCCATCATCAGTATGCTCTCCGCCGCGCATATAAGGTCTCGCCCCTTTTCACCGGCTCCCGCGTGCCCCTCGGCGCGCAGCCGGTATTCGTTTCTGTAATAGCATACCCTCGTCATCGTCCGCCTCCGGGCAGCGCCGCGTTGTAGGCGCTGCTGCGCGCCCGCTCCATTCTGCCGCTCTCCTTGCCCTTCAGCTTTGCGGCCTTCTTCGCGGTCTTACCGCCGGGTGCGGCGCGCCCCGTGATGCTCTCCATCAGCGCCCCGGCCTTGTCCGGTTCGTATTTCTGCGTCAGCGCCAGCGCATACTGCTGGTACATCGCAAGCTGCCTCTGCATCGTCCCGTTGTATGCAAGCCTCTGCATCAGCTCGTCCTTGCCCTCGAACTCCATCATGCTCATGCACGCCAGCGCCTGATCCGCCTGCCCCTCGGCAAAGAAGCCCAGCTGATAAAACTGCAGCGCCAGCTCGTTCTGGCTCAGTCTCGTGTAGGAGTTTTTCTTCTGCGGTATCACCTTTATGTCGAATACCGGCAGACGCATCCCAAGGTCGGTGTCTCCGATCATCCCCTGGTACTGCGGCTTTATCCCGGAGTTCGAGTAGGACACGAACTGCTCTATCCCGAGCTGTCCCGTTATCCTGAACTGTCTCGGCAGGTCGTAAAACTGCCGTATCAGCTCTATGCACATCGATATTATCTGCCCGTAGGCGCGATAGCTTGCGCGCGTGGCGTCGCGGCTGCCCTTGCCGCTGGCCTCCTGCAAAGCTGCGATGGCCGACGCCGCCGTGACCCCCGCGTTGATAAGCCCGACTGAAGTCTCGGTATTCCCGCTCGTCTCGCGCAGCTCGTTTATGATGCTCGTGCGCATTTCGAGGTAGTTTCCGCTCAGCGGCCTGTAGTCCACAGTCCTTATGCTGTCCTCGCCGAGGTTGCCGCTCACGTGTATCACGGGGTTTGCGAGGTTTAAAAACTCCTCCTCGTTTATCGCCCCGTCCATTCTCTGGAAGTATCGCGGCGTCGCGCCCAGCATCGTGTTTTTAACAAACGCCGTCTGCATCATGTCTATCTGCGTCTGGCTGTTCTGGCACAGGTCGATGAAGCCGTAGCCGCAGGGGCTGCCCTCCACTGGGAACAGGCTGTCGAACACGAAGGGATAAAGCCCGTGCTCGTATAGTCCCGGCAGCGCCTGCGCCATCTCCTCGGAGCCCGCCATGCTCTGCGCGGTGTTCTCCGTCGAGTAAAGCAGCGTGTCGCCTACGTATTTGCAGTAGTGCAGCACCTTTTTCCCGCCGGAGTATTTCTTGTAGTAGACGTCTATGACCGTGCTCTTCCCGTCTGTCGGCACGCTGTCGTCGTACACGAACTTTGTCGCCATGAAGGCGTTCCCGCGCAGTCTCCCCTGAAGCTGCGGGTACTGTCTCTCAAGTTCGTCGTTGTCCTCAAGGCTCGTGTGGAAGAAATATCTGCTGTCCTGAATGTCGCGCACACCCGGCTCCCAGAACACGTTCAGCAGGTCGACGCGCTCTATCGCGATATCGCCCAGCCCGCCGAGCTTGTCCGCGTCCCAGTATACTTTGTATACGCCCGTCCCGGTCTTGAGCTTCTGCCACATGCAGTCCGAGTAGGTTTTCTCAAACTCGTTCTGCTCCAGTATCACCGGTATGATCTTTGACAGTATCCCGGCCTCGGCCTTGTCGCCCTCCTCGCGCGGCAGTATGCTCGGCTCGGGAAAGGCCTCTATCGCGTCGGCGTGCTTTGAAACTATCACGTTGTGCAGCCAGCCGGACACGGCCTGGAACCCGCCTATGCCCTCTGTTTTCTTTCTCTCCTCGGCCTGATTGCGCAGCTTCCACCAGTTCTCCGCCGCGACGGTCCTTCGCTCGATGCTCGCCTTGCCCGCCTTGTATTTCTGCAGGATGCGCGTCAGCTCCGTCAGCGTCTGCGCGTTCACTACCGCCGTCATTATATCCTCGTCCATTGCTCTCTCCTGTTTTTTAATATCTCCCCAGCGGGTCATTCATCATCACTCTCCGCTCCACCGGTCTCAGCGGCGCCACCGGGCGCGACATGCACATGTACCTCCACTCGTCGCAGACATGATCCTCCATCTCCGTGTCGAGATCCTCCGGTGCCGTCCTGCTGAACATCATCCCCGGCACCGTCCTTATAAATGCCGCGCAGTTTGAGAATACGTACATCCTGCTGTAGCCCTCCTCGTCGAACTGCAGCCTGTAGTGGCACTGCATCCACCCCGGTATCCTCTCGTTGTCGCCCTTTGTGAAGTACAGCCCGTAGCGCGCCGCCGTGTCAGCAATGCTCTCTCCCCGGCTCGCGTCCCATATTGCGGGGTCGGCCACGCCCTCTATCTTCTTCCCCCGCAGCCATGGGTGCTCCCGCTCTATCCGCGCGATCTCCGCAAACTGCTGATCCGGTGTCCATCGCACGCCCTCGTTCGGCGTGCCCGTGCAGCCGTAAAGCTCAAGTATGCGGTATATCACCCCGTCGTAGTCGATCGCCCACCATGCGCAGGAGAAGGGCTTTCCGTAGCCGAAGTCGTATGAGCGCATTATCCGCCAGCCCCGGCAGCTTCCCGTGCTCAGGTCAAACGGCTCTATCACGTGCACCCAGCGCCGCTGCGCCCGCAGCTCTTCCGCCGTCAGGCTCTCGCCGTGCGCCTCCGCCGCTCTCATGTCCGACTCTGTTCTGAAGTCCTCGAAGAACTGCCCCTCGAATATCTCCCAGTTCCCGTAGAGCCACGCGTCCCGGAGCTTCGGCGGCAGCGCCTCGAGCTGCTTTATGTATTGCGGGTCTGCCTCTATCAGCGCCGTGTTGTCCGTTATCAGCGACTGTATGAAGCTGTGCTCCTCCGGCTCCTCGCCCTCCTTGAAGCGCCTGTCTATGAACAGTCTCTTGACCCATGCGTGTCCCTCTCCTCCGGGGTTGCAGGTGTAGTAGACGCGCTTCGGGAAATCGTTCACCCCTCGCACGCAGGCGCGCAGCTTCTCCATCTTCTCCTCGCTCTGCTGCGTCGCCTCGTCCACGAACAGCACGTCCACCTCCGTCCCTTGAAAGCGCAGCGCATCCTTGTCGTTGTCGCAGTAGCGGAACAGTATCCTGCTGCCGTTGGGGAAGACGATGTGCTTTTTCCCGTCGTTGTAGCTTGCTATCCTCTCGCTCTCGTCCGCGTAGCAACCGAGCATTTCGCACAGCGGTATGATGTGGTTTTCCTGCAATTCCGGGTAAGTCTTTCTTATTATCATTACCTTTATCCCCGCGTACCGCAGGCACAGCAGCACCGCCTTCACTCTCACCGCCCAGCTCTTTCCGCCGCCTCGCGCCCCGCCGTAGCCTATGTATTTATGCCGATCTGCCATAAACAGACACTGCTTCTCGCTCGGCTCCGGTATCCTCAGCTCCGCCATTCTCCCTCATCTCTCCTCACATGCTCAGCTCCTCCGCTTTCCCGACGAACCTCACCGTCAAAGGCTCGTTCACTCTCGCCGTCTCAGCCTCGTCCTGTATCTCCCGCAGCTCCTTGAGCGCCCCCGTCATCGCCTTGAAGTCCTTGCTGTCAAGCTCCCTGTCCTCGTCGAGCGTCCTCTCTATCCTCCGCAGCAGCTTTGTCTTCACCTGCTTCATCTTTTCCCCGACGTTTTCTTCGAGGTACTCCTCCCGCTGCCCGGGCCAGTCCTCCTTGATGCCGCGTCTCTGTATCGTGCTGTACGGCGCCGCAAACTCCCGTGAAAGCGCCCTGTAGCTCAGCCCGTCCTTGACAAAGCCCGTCCTGATCTTCTCCCAGTCCGTCATGCTTCCCCGTCCGCGTACTTGCTCTGGTAAACGCTCCTGTATACCGGGCACCTCTCGTATGTACCCACGCAGAACCTGCCCATGTGCCCGTCGCGGTTCGCCAGAGTCCTGAAGCTCATCGTCGCCTTTGTCTCATCCATGCAGCCCTCGCAGGTTATGCTCCTCGCGCTGCGCTCGTCCGATATGTAGAACGGGCAGCGCACATCCGCGTCTGTCCAGCATTCTTTCCGGTATTTACTCATGCTCTGTTTCCTGCTCCTCCTCGTCGTTTTTCCCGCCGTATACCATCCACGGCGGATATCCCGTGCGCTCCATGCACCGCACGGTAGGGTCGTCCGCTATCAGCGTCACCGCTCCCCCTCCTTTATGATTATCCAATACTCCCGGCCGCCGCTCCCTTGGCTTCCCCTTGAGCTGTCGCCGCAGGCAACTGATGAGGTGGATTTCTCCCGTCCCCCGCCTCCGTAATCTTATTTTTATAAGATTACCCCTTGACTTCTCCTCCGCTTTCTATTAAAATAAAGCCACGAGCAGTCCTTTCAGCAGCCAGACATCTTTCTTTTATTTGATTCGCTTTGGATTATATCTTATATTTTTAAGATTTTCCAGTGTCTGCTCCCTCTTTTTTGCGATTTGTCATTATGCACATATATGGGGTGATTCTTTTGTTCAATTATGAAAGGTTTGATTCCCTCCGCCGGTCGAAGGGCATCACGCAGAAATTCATCGCGCAGTCCCTTGGCCGCAGCGCCACTCTCTGTCAGGACTGGAAGCAGCATAAGTCCCAGCCGAACGCGGCGCAGCTGTCCGTCCTCGCCTCCATCCTCGATACCACCCCCCAGTACCTCTGCGATGAGAGTGACGAAATCTCCCCTCTCTCCTCCGATGATGAGCTTGAGCAGCTCCTCACCGCCCTGCGCGACAGGGAGGACATGCGCCTGCTCTTTAAGCTCGCCAAGGATGCCACTCCCGACGATGTCCGTCAGGCCGTAAAGATCATCGAAGCACTAAGGGCGTCAGAATAAGCTTACTATGCTCGAATACTATGTCCGCCTTGTCTCCCTGCCCCGCGCCGTCGAGGGCGTCAGCGTCCCGAATGATGACGGCAGCTTCGATATCTATATAAATTCCCGTCTCTCCCCGCAGCAGCGTGAGGAGACGCTTGAGCATGAGCTGCGCCATCTGAAGCAGGAACATTTTTATCTCGATCTGCCCCTGTCCCGCATGGAGCGTCAGGCCGACGGCGAACCGCTGAACGTTGTCCTCCATCCGCCGCAGGGCAAAATCCCCTGCTTTTATTCTGAGTCCGCCCTTGCCCATTGGCTTCGGACCATCTCTGCCCAGCAGCACATAAAGTTTTGATTCCGTCCGCGTTTCAAACACACTTGACTTTTTCTCGCGGACGCGCTATATTATCCCCGCCCATATCGTTCAATGAAGGAGACCTTTCCTATGAAATATATCAGCACCCGCGGCGCATCGCCCGCCGTGTCCTCCGCTCAGGCTATCGTCAACGGCCTTGCCCCCGACGGCGGACTTTATACTTTCTCCCCCGCAGAGCTCCCGAAGCTCGATTGGCAGCGCCTCATTACGCTCGATTACTATCACATGGCCGCCGAGATAATCTCCGCGCTTCTTCCGGATTTCACATCTGAGGAAATGCTCGATCTTGTCCGCCGTGCCTATACCGGCAAGTTCCCCTCGACGGAAATTGCCCCGACTGTTGCAGTCGGCGATATGTCTGTGCTCGAGCTGTTCCGCGGTCCCACCTCCGCTTTCAAGGACGTCGCCCTCTGCCTGCTGCCTTATCTGATGAAGGCTTCGGCGGAAAAGTGCGGCGATGCTGAGAAGATAACCATCCTCACCGCCACCAGCGGCGATACCGGCAAAGCTGCCCTTGAGGGTTTCCGGGACGTTCCCGGTATCGACATTGCCGTGTTCTATCCCCGTGACGGCGTCAGTCCTGTCCAGAAAGCTCAGATGGTGACGCAGGAGGGACGCAATGTCCATGTCTGCGCCGTCGACGGCAACTTTGACGATGCCCAATCCGGCGTCAAGCAGATTTTTGAGTCCGTCCGTGACCGTGGTCTGTCCTCCGCGAACTCGATAAACATCGGCCGGCTCGTCCCTCAGGTCGTGTATTATTTCTCCGCTTATGCCGATTTAGTCAAACAGGGCCGCCTGACCCCCGGCGCGAAGCTCAGCTTCACCGTCCCCACCGGCAACTTCGGTGATATCCTCGCCGGCTTCATCGCCGGTGAGCTCGGTCTTCCCATCGGCCGCCTTGTCTGCGCCTCGAATGAGAACAACGTCCTCACCGATTTTCTGCGCACCGGCACCTATGACCGCCGCCGCAGCTTTTACCGCACCCTCTCCCCGTCTATGGATATCCTCATTTCCAGTAACCTTGAGCGCCTGCTGTACCTTGTGAGCGGCGACTGTGAGCTTGTCGCGTCCCTCATGCAGCAGCTCAAAACTGACGGCTTCTACACCGTCCCCGCCGAGCTTCTTGAGAAGATCCAGTCCCGTTTCTGGGCTGGCTGCTGCGGCGATGAGGCCACCGAGGAGACTATCCGCGAGGTCTGGGAACGCCACTCCTACCTCTGCGATACCCATACCGCCGTCGCGTGGAACGTCGCGCTGCAGTATGAAAAAGCGGCGGAGTCACCCGCCCCAATGGTCGTGCTCTCCACCGCCTCGCCGTATAAGTTCCCCGCCGCCGTGCTCAGCGCCATCGGCGCAAAGTGCGACGGGGATGAATTTGATATGATGTCCGCGCTCGAAAAAGCCACCGGCGTCCCGATGCCCGCAAATCTCCGCTCCCTGCGTGAGCGCCCCGTGCTGCACACCGGCTGTGTAAAGCCCGGTAAAATGCGCGGCTATGTCCTTGATCTTCTGGAGGGAAAAACATGAACAGCGTTACCGTCCGCGTCCCCGCCACCACCGCGAATCTCGCCTGCGGCTTTGATACTCTCGGCTGCGCGCTGAGCCTTTATAATACCCTGAGCTTCACCCTGTCCGACCGTCTGTCCTTCACCGGCTGCGATGAGGAATTTCAGACTCCCGATAATCTCGCCTGTCAGGGCTTTGATGCCGTGTATGCCCGCCTTGGCCGCCCGGCTCCCGCCGTGCATATCGACATCCGCGCCGATATCCCCGTCTGCCGCGGTCTCGGCTCCTCCGCCGCGATGCTCGCCGCCGGTGCAATGGCGGCAAACGCCCTCTCCGGTGCGGAGCTTTCAAAGGCCGAGCTTTTATCGATCATCACCCCCATCGAGGGGCACCCGGATAACCTCGCCCCGGCGCTTTTCGGCGGTCTCGTCGCCTCCACCTCGCGTGACGGGAAGGTCTATTCCGCCCATTATCCGGTGCACGAGTCGCTGCATTTCGTCGTCCTCTCCCCGGATTATACTCTCAGCACCCATAAGGCCCGCGCCGCCCTGCCGTCAAGCGTTTCCTTTGCCGACGCGGTCTTCGATCTTTCGCACCTCGCCATGCTGCCGCATGCTGTCGCCCTCGGCGATGAGGAGATGATCTCCATCTGCCTGTCGGATAAGCTGCACCAGCCCTACCGCTTCCCGCTCATCCCCGGCAGCGATGATGTCCGCCGCATTGCCGAAGACTTAGGCTGCAAGGCTTTCTGCATCAGCGGCGCGGGGCCGAGCCTTCTCTGCCTGACGCGCGACGCTGCCTTTGCCGAAAAGCTCTCCGCCGCCGTCGCCGCTCTTCCGCACAACTGGCAGGTGCGCGACCTCGCCGTCGACTCCACCGGCGCGGAAATAATTTAAGCTTTCCCCATAAAAGCAAAAAATCGGAGCCCCGTCAGAAATGACGGTGCTCCTCAGCCAGTCATAGTCCATCACCTTTTCTATTTTCCTCAGCAGGTGATTTTTTGGTACAAGCTGATCTATATCCACCATTACCACGTCTCGCCGGTTATCCAGTTGCCACTGTTCCATTCTTCTCCCCGCTTGTCCTCTTTTTTCCCATTATATCAAAAAGCTCGCACGATAGCGAGACTTCTTTGACAGGCTGTGCATCAGGACAGGTATTTAAAATACCTGTCCCGATGCCGTTTCTTAAGCAAACCTTAAAAACTTAGCCGCTTGGCTTTTAATAATTTATCGGTTATGATATATGCATACTGAACGAGGTGATGTGCATGAACACTGTGCTTGTCTGCGACGACGAAAAGGATATCGTCTCCGCGCTGAAAATTTATCTCGAGAGCGAGGGCTACGCCGTCGAGTGCGCATATGACGGCGCGCAGGCGCTCGCGCTGCTGGAGAGCCGCGATATCAGCCTTGTGCTCATAGACATTATGATGCCGGTCATGGACGGCATCAGCGCCATGGTGAAAATACGCGAGCGCTCGAACGTCCCCGTGATCCTGCTCACGGCCAAGGGTGAGGACACGGACAAGATACTCGGCTTGAACGTCGGCGCGGACGATTACATCACCAAGCCCTTCAATCCCCTTGAGGTGCTTGCGCGCGTGCGCTCACAGCTGCGGCGCTATACGATGCTCGGCGCGGCGCAGATACGGCAGAGCTGCCTCACAGTCGGCGGCATAAGCATGGACGATTCCAGCAAGACCGTCACCGTGGACGGCGAGCCCGCCGCCCTCACGCCGACCGAGTACGACATTCTCAGGCTCCTCATGGAAAACCCCGGTCAGGTCTTTCACCCGCGCGATATCTATAAGCGCGTCTGGAAGGATGAACCCTACGGAGCCGAGAGCACCGTCGCCGTACACATCCGCCACCTCAGAGAAAAGCTTGAGATCAACCCCGCCGAGCCGCGGTACATCAAGGCCGTATGGGGGCAGGGCTATAAAATGGAAAGAGTGAACTGACATGAACAAACTTAAAAGCAGCCTTGCGGCAAAGCTGATAGCCGTGACGCTCTTTGTACTGCTGCTGATGTCCCTCGCCGCGTCCGTGCTGGACATCGCATATATCGACAGCATCGACGGCTACAATTACGATTATCAGACCCTGCTGCATAAATTCAAATACGATAACTCCAACGATCTGAACGCCGTCATGTACGCCCTGGGCAACGGCGAAGCTCCCGAAGCGCTCAACGGCAGGAACGGCTTCTATTTTGTAATAAGAGACGGCTATACAAATAAGGTCGTTTTTGACGGACTCGGCAAGCGCGACTATGTCTGGGCAACGGACACAACGCTCTTTGACCTCCCCGCCGGGTACGACCTCTCCGCGCAGGAGGATTCCGCCGTCACGCCTGACCCGAGCGTTTCACCCGCGCCGTCTGCGTCCCCCGAACCGAGTGTATCGCCCGAACCGACCGCGTCCCCCGAACCAACCTCAACGCCCGCTGTCTCTGAAAGCCCCATGTCCGGCAGCAGGACGGACATCACGCTCCCTATCTACGATGCGCCCGCCGCGGAGGACAATTACCGCGTCTATGCCATCACCGGGTACTATACCTCAGTCAGCGTCGCCAGCGGCAATGCCGATAAATATCAGGAGCTTTTCACCTACGCCTACGAGCTGCGCTATGTCTCCATCGCCGTGCTGGTCGTCTCCCTGATCCTTGAGGCCTTCGTCTTTGTGTTCCTTCTCTCCGCCGCCGGGCACCACGGCGAGACCGGCGAGGTTCGCCCCAGCTTTATCGATAAGATCCCCTTTGATCTCTACACCGCGCTGACCGTCTTTACCGGCATCTTCCTTATCGCCGCAATGGCAGAGGTGTCATACAGCAACACCGCAATGCTCATCGTTATCCTCATCGCCGCACTCGGCGTTATCGCGGCGCTGATAAGCCTGCTGTGGTGCATGAGCCTTGCCGTGCGCATAAAGCTCGGCACGACGATAAAGAGCTGCATCATCTACCGCGTGGGCGCGTGGTGCCTGCGTTTAATAAAAAAGGTATTCTATACCTTTAAGGACGGGCTGAAAGCCATCCCCATGTTCCCCCGCGCAGTGCTCATCATCGCGGCGATCCTCTTTGTCGAGTTTCTATGGATCGCCATCGCCGGTACAAGTCCCGGAAAGCAGCTCTTCGGCTGGTTCATCGAGCGCGCGGTTCTGGTGCTGGCCACGCTGTATGCGCTGCTGTCGATGAAGCAGCTGCTCGAAGCCGGGCAGCGCATCGCCAAGGGCGAGCTTGACTGCAAGGTCGATACCTCCAAGCTGCGCGGCCCGTTCAAGGAGCACGGCGAGGACCTCAACTCCATCACCGACGGCATGAACCGCGCCGTGGGCGAGCGCATGAAGTCCGAGCGCTTCCGCACCGAGCTTATCACCAACGTCTCGCACGATATCAAGACCCCTCTCACCTCTATCATCAACTACGTCGACCTGCTCGAAAAGGAGCAGCCGGAGAATGAAAAGATGCGCGAGTACCTCGAGGTGCTCGACCGGCAGTCGGCAAAGCTCAAGAAGCTCATTGACGATCTGCTTGAAGCGTCCAAGGCGTCGAGCGGCAGCCTGAGCGTGAACCTCACCGAGTGCGAGCTCGGCATCCTGCTCGACCAGATGGCGGGCGAATACAGCGAAAAGCTCTCCGCCGCAGGGCTGGAGCTTATCCTCACAAAGCCCGAGGAGTCCGTGAAAATCATGGCCGACGGGCGGCACATGTGGCGCATCTTTGATAACCTGCTGAACAACATCTGCAAATACGCCCAGCGCGGGACTCGCGTGTACCTCGACCTCACCGCCGACGCGCTCAAGGCGACCGTCACCTTCCGCAACATCTCCGCCACACGTCTGAACATCAGCGGCGACGAGCTTACCGAGCGCTTCGTCCGCGGCGACAGCTCGCGCAACACCGAGGGCAGCGGCCTCGGTCTGAGCATTGCCCAGAGCCTTGCGCAGCTCCAGAAGGGCGCGCTCGACATCACCGTCGACGGCGATCTGTTCAAGGTCGTGCTCCGCTTCGACAGAATAAAGTAAGAATATATCCATGAATAAATTCCTCATCCAAGGTAAAAACTGGTAACGCATCAATTATCTTGGAATGAGGAATTTTTTATGGATATCCGTATCAGGCGTATACTCAGCATCACGGCTGCTGCCGCTGTACTCCTGCTTGTCTCAGGCCGCCATGACCCCGGCCGGCTGTTCATCGTCATGTGTGCCGCGGCCGTCGTCACCCTCTGCGGCCTCTGGAAGCTCAGGGACAACTGGTAAAAGCACTATCCCCCGGACACTGTCCGGGGGATAAAACTTATCTCTGTTCTCTTATTCTCTGCTTCCAGCATTTGTGGCACATGGCGATGTAGCTGTCGTTTCCGCCGAGGAGGACCTGGTCTCCCGTCGTCACGACTCTGCCCTGCCCGTCGAGCCTTGCATTGACCGTCGCCTTGCGCCCGCATGCGCAGACGGTCTTTATCTCCGTCAGCGAATCGCTCAGCTCCATGAGCCGCTGCGAGCCGGGGAACATGTGCGTCTGGAAATCCGTGCGCAGGCCGAAGCACAGCACCGGCAGATCCTCGTCATCCACAAGGTCGCGCAGCTGCTCTATCTGCGCGGGGGTGAGGAACTGCGCCTCGTCGGCAATTATCACGTCGTGTTTTCCCGCCTTGTGGTACTCCTCGGTAATGTCCTGCTCCGGCGTGATTATCTGCGCGTGTGCCTCAAGCCCTATGCGGCTACGGACTATGTCCGCCCCGTCGCGCGTGTCGATGCTCGGCTTTATGAGCCATACCGACATGCCGAGCTCCTCATAATTGAACTTCGTTATGAGCGCCTGAGCCGACTTTGACGAGCCCATCGCCCCGAATTTGAAATACAGCTTTGCCATTATTTTCTCCGTTTTGTGTTTTATCAGGCGCGCTGAAGATGCGCCCTGACGCGCTCCATCACCATTTCCATCGCGACAAGGTTGTGCCCGCCCTCAGGGATGATGATGTCCGCGTTGCGCTTGCTCGGCTCAACAAACTGCTCGTGCATCGGCTTTACCGTGCTCAGATACTGGTTCACGACGCTGTCAAGGCTGCGTCCCCTGTCGCGCACATCGCGCATGATCCTCCTGAGTATGCGCACGTCGGCGTCGGTGTCGACGTATATCTTTATATCCATCTGCCGGCACAGTTCCTTGCAGGAAAAAATGAGTATGCCCTCGACGATCACGACCTTCGCCGGGTTCACGGTCACGGTCTTGTCCGAGCGGTCATGCACCGTGTAGTCATATACCGGGCAGACAACGCTGTGCCCGCGCTTGAGCTCCTTCACCGCTTCGACGAGCATATCCGTGTCGAAGGAATCCGGATGGTCGTAATTGAGCTTTGAGCGCTCCTCATAGCTCATGTCATGGTGCGCCTTGTAGTAGTTGTCGTGATGGATGACGGATACATCCTCACCGAAATGCTGGATCAGCTTCTTCGTTATCGTGGTCTTTCCGCTTCCTGTGCCCCCGGCGATACCGATGACCATAACCTTATCCACAGGCATAGCCCTCCCCGTATTTCTTTATCTGCTTTATAATAGCATATATCTTTCCGCGTTTCAATTTGACTTTTGTATTTTTTACTGTATAATTGTGTCAAAGCCAAAACGAGATTTTCTAACGGAGGTAATATTATGTCTGTTCCCACCCCGCATATCGCGTCCGAAAAAGGCCAGATCGCAAAGACCGTCCTCATGCCCGGCGATCCGCTGCGCGCGAAGTTCATCGCCGATACCTTCCTTACCAATCCCGTGCTCGTCAATAATGTCCGCGGTGTGCAGGGGCACACCGGCACATGGAAGGGCGTCCCCGTCACGGTCATGGCCTCCGGCATGGGCATCCCCGCCATCGGTATCTACAGCTGGGAGCTGTTCAATTTCTATGATGTCGACAACATCATCCGCATCGGCTCCGCCGGCGCTCTGCAGGACGATATAAAGGTCATGGACATCGTCGCCGCGCAGGGCGCATGCACCAACTCCAACTATATAAACCAGTTCAACTGCCCCGGCACCTTCGCCCCCATTGCGGACTATACTCTTCTGAGCAAGGCCGTCGAGGCCGCACACGAGCACGGAGTTGATATCAAGGTCGGCAACATCGTCTCGAACGACACCTTCTATGCCGCCGAGGGCACGAACAATGCTGACGGCTGGCGGCGCATGGGCGCTCTCGCCGTCGAGATGGAGGCCGCTGGGCTCTACGCCAACGCCGCCTACGCCCACAAGCGTGCGCTGTGCATCTGCACGATCTCCGACCATATCTACCGCGCCGAGGCTCTCTCCTCCGAGCAGCGCCAGACCTCCTTCACCCATATGATGGAGATCGCCCTTGACACCGCCGTCAAGATGGCGCAGCTCTAAAAAGTTCCTAAAAGGCCATCGTTAACAATTATTTAGCAATTTTATCATTATAATCCTTGATTTGTTGCACCGGTTTGTGTTATACTGCCGAGTGTACGGATGACAATTACATAAGTTGTCAATCAAATTTTAATGGAGGAAAAATCATGAAAAAGATTCTCGCACTGGTTCTTGCTCTGTGCATGGTCTTTGCTCTGGCTGCCTGCGGCGAATCCGCTGCTCCCGCAGCTACCGAAGCTCCCGCTGCCGAGCCCGCAACCGAGGCTCCTGCCGCAGAGGCTACCGAAGCCCCCGCAACCGAGGCTCCCGCTGCTCTCTCCGCTGACGATATCGACGACAACATGACTTCCGAAGACGGCAAGTATGAGCTCGCTTTCGTCACCGACGTCGGCCAGCTGAAGGACAAGTCCTTCAACCAAGGCACTTTCGACGGCGTTAAGCTCTACGCTGCCGAGAACGGCCTGAGCTACAAGTACTATCAGCCCGCAAACGGCGATCAGGCAACTGATGACGACCGTTACGACGCAATGAAGGCAGCTGTTGACGGCGGCGCAAAGGTCGTTGTCTGCGCAGGCTTCATGCAGGGCAACGCTCTTGCAAAGGCTGCTGCTGAGTTCACCGATGTTGACTTCATCTTCATCGACGGCTGGGCATTCGACGGTCTTGACAACATCGCAGGCATCGCCTTCAAGGAAGAGCAGTGCGGCTACTTCGCCGGCTACGCTGTTGTTAAGGAAGGCTACACCAAGCTCGGCTTCACCGGCGGCGGCGGCGGCACCAACCCGGCATGCTGCCGTTACGGCTACGGCTTCGTCGAGGGCGCAAATGCAGCAGCTGCTGAGATGGGCGTCAATGTCGAAGTCAACTACTCTTGGGAGTACGGCGCATCCTTCTCCGCTTCTCAGGAACTCCAGGCAATGGCTTCCGGCTGGTATGAGACCGGCACTGAGATCATCTTCGCCTGCGGCGGTTCCATGTTCCAGTCCGTTGCAGCAGCCGCTTCCGCTAACGACGCAGCTGTTGTCGGTGTTGACGTTGACCAGTCCTTCGAGTCTGACACTGTTGTCACCTCCGCTATGAAGGGTCTTGCAGACGCCACCAAGTGGGCTATCGCAAAGGTCTATGACGGCACCTGGTCCGAGATTGGCGGCAAGGCCACCTCTCTGGGCGTCAATGAGAACGCAGTCGGTCTGCCCACCGCAACCTGGAGCATGACCAACTACACTGTTGAAGAGTACGAAGATCTGTTCCAGAAGGTCGCTTCCGGTGAGCTCACCATCGATGCTGACTACGAGGCAAACCTCGAGCAGGATTGGAGCAACCTCACTCTCAACATCATCTGATCACATTCTAAGCACTAAAGAAGAGAGCTTCGGCTCTCTTCTTTTTATTAAACTTTTCTGTCAAAACCCGTGCTGCAAAGCTCGATAACCGAGCAGCAGGGGAGCTTGAGGGGGCAAGGCCCGCCTCAAATTGGATAACCGCCGTCGAGAGTCTTGATATATATCAAGACTCTCGGTAATAGCATTTTGAATACTTTCAAAATGCTCGGCGGAAAGCGCGGTCAAAAAGTCCGTTAGCGGACTTTTTTGACAAGCGAAGAGAGCTTCGGCTCTCTTCTTTTTTTGCGCTTTTCTGGGTAATTTCTTGCAATTTGCTTTTATTGACGTTATAATATGTAATAGACGTTTTTTATACGGACGCGATGATAACATGAAAGCAGGTGGCAGAATGGAAAAATCCCCGGAATATGTAATAGAAATGTTGCATATTACCAAGGAATTCCCCGGTATCAAGGCCAATGACGACATTACCCTACAGCTCAAAAAGGGTGAGATCCACGCTCTGCTCGGTGAAAACGGCGCAGGCAAGTCCACTCTTATGAGCGTTCTCTTCGGCCTGTACCAGCCGGAGGCGGGCGAGATACGCAAGAACGGCGTAAAGGTCGAGATAAACGACCCCAACGACGCGACCGCGCTCAAGATCGGTATGGTGCACCAGCACTTCAAGCTGGTCGAGGTGTTCACGGTCCTTGATAACATCATCCTCGGCGCGGAGACGACGAAGCTCGGCTTCATCCAGAAGAAGGAAGCGCGCGCCAAGGTTCAGGCGCTGAGCGAGAAATACGGTCTGCACGTCGACCTCGACGCAAAAGTCGAGGATATCACCGTCGGTATGCAGCAGCGTGTTGAGATCCTCAAGATGCTCTACCGCGATAATGAGATACTTATCTTTGACGAGCCTACCGCCGTCCTCACTCCGCAGGAGATAGACGAGCTTATGGCTACCATGCGCGAGTTTGCTAAGGAGGGCAAGAGCATTCTCTTCATCTCCCACAAGCTCAATGAGATCATGGAGGTCTCCGATCGCGTCACCGTCCTGCGCAAGGGCAAGTACGTCGGCACCGTCAACACCAGCGAGACCAACAAGCAGGAGCTGTCGAACATGATGGTCGGCCGCCCTGTCCAGCTTGAGGTCGTGAAGGACGAGGCCAGGCCCACGGATGAAGTCCTCCGCGTCGAACATTTCAGCGTCCCCTCCCGCGTGCACAAGCGCAACGCCGTGGACGACGTCAGCTTCTCCGTGCGCAAGGGCGAGATCGTCTGCGTCGCCGGTATCGACGGCAACGGCCAGTCCGAGCTTATATACGGCCTTACCGGGCTTGATAAGTCCTCCGGCGGCAAGGTCACGCTCTGCGGCGAGGACATCACCCATGCCTCCATCGCCCACCGCGGCAAGAATATGTCGCACATCCCCGAGGATCGCCATAAATACGGCCTTGTGCTCGACTTCACTCTGGAACAGAATATGGTCCTCCAGCGCTTCCAGGAGCCGCAGTTTGAAAAGGCCGGCTTCATAAACAACGCCGCCGTGCGCGAGTACGCCGATGAGCTTATCGATAAGTTCGACGTCCGCTCCGGTCAGGGCGCGGTCACCGTCGCGCGCAGCATGTCCGGCGGCAACCAGCAGAAAGCTATCATCGCCCGCGAGATCGACCGCGACAAGCCCCTTATCGTCGCCGTTCAGCCGACCCGCGGCCTTGACGTCGGCGCGATCGAGTACATACACAGCCAGCTCGTCTCCGAGCGCGACAAGGGTAAGGCCATCCTGCTCGTCAGCCTTGAGCTTGACGAGGTCATGAGCCTGTCCGACCGCATTCTTGTTATGTTCGAGGGCAAGATCGTCGGGGAATTCGACCCGAAGAAAATCACCGTGCAGGAGCTCGGCCTTTACATGGCCGGCGCCAAGCGCGCAGGCAAGGAGGGTGAAGCGGTATGAAAGAAAAGCTGTCCGCGTTCTACGCGAAGGACTCCACGCAGAAGGTCGTCGCGTCGCTGCTGTCCATTCTTATCGGTCTGGTCGTCGGCAGCCTTGTCATCCTCATCGTCGGTCTCACCAGCAAGAGCATTTCCACCAAGGGCGCATGGGAAGGCATCCGCCTTATCTTCGCCGGTATATTCAGCACCGGCCGTGACGCCACCGGCGTGCTGAGCTGGGGCTTCAACCCCACGAGCGTCGGCAACATGCTCTTCCGCGCGACCCCGCTCATTATGACCGGTCTCTCCATCGCCGTCGCGTATAAGACTGGTCTGTTCAACATCGGTGCCCCCGGCCAGTACCTCATGGGCACGATGGTCTCCCTGATGCTCGCTCTCAGTCTCCCGACCGAGACAATGGGTGCATTCCTCGTCTGGCTCATCGCTTTCCTCGGCGGCATGCTCGCCGGTGCGCTCTGGGGAGCGATCCCCGGCCTGCTCAAGGCATTCCTGAATATAAACGAAGTCCTTGCCTGCATTATGACGAACTGGGTCGCGGCAAACCTCGTCACATGGCTTTTCGATATCAGCAGCTTCAAGAACATGGTCGAGGGCACGAAGTCCGGCTATATCTATAAGACGACCTATAACGGCGTCGCCACGGCAAAGCTCGGCCTTGACAAGCTCTTCCCCGGCTCTCAGGTGAACGCCGGTATCCTCGTCGCGGTCCTCTTCGCGATAGTCATGTACATCCTCATCAACAAGACCACCCTCGGCTACCAGCTCAAGGCCTGCGGCTCCAACCGTCACGCTGCGCGCTACGCCGGTATCAAGGATAAGCGCAACATCGTCCTCTCTATGGCGATCGCCGGCAGCATGGCTGGCGGCGGCGCTGCGCTCTACTACCTCTCCGGCAACACGGAGTTTTTCTGGAGCACCTATCAGTCCCTGCCCGCGACGGGCTTCAACGGCATCCCCGTTGCGCTGCTCGCGGTCAATAACCCCATCGCCGTCATCTTCACCGCGATCTTCATGTCGATGCTTGATATCATCGGCCTTCAGCTCACGAACCTCACCGCGTATAACGAGTACATAACCGACGTTATCATCGCCGCGATAGTTTACCTCAGCGCTTTCGCTCTCGTTATCCGCATGATGATCGCTCCGAAAAAGAAGCTCTCCGCGGAGCCGGAAACGGAAGGAGCGGTCACCGCCGAAAAAGCGGACAACGCAGACACTGAGAAAGGAGGCGACGAAGCATGACATTCCTTATCCAGCAGACCATGCTTTTCGCGGTTCCCCTGATGATCGTCGCGCTCGCAGGTGTGTTCTCCGAGCGAAGCGGTATCATCAACCTCGCCCTTGAAGGTATAATGATCTTCGGCGCGTTCATCGGCGTTCTGGCAGTCCGCCTTCTCCAGTCAAGCGAGGCCGTTCTGGCTGCCAAGGCCGCAAAGAACTGGGCAGCCTTGCAGGGCTATGAGCTGCTCGCGATGCTCGCCGCCGCCGTTATGGGCGCGGTGTTCTCGCTGCTGCTGTCCTTCGCGTCCATCAACCTCCGCGCCGACCAGACCATCGGCGGCACGGCGCTGAACCTGCTCGCTCCGGCGCTCGTTCTGTTCTTCGTGCGCATCATCGCAAACCAGAACACTCTCCAAATGCAGGAGGGCGACGCGGCAAGCTGGTTTATGATAAAGAAGACCACGCTCGGCTTTGAAAAGAACGCCGACCTCGGTTTCCTCGGCAACACCTTGCTGCACAAGGTCTACCTTGCGACATACATCTGCATCATCCTGTTCATCGTCCTGTCGATCATTCTTTATAAGACGAAGTTCGGCCTGCGTCTGCGCGCCTGCGGCGAGAATCCTCAGGCTGCCGACTCTCTCGGCATCAACGTCTATAAGATGCGCTATGCCGGCGTGACGATCGGCGGCGCTCTGGCCGGTATGGGCGGCTTTGTGTACGCGCTCACCACGGCAAACTGCACCGCGAACGGCGATGTGGCCGGCTTCGGCTTCCTCGCTCTGGCTGTTATGATCTTCGGCAACTGGAAGCCTCACAACATTGCGGGCGCGTCCATCCTCTTCGGTCTGTTCAAGTGCATCGCCGCCTCCTACGCGAGCCTTGACATCAACGGCGACGGCGTCTATGCCCTTGCAAGCATCGGCATCAGCCCGCACTTCTACCGTATGCTGCCCTATCTCATCACCATCATCGTCCTTGCCTTCACCTCCAAATCCTCCCGCGCACCGAAGGCCGAGGGCATCCCCTACGACAAGGGCTCAAGATAAGCGTCCTTATACCCTGCTGCGCCAAGCGCGGCAGGGTATTGCATTCCCCGGTTTTTTCTGCTATGATATGGTTTCACGACATAGGTACACTACCGTCTGTGAGCCGTATAAAAGCAATTACGGCAGCTCAGCTTTTTTATAAAAATCAGCAAAGGAGCAGAATTATGAACAAGTATCTGGACATTTCCCCCGAAGTCAAGGCCGCGCTGGATGAAGGCCGCCCCGTCGTCGCTCTTGAGAGCACCATCATCTCCCACGGCATGCCCTATCCCAAGAACGTCGAGACTGCGCTTCTCGTCGAGCAGACCATCCGTGACAACGGCGCAGTCCCCGCAACCATCGCCGTCATCGGCGGCCGCCTCAAGGCTGGTCTGAGCCATGAGGAGATCGAGTACCTCGGCAAGACCGGCCGCGGTGTCGCCAAGGCCAGCCGCCGCGATCTGCCCGCACTCGTCGCTCGCGGAGCGGACGGCGCTACCACCGTCACCACCACCATGATAATCGCCCACATGGCGGGCATCAATGTTTTTGCTACCGGCGGCATCGGCGGAGTACACCGCGGCGCTGAGGTCACCATGGATATTTCCGCCGACCTCGAGGAGCTTGCCCAGACCCCCGTCATGGTCGTCTGCGCAGGTGCAAAGTCCATCCTCGACCTCGGCCTGACCCTTGAATATCTTGAGACCAAGGGCGTCCCCGTCATCGGCTACGGCACTGATGAGCTCCCCGCCTTCTATACCCGCAAGAGCGGCTTCGGCGTCGACTACCGCGTTGACTCCCCCGAGGAGCTGGCCGCGATGTTCCGCGCCCAGCGCGAGCTCAACTACAAGGGCGGCATGCTCGTCACCAACCCCATCCCTGAGCAGTACGCAATGGACAAGGAAGTCATCGACAAGGCCATCGAGCAGGCGCTTGCCGAGGCGAAGGAACAGCATGTCCACGGCAAGGAGACCACTCCGTTCCTGCTCGCCCGCGTGGTCGAGCTGACCGGCGGCGACAGCCTCGAGAGCAACATCAAGCTCGTCCTCAATAACGCGACCGTCGCGGCCAAGACCGCGTCAGAGCTTGCAAAGTAACCCGCACCATCCCGCCGGAGCGCACACCCCGGCGGGAGTTTTTGTGCTTGTTTGCCCTTGCAATCCGACGTTCTTTGTGCTATGCTTGTTGCAATATGATTGGAGGCGAGAATGTGACCGCGGCCAACGAAGAAAGAATCTTACAGCTGCTTGAAGTAATGCAGGCAGATATATCCGGCATGAAAGCTGATATCGCACAGCTCAAAGCTTCTCAGGAAGAACTCAAAGCCACTCAGGAAGAGATGAAAGAGACCCTGTCAGAACACACGGTAGTCCTGAATGCCATTCTCGAATGGGCAGACGAGTGCCGCGAGGCAGACCGTTTCCCTCTTCCGAAGATCATGTGAGCATTTCCGTAAAACTTACTCAGTCACTATACCTCCGAAGCACATGCTTCGGAGGTTTTTCGTATCCCGAGCATGTTTATGTTGAAATAAGCCTGCATTTGCTGTATAATATAATGAATTTGTATTTATTCTTTTCGTATTGGGGGTGTGTCTGTGGCAGAAAACGAGTGTATGGTGTCTGTCCTGTGCACGGCATATAATCATGAAAAGTATATCGCGCAGACGCTTCAATGCATTGTCGATCAGCAGACGGACTTTGCCTTTGAATTGCTCGTGAATGACGACGCTTCGACCGACGGCACCGCCGCGATCATCCGCTCGTTTGAGGAAAAATACCCGCACATCATCCGGGCATTTTACCAAGAAAAGAATTTATATTCTCAGGGAATAGATGCCTATCATCACTTTCTGTATAGAGAAGCTCTGGGAAAATATGTCGCAATATGTGAAGGTGATGACTTTTGGTGCGACCCTTCAAAACTCCAACGGCAGGTCGATTTTATGGAGGCCCACCCGGAGTACTCCGCTTGTGTTCATAACACGGTCTGTCAATACTGCAGGGAGTCACGGCCTGATCACCCTCTTTTGAACCGTACCGGTGATAGCAATGTTGAGTTCGGCGATATTCTTCCCGGTATGTCAAAAGCCTATCATACAAGTTCGCTGTTGGCAAGGAAAGGCATTATCTCAAACCCGCCTGACTTCTATTTCGTCGGCTGGAAACATGGGTTTACCGATTACCCCGATGCTCTGTGGCTGCGTCTCAACGGTCCGATTCGCTACATCGACCGATGCATGTCGGTCTACCGTATAAACAGTAACCCAGAGGCATGGAGTTCTGGTGTAGACGGACGCTACGACAAGCTGAAGCGCTTTTTGACCGGTGAGCTTGATGTGCTGCACACATTCCGCTCCCACGCCCCGGAGGCTATCAGGCCGCTTGTTGAAAGTGCCGAGATACAGCGTGAATTTGATCTTCTTCAGATCGAAGGCCGCGACGCGGAGCAGCGCAGGCCGCCCTACCGGGATATCCTCAAGGCCAAGCCTTTCTCATACCGGCTTAATAATTTTCTCAAGTGTACCATGCCGCATCCGCACCGGCTCTACCGGAAAATACGCGGCTACGGCGAATAGGTGCGGGATCGGATAAGCTATGTACGACAATAAGAAAACCGTATTCTCCAATCTGATATGGCGATTCATGGAGCGATGCGGGGCGCAGGTCGTGTCCTTTGTCGTGTCCATCGTGCTCGCGCGCATCCTTGAGCCTGAGTTGTACGGTACCATTGCCCTCATCACTGTTATCACATCGATCCTTCAGGTCTTTGTCGACAGCGGCATGGCAAACGCGCTCATCCAGAAGAAGGACACCGACGACCTTGACTATTCCTCCGTTTTCTACTTCAATGTCGCTTTCTGTCTCGTGCTGTATATAGGGCTGTTCTTCGCTTCTCCGCTTATCAGCCGGATATACGGCTCGCCCGACCTTGTCCCGGTCATCCGTGTGCTCGGTCTGACGATCGTCGTCTCCGGCGTCAAGAACGTGCAGCAGGCCTATGTCGCAAAGACGATGCAGTTCCGCCGCTTCTTCTTCTCCACCCTCGGCGGTACGCTGTTCTCCGCCGTCGTCGGCATCACGATGGCTTACCGCGGCTTCGGGATATGGGCGCTGGTCGCTCAGCAGCTTCTGAACGCCGCTGTCAATACCGCGATCCTCTGGCTGACCGTCGGCTGGAAGCCGAAGCTCATGTTCTCCCTGCAGCGTCTCGGCGGGCTCGTGTCCTACGGCTGGAAGCTCCTTGTCTCCGCGCTGCTCGACACGATATATCTCAAGATATCCCAGCTCGTCGTCGGGCTGAAGTACACCTCGTCCGACCTTGCTTTCTATAACAAGGGCGACCAACTCTGTCTGCTCGTCGTTGAAAACATCAATTCCTCTATCGACAGCGTCCTGCTGCCCGTGCTCTCCGCCGAGCAAGACAGCCGCGACCATGTGCGCGAGATGACGAGCCGCGCCATCAAAACAAGCTCCTATATCATGATGCCGCTCATGATGGGCATGGCCGTGTGCGCCGAACCGCTCATCCGTCTCCTGCTTACCGAGAAGTGGCTGCCATGCGTACCGTATATGCAGGTCTTCTGCGCGATGTACGCCTTCTATCCGCTGCACACCGCAAACCTCAACGCCATCAAGGCCATGGGACACAGCGACATTTTCCTCAAGCTCGAAATAATCAAGGAGATCGTCGGCATCGGTCTTATCTTCGCCGCGATGAACATCAGCGTCTATGCCGTCGCCGTCAGTCAGTTCGTCTCCGGGCTCATTTCCCTCGTCATCAACGCGTGGCCGAACCGTAAGCTGCTTGGGTACAAGCTGACAAAGCAGCTGCGGGATATCCTGCCCGCGCTGCTGCTCGCCTGCCTGATGGGCGTCTGCATCTATCCGATCAGCCTGCTCGGGCTGAGCGACTGGCTCACTCTGCTTATTCAGGTCCCGCTCGGCATTGCGATATATGTCGGCGGCTCCGTTATCTTCCGCGTTGACAGCTTCAGCTTCATGCTGGATGTGCTCCGCCGTCTCACCGGCCGCGACGCGGAGGAATAATTTATCCGAGGTCATATAATGAGTAAAGATTGTCTCGTTTCCGTACTCTGTACGGCCTATAACCACGAAGAATATATCCGCGACGCGCTCGAGAGCATCGTCACCCAGCAGACGGATTTTCCCTTTGAGCTGCTCGTGAATGACGACGCTTCGACCGACGGCACCGCCGCGATAATCCGCGAATACGCCGAGAAGTACCCGGATATCGTGCGCCCGTTCTATCAGGAAAAGAACCTGTATTCGCAGGATATAGACATCTACTATGCCGTGTTCTTCCCGAACGCGCGCGGCAAATACGTCGCCTTCTGCGAGGGGGACGATTACTGGACAGACCCCACCAAGCTCCAGCGTCAGGTCGATTTTCTCGAAGCGCACCCGGAGTATTCCGCCTGCGTCCACAACACGCTCCTGCACTACTGCACCGGCAGCCGCCCGGACGAAGAGCTCGTGCAGCGCGGCGGGGACTGCGATGTTGAGTTTGAAGACATCCTCCCCGGCATGAGCACCGCGTGGCACACAAGTTCGCTCCTCGCCAAAACTCCGCTTCTGGCCGATCCCCCCGATTTCTACTATATCGCCGCCGAGTATGGCTTCGGCGATTACCCCTACGGCATATGGCTGCGCCATAACGGCCCGGTGCGCTTCATCGCCCGCACGATGTCCGCCTACCGCATCTGCAGCAACGACGCGTCTTGGAGCAGCGGCGTCGAGGGGCGCTATGATAAGCTCATCCGCTTCATGACCGGCGCTGTCGCGATGCACGAAGCCTACCGCGCTCACGTCACCGATCCGGATGTGCTGCGCCTTGTGGATGACAACATTCTCAAATGGAAGTTCCAGCTTCTTTACACGCAGGGGAAGGACAAGGAGCTGCGCCGCCCGCCGTATAACAAACTGCTTAAAACGAAGCCTCTGCGCTTCCGCATCAATAACGCCGTCAAGTGCCTGTTTCCCGCGCTGCACCGGCTCTACCGCCGGAAGCAGGGCTATGACGAATGAGCGCGAAAGGAGCCTGTCCCATGAAAAAGCTGCTGCTCTTGGGCGGCGCGCAGTACCTGCTGCCCGTCATAGAAGAGGCCCACAAGCTGGGGCTGTATGTCATCACCTGTGACTATCTGCCCGATAACATCGCCCATAAGCACTCCGATGAATACCGCAACGTCAGCATCATAGATAAGGACGCCGTCCTCAGTACCGCGCGAGAGCTCGGTATAGACGGCATCATGTCCTTTGCCTGCGACCCCGGCGTCGTGACCGCGGCCTATGTGGCCGAAAAGCTCGGCCTGCCATTTGCCGGTTCTTATGAAGCCGTGTCCATTCTCCAGAACAAGGGACTCTTCCGCCGCTTCCTTACCGAGAACGGCTTCAACGTCCCATGGGCAAAGAGCTATACCGAGCCCGCCGAAGCTCTGACCGACTCCGCCGGCTTCAGCTGGCCGATGATAGTCAAGCCCGTAGACTCCGCCGGCAGCAAGGGCGTCACACGCGTGGATTCTCCCGGCGCGCTCCTCACCGCGATAGAGCACGCCAAGGCTTTCTCGATCTGTGGTGACTTTATAATCGAGGAGTTCATCACCCAGCAGGGCTTCTCCTCGGATACCGACTGCTTCTCCGTTGACGGTGTGCTGCGCTACTGCTCCTTTGACGAGCAGCACTTCGACGCGCATGCCGACAATCCCTATACCCCCGCGGCCTACGCATGGCCGTCCACTATGCCCGCATGGGCGCAGGCGGAGCTGAGGGGCGAGCTCCAGCGGCTCATCACGCTGCTCGGTCTCGGCACCGGTCTTTATAATATAGAGACGCGCCTCGGCACGAACGGCAAGACCTACATAATGGAGGTCTCCCCCCGCGGCGGCGGCAACCGCCTGAGCGAGGTGTTGAGCATGGCCGCGGAAACGAACCTCGTCGCAAACGCCGTCAAGGCCGCCGTCGGCCTGCCGGTGGACGAGATGCGCGACCCCGTGTATAACGGGCACTGGACGGAGATCATCCTCCACAGCGGCCGCGACGGTACCTTCCGCGCGCTCGAAATCGCGCCGGAGCTTGAGAGCGCCGTCGTCCAGCGCGACCTTTGGGTAAAGCCCGGCGACGCCGTCGAGCGTTTCTCGGGCGCAAACAAGGCCATCGGCACGCTTGTTATGAACTTCCCTACCCGCGAGGACGCTGAAAAATATATGGCCGACGACAGCTGGTACAGCGTCGCCGTCGACTGATTGAAAGGACTCAACATGAAAAAACTACTGATGCTCGGCACGAGCTACGGCACCTGCGAAATGCTCCGCTATGCCAAAAGCATAGGCGTACATACCATCGTCACCGACTATAACGAGCCGGAGCATTCTCTCGGCAAGCAGATAAGCGACGAATACTGGATGATAAACACCGGCGACCTCGATACCCTCGAAGCCAAGTGCCGCGAGGAGGACGTCAACGCCGTCGTCTGCGGCATAAGCGAGTTTAACCTTGAGATGTGCATGGAGCTTTGCCGCCGTCTCAGCCTGCAGTGCTACTGCACGCCAGAGGCATGGCACTTCTCCCGCGATAAGGACGATTTCAAGCGCCTCGCCCGCTCCCTCGGCGCGCCGCTGCCCGATGACTATTATCTCTCCGATCCCCCGACGCGCGCGGAACTCGACGCGGTGAAGTACCCCGTTGTCGTAAAGCCCGTAGACCTCAGCTGCAACCGCGGCATCAGCTACTGTCATAATGAACAGGAGCTGCTTGAAGCCTGCGCTCTCGCCCGCTCCATGTCCAAAAGCCCGAAGCTCGTTGTCGAGCGTATGCTCCACGGCGAGGAGTGGTATAGCTTCTATGCCTTCGCCGAGGGCGAGATAAGCCTTATGGCGCTGTGTGCAATGTACTCCCAGCCCGGCGAGCCGAAGAACTGCTACTCCATCACCTCCACCGTCTCCAACAATGTTGAGCGCTATGTCACCGAGATCGACCCCCATATCCAGAAAGTCCTCAAGGCCGTCGGCTGCCGCGAGGGCATCGGTTGGGTTCAGGTCATGCTCGATGAGGATGGGCACTTCTACATAATCGAAATGGGCTACCGCCTTGACGGGGACATGATGTATATCCCCATCAAGAGCCTGCTCGGCTTCGACACCGTCGCATGGATCGTCGATTACGCCCTCGGCAGGCGCAATGACCCGGCCATGCTGCCCCCGTCCCAGACCAAGGCCTATAAGCGCTGCGGTTCGAGCTATATGCTCTGGACGAATAACGACGGCGTCATCGCCTCCATCGAGGGGCTTGATGAGATCGCCGCCATCCCCGGCGTCACGGTCGACTCCCTCGCCTGTGTCGGCGACGAGCTGACGAAGTACCAGCCCCTCGGCGATATTCTCTTCGACACCGACGATATCGAGGAGACCTGCCGCTTTATCCAGAAGGTCAACGACACCGTGAAGATCACGAATGACCGCGGCGAAAACGTCCTCATCTATTATGATGATTTCGACTACCTCCGCAAGGTATATGAGGACGGTCTGGCGGGTAAATGATCCCCAGCCGGACAAACACAGAGATTGGAGTGATGCGCCTTGCATCCGCAGATAGATAAAAAAAGATTCTTCCCCGTCGTGTGCATCATCGCCGCCGTGCTGATCCTCGTCTCCGTGAGTCTGGAATCGGTACAGGCCGCGGTCGAGGGCACCTATGCTTTCTTCTCCAAGCAGTTTGACTGGCTGTTCGTCGCCTCGAATCTCGCGGCGTTCATCTTCTCGCTGTGGATCGCTTTCGGCCCCTACGCCAAGGTCAAGCTCGGCGGGGAGGACGCAAAGCCCGAGTACAGCAAGTTCTCATGGATCGCCATGATGTTCACCACGAGCTGCAGCGCGGGGCTCATCGTCTTCGGTTTCATCGAGACGACGATATATTCCTCCACCGCCGTTCCTTTCCATGCCGAGCCTTTTTCCATCGAGGCCTATGAGTACGCCGCGATGTATACCCATTATCACTGGGGGCTCAACGCATGGTCGCTGTACGTGCCCGCCTCCGTCGCCGTCGGCTATATGCTCTATAACCGTCGCCAGAGCCAGATCAGCATGAGCTCGGCCTGTTCCCCGGTTCTGAAGTCCGGCTGCAACAGGCTCTCCGGCTGCCTGATCGACATTTTCGGCACTTTCGGCGCGATCGCCGCGCCCGTCACCTCAATGGGTCTCGGTATGCCGCTGCTGACCCTGCTGCTTCAGGGCATCTTCGGCATCCCGGATGAATATGTGAAGCCGCTGCAGATCATCATCCTCGCCATCTGGGTCGCCATGTTCGGCACCAGCGTATATCTCGGCCTGCAAAAGGGCATCAAGAACCTCAGCAACATCAACGTCTATCTCGCCTTTGCGTTCATGCTCTTCGTCGGCGTGCTCGCGGGCGTGTTCAACGTTCTCCGCGCCGAGGTCAACGCCCTCGGCCTGTACCTCCAGAACTTCGTCCACCTCATCACCTATACCGATCCCTACGGCGACGGGCAGTTTGTCCGCACATGGACGGTGTGGTACTGGGCGTGGCTCATCGTGTATATGCCGCTCATGGGCGTGTTCAACGCGCGCGTTTCCAAGGGGCGCACCCTGCGCGAGATTGCGCTGGGGCAGATGGTCTGGTGCTCTCTCGGCTGCTGGGTCGCAATGTCCACCCTCGGCAATTACGCCATCAAGATCCAGACCGGCGGCGTTGCCGATATCGCCTCCGTGCTCCAGAGCTCCGGCCAGCCCGCCGCGATCCTCGCCATACTTGAGACCATGCCCTGCCCCAAGCTTATGATGGTCATCGTCGCGATCCTGTGCTTCGTGTTCATGGCAACGACCGTCGACTCCAGCGCCTATGTCGCCGCGGAGACGACCTATATCCATGCCGACAGCGACACTCAGTCTCCCCGCTGGTGCCGTGTGTTCTGGGCAGCCGTCATATGCGTCATCACCTTTGTGCTGCTCGAGGTCGGCGGCTTCAGCGCCGTGCAGGTGCTTGCGATACTCATCGGCCTGCCGCTGTCGGTGCTGATGTTCATCGTTATCGCCTCGGCGGTCAAGGCGCTGCGCGAGGATAACCGCAGATAAATTCCTTGTGGCCGCATCCGCGGCAGATTGGAGTAAGATATGTCCGAAATAATCAATGTCACCCGCTCGTCCATCCCGGAGTTTGATGAGTACTGCAATGAGATCCGCAGCATCTGGGACAGCCATTGGCTCACCAATATGGGTGAAAAGCACCAGCGGCTCGAAGCGGAGCTGAAGGAGTACCTCGGTGTGCCCAATGTCGCCCTGCTCACGAATGGCCACCTCGCGCTCGAAAATATCATCGAGGCCATGGAGCTCAAGGGCGAGATAATCACCACGCCTTTCACCTTTGCCTCCACCACGCATGCGATCGTCCGCTGCGGCTGTACCCCCGTGTTCTGCGATATCAACCCCGCCGACTATACCATCGACGCCGGCAAGCTCGAGTCTCTTATCACCGATAAGACCGTCGCCATCATGCCCGTGCATGTCTACGGCAACCTCTGCAATGTGGAGGAGATAGACCGCATCGCGAAGAAGCACGGCCTCAAGGTCATTTATGACGCCGCCCACGCCTTCGGCGTGACGAAAAACGGCATCAGCTCCGCCTGCTTCGGCGACGCTGCCATGTTCTCCTTCCATGCCACCAAGGTCTTCAACACCATTGAGGGCGGCGCGCTCTGCTTCAAGGATGCTGCTTTAGCGCAGCGCATCCACGACCTCAAGAACTTCGGTATTCAGGGGCCGGAGGATGTCGAGTACGTCGGCGGCAACGCGAAGATGAACGAGTTCTGCGCGGCGATGGGGCTGTGCAACCTGCGCCACCTCGACGGCTGGATCGCCGAACGCAAGCTTGCCGATGAGCGCTATTGGGAGCGCCTTGACGGTGTGCCCGGCATCCGCCTCAACGCGCCGCAGAAGGGCGTCCGCTCGAACTATGCCTATTTCCCCGTCGTGTTCGACGGCTATAAGTATGACCGTGACGAGGTCTTTGACCGCCTGAACGCACACGGCATCGTCGCGAGAAAGTACTTCTACCCCATCACCAATTCCTTTGCCTGCTACCGCGGCCGCCCCGGCTTCGATCCCGCCGTGACCCCTGTCGCCGCGCACATTGCCGATTGCGTCCTAACTCTCCCGCTCTATGCCGGTCTCAGCACCGAGGACGTCGACCGCATCTGCGATATAATCCTTGGGTAAGGACGTTAACTGAAATCCATATATACAGCAGCTCTGGAGCAAAGTCCCCGGAGCTGCTTTTTCTAAACATGAAACCTATTCCGTTTTTTGTCGTATTTATGGGTGAGAGCTCTTATACAAAGGAGGTTCAGTATGGAAGACAAACAGATCGTCGATCTGTACTGGCAGCGTTCCGACCTGGCCATATCGGAAACGAATCAGAAATACGGCAGATACTGCCGCACCATTGCCTATAATATCTGCGGCATAGCTGAGGATGCGGAAGAGTGCGTCAATGACACATGGTTTCGCGCATGGAACCTTATGCCCGATCAGCGCCCGTCGGTATTATCCGCATTTCTCGGCCGTATCACCAGAAGCATTTCTATTGATCGCATCAAGACAAACAACAGAATCAAGCGCGGCGGAGGACAAACGGGCCTCGCACTGGAAGAACTTGAAGAGTGCATCTCCGGCGGAACCGATCCTGAACAGGCTCTGGACGCAAAAGAACTGGAAGCGGCAATCGGAAGCTTCGTTTCGGGACTATCTGCGGATGAGAAAAAGATCTTCATACTGCGGTACTGGTATCTCGTCCCCATTCCCGAGATATCCAAAAAGCTGTGTTATAGTCAGGGGAAAATCAAAAGCTCCCTGTTCCGTACCCGCAGGAAACTGCACGCCTATTTACAGGAGGAGGGCTTATGCTGAACTCGCTGACACTTCTTCGCGCTATGAACGGCATTTATGAGGAGGATGTAGTCATGGCCGGAAACAGTTATTTCGATGAAAAACAAGTAAAACACCTCAAGACAAAACGCATCATCAGCTTTGCGCTGGCTGCCGCACTTATCTTGTCGCTCGGCATTGCGGCGTATGCGGCCTTTTCCTCTATGACGCATAGAGTCCCAAAGAAGAGCGAGACATTCCGCATCAACTGGGAGGAAAACCCCAGTGGGTACATTGAATGGAACGATGCAAAGCTTGCTGTCACATTCCCAGAGACGGCCGAGAGCAAAGAGATAGAATTTCGGCCAGGCTGGCTGCCGGATGAAATGGCCTCGCTGAAGGATGGATCATGGTGCGGTCGCTTAACGTCCGAGGGTCTTGCTTTCAGCGGCTCGCCTAACTTCATGCCCGCCCATCAAGACATGATGCAGCCCCTGCTGATCGAAACATATTACATGTCACAGTTCAGCGGCGGCGGTGCTCTGCTGCTGCTTTACTACACACCGGAGAAGATCATTGAGGAGCACTGGGACGAGCAGAACGTTGACGTGATGCGCTTTCATTGTACGGAGCATTTTGATGCGCGGCCGGAGATTGGCGTGGATGAGTATACTTTAGAGCAGGATATTATCCTGATGTCCAACGCCGATGCCGGATGGGCAGTCCGGGTCTGCGGCGAGATCGGCATGGACGAGCTGGTCAATATTGCCAAAAACCTCGAGATCAGGGAGACCGGCAAAGTCCTGACCTGCAATGATTTTGAAAATCACTATGCTTTCATGGACGGCGGCGTAGGCTGACCTGCACACTGCCGCGGAAGGGCGATTTTTTGTATGGAAAAACTCGCCGCGATGGTATATAATAAGTTACTCTGATTACGGCTTTTATAGGAGGCTGATCTTACTTGACCAGAATACTTTTTGTATGTCACGGCAATATATGCCGCAGCCCGATGGCCGAGTTTGTGCTGCGCGATATGTGCTCCCGCGCGGGGCTCGCGGCGCAGTTCGATATCGCCTCCGCCGCGACGAGCAGTGAGGAGCTCGGCAACCCTGTCTATCCGCCCGCCCGGCGCAAGCTCGCCGAGCACGGCATCGGCTGCGAGGGCAAGACCGCGCGGCGCATAAGACCGGAGGATTACGATAATTACGATCTTCTCATCGGCATGGACGAGGCAAACATGCGCAATATGGCACGCGCCTTCGGCGGAGACCCTGACGGTAAGCTGCACATGCTGCTCGAGTACGCCGGCCGTCCCGGAGACGCGGTCGCCGACCCGTGGTACACGCGCGATTTTGAAGCGACATGGCGGGACGTCAACGCCGGCTGCCTCGGCCTGCTCAACGTCCTGCATCCACAGGTAACGCTCGATCTCTCTGCCTGCCGTGAGCGCCGCGAGCTGTATTCCGTCCTGCGCCGCGCCATGCTCTGGCAGGATTGGTACGGCGAAAACTTGGACGCACTGCACGATATTCTGACCGGGCAGCCCTATCTCGGCCGCAGCTTCATTATCATCCTGCCCGATATCGATTCCCCATGCCGCGCTTACGCCGAGCGCATAGCAAACGAATTTGCCGAAGCCGGGCTCCCGGTGGAAGTCAAAAATTAATTTGGCTCTATATGCAAAATGGATGCAGTCCTAAATGAACTGCATCCATTTTTTATCGTCTGTTTACTGTTTCTTATCGAGAATTTCCATAAGCTCCTTGGCGATAGCGTTGACCCGCTCCCGAAGCTCCGGCATATCCGCCGTGTTCTCCTGCGCCTCCGTGTCGGACGTCCCAGACTCAGCCTCGTCGCTATGCTCCTCCGGCATCAGCCCGCAGAGGAAATCCTGCCATTCATTGTTGAGCATCTCGATCGCCTCAATGTGCTGCTTCTTGAGCTTGTTAAGGCAATTCTCAACGCACTTCGCGGCATATTCCTGCTGATCCGGCAGGGACTGCGCAAGCTCCCGGCGCTTGTGCTCCGCCTCGCGCACTATCATGTCGGCCTTCTCCTGCGCCTGACGTATCGTCTCCTCCGCCTGCGCGCGTGCCTGATCTTCGATCTTCTTTGCGAGGGCGCGCGCCGAAAGCAGCGTGTCGCCTATCTCGGACTTCTGCCCGTTGAGCGCCTCAAGCTGCGTGCGCAGCAGCTCATTTTCCTGTCCCATAGTCTCCGCCTGCTGCTGGATGTTGCCGAGCAGGGCATTGACCTTATTCGCGTTATAATATTTCTTTTTGACCACGTCGATATTGACGGAGTCGAAAAACTCTTTATCCAGAGCCATAGTTCTGACCTCCCGCCGGGGTATCACGGCTCATCCGCAGAGTGCGGATTCCCCGCCGTTCGGTTTATTATAACAGATTATCCGCCGCTTATCAACCGATTAAATTTTCCCTGCGTACCTGGATACAGCTTCACTCCCGGCCGCTCACGTCGCACCTGAGCTCTATGATGTTGCCGGCTCTCTCGGCGGTGTAAACACTCGTCCGGATGTATATCTCCTCCGCCTGCTCCAAGGCCGAGTGCAGGCGCTCGACAGAGGGGCTTGCGAGCGGGATCCGGGCAAGCTCCTCCATCACTTCGTCTATCGCTCCGCACAGGACTGCGTACATTTTTTCATAATTCGGCATCTACCCTGTTCCTTTCTCCCACATTTCCCTATTTCCCCTTAAATTATACTCGGATATTCGTACATATTCAACCCCGAAAATCCTCATTATATTAAATGCAGAAGCATCCAGCCGCATGAGGATTTTTGAAATGATAAGTTACGCACCGCTATTCCGGACAATGCAAGAAAAAGGTATAAGCTCCTATCGCCTGGAGCAAATGGGCTTTTCCCGCGCCACGTATTATTCCATCAAAAGCGGCAACAGCATATCCACAAATACTCTGAACCAGCTCTGCAAACTCCTGCACTGCGGCGTCAGCGATGTTATAGAGTTCATAGAAGAATAAAGACTGTCAAAAAGCCTCGCAGAGTTTTTCGCCGCGCACGGCGAAAAATAAATCGAATCCATTTTCCCCGGCGGCGTGTACGTCGGCGAAAATACTTCTCGCTCAGAGAGTGTCGAGCGCAGCGAGGCGCGGGTCTGAGCGCAATCTTTTTTGTCAAAGAACCTTTGGTTCTTTGGCAAGATGAAAGACGCACTGCAACATGATTTGCAGTGCGTCTTTTGCGATATATGGTTGCCGTCTCAGCATTGCAGCAGCCGCAGCATCTCATGCCGCAGGCGGTCGATGATCCGCTTTTCCAGCCTGCTTATATAGCTCTGCGAAATGCCCAGCATATCCGCGACTTCTTTCTGTGTGTACTCTCTCCCGCCGAGCAGCCCGAAGCGCAGCATGATTATCTCCCGCTCCCGCTCGTTGAGCGTACCTATCGCCTCCATGAGTATGTGCTTTTCCGCGTCGTCCTCGAGCGGGCGGCACACCTCGTCCTCGTCCGTGCCGAGGATATCGGACAGCAGCAGCTCGTTTCCGTCCCAGTCGGTGTTGAGCGGCTCATCGAAGCTCACCTCCGTGCGCTGGCTGCCGATCTTGCGCAGATACATCAGTATCTCGTTTTCGATGCAGCGGCTGGCATAGGTCGCAAGCTTTATGTTCTTGCGGGAATTGAAGGTGTTGACAGCCTTGATAAGCCCGATCGTGCCGATGGATATCAAGTCCTCAAGGTTTATTCCGGTGTTCTCAAAGCGCTTGGAGATGTAGACGACAAGGCGCAGATTGTGCTCGATGAGGAGCCGACGCGCGGCCTCATCACCGTCGTCGAGCGCGGCAATGGCGCTCTCCTCCTCGGCGCGCGGAAGGGGCGGCGGCAGTGTGTCGCTGCCGCCGATGTAAAAAACCGGCGGCGGCTCTATCCCAAGGATCGACAGGATCCTTTCGTGTATAAACATGATCTGTGGCTTGCAAAGCATAATTCCGTCTCCTTTCAAAACAGCACTCCAAGGCAGCGCCGCATAATGCGGCAAGAGCAGCTGGCGAGAGAATTTGTGTTCTGATGACGGCACTTTTTCGCAGGAATACTTTGTGTATTTCAAGAAAAAGTGACTAAATCAGGGCGCAAATTATCCGTCAGATGCCGCAGGCGTATTATGCGGCGCTGCCTTATAAAATTCCTTCAAAGCCGTCACCGGCTGCTGCGGCGGATATCGCCGCGAGCAGCCCCGTGCGTTCCTCACCGTCCACGCGCACGCTGTCCGGCCTGAACACCGGCAGCAGCCCCGTCCCGCCGAGAGCGGAGAACGGGATCAGCCGCATCCGTCCCGCAAGCTCCGGGCTCTCCCCCGCGGCGGCCACAAGCTCCACGGGATCGGCTATCTCGAGCAGCGCCGCGCTCTCCGGCAGCAGCGGCCTCAGCGCGCCCGGGGAGATCACGACTATTTCCGCCCCCGTCACGGGGTCGGACAGGCAGTTGCCGCTGTCGATGAGCGCGGTAAAGCAGCAGTGGCGGCCGTTCAGGCTCAGCTCTATCGCCGCTGTGCGCCGGTCGGCTGCGCGCGAGCGGGAGCGGGCGATGATGCTCAGTACCGTGTAGCACACCGCAAAGCAGCCTATCAGCAGCCGCAGGTCAATTACCGGCAGCGCCCCGGTCTGCAGGCTCAGCGCCCATATCGCCCCGCCGAAGGTCGCGGACACGGCGAGAAACACCGCCATGCACCGGAACATGCGCCGCTCCCCGCCGAAGGCTATGAGCCCCATCAGCGCCGCCGACACAAGCTCCATCCACCGCGAGGCCATGAAGCTTAAGTCAGGCAGGAACACCGAAACCGAGTACGCCGCGCCGAGCAGCGCCGCCGCGAGGTACCGCCGCCGTCTCAGGCAGAGCCTGCATATGCGCGCGGTTATGAGGCACAGGAGATAGTCCGTAAACAGGCTCAGGAAGAACAGGCTGTCTATGTAAATATATTTCATGCCCGGAGTATATCACGGCACCGGCGCATAATTTGTCATTTGGGAATTGTCAAACCGGGCGTACTGTGGTAGAATCCATACTGAAATATTATTGTGGATAGGTGTGTGATTTTCCGATGTGGTTCACATTTGCGGTCATTGCCCTGCTCTGCTGGAGCGGCTCTGATCTATTTTCCAAAATAGGCTGCCAGTCCGAGACCGATAAATACAGTCACCTGAAAATGGTCACGGCTGTCGGCGTCGTCATGGGTCTGCACGCCTGCTATGAAATTTTTATCGGCGGCGTTGAGATAAGCTGGAGCGTCATCCTGACTTATCTGCCTGTCTCGATACTGTACATCCTCTCCATGGCAATCGGCTATGTCGGCCTGCGGTATATCGAGCTTTCGATATCCTCGCCGATCTGCAACAGCTCCGGAGCTGTCGTCGCCGTGCTCACCTTTGCGACCGTCGGCATCAGTGACGATCTGCCCCCCGTGGCGCTCGTCGCGGTCGCGCTCGTCTGCCTCGGCGTGTTCTTCCTCGGTCTGACCGAAGCGAATGAGGACCCCGAGCTTCGCCGCGCGCGTCAGGATGAATCCAACCGGCATTATGCCAAGAGCTGGATCGCCATCCTCCTCCCCGTTATCTACTGCCTGCTTGACGCTCTCGGCACCTTTGCCGACAGCCGTGTGCTCGAAGTGCTCGATGAGGACTCCGCAAACGTTGCCTACGAGCTGACCTTCCTTGCCGCCGGTATTGCAAGCGCGGTATACACCCTCGGCATAAAGAAGCAGAAGCTCATCTTCAGGCAGGAAGCCCCGAAGTACACCGGCGCGATATTCGAGACCATCGGCCAGTTTTTCTATATCTACGCCCTTGCCGACACCCAGCACGTCGCTTTCGCTGCGCCCATCATCTCCTCGTACTGCGTGGCCTCGGTCATATGGAGCCGCATCTTCCTCAAGGAAAAGCTCTCGCTCAAGCACTATCTGTCGATAGCGCTCGTCGTCGCGGGTATAGTGATACTTGGAATACTCGACATTTAAATAAGGAGAAATCATATGAGCTTTGCTTATAAAAGAGTTGTCGTCAAGATAAGCGGCGAAGCGCTTGCCGGAGATAAGAAGACCGGCTTTGACTTTGATTTTATCTCGCATGTCTGCTCCGTTATCAAGGGCTGCGTCGATGATGGCGCTCAGGTCGGCATCGTCATCGGCGGCGGCAACTTCTGGCGCGGCGTCAAGGACGGCGCAGGCAAGGTCGAGCGCGTGAGCGCCGATCGCATGGGCATGCTTGCCACCTGCATGAACTGCCTTGCCGTGTGCGACGTGTTCCGTCAGCTCGGCGCAAAGGCGCGCGTCATGACCGCAGTCGATATTCAGGGCGTCGGTGAGCGCTACGATACCCGCAAGGCCATAGAGTATATGGAGGACGGCAACATCGTCCTTTTCGCCGGCGGCAGCGGTGCGCCGTTCTTCTCTACCGATACGGCGGCAGTCCTGCGCGCAGCGGAGATACACGCCGACGGTATCCTCCTCGCAAAAAACATCGACGGCGTCTACGATTCCGACCCGCGCACGAATCCTGACGCGAAGAAGTTCGACCGCATCAGCTATGACGAGGTCCTCGCCCGCCACCTCGCGGTCATGGACACCACCGCCACGAGCCTTGCGATGGATAACTCCATCCCCGTCATCGTCTTTGCACTCGCGCAGCCCGAGAACATCCGCCGCTCCCTCTCCGGTGAGGCTCTCGGCACGACCGTCGGTTGACAATATCGTAAAAGTTTAAACTTGATAATATAAACGGAGGAAACACAATGTCTGACTACAAAGAATTTGAAAGCAAAATGAAAAAGACCTGCGAAGCGCTGAACACTCAGCTCGCAACGATCCGCGCCGGCCGCGCCAACGCGTCCGTCCTCGACCAGATTGAGGTCGACTACTACGGTGTGCCGACTCCCGTGCAGCAGGTCGCGACCATTGCGACCCCCGACCCCCGCTCTCTGCTGATCCAGCCCTGGGACGCGAGCCTTCTCAAGCCTCTGGAAAAGGCCATCCTCGCCTCCGACCTCGGCATCAATCCGCAGAACGACGGCCGCATGATCCGCCTCGTTTTCCCTCCGCTGACCGAGGAGCGCCGTAAGGACCTCATCAAGCAGACCAAGAAGTACGTTGAGGAGAGCAAGGTCGCAATCCGCAACATCCGCCGCGACGCTATTGATAAGTTCAAGAAGCAGCAGAAGGCCTCCGAGATCACCGAGGACGATTACAAGATCGCCGAGAAGGACATCCAGAAGCTGACCGACGACTATATCAAGGAGCTCGACGGCATCTGCGCCAAGAAAGAAAAAGAACTGACCGAGATCTGACGGAGACAATATGGCTGAAACGCTGAACAATAAGGCGGGGGAACGGGCAAGCGCCCGTCCACCCCGCCATATTGCCATCATCCTGGATGGCAACGGCCGCTGGGCAAAGAAGCGCGGCCTGCCGAGGACTGCGGGTCACGCGGTCGGCTCGGAAAATTTTCGCAAAATCGCAACATATTGCAAAAATATAGGTGTAGAATATCTCACGGTGTACGCCTTCTCGACCGAGAACTGGAAGCGACCGAGCGACGAGGTCTCCACCATCATGAAGCTGCTTGGCAAATACCTGCACGAAGCGATAGACACCATGGAGCGCGACCATATAAAGATGAAAGTCCTCGGCGACGTCGACGGACTCACGCCCGAGCTTCAGGCGCTCGTCGCGAAGACCGAGGAGATATCCGCGCGCTATGACGGCTTTCAGGCGAACATCTGCCTGAACTACGGCGGGCGCGATGAGATCGTCCGCGCCGCCGCGCGCTACGCGAAGGACTATGCCGAGGGCAAGGCCGAGGGCGAACTCACCGAGGAGCGCTTCGGCTCTTACCTTTACTCTGCCGGTATCCCCGATCCCGACCTGCTCATCCGCCCGGGCGGGGAGCAGCGTATCTCGAACTTCCTGCTCTGGCAGTGCGCCTATTCGGAGTTCTATTTTACGGACGTTCTCTGGCCGGACTTCGGCACGGATGAGCTTGACAAGGCCATTGCGGTCTATAACAGCCGCGACCGGCGCTACGGCGGGGTGAAGAACCCGTGACGCCGATACAGTCTGAGCTCTTCGCGCTTCAGGATAAGAAGTACCGGGACTTTCACGCGGGTCTGCTGCCGACCGTCCCGAAGGAGACGATCATCGGTATACGCAAGCCCGCCATCCGCGGCTATGCCAGGAAGCTTGCCGGGACGCCGGAGGCAGCCAGTTTCATGCGCACGCTGCCGCATGAATATTTCGATGAGAACGACCTGCACGGCATGCTCATAAACGAGATAAAGGACTATTCCGAAGCCGTTGCCGCGCTCGATGCTTTCCTGCCCTATGTGGACAACTGGGCGACCTGCGACCTTATACGGCCGCTCCCTTTCAAAAAGCACCCGGCAGATTTAATAGAGAACATCCGCCGCTGGATGGACAGCGAGCACACCTACACCTGCCGCTTTGGCATGGAAATGCTCATGACGCATTATCTGGACGCGGAGTTTGAGACGGAGTATCTCGACTGGGTCGCCGATATCCGCAGCGAGGAATACTACCTGCGCATGATGCAGGCTTGGTTCTTCGCGACGGCGCTTGCAAAGCAGTATGACGCCGCGCTGCCGTATATCGAAACCCGGCGGCTCGATAAATGGACGCACAACAAGGCGATACAGAAATCCATCGAGAGCTACCGCGTAAGCGATGAGCACAAAGCATACCTCAGAGGGCTGAGAATATAAGCTTCTGCGTATCAACACATCAGAAAAAGAGGAAAATAGAATGGTAAAGTCCATTTCGATCCTTGGCTGCACCGGCTCGATAGGCCGACAGACCATCGCCGTTGCCGAGCATATCGGCATGCCCGTTGCGGCGCTTACGGCGAACAGAAAAATTGACATGCTCGAAGAGCAGGCGCGCCGCCTGCATCCCAAGTTCGTCGCTGTCTATGACGAGACGGCGGCAAAGCAGTTCAAAGTTGCCGTCGCGGACACCGATATCCGCGTCGGCTCCGGTATGGCAGGGCTTATCGAAGCCGCCTGCATGGACGGCACCGACTGCGTCGTGACCGCCGTGTCCGGCTCCGTCGGGCTCCGTCCGACCCTCGCCGCCATAGACGCGAAAAAGCGCATCGCCCTTGCGAATAAAGAGACTCTCGTCTGCGCGGGTGATATCGTCATGGCGCGCGCAAAGGAAAAGGGCGCAGAGATCGTTCCGGTCGACTCCGAGCACTCGGCCATCTTCCAGTGCCTCATGGGCAGGAAGAAAGGCGAGCTCAAGAAGATCCTCCTCACCGGCTCCGGCGGCCCGTTCCGCGGCAAGGCAAGGAGCGAGCTCGAGGACGTCACTCCCGAGCAGGCCGTGAAGCACCCCAACTGGAGCATGGGCGCGAAGATCTCCGTCGACAGCGCAACGATGATGAACAAGGGGCTTGAGTTCATCGAGGCCATGCACCTGTTCTCCGTCACGCCCGATGATATTCAGGTGGTAATCCACCCGCAGAGCGTCATACACTCTATGGTAGAGCTGGTCGACGGCACGGTCATCGCGCAGCTCGGTGTGCCCGACATGGGGCTTCCCATCCAGCTTGCCCTGACCTACCCCGAGCGCAAGGCCTCAATGTTTGAGCATCTTGATTTTGCCAAGCTGCGCGACCTCACCTTTGAAGCGCCCGACCTTGAGAAGACCCCCTGCCTCGGTCTCGCAATGGACTGCGCCCGCACCGGCGGCACGGCTCCCTGCGTGATGAGCGCGGCAAACGAGGTCGCCGTGGGTATGTTCCTGCGTCACGAGCTGGGCTATAACCGCATTTATGACGCCGCGGCAGGAGCCGTGGCAAAGCTGGGAGCGGTCGACGCTTCCGATCTGGAAACCGTTCTGGAGGCGGACGCCGCCGCCAGAGCATATGTCATGGAGAATTTCGGTAAATGACTGTTCTTTACATCGCACTGGCAATACTTCTTTTCGGCGTGCTCGTCGGCGTACATGAGCTTGGGCACTTCGCCGCGGCGAAGGCCTGCGGCGTCAAAGTCGAGGAGTTCGCGCTCGGCATGGGTCCGGCCATCCTGCAGAAGCAGAAAGGCGAGACGGTCTATTCCCTGCGCTGCATCCCCTTCGGCGGCTTCTGCGCCATGGCCGGGGAAGATGAGGAGTCCGACGATCCGCGCGCGTTTATGAATCAGGCGGCGTGGAAGCGTATCATCATCCTCGTCGCGGGCGCGGCAATGAACTTTCTGCTCGGCCTGCTGATAGTCATCATCCTCTATTCCAATGCCTACGCTTTCCGCTCCGCGGAGATCACCGGCTTCATGGACGGCTGCCCATACGAGAGCAGCGAGGGGCTCCATGTCGGCGACAGGTTCTATAAGATAGACGGCCATAGGATCTATCAGTATTATGACGTCAGCGACTTTCTCAGTCAGGGTGACGGCACCTATGACCTCGTCGTCATCCGCGACGGGAAAAAGGTGAAGCTCAACGATTTTGCGCTCACACCGCTGGATTACCCCGGCCAGACGCAGAAGATGTACGGCTTCTACTTCGGCTATGACGAAGCTACTCTCGGCGTGAAGCTTGAAAACTCATGGAACACGACGATGGAGTTCGGCCGCTGGGTCTGGCTCGGTCTAAAGGAGCTCGTGCGCGGTGACGTCGGCATGAAGGATATGGCAGGCCCCGTCGGCATTGTCGATATGATGGCCGAGACGGGTGAGCAGGCGGAGTCTACCGCCGACGCGCTCTACAGCATTTTCTATTTCACGGCCTTCATCGCGGTGAACCTCGCGATAATGAATATGCTGCCGATCCCGGCGCTCGACGGCGGCAGAGTGTTCCTGCTGATCGTGACATGGATCATCGAGACGATAAGCAAAAAGAAGCTCGACCCGAAGTATGAGGGCTATATCCATGCCGCGGGCATGGTGCTCCTGCTGGGGCTGATGGCAGTCATAATGTTCAACGATATAATCAGGATAGTGACGAGATAATGAACAAAAGAGACACAGTAAAGAAAATTAAGGCCGGGAGCGTCGAGATAGGCGGCGGCGCGCCCGTCTCCGTGCAGACCATGTGCAACACCAAGACCTGGGATGTTGACGCGACGGTCGCGCAGATAAAGGCCATGCAGACCGCGGGCGCGGACATTGTGCGCATCGCGCTGCCGGATATGGAGTCGGCCAGAGCCATCTCCGCGATAAAGGAGCAGGTGAGTGTCCCGCTCGTCGCGGATATCCATTTTGATTACCGCCTCGCCCTCGAAGCCGCCGAGCGCGGCATCGATAAGATCCGCATCAACCCCGGCAACATCGGCGCGCCCGAGAACGTCAAGGCAGTCGCCGAGGCCTGCCGCCGGCACAATATCCCCATCCGCATCGGCGTGAACGCGGGCAGCCTCGAAAAGGGTCTGCTCGAAAAGTACGGCCACCCCTGCCCGGAAGCTCTCGTCGAGAGCGCTAAGGGTCACGCGGAGCTGCTCGAGCGCTATGACTTTGACGATATCTGCATTTCGATGAAGTCCTCCTCCGTGCCGCTCACCATCGCGGCTTACCGCCTCGCCGCCGAGACCTTTGATTATCCCCTGCACCTCGGCGTCACCGAGACCGGCACCGAGTGGAACGGCACTATTCAGTCCGCCGTCGGCATCGGCACGCTTCTGTGCGAGGGCATCGGCAACACCATCCGCGTCTCCCTGACGGCTGACCCCGTCAAGGAGGTCAGCGCCGGCATCGCCATCGTCAAGGCCGCGGGGCTGCGTCCGGGTGGCGTGCGCTTCGTCTCCTGCCCGACCTGCGGCAGAACGGAGATCGACCTAATCTCCCTCGCGACTGAGGTTGAAAAGCGCGTCGGCAAGCTTGACCGGGACATCACCGTCGCCGTCATGGGCTGCGTCGTGAACGGCCCGGGTGAAGCGCGCGAAGCCGATTACGGCATTGCCGGCGGCAAGGGCAAGGGGCTGTTGTTCAAGAAAGGTCAGGTTCTCGGTACATATCCGTATGAGGAGCTGTGCGATCGCCTGCTCGACCTCATCAACAGCGACGGAACGGACGGTAAGGCATGAGCGAGCATACCCCGTTCCTGACGATCTTCCCCGGCTGCGCGAGCCTTGCAGGCTCCGCGGGCGGGCTCGATAAAGCATACGTGACCGAGGTGCAGGTGGACTCAGGCGAAATGACCCTGAGCATCTGCGCCTGGTTTGCGTCCATGCCCTCCCCTGTGGACATCGCCACGCTAAGCAGCCGCATCCGGGACGACTACGGCCTGAGCGCCGTCGGCATCGTGCCGGACTATCCGCGCACGGTGCGCGCATCTACCCCCGCCGTCACCGCGACGGCTCCGCAGAGCGGCGCGAAGCCCACGGGCGATGTGCTCATGGGCAGGGCAATAAAGCAGCGCCCCGTCCCGATGAACACGCTCACGCTCGAATCCGGCAAGGTCACCGTCGAGGGCGACGTTGTTGACGTCACGAGCCGCACCCTCGCAAAGCGCGGCAGCGCCGTGCTCTGCTTCGATATCACCGACCGCACGAATTCCGTGCGCGTCTCACGCTTTCTCCGCTCCGAGGACGACCAGAGCATTATCGACAAGGTCAAAAAAGGCGACCATGTCGTCGTTCAGGGCGAGATAATCTATTCCAAATATGATGACGATATGGTGCTCGACCCGCGCAATATAATGAAGGGCAAGCGCTATATCCGCCCCGACAATGCCGAGGAAAAGCGTGTCGAGCTGCATATGCACACGCGCTTTTCTACCCTTGACGCGCTCACCGATCCTGATGCGATCGTCGCGCGCGCGGCCTATTGGGGCATGCCCGCCATCGCCGTCACCGATCACGGCGTCGCTCAGGCCTTCCCGGATATGTGGAAGGCCGGCAAGAAGCACGGCGTCAAGATCATCTACGGCGAGGAGTGCTATTTCGTAAACGACATGGACGGCAACAGCGCCGTCATCGGCAAGAGCAAGCTCCCGCTCGATACGGAGTTTGTCGCCTTCGATATAGAGACGACCGGCCTCAACGCGATGAACGACCGCATGACCGAGATCGGTGCCATCATCTTCTCCGGCACGGAGATAAAGCAGGTGTTCAACACCTTCGTCGACCCTGAGCGCCATATCCCGCCGGACATCACCCAGCTCACCGGCATCCGCGACAGCGACGTTGCGGGCGCGCCCAAGGAAAAAGAAGCCATGCAGATGTTCATCGACTTCATCGGTGACCGTCCCATCATCGCGCACAATGCGCATTTTGACGTCGGCTTCATGACCGCCGCGGCGAACCGGCAGGGGCTGAAGTTCTCCCCGGTGTTCCTCGATACGCTCGCGCTGTCTCAGGCGCTGCTGCCTGAGCTCAAGCGCTTCAAGCTCGATATCGTCTCCAACCACCTCGGCCTGCCGCAGTTTAACCACCACCGCGCCTCGGACGACGCTATGGTCGTCGCGCGCATGATGGGGAAGTTTCTCCCGATGCTCCATCAGCAGGGCGCAAAGACCGTTGACGATATAGAGACCATCTACCATAAGCTCAAGCGCACCGACGTCGCCAAGAGCTATCACATGATCCTGCTGGTGAAGAACCGCAAGGGTCTCAAGAACCTCTATGAGATGATCTCCCAGTCCTATCTCAAGTACTTCCACCGCAACCCGACCATACCGAAGAGCCTGCTCATCCAGCACCGCGAGGGCATCTTGGTCGGCTCCGCCTGCGGTATGGGCGAGCTCTACGGCGCGGTCATGAAGGGTGCGAGCAAGAAAGAGCTCAAGAAGATCGCTTCATTCTATGACTATCTTGAGATCCAGCCCATCTGCAATAACGGCTTTCTCGTCGATAACGGCACAGTCAGTGACGTCAAGGTGCTGCAGGACTATAACCGCACTATCCTTGAGCTTGGTCGCGAGCTCGGCAAGCCCGTCATCGCCGCGTCCGACGTCCACTTCCTCGACCCCGAGGACGAGCAGTACCGCAGGATACTCCAGTCGGCCAAGAAATTTTCCGACGCCGACCGCAGCTGCCCCATATACTTCCGCACGACGAATGAGATGCTTGCGGAGTTTGCCTACCTCGGCGAGGAGACCGCAAAGGAAGTCGTCATCACGAACACCCGCGCTATCGCAGATCAGGTCGAGCCGATAGAGCTGCTGCCGAAGGAGCTGTTCCCGCCGAAGATAGAGCACTCGGCGGAGGACCTCAAGAACCTCGTCTATACCAAGATGCACCGCATCTACGGCGAGAACCCGCCGAAGATAGTGCAGGAGCGCGTCGACATTGAGCTCAACACGATCCTTGACCACAGCTATGACGTTATATATATGTCCGCCCAGAAGCTCGTGCAGAACTCGCTCGAAAACGGCTATCTGGTCGGCAGCCGAGGCAGCGTCGGCTCCTCGATCGTCGCTTATATGTCCGGCATCACGGAGGTCAACTCCCTGCCGCCGCACTATGTCTGCCCCAAGTGCTGCCACAGCGAGTTCATTACCGACGGCAGCTACGGCTGCGGCGCTGATATGCCCGAGAAGGACTGCCCCGAGTGCGGCACGCGCATGCGGCGCGACGGCTTCGATATCCCGTTCGAGACTTTCCTTGGCTTCCCCGGCAACGAAAAGACGCCCGATATCGACCTTAACTTCTCCGGTGAATATCAGGCCAAGGCGCATAAGTACACCGAAGTTCTCTTCGGCTCGGATCACGTTTTCCGCGCCGGGACGATCGGCACCCTCGCCGAGAAGACCGCCTACGGCTACGTCAAGAAATACCTTGAGGAGCACGGTATGCAGGCCACCAAGGCTGAGGAGAACCGTCTCGCTCAGGGGCTTGTCGGCATCAAGCGCACGACCGGCCAGCACCCCGGCGGCCTTGTCGTCATCCCGCAGGATATGGACGTGACGGACTTCTGCCCCGTGCAGCACCCGGCGGATGACCCGAACAGCGATATAATCACCACGCATTTTGAATATCACTGCATGGAGGCAAACCTCCTCAAGCTCGATGAGCTCGGCCACGATGACCCGACCATGATCCGCATGATGGAGGACATGTCCGAGCAGCTCGGCGAGCGCGTCGATGCGCAGCAGATATCCCTCTCCGACCCGGACACTATGTCGATCTTCACCTCCCCCGCCGTCCTCGGCCTTCCGGATGACGACCCGATCATCGGCAAGACCGGCTCCATCGGCATCCCGGAATTCGGCACGCCCTTCACCCGCCAGATGCTTGTCGACACCCAGCCCAAGCAGTTCGATACGCTCATCAGGCTTTCCGGCTTCTCGCACGGTACCGACGTGTGGGCGGGCAACATCCATGACCTCATCGTAAACGGCATCGCAAACGTCAACGAGACCGTCGGCTGCCGTGACGATATCATGCTCTACCTTATCTCCGTCGGCATCGAGCCGTCCCTCGCATTCAAGACGATGGAGGCCGTGCGTAAGGGCAAGGTCAAGAAGAGCGGGGAATTTCCCGGCGACGCCGAACAGCAGATGCGCGACAGGGGCGTGCCCGATTGGTACATCGAGTCCTGCCGCAAGATCGCCTACCTCTTCCCGAAGGCTCACGCCGTGGCTTATGTCATGATGGCTTTCCGCATCGCGTGGTTCAAGGTCCACCTTCCGCTCGCGTTCTACAGCGCGTATTTCTACCGCCGCAGCCAGAAAGGCGGCTTCGACGCCGGGATGATGACCGGCGGCGCGGACGCCGTGCGCCGCAAGATAAACGAAATGCGCCGCCGCCCGAATCTCACCGCGAACGAGGAGGATCTGCTTGTCACGCTGGATGCAGTCTATGAGTTCAATATGCGCGGCTTTGAGTTTGCGCCGATCGACCTCTATAAGTCCGATGCGACGAAGTTCCTCATCACCGAGGACGGCAAGCTCCGCCCGCCGTTCGTGTCGATCTCCGGCCTCGGCGAGACCGCCGCGCTCGACCTTTCCCGCTGCAAGGAGCGCGAAGCACGCTTCATCTCCATTGAGGAGCTCGGCCGCGCCTGCCCCAAGGTCAGCCAGAGCCACCTTGAGCAGCTCAAGGCGCTCGGCGCTCTCGGCGATATGCCCGAGACCAGCCAGATAAATCTCTTCGATTTTTGATTTATCCGCACGGAACATACATTGACATCGTTGGGAGCAGTCACCCCCTACGGGCAGCTGCCCCCAACATTTGTTTTATAAATGTCCGAACATTCCTCAAAAATTTTGAAGCTTTCAACAGTCGTTGATTTTAGCGGCAATAACGGGCGCGAAAAGTTTGTTAATTTTGTATAAAACTAAACAAATTCTCTGCTGTGCCACTTGATTTTTGGTCCTCTTATGGATATACTATGGGGCTGTAGCATGGAGTATTTTTCTAGGCTGCAAGCTTATATCCCGGCAGTCCGTTTTGCCGGGCTTTGCTGTCGCAGAACGCAAGAAAATGAAGGTGATAAAAACATGGGAAAGAAAGAAAAGACGCGCTTCCTTATTGTTTGGCTGATCATCACTCTTGTTTTCCTCGTCGGCTCGTTCGTCGTGCCGTCGCCGGAAAAGAGCGAAACAGTCAAGGTAATGATGCGCGACGCCGTTCTCCATGAGGAGAACAGATGCAGCTTCTTCGGGCTGATGAGCGTCTCCCCGGCGATGATCTCCGCGATGGTCGTTTCGGGATGCCTCCTGCTCGCGGCGCTGCTGATCCGCATTTTTGCCATACCCCGCTTCAAGATGGTTCCCGGCAAGTTCCAGTCTGCGATAGAACTGCTGGTGTCGACCTTTGACAACCTCGCGAAGACCAACAGTCCCCGCCGTAACAGCTTCCTCGGCGTGTACGCTTTCGGCGCCGGCGTGTATATCTTCGTCGGCACGATATTTGAGCTGTTCGGCTTTCAGGCCCTCACTACCGCGGGGCACTCCATATCCCTGCCGGCTCCCCTGTCCGATGTCAACGCGGCGATCTCTCTCGGCGTCCTGTCCTATTTCGTGATCTTCGCCGGCGGCATTCTCGGCAACGGCGTCAAGGGCATCGGCCTTGGCCTCAAGAAGTTCTCGCTGCCGCTGTCGCTGAGCTTCCGTCTCTTCGGCGCGCTGCTGAGCGGCCTTCTCGTGACGGAGCTTGTGTATTATTACAGCTCCATGAGCTATGTCCTGCCGGTCGTGGTCGGCGTGCTGTTCACGCTGCTGCACGCACTCATCCAGGCATACGTACTTACTCTGCTTACCACAATGTTCTACGGCGAGCTGAACGCTCCGCTGCCCAAAAAGGAAAAAACCGCAAAAGCCTGAGAAACCTGAGAAATATTTAGGAGGAAATCTGAAATGACCATCACCAAGAAAAGAAACGCCGCAATGTTCCTTGCAGCTCTTATGATCGCACTGCTGTGCATGATCCTTGTCGCTCCTGTCAGCGCATACGCCGATAATGACGCCGCCGCTGCCGATACCGCAGCCGCCGCTGATACCGCCGCTGCCGACGCTCAGATCGTTGTCGGTAAGTCCAACGGCGCAGGCCTTGCGATAGGCATTGCAGCCGGTGCCGGTGCAATAGGCATGGGTCTTGCGGTCGCAAAGTCCGCAGAAGGCATTTCCCGCCAGCCCGAAGCCGAAGGCAAGATCCGTACCACTCTGATGCTCGGCCTTGTCTTTATCGAGACCGCTATCATCTACGCCCTGCTGGCAGTTATCCTTATCATCTTTGTGCTTTAATAAACGGAGGACATTATGAATATCCCTCTGAACATAGATTGGCAGCAGATCCTGCTCCACTTTTTCAATTTCTCCATCCTTGTCGGCGGCCTGTATCTGCTCCTGTTCAAGCCCGTGAAGGACTTCATGGCCAAGCGTGAGCAGCACTATCAGGCTATTGACGATGACGCCGCAGCCAAGCTGCGCGAGGCCGAGGAGAAGGTCAAGAGCGCGGACGAGCGTGTCGCCGCTCTTGATAACGAGCTGACCGCCCAGCGTGAGAGCGCTGCTAAGGAAGCCTCCGCGCTTGCCGAGCGCCAGCGCGCCACCGCCAAGGCCGAGGCCGATAAGATCATCGAAGCCGCGCGCGCCGAGGGCGAGCGTGAGCGCAAAAAGATCGTTGACGACGCTAACCGCGAGGCCGTGGCCATTGCCGAGGCCGCTATGGACAAGCTCGTGAACGAGCACACCAGCGCCGCCTATGACGATTTCCTCAAGACGGTTGAAGGGGAGAGCAAGTAATGAGCACACCCGATGTGAAATTGCAGGCCGTCCTGCGCAGTGCCTGCCCTCCGAGCGAGGAGCAGCGCAGCCGGCTGACCGCGTTTCTTGAAAAGAAATACCAGCAGAGTGTTGAGCTGAGCTGGAGCGAGGATAAGAGCATCCTCGGCGGCTTCCGCATCGAGCTTGGCACCGAGGTCATCGACTGGACGACCGGCGGCCGTCTCGATCAGCTCAAGGAAAAGCTCGCCTCGATATCCGCAGGCGGGCAGGATGTTATCCCTCTGATACGCGACACCGTCAAGAGCTGGGTGCCGGAAGTTCTGGCCTATGAGGTCGGCACAGTCCTGCGCGTGGCAGACGGTATCGCATACGTCAGCGGCCTTGAGCACGCCTCCTACGGCGAGATACTGCTCTTCGAGGGCGGCATCCGCGGCATGGTGCAGGATCTGAAGGAAGACCGTATCGGCTGCATCCTCTTCGGCGACTATGAAGCCGTCCGCGCTGGCGATGCCGTGCGCCGCACCGGCAAGACCGCCGGTATTGGTACGGGTGACGCGTACCTCGGCCGTGTCGTCGACGCGCTCGGCGCGCCGATAGACGGCAAAGGCCCCATCACCGCCGACGCTTACCGTCCCATTGAGAACCCCGCCCCCGGCATAATCGACCGTCAGCCGGTCGATAAGCCTATGGAAACGGGTATCCTTTCCATTGACTCCATGTTCCCGATCGGCCGCGGCCAGCGTGAGCTTATCATCGGCGACCGCCAGACCGGCAAGACCGCCATCGCTGTCGACACCATTCTTAACCAAAAGGGCAAGAACGTGGTGTGCATCTATGTCGCCATCGGCCAGAAGGCAAGCTCCGTCGCACAGCTGACTGAGATGCTCCGTGCCGCCGGTGCTCTGGAATACACCACCGTCGTCTGCGCCAGCGCGAGCGACTTTGCCTCCATGCAGTACATCGCCCCCTACGCGGGCTGCGCTCTCGGCGAATACTTCATGGAAAAGGGCCGCGACGTCCTCATCGTCTATGACGATCTGAGCAAGCACGCCATCGCCTACCGTGCCCTGAGCCTTCTGCTCGAGCGCTCCCCCGGCCGTGAAGCCTACCCCGGCGACGTTTTCTATCTGCACTCCCGTCTTCTCGAGCGCTCCGCTCACCTCAGCGACGAGCGCGGCGGCGGCAGCATGACCGCCCTGCCCATAGTCGAGACCCTTGACGGCGACGTCTCCGCATATATCCCCACGAATATCATCTCCATCACCGACGGCCAGATATATCTGGAAAGCAACCTCTTCTTCGCCGGTCAGCGTCCGGCAGTCAATGTCGGTCTGTCCGTGTCCCGTGTCGGCGGCGCGGCGCAGACCAAGGCCATGAAGAAGGCTGTCGGCACCCTGCGTCTCGATCTTGCGCAGTACCGCGAGATGGAGGTCTTCACCCAGTTTTCCAGCGACCTTGACGACGATACAAAGCAGCAGCTGGTCTACGGCCAGAGCCTGATGCGCATCCTGCGTCAGGGGCGCGGCCATCCGTACAGCGAGGCAGAACAGGTCGTCCTGCTCGTCACCGCGCTCGGCCATATCCAGCAGCAGCTCCCCGTCGATAGGATCGGTGCGTTCAACGCAAAGCTGCTGAGCGACTTTGCCGCTTCCCGCGCAGCCCTCATGCAGGATATCGGCAGCACCGGCGTCCTTACCGACGAGAACCGCAAGGCGATACTCGAGCAGGCAAAGCGCAGCCTCGCGGACTTTCTGAGCGCCGAAGCCGGCAGCGGGCGGTGATCGTATGGCCAGCACAAGCGAGATCCGCAGACGCATAAGCAGCGTTCAGGAGACGCAGAAGATCACCCACGCCATGTACCTCATCTCCTCGGCAAAGATGCGCAAGGCCAGAGCCGAGCTTGACGAGGTTCGCCCGTACTTTGACGTGCTCAACCAAGAGATAACGCGCGTCTTCACCGTCGATGAGACTGTCGACAGCCGGTACTTCACGGCTTACGGCAACGACTCCGAATACGGCGAGGGCACCTTGGGCTGCCTTGTCATCACGGCGGATAAGGGACTTGCCGGTGCGTATAACCACAATGTCCTCAAGGAAGCGCAGCGGATATACGAGGAGCACCCGGATACGGAGTTCTTCGTTATCGGCGAGTACGGCCGCCGCTGGTTCACGCAGAAGAAGCTGCCCATGGCAGACTCCTTCCGCTACACCGCGCAGAACCCGAGCACCTACCGCGCGCAGCAGATCGCCCGCGACCTGCTCGACCGCTTCGCCTCGGGCGAGATCGACCGGCTCTGTGTCATCTATACCGACTCCAAGGGCATGGCCGAGGTCGTGCGCCAGACGCAGCTTCTGCCCCTGCGCCGCCAGAGCTTCTCCGTGAAGTCCGGCGAGGAGCAGCCCGAGCCGACCTTCGAGTTCGTCCCGAGCATGGAGGCCGTGCTCGATAAGCTCGTGCGCAACTATATCTCAGGCTACATTTACAGTGCGCTCGTCGATAGCTTCTGCAGCGAGCAGAGCGCGCGCATGGCGGCAATGAGCGCCGCCAACGATAATGCGGAGGAGCTGCTGGGCGATCTTTCCAAGCAGTTCAACCGTGCGCGTCAGGCCGCCATCACGCAGGAGATCACCGAGATCTCCGCCGGTGCCCGCGCGCAGAAAAATAAGAAAAGCAGGGAGGCCGATCAGTCATGAAGCACGGCATTGTTACAGAGATCTCCGGGCCGGTGGTCGATGTTCGGTTCGCCGAGGGCGAGCTGCCCTCCATTAACGAAGCCCTGACCCTCACCGCGGAGGGCCGCACCTATACCATGGAGGTCGAGCAGCACCTTACCGGCGACACCGTCCGCTGCATTATGATGTCCGGCAGCGACGGTCTGTCCCGCGGCCTTGAGGTCGAGGCTCTCGGCCACGGCATTCAGGTGCCCGTGGGCGAGGTCACGCTCGGCAGAATGTTCGACGTTCTTGGCCGTCCCATCGACGGCAAGGGCGAAGTCTCTCAGGACGCGGAGCGCTGGAATATCCACCGCCGTCCCCCGTCCTTTGACCAGCAGCAGCCCGCAGCCGAGATACTCGAGACCGGCATCAAGGTCATCGACCTTCTTGAGCCCTACGCAAAGGGCGGCAAGATCGGTCTGTTCGGCGGCGCAGGCGTCGGCAAAACAGTCCTTATCCAGGAGCTTATACACAACGTCGCCATGGAGCACGGCGGCTATTCCATCTTCACCGGCGTCGGCGAGCGCAGCCGTGAAGGCAACGACCTCTGGCGCGAAATGCAGGAGAGCGGCGTATCGGATAAGACGGCTCTGGTCTTCGGCCAGATGAACGAATCCCCCGGCGTGCGTATGCGCGTCGCGCTCTCAGGTCTTACGATGGCCGAGTATTTCCGCGATACCGAGCATAAGGACGTTCTTCTCTTCATCGATAACATCTTCCGTTTCGTTCAGGCCGGCAGCGAGGTCTCCACTCTGCTTGGCCGTATGCCCTCCGCCGTCGGCTATCAGCCGACTCTGGCAAACGAAATGGGCTCTCTCCAGGAGCGCATCACCTCCACGAAGTCCGGTTCCGTCACCTCCGTGCAAGCGGTCTACGTCCCGGCGGACGACCTTACCGACCCCGCCCCGGCGACGACCTTCTCCCACCTTGACGCTACCACCGTTCTCAGCCGTAAGATCTCCGAGCAGGGCATCTACCCCGCGGTCGATCCTCTCGCCTCCACCTCGCGTATCCTTGAGGCGGACATCGTCGGCGAGGAGCACTACAGCATCGCCCGCCGCGTGCAGGAGACGCTGCAGAAGTATCAGGAGCTGCAGGACATCATCGCCATCCTCGGTATGGAGGAGCTGAGCGACGAGGATAAAAAGACCGTTGCGCGCGCAAGACGCATCCAGCGTTTCCTGTCCCAGCCGATGTTCGTCGCCGAGAAGTTCACCGGCACGCCCGGCGCATATGTCCCGCTGAGCGAGACGCTGCGCGGCTTCAAGGAGATCCTCTCCGGCAGCATGGACGAATACCCCGAGGCCGCGTTCTTCAACGCCGGTACTATCGACGACGTGAAGAAGCGCGCCGAACAGCTGCGGAGTGAGCGCACATGAGCACCTTTAAGCTGAGAGTCATTTCCGCCGAGGGCAAGTTTTTCGAGGGCGAGTGCGAGAGCCTTGTCTTCCCGACGCTTGACGGCAAGACCGGCATCCTCGCGGATCACTGCAACATGCTCGGTGCGGTCACGCAGGGCATCGCGGAGTTCACAACGCCTGACGGCACGCGGCACTGCGCCGCGGTCGACGAGGGCTTTGTAAAGGTCGAGGACAACGATGTGCTTCTGCTCGTCGGCATCGCCGAGGATCCAGAGAAGTCCGAAGCCAACCGCGCCCGCCGCGAGGCGCAGCGCCTCAAGGAAGAAGAGCTTCTGCGCCGCAGCATACGCGAGTATAAGGAAGCTCAGGCCACCGTCGCGAAGACCGTCAACACCCTCCGCGGCGTCGACAAGGTCGAACGGATACAGTAACATATCAACACCAAAACGCTGGAACCACGAATGTGATTCCAGCGTTTTTCATGCTTGCCTGTGCATCGCCGGCATGTTATAATCACTGCGTAATTGAATCTCTTTTGCGGCGCTGGTTGTAATGACTGGCCTAACAAGGAATCCGGTGCGAATCCGGAGCAGTCCCGCTGCTGTATTTGGGGACAAAGGCGCATCAACGTCACTGGGAGCGATCCCGGGAAGGCGCGCCCGAGTATGATCCATAAGTCAGAAGACTTACCGTGAAGGAAGCAATTCAACCGTCCCGAGGAGGAGCAGGCTGATTTTTTTGACACAGGGAAACCTGTGTCCTGTTGTTATGCTGCGGTCTCTTCGGTAAAGGGATCGCTTTTTTGCGCTCCCGCGACGGCATAAAATCTGAAAGAGAGGACTTTGCAAGTGAACGGGATGTGCGCGGACGCTTCCGAACTGTTCAGAAGCATCACCTACGAATAAGCTTGTGCCGGTCGTTGACAGCCATACAAGTTTATTGGAGGAATTTATGAAAAGATTTTTGTCATTTATACTTTCGCTTATAATGCTGCTGAGCCTTGTGCCCGCCGCGGCCTTTGCCGAGACCGGCGATCCCCCTGCGCAGGAGCAGACGGAAGCAGCAGCCGAACCGGAGGTCACCGAGGTGCCCGAAGTCACTGCGGAACCGGAAAACACGGCTGTACCTGAGGCCACAGTTTCGCCCGAACCCACCGAGAGCCCCGCGCCCTCGGAGGAACCGGCAGTGTTGTCCGCCGAAGATGACGGCATAGCGGTATACGCCGCCGTGCCCGTACATATCACTCTCGACTATAACTATGACGACCTGACCGAAGAGCGCGTCTGTGCCGTGGGCAGCAATTACAACTATGTGTATACCGATACCGGCTCTAAGTACAGTGAGCTTAAAGATCCCGCCCGCACCGGCTATATATTCCTCGGCTGGTATGATGCAGCCGAGGGCGGCAGCAAGATAAGCTATTCCTACAAGTTCACGGAAGCGGATGACGGCAGCTTCACCATGTATGCCCATTGGGAAAAGGGTATCACCGTCCACTTCGTAGGGAACGGATATAAGACCAGCATCAACGACAAGACTGTCACTCCTGACAAGGTCTACAGTTCCCTGCCTTATCTCAGCAGTTACTATTATCCGTCGAACAAAGCTTTCGACAGCTGGTATACCGATGAAGCGCTCACAGATAAAGTAACCGCTTCCACGGATTTCAGCGGCCTTGACGAGATCACGCTCTACGCCGGGTGGAGAAATTACCAGTACATCGTAAAGTTCAGCATCAAGTACTCGGATAAGAGCAGCGTGACCGGCTCCATGGCAGATGTCCCTGTCGACTTCGGCGTGGATTATATCATCCCGGAGTGCGGCTACTCGCGTGAGGATTATGACTTCGTCGGTTGGAGTGAAAACAGCTACGGCAGCACCGTCAAGTATAAGACCGGCAGTATACTCAACCGCGAATTCGTTGATGACTATTGGGACGGCAGCGAAGACGGTGAGAGCTTCTGCCTCTATGCCGTCTGGAAAGAGGACGACTTCAGCGTCGCTTTCAAGGCCATCAAATCCGCCCTGCCCGCCGACGGCTGCATCAGAGCAACCGGTTCTCTGGCTCTCCCCGAGTCCGGCGACGGTTGGACAGCCTCGTATTCAAGCGACAGCGCGCTCTTCTCCGGCGGAAGCATCGTCGCCCTGCCGGACACCGGGACGCAGGAGCTGACCATCACCGCAGCAGTCACCAAAGACGGCGCTGTCAAGACCCGTAACTACAAGCTCACCGTCTACTCCGCCGAGGCAGCGGATACCGAAGCCGCGCTGAACAAAGCGGCAGCTGCGCTTCCGTCCAATCTCCGTCCCAAATACGGCACGGACACCAACATCCTCGATATGCTCAAAGCGCTGATTGGTGAAAGCGATGTTGAGCTTGCGATGAAAGAAGCCGTACAGAGCGGTGACAAAAAATCTGCCATCGCTGCCGACGGCACGATAGATTATTATTTCAGCGACAGCATGTCCGGCGGCCCCGGATACGCGAATTTCACTGTCGTGCTCAGCCTGAACGGGCAGAGCACGGAAAAAGACCTGCGCGCCACGATCCCCTGGAACACTGACAAGGTCAGGGCAGCTCTCGAGCTCGCCGCCGGCCGGGTCACCGTGCCCGCAGAGGTGACGGACAGCCTTGAACTGACGAAGTACCCCTTCAAAGAGGGCAAGACTCCCGACGACGGCTACAGCTATTCAACGCTCGACACGTGGTGCACCGTGACGTGGACCTCCGCGGACAGCTCCGTCATAAAAATCGGCTCCGCGCCTTACTATCCGTACTACTCCCCGTATAACACCACTGTCATCCCCGGCAAGCTCGATCAGGATGTCACGCTCACCGCAGCGCTCGTCTGCAACAGCGTCGACGGCGTTGCCGTGACGAAGGAATTCACCGTCTGCGTCAAGGGCGACCCCGACGCGCAGGATATAACCGAGCTGCTTCAGGCGAAGCTTGACGCAGGTCTCAAGGATCCCGGTCTGACCGACGACGTGACCGGCGATAAGATTGACCCCGCAAACGTCACCTCCAGCGGGATACAGTTCCCCACAACGCGCGATTTCAAGATCGACGGCAAGTATTACCCCGTCACCATCAAGAGCAGCAACCCCAACGTCATCAAGACCTTTGATGTGAACAATGCCGCTCGCGTCGAGGTTCTGCGCCCGATGCCGGGCGAGGATCCCGTCAAGGTCACCGTGACCGTCACGATAACCGAAAAGGCCACCGGCAAGTTTGCCTCCCGCGATATCGAGCTGACAGTACAGCCCCTCGTCAACGAGGAGATTGATCGCGAGCTTGAGCTGATGGAGCTTGTCAAGGCGCACTACTTTGACGGCATCAGAAACGCCAACACCAGCCCCGACGATATTCAGACCGATCTGCACACTTTCCAGGAGGCCTACCTCAATGATGACGGCGAGCTCGTCTGGGTGTATAACTACAAGGACGTGACCGGCAAGGGCATCGCCCCGAGCGAGATGGACGGCTGGCAGGCCGCGGAGCAGTGGCGGCTTTTTAAGTCCAGCAACCCCAAGGTCATCACGCATGAGAATCTTCTCGTCACGCGTGATAAGGAGCATAAGCTCGTCACTATAACGAGCTGGCTCTCCAGCGAGCGCTTCGCGGAGCTTGCGAAGAAATACCCGGACGATAAGCGCCTGAGCCAGCTCGTGAACCAGCCTGTCTCCGTGCAGCTCCAGGTGACCGGCACCGATCCTACGAGCGACAAGCCCATCGAGGATCTTTACGCGGTGTACTTCACCCTCAGCGATAACGGCAGCGAGTGGTTCTCCTGCAAACTCGATAAGCTCCCCGAGGGCACCAGCGCGCTCGACGTGCTGCATAAGGCTCTTGCAAGCCACGGCTACTCCGCCTCCGGCAGCACATATATCAGCGCCATCTCCGGCCCGAACGGGACTCTCAAGGAAAAGGACCGCGGCCCCAATTCCGGTTGGATGTACTCCGTCAACGGCAGCATCGCGAGCGTCACGATGAATCAGTACTTCGTCTCCGACGGCGACAGCATCGAGATGTTCTATACCGATGACTACACCAAGCTCGGCCACAGTGGAGAATATACCCCGGACGATGTCATTGACCTCATCGACGCCATCGGCACCGTCACAAAGCGCAGCGGGGACGATATTGCCGCCGCGCGCAAGTCCTATGACATCCTGACGGATGAAGAGAAGAAGCAGGTGACGAACTACGGTACCCTGCTCGCGGCTGAGAAGGCTTATGCCGATATCCTCAAGAAAGCCGCAAAGGAGCTCGGCGATATCTATAAGACGACCGGCGACTACATCGAGAAGCTCCCCGGCGATGAGCTGAACGCTTTCGGCAGCGAGTGGTACATTCTCGGCCTCGCGCGCAGCGGCCGCAAGGTCTTCGATGACTACTATAAGGCTATCGAAAAATACGTCTCCGAGAACATCGATGAGAATGGCCGCCTCGATGAAAAGCGCGCCACCGATAACGCAAAGCTCGTCCTCGTGCTCAGCGCGCTGGACAAGGACGTGACCGATGTCGGCGGGCATGACCTGCTGAAAGCACTGAGCGACATGGACTATGTCACGCAGCAGGGGCTGAGCGGTGCGATCTATGCCCTGCTCGCCTTTGACTGCCGCGGTTATGATGTACCCTCTGCTGATAAGAACGTCGAGCAGACGAGCCGTGAGGGGCTTGTGAAGTACATTCTCGACAAGCAGCTCAAGGACGGCGGCTGGGCATACTCCGGCGACAAGGCCGAACCGGATATGACTGCAATGGCGCTTCAGGCTCTCGCCGCGTATTATAAGACCGACGCAAAGGTCAAGGAAGCAGCCGATAAAGCCGTGACCTGCCTGTCGAAGCTCCAGAATACCACCGGCGGTTATGACAGCTACGGCAGCGTCAACAGCGAGTCTGCCGCTCAGGTCATCACCGCACTGACCGCTCTCGGCATCGATCCGGATAACGACGCCCGCTTTGTCAAAAACGGCGCGAGCGTGCTGGATTCTCTGTGCGGCTTCTATGTCGACGGCGGCGGCTTCCGCCACGTCTCTGACGGCAAGCTCGACCCGACCGCGACGGCTCAGGGCTATTATGCTCTCGCAGCGTATTACCGCTTTGCCGGCAGCCAGACCGCGCTGTATGACATGACCGATCTCGACACCGTCGAAAAAGCGGCATAAACCTAAAAAAGTCTCAGGAAAGCTTAGCTTTCCTGAGACTTTTTTAATATTCAATCTCAATACTGCATCAGCGGGGCCGAGCCGTCGTCCTCGCCTTTGGTGATCCTGCGTATCTCCGCCTCGTAGCTGTAGGTGTCGCTGACGTGGACGGTGAATTTATCGCCGACCTTCTTCCCCAGAACCTCTTTGCCGAACGGGGATTCCTTGCTGATAAGCCCGTGCAGCGGGTCGCAGCGTACGGTCGTTACGACTTGGATAATCTGCGTGTCGTCGTCCTCCGGGATGTATATCTCCACCTTATCGAACAGACCGACCTCGTCGGAAGCAGAGCGGTCGTCTATCACCTTTGCGGACTTTATCATCCCCTCAAGGTACCTGATACGGCTGCGGTTCTTGTTCTGCGCCTGCTTTGCGGCCTTGTACTCGAAATTCTCGCTCAGGTCGCCGAAGGCGCGGGTACGCTTGACCTCCTCTATAAGCCCCGGCATAAGCTCAAGCCGGCGGTAGTCAAGCTCCTCTTTCATTTTTCTGATATCTTCTCTTGTAAGTTCGTCGTTCATTTTCCGCCTCACAGATCAATATTAATGGTGTTAAGGCCGTTTTTCTCGAACTCCGCCATGTATTCGTCCATGCGCGCCGTCAGCTCCGAGAAATCCTCCGGGTCGGTGTCGACCAAGTCAAGGTCGCGCCGCGCCAGCTCCTCGGCAAGGATGTTGAAAAACACGCCGTCCTCATAGTCAGCGATGGCCTCGTGTATGCCGCCGTCCTCATACGCCTGCGACGGGAAGATGTGCCCGTGCCAGCGCTGGATAAGAGCGCGCATACCGTGATCCGGGCAGAGCGAGAAGAGCTTTTCCTGAAGCTGGTCATAGTCCTCAAAGCGGTCGTCCCCTCTGGTGGAGTTGAGTATCCAGTTGCCGATATACACCATGTCAAGCAGACGCCTGAATTCCTTTTCGCTTAGCTCTATGTTCAAAGTATCGCCTCCCGGCAGATAGTATTGGGGAGAAGCCGAAGAACGCTTCACCAGCAGTTCCTTACAGATTCTCACCCATGCTTATTATAGCAGAGGACATGGCTTAATTCCACAGGTAAACAATACAAATTTTTCTTGTAATACAGGCCCCTTTGGGTTATATTAAGATGGTTAAGATCATTGATTGGAGCATTTGATGGATAACAGACCTGTCGGCATTTTCGACTCCGGCTTCGGCGGGCTTACTTCGCTCAAAGCACTGAGGGAAATGATGCCCGATGAAAACATAATATACTTCGGCGATAACGGCCGCGCACCCTACGGCGGACGCGGTGCGGAGCAACTGAAGGCCATGGCGCGGCAGGATATCGCGTTTGTCTCCGGCCTCGGCGTCAAGGCCATGATCGTCGCCTGCGGGACGCTTTCAAGCGCCGCGGCGGACGTGCTTGAGGAATGCTCCCTGCCGCTCTCAGGCGTACTGAACGCGAGCGTCAATGTCCTGCGGCAGCTCGGCGGCTCCTCCCCTCTCGGTATAATCGCCACTGAAGCGAGCATAAGAAGCGGTGCTTTCAAAGCCGCGCTGCGCGCTGCCTTTCCTGAGCGCGAGATCATCGACCTCGCCTGTCCGGAGTTTGTTCCGCTCATTGAAAGCGGTCATATCTCAGCGGACGATCCGCTTCTCACCGCCGCGGTGGAGCGCGCGCTCGCTCCGCTCAAGGCGCGCCAGCCCGGCACGCTGCTCCTCGGCTGCACGCATTATGGGATAGTCGGCGATGCGATAAGCGCATATTTCGGCAGAGATGTCAGACTTGTCAGCGCCTCGGAGTGCGCGGCGAGCGAGATGCGCGACCGGCTCGTTTCCTCCGGCATGACCGGCGGAGAGGGGCGGACGCAGTACCTGACCAGCGGCAGCGCGGAGGATTTCTCCAAGGTCGCCTCGGTCATTTTAGGCATGGACGATATCCGTGCCGAGCACATCCCCCAAATGGAGGTCGAATACATATGATGAAAGACGTTGTGATATCCCTGCACAGCACCCAGAATACCGGCACAGACGAGGAGGATACCATTGATTTCTCCACCGACGGGATGTATACCTACGACGGTGAAAACGCCTGCATCACCTATCTTGAAAGCGAAGTGACCGGGCTTACCGGCACGCGCACAAGCGTTATCGTCATGCCGGACAGGGTCTCCGTCCAGCGCGACGGCTTTATCACAAGCCGGATGTTTTTCATGGAGGGTGAAAAGACCTCGTTCCTGTACGACACCCCTGCCGGCACGGCGACGATGTCGGTGCGCGCAAGGAGCATAAAGAAGGACTTCAATGAAAGCGGCGGTACTCTGGAGCTTGACTATGTGCTCGATCTGGAGCATGCAGTCGTCAGCAGAAACAAGCTCCGCCTGGATATAAGGCAAATAGGGCAATGATTAAAAAAGGCACCGGGAAGTGATTTCCCGGTGCCTTTTTTCTTCAGCGCTCCAGACCTGCAAGCGCATCCATTTTCTTCATAAACAGGTGGTTGAACAGCGCGATCACGCGCCCCACGCCGAGCACCGCAAGCACCGTGCCTAAGCCGATGCCGATCACCTTGTGGCCGGCGGCCAGGCATATGACAGCGGTCAGGCAGACGTCGAACAGGTCAAAGCAGTTCTTCGTGATGCCGACCGGCTTGCGGACAAAGTCGGCAATGGCCTGAACAATGCCGTCGCCGGGGTTCGGGATGACGCGCATATTGAGGGACATCGCCGCACCTATCCCGGTCAGGACGATGCCGGCGATGAGCACCAGAAGCTGCGGCAGAAAGCCATCAGGCTCCGGCAGCAGCGCCGAGAACAGGTTCATAAACCTTGTAAACGCAAGGCTCAGCGGCAGCTGCAAAAGGTCCTTTCCGAGCGTAAGCAACAAGGAGCCCTCCGGTCTGCGGATAAGGTGCAGCATGATTTCAACCGCGACAAAGACGGCGTAGAGTCCAAAGGTCGCGTTGCCGAAGTTGAGGCCGTATATAACGGAAACGCTGTATGAAATGGAAATGATCGGCGACACGCCAAGGCCGGATTTTGTATTGAGGACTATGCCGAACGCCAGAATGAGCAGCCCGGATATATAAAATATTGCCCGGTATATTGTACTTTTCTTCATGCTTTATATCTGATTCCTGCCTCTATTTGAAATTTCCGTCACTCATTCTGCATGTCGCGCAGGACGGCTTCGGCGCAGCGCAGCCCGTCCACCGCGGCGGAGGTGATCCCGCCTGCATAGCCTGCTCCTTCCCCGCAGGGATAAAGCCCGCGCAGACTGCTTTGCAGGGTATCATCACGGAGGATGCGCACAGGCGAGGAGGAGCGCGTCTCGGGGCCGGTGAGCACGGCGTCGGGCGCATCAAAGCCACGGAGCTTCTTTCCAAGCTCCGGTATGGCGTTATGCAGCACGTAGCTTATCTTCTCCGGCAGCACTTCATGCAGGTCTCCCCAAGTCACGCCCGGCTCATAGCTCGGCGTGACGCTGCCCGGGCCGGTGCTTGGCCGGCCGACCATGAAGTCACCCACGAGCTGCGCGGGGGCGCGATAGCTCCCGGCATAATTATATGCGCGGCGCTCTATCTCGCGCTGCCAGTACATCCCGGCAAGGACGCCCTCGCCCGGAAAGTCCTCGGTGTGCAGCGTGACGAGCAGGGCGGAGTTTGCGTTCTCCCCGTCGCGCTTTGAATAGCTCATGCCGTTTGTGACGACCCCACCGGTTTCTGACGCCGCGGCGAAAGCCTTACCGCCGGGGCACATGCAGAATGTGTAAGCGCTTGTGCCGTCAGGCAGATGGACGTTGAGACTGTAGTCCGCCGGGGGCAGCTCGCCGCGCTCTCGCCCGTACTGGGCAAGGTCGATATCGCGCTGCTTATGTTCAATGCGCACGCCCATTGAAAAGGGCTTGCGCTCCATATCAAGGCCGAGATCGCGCAGCATTTCAAAGCTGTCGCGCGCGGAATGGCCGATGGCGAGGATGAGTCGGGTGCAGGGCAGGGTATAATTCCCTTTTGCCGTGTGTACAAGCGCATGGGTCAGGCGGCCATTTTCGGCCACGATACCATCCAAGCGTGACCCAAAGCGAACCTCCCCGCCGAGGGAGATTATTTCACGCCGGAGGTTCTGCACAACATCGATCAGAACGTCGGTACCGATGTGGGGTTTTGCATCATAAGTGACGCTCTCCGGCGCGCCGTGCGCGGCAACTTCCCTCAGCACCCAGAACATGCGTTTATCGTGGGTGCCGGTATTGAGCTTGCCGTCAGAAAATGTCCCGGCGCCGCCTTCGCCGAACTGAACGTTCGACTCCGGGTCAAGCTCACCGCCAGAACGGAAAGCGTCGACGGCGGCTTTGCGGCTCAGCGCATCCTGTCCGCGCTCAAGAACTATCGGCCTTGCCCCGGCACGGGCAAGCACCAGCGCCGCGAACATCCCGGCGGGACCGAAGCCGACGACGACGGGACGGGAAGCTGCTTCGACGTGTGGAATATCATAGACAGGCTCGGTATAGGCGCAGACGTCCTTCCCGGCAAAACGGGCAAGAAGCTTATCCTCCCCGGCGCGGAGAGCGACAGCGGCGGAGCAGGTATAGTGAATGTCATTTTTCTTTCTCGCGTCGAGCGAACGCTTGACGACGCGGCACTCCGCAATGTCAGACGTACTGACGCGGAGCTTTTTTGCGGCCTTGGCGGAAAGACGCGATAAGTCCTCCCCCGGCTCAAGGCGCAGATTGCGCACAAGTATCATAGGCCGAGCCTCCCGGCAAGCCGGCCGCTCGCCCATGCCCACTGGAGGTTATAGCCGCCGCAGTCACCGTCGATGTCCAGCAGCTCCCCGCAGACGAAGAGGCCGGGCATGAACCAGCTCTCAAGCGTTTCGGGGTTGAAGCCGCCGGTGCGGATGCCGCCGGCGGTGACCTGCGCGTTATCAAAGCCCTCAGTGCCGAGGAGCTTCAGGCGGAAGCCCTTGCAGGACTTCACAAGGGCGGCAAGCTGCCGGTCGGTGAGGGTCTTTATAGGTACATTCGCGTCAAGCGCGGTATACTTGACGAGCATTTTCCCAAGGCGGTTATGGAGCATACCGGCAAGGATATCCGATGCGGCAAGCTCCGGGAGCTTTTCGCGGCGCTGGCGGAGCATGGCAGTGACATCTTCGGCGGAATAGTTTGCGAAGAAGTCGGCCTCAATACTCAGCCCCTTGCCGCCGGTTGAGGCGGCGCGTGAAACGTCGAACGCGGCAGGGCCTGAGACGCCGTTATCGGTAAATTGCAGTTCGCCCCGGCTCTCGGCAAGCGCTTCCCCACTGGAAAACAGACGCAGACGGCAGTCAGCGCGCACACCCTTGAGAGAACGCGGATACTCAGGCTCGGTGATGAGCTGGACAAGGCTGGGATAAAGCCCGGTGCGCTTATGGCCGAGGGGCTTCAGGAGATCATACCCGTCGGACACACCGCCGAGCTTCGCCCCGGCAGCGCCGCCGCAGGCGACGATGAGCTTATCGCAATGCAGCGTCTCACCATCGGTGACGACCGCCCAGCCGGTATCATCGCTGTAGATCTCCCTGGCGGAGGTGGCGGACTTAACTTCAACACCCGACTGCTCCAGCGCGAAGCGGAGCACATCAAGGACGGAATTGGCAGAATTTGAAAGCGGGTAGACGCGCCCGCCGTACTCCTCGACCGTGACAAGGCCGAGGGAATGGAAATACTCCAGAGCCTTTTCGGGCGGGAACTTCTCAAGCGCAGGCACGGCGAAGGCGGGGTTCTCCCCGTGGTAATTCTCGGGCGAAGCGCCGGTATTGGTGAGGTTGCATCGGCCGTTGCCGGTGGCAAGCAGCTTGCGTCCGATGCGCTGCTGGCGCTCAAGGACAATGACGCGGCGGCTCTTATCCTCCGCGGCGGTAAGCGCGGCGATGAGCCCGGAGGCCCCGCCGCCGATAATGATCACAGTTTCCATATATTCATTCTCCGTGCAGGATGTCATGCGCGACGGGGGTATAGAACAGGCGGCTGACCTCGGCGGGGTCTTTGGTCTGGCCGAGGATCCACATCAGTTTTGCGTAGACGGCTTCGGTGGTCATGTCGTAGGCCTCAAGGACGAGGGGGTTGCTCTTGAGGCTGTGGCCGACGGAGTAGACCGAGAGGTCGGAGCCCTCGTTCTGTACCTGAGTCGTCATAACGATGAACTTTCCTTCGGCGGTATGGCGCTTGACAAGCTCAAACAAGCGGCTGTCGTTATACGAGGGCAGGCCGCCGACGCCGAAGCACTCGATGATTAGCGCGTCATTGCGGGTAAGAAGGAAGTCGAGCACCTCGGGATCGGTGCCGGGAACCATCTTCACAAGGGCGACGTGCTCATCGAGCTTATCATAAAACAGCGGTGCGGGCAGCGTATCAGGCGCGATATAGCGCATGAGACGGTGGTCGTGCAGGATGGCAAGGTCGGGGTAATTGATGCTTGAAAAGGCGGCAAAGCTCTTGGAGCAGGTCTTTCTCGCGCGGGTGCCGAGAATGACGCGGCCGCTGAACACGATATCGACCCCGGCAAGCTGACCTGAGCAGGCGCAGACAAAGGCGTCGGTCAGGTTGAGCTTGGAGTCGGTAGAATCATAGTTGATGGGCTTCTGCGCGCCGGTTATCATAATGGGCTTGTCCGCGCCCTGAACAAGATAGCTCAGCGCGGCGGCGGTATAGGCCATAGTATCTGTGCCGTGGCTGATGACGAAACCGTCATAATGCGCATAATTATCGCGCAGAGCCTGAGCGACCGCGATCCAGTGCGCAGGGGTGATATTGGTGCTGTCAAGGCTGAAGAGGGACTTGCAGTCGACACGGCAGAGCGAGCTTATCGCCGGGACATAGCGCAGCAGCTGCTGCGGGGTGAGCTCCGGGGTCAGGCCGTCGGGCGTCATTTCGGAGGCGATTGTGCCGCCGGTGCCGAGCATGAGGATGTTTTTCATATCGGGTGAGTCCTTGTTAAAATCGTTATAATAGATAATTATAACAAGTTGGGGGGAATTATTCAACGGTATTGCGTACTCTTTCGGTGTTTACCTTGAAAAAAAGAGCGGCGTTTAGTATAATATTTTTACAGATTTTGTTATCAAAAGATTGGGGGCGCAGCAATGGATATCTTTGACCTCATCGGCCCGGTAATGGTAGGGCCGAGCAGCTCGCACACGGCGGGCGCGGTGCGCATAGGCTATGTGGCGAGAAAGCTCCTCGGAGAGGAACCGAAGAGCGCAAGGATCACACTGCACGGCTCCTTCGCCGCGACCGGCCGCGGGCACGGCACGGACAAAGCAATAGTCGCGGGGCTGCTGGGCATGCGCCCGGACGACGAGCGCATACCGCGCAGCTTTGAGCTGGCATGGGAGCAGGGGCTTGACTTCTCCTTTGAGCTGCGTGAGCTGCGCGCCGCGCACCCGAACACGGCAAGGCTCGACCTCACCGGCGAAAGCGGGAAGCGGCTCAGCATGACGGGCGCATCCGTCGGCGGCGGGCGCATAGAGGTGCGCGAGCTTGACGGGATAGCGCTCTCGTTCTCGGCAGAAAAGCCGACGCTCATCATCCGCAACGAGGATCAGCCGGGGAGCATATCGATAGTCTCGGCAGTGCTGGCAAACCTCGGGATAAACATTGCGACCTTCCACGTAAACCGCAGCTCACGCGGCGGACAGGCAATAATGGTAATAGAGTGCGATTCGCCCGTACCGCTGAGCACGGTGAACACCATTGCCGCGATGCAGGGGATCATAAGCGCGGCGGCGGTAGACGCGGACTGAGGAGGTTTGAGCGATGGCGGTATTTTTATCGGTAAAGGAGCTTCTCTCGGGCGCGGAGAGCACGGGGCTGGAGCTTTGGGAATACGTCCTGCGCGCGAGCGCGGACGAGACAGGGATAAGCACTGAGCGTTCATGGGCGCAGATGGCCGCGCGGCTCGAAGCGATGAAGAAAGCCGACGCCTCTTATGACGCCGGGATGCGCTCGCACAGCGGACTCACCGGCGGGGACGGCGCGAAGATGGACGCATACGCCGCAAGCGGCGGCGGGATATGCGGTGAGTTCATTGACGGCATTCTGGCCGCGGCGCTGCGCATGGGCGAGTGCAACGCCTGCATGCACTGCATCGTCGCAGCGCCGACGGCGGGCGCCTGCGGAGTTCTGCCGGCGGTGCTGCTGCCATACGGCAGACGCTATGAGCTTCCCGACGACACGCTCATAAAGGCGCTGTACGTCGCATCCGGCTTCGGCGCGGTGATAGCCCAGCGCGCCTCGATATCGGGCGCGGAAGCGGGCTGTCAGGCGGAGATAGGCACGGCGGCAGCAATGGCCGCGGCGGCGCTCGTATACCTCCACGGCGGCAGCGCCGTGCAGATGGCAAACGCTGCGGCGATGGCGCTCAAGAACATGATGGGGCTGGTGTGCGACCCTGTGGCGGGCTTGGTCGAAGTGCCGTGCATAAAGCGCAATGCCGCGGGCGCGATGAACGCGCTGTGCGCGGCCGAAATGGCGCTGGCGGGGATAGAATCGCGCATACCGCCGGACGAGGTGATAGACGCAATGGCGGCGGTCGGCGCGGCGCTCCCCTCCTCGCTGCGCGAAACGGGCATGGGCGGCATTGCCGCAAGCCCCACGGCGGTGAAGTTTAGGGAAGAGTTCTTCGGGCAGTGAGCGTGTGAAGCTCAGTTTCAAAACAGGAGCTGCATCCCTCATAAAGTACAAAGCCTCGCAGAGTTTTTTCGTCTCGGAAGGCGAAAAAATAAATCAGATACATTTTTGCCGGGGGCGTGTACCTCGGCAAAAATACTTCTCGCGTAGTGAGTGTCGAGCGAAGCGAGGCATGAACGAAGCGCAATCTTTTTGTCGGCGAAGCTCAAAGAGCTTCGCCGACAAGCTGAAAAAAAGCTGTATCCATTTTTTGGATACAGCTTTTTTATTCAGGTTAAAGCTATCAGACCAGTTCGATAACTGCGACTTCTGCAGCATCGCCGCGGCGGGTGCCGATGCGGGTGATGCGGGTGTAGCCGCCGTTGCGGTCAGCATACTTCGGGGCGATCTCGTCAAAGACCTTCTTTGCCACGTCTTCACGGGTGATGAAGGACAGCGCCTGACGGTATGCGTTCAGATCCTTTGCTTTGCCAAGGCTTATCATCTTCTCGGCGAGGGGAGCTATCTCCTTTGCGCGGGTAACGGTGGTCTCCATACGGCCGAGGTCAAGGAAATCGGTGACCTGCTGACGGAGCATCGCCATACGCTGAGAGGTAGTCTTGCCGAGCTTTCTGGTTCCGGGCATAATTGCATTTCCTCCTTCTTGAGAGCTTACTGGTTGTCGTCACTGGCCAGAGACAAGCCCATCATGGTCAGCTTATGCTCGACCTCTTCAAGGGACTTGCGACCCAGATTACGGACTTTTATCATCTCGTCCTGAGTCTTGTTTACCAGATCCTCAACAGTATTGATGTTAGCACGCTTGAGACAGTTGAAGCTTCTCACCGACAGATCCAGCTCTTCGATGGTCATCTTGAGCATGGTGTCCGGCTCCTTCTCGACCTTCTCGACAACGGTGGAGTTGCTGCCGATGGTGTCGGAAAGATTGGTGAAGAGCGTGAAATGGTCGCAAAGAATCTTTGCGCCAAGAGACAGGGCATCCCTTGCAGTCATGGTCTTGTCCGTCCAGACCTCGATGGTCAGCTTGTCAAAGTCCGTCTGGTTGCCCACACGGGTGTTCTCGACAGAGTAGTTGACCTTGAGGACCGGGGTGTAGATAGAGTCCACGGGGATGGTGCCGATGGGCATCTGAGGATTCTTGTTCTGCGCAGCGGAGACATAGCCTCTGCCGTGGTCAAGAACGAGCTCCATATTCAGAGCGCCGTCGGGACCGAGCGTGGCGATATGCTGTTCGGGATTGAGGATCTCCACCTCGGCGTCAGTCTTGATGTCGCCGGCGGTGACTTCGCACTCGCCTGCGGCCTCGATATAGACGGTCTTTGCTCCCTCGCTGTGAAGGCGGGCAATGATGCTCTTGACGTTGAGGACGATCTCCGTCACGTCTTCCTTCACACCGGGGATGGTGGAGAACTCATGCTGCACACCGGCGATCTTTATGCTGGTGCATGCGGTGCCGGGGAGAGATGAGAGAAGTACCCTGCGAAGAGAGTTACCAAGAGTTGTGCCGTAGCCGCGCTCCAGAGGCTCTATGATGTACTTGCCGTAAGAGCTGTCCGCCGGAGTCTCGATGCATTCGATGCGCGGCTTCTTAATTTCGATCATATAGTTATATAACCCTCCTTTTAAGTTGTGCGCTCAGCCGAGCGCCTGTGGAAATCAGCTTACCAATTTGAGGGTGTCTTTATTACTTGGAGTACAACTCGACGATAAGATGCTCTTCGATAGGCATATCAATGTCATCGCGTGCGGGAACTGCAACGATCTTTGCCGTCATATTGTTCTTGTCATACTCGATCCACTTCGGCGCGGGACGGAAGGCGTTATCCTCAATGTTCTCCTTGACCTTCTGCATGCTCTTGCCCTTCTCGGTGAGGGAAATGACCATGCCGGGCTTGACCTGGAAGCTGGGGATGTTGACCTTGCGTCCGTTGACGGTGACGTGACCGTGGTTGACCAGCTGACGAGCCTCGCGGCGGGTCATGGCGAAGCCAAGTCTGAACACGACGTTGTCAAGACGCTGCTCAAGGATAGCCAGGAGGTTTTCACCGGTGATGCCGGGCATCTTCTCGGCTCTCTCATAGTACAGACGGAACTGCTTTTCGAGGACGCCGTAGATGAACTTGACCTTCTGCTTCTCATTGAGCTGCATGCCGTACTCGCTCTGCTTTTTGCGAACCTGAGCCTTGGGGTTGCGGATGGTGTCGACCTTGCTCTTGCCGGTATAACCCAGAGAGGCAGGGGTGACGCCCAGCGCCTTTGCGCGCTTAACTATGGGCTGTGTATTCTTTGCCATTATCTGTACCCTCCTTCAATTAGACGCGGCGACGTTTCGGAGGACGGCAGCCATTATGAGGAATGGGGGTAACGTCCTTGATCATCGTCACTTCGAGACCTGCGGTCTGAAGGGCGCGGATAGCGGCCTCACGGCCCGAACCGGGACCCTTAACGAACACTTCGACGGACTTGAGGCCGTGCTCCATGGCTGCCTTTGCGGCAGTCTCAGCTGCGGTCTGAGCGGCGAAGGGGGTAGACTTCTTGCTTCCGCGGAAGCCAAGGCCGCCTGCGGATGCCCAGGATATCGCGTTGCCCTGAGTGTCGGTAATGGTGACCATAGTGTTGTTGAAAGAAGAGCTGATATGAACCTGGCCCTTTTCAATGTTCTTGCGTTCTCTCCTGCGAGTTCTGACTTTCTTCTTAGCGCTTGCCTGAGTTGCCATAATTCATATCCCTCCTTACTTCTTCTTATTTGCGATGGTGCGTTTCGGACCCTTGCGGGTACGAGCGTTGGTCTTGCTTCTCTGTCCGCGAACGGGCAGGCCGCGGCGATGACGCATACCACGGTAGCAGCCGATCTCGGTCAGGCGCTTGATGTCAAGCGCGGTCTGACGGCGGAGGTCGCCTTCCACGATGTAGTGGTGGTCGATCGCTTCACGCAGCTTTGCTTCTTCCTCATCGGTGAGGTCCTTAACTCTGGTGTCGGGGTTGATTCCGGTCATGTCCAGAATCTTCTTTGCGCTGGTTCTGCCGATACCGTAGACATAAGTGAGACCGATTTCTATTCTCTTGTCCTTGGGCAGGTCAACGCCGGCTATACGTGCCATATTATACGATCATCCTTTCGATAATTGTTTCCGCATTGTCGATGCGGGGACTTGTTCCCGCCGGAGGGAGTCCCCGGATCCATGCGGGATTTTTATAAGGACAGACTGGGCAGACTTACACGCTGCGCGTGCAGTATCGTACCCAACTTGTCGCCTGAGTTTGATGCGGGGCGCGCGCCCCTCTCTGCGAATCAGCCCTGGCGCTGCTTGTGCTTGGGGTTCTCGCAGATAACCATGACTTTGCCCTTGCGCTTGATTATCTTGCACTTTTCGCACATGGGCTTCACGGAAGGTCTTACTTTCATTTGTTTTACCTCCTACTTGCTTCTCCACACGATGCGGCCGCGGGTGACGTCATAGGGAGACATCTGAACCGTGACCTTGTCGCCGGGAAGGATCCTGATAAAGTTCATCCGGAGCTTTCCGGAAATATGCGCCAGAATGATGTGACCCTTGCCGATATCCACCTGGAACATGGTGTTGGGCAGGGATTCCACCACTGTGCCCTCAAGTTCGATTACATCGTCTTTTGCCAAAGTAAATTCCTCCAAAGTCGGTGTGGCTTAAAGCCAAAGATCATCTGCCATCGTAAGGATCTCTGCCTCGCCGTCGGTGATATGGATGGTGTTTTCATAGTGGGCGGCGAGAGTGCCGTCAACGGAAACGACCGTCCAGTCGTTGGCGAGCGTCCTGACGTCGGGCTTGCCGATGATGACCATCGGCTCGACCGCGATCGTCATGCCCCTTACAAGGCGCGGATTTGCTCTGTGCGACATCCTGTCGGCTCTGTAGTTCGGAACCTCCGGAGCCTCATGCATCTGACGGCCTACGCCGTGACCCACGTACTCGCGGACGACGCTGTAGCCGTGGCTCTCAACGTAATCCTGAACAGCTCCGCCGATATCGGATATCCTGTAGCCCTCCTTCGCGAACTTGATGCCCTCGAAGAAGCTTTGTCTTGTAACCTCGATGAGTTTTCTGGCCTCGTCGCTGATCTCGCCGCAGGCATAGGTGCCTGCGCAGTCACCAACAAAGCCCTTGAAGGTCGCGCCCACGTCGACTGACACAATGTCGCCGTCATGGATGACCCTCTTGCCGGGGATGCCGTGTATGACCTCCTCGTTCACCGAGACGCAGGCGCTGGCAGGGAATCCGCCGTAGCCCAGAAACGTGGGCTTTGCGCCCGACTTGAGGATGAACTCATGCACATACTTGTTTATCTGCCTGGTAGTCACACCGGACTTGATTGCCTGACGCGCGATGCTTCGCGCGCCCGCGGTGATCTTGCCGGCCTGACGCATCAGTTCAATCTCTGATTTGGATTTAATATAAATCGTATCTGACATATAATTAAATCCCCAGAGCTTTCTTGATCTCAGCGGTCGTCTCGCTGATCGTGGGCTGATTTTCGACCGTCTTGAGCTTGCCGCGCTCAGCGTAGAACGCCTTGAGCGGCTCGGTCTCCCGGTGGTAGGTATCGAGGCGGGCCTTCACGGTCTCGGGAGCATCGTCCTTGCGGATGGTGAGCTCGCCGCCGCAGGCGTCGCACACGCCCTCTACCTTCGGGGGATTGTTCACAATGTGGAAGGTCTGGCTGCAGTTCTTGCAGGTCCTCCGGCCGGACATACGGCGGATGATCGTATCGTCACCTATCTCGATGGACAGGGCACAGTCGATATCGATGCCCATCTCCTCCATAGTCTGCGCCTGCGGTATAGTGCGCGGGACGCCGTCGAGGATGTAGCCGTTTTTGCAGTCCGGCTCGGCGAGCCGCTCGCGGATGATGCCGATTATGACATCATCCGGAACGAGCTTACCGGAGTCCACATAGCTCTTGGCCTTCAGTCCTACCTCCGTACCGGCCTTCATGGCGGCGCGGAGGATGTTTCCAGTGGAGATCGTCGGTATACCCAGCTCGCGGCTGAGTATTTCTGCCTGAGTACCTTTACCTGCGCCGGGGGCGCCTAAAAGTATAAGTCTCATAAAGCAAGGCCCTCAATTAATCAAGGAAACCCTTATAGTTGCGCATGAGCATCTGTGCTTCGAGAGCACGGACAGTCTCAAGCGCGACACCGACGACTATTATGATCGAGGTACCGCCAAGGGACACACCCGTGAGGGATGCGGACTGGCTGAAGTGAGCAACGAGAATGGGGACAACGGCGATGATGCCGAGATAGAGAGCACCGAAGAGAGTGATCTTGTTGAGCACCTTCTGGATGAACTCGCTGGTCGGCTTGCCCGGACGGAAGCCGGGGATGTAGCCGCCGTTCTTCTTCAGGTTGTTGGCCACCTCGATGGGATTGAACTGGATGGTGGAATAGAAGTAGGCGAAGAAGATTATCAGCAGGAAATAGATAATTGCATAGGGGATGGAGTTGGTACCGAACCAGGTGTTGACCCAGCCGTCAGTCTTGCCGGTGAAAGCCGCGATGGTCGCGGGGATGCTGGCGATGGACTGAGCGAAGATGATGGGCATAACGCCGGACATGTTCACCTTCATGGGCAGGTGGGTGCTCTGGCCGCCGTACATTTTACGGCCGACAACTCTCTTTGCGTACTGCACGGGGATCCTGCGCTCGGCATCGTTGACGTAAACGATCAGGACGATGATAGCGAGAGCGCCGAGGAACACAAGCAGTGCGACCCACCACTCCAGAGAACCGGTGGAGATATTACGAATGCTCGTAATAACGCTGGTCGGGAGTCTGGAAATGATGCTCGCGAAGAGGATCATCGAGATACCGTTGCCGATACCGTATTCGGTGATCTGCTCACCCAGCCACATGATAAGAGCAGAGCCGGAGGTGAAGGTCAGGATGATGACGATCGCCGCCCAGATGTTGTTCTGTGCGTAGCTGACAAGGAAGTTGTTGTTCTTGATGAGCATGTAGTAACCGAAGCCCTGAAGAAGGCCGATACCGACAGTCGCATAACGGGTGATGGAGGCGATCTTCTTTCTGCCTTCCTCGCCCTCGTCCTTGCTCAGTCTCTCCAGTGCGGGGATAGCGATGCACAGCAGCTGGATGATGATGGAAGCATTGATGTAGGGCTGGATGGACAGGGCGAATATAGTCGCCGTGGAGAAGGCTCCGCCGGACATGACGTCCAGCAGACCCAGAACGGTGTTCTGGACGGTGTCAAAGTAGTTCTGAAGGAGACCTACATTGACATAAGGAACAGGGATGGCGTTGCCAAGACGATAAAGCAGAACTATAAGGAGAGTGAACAGGATCTTTTTGCGGATCTCTTCAACCTTCCAAGCGTTGCGTAATGTCTGAAGCACTTAGACCACCTCTGCCTTTCCGCCGGCCGCCTCGATCTTCTGTTTTGCGGTTTCGGAGAAAGCAGCAGCTTTAACAGTCAGCTTCTTGGTAACTTCGCCGTTGCCAAGGAACTTGATGCCGTACTTGCACTTGGAGATGATGCCGGCGTCAAGAATAGCCTGCACATCAACAACTGCGCCATCCTCGAACTTGTCGAGAACGGAAACGTTCAGCGCATCCAGGGGCTCAGCAAAGATGTTGTTGAAGCCTCTCTTGGGGATGCGGCGAGCCAGAGGCATCTGGCCGCCTTCGAAGCCGATGCGGACACCGCCGCCGCTGCGGGCCTTCTGACCCTTGTGGCCGCGGCCTGCGGTCTTGCCGTTGCCGGTAGCGTGGCCTCTGCCCTTGCGCTTGTCGACATGGGTGGAACCAGCTGCGGGAGAAAGTTCATGAATATACATTCTCTGGCCCTCCTTATTCTTCGGTGACCTTGACGAGATAGCCTATCTGGGCGATCTTGCCGCGGGTCTGGGGGTTGTCGGGCTGTACGGTCTCGTTGCCGATCTTGTGCAGGCCGAGGGAGTAAGCGGTAGCGATGTGCTTATCGTGTCTGCCGCTGAGGCTCTTAACGAGCTTGATTCTAAGATTTGCCATGATTCGCCCTCCTTAACCCTGAATCTCTTCAGGAGTCTTGCCTCTGACAGCAGCGACCTGAGCCGCGTTGCGCAGGGACTTGAGGCCTTCCATGGTAGCTGCGACCACGTTTGCGGGGTTGTTGGTGCGCAGGCACTTGGTACGGATGTTCTTGATGCCGGCTGCTTCGACAACAGCACGGACAGCGCCGCCGGCGATAACGCCGGTGCCTTCGGGTGCGGGCTTGAGAAGCACGCGGCCGGCGCCGAACTCACCAATGACCTCGTGAGGAATGGTGGTGCCCTGAAGGGTAACGGTGCAGATGTTCTTCTTTGCATCCTCAAGGCCCTTGCGGATAGCCTCGGAGACTTCGTTTGCCTTGCCCATGCCGAAGCCGACGCGGCCCTTGCCGTCACCGACTACGCAGAGAGCTGCGAACTTTGCCACGCGGCCGCCCTTAACGGTCTTGCTGACACGGTTGAGGGAAACTACCTTCTCGATGAACTCGGAGGGAGCCTCGTCTTTACGACGGTCTCTTCTGTCATTATTGTATGCCATTAGTTTCTCCCCTCCCTTAGAACTTCAGGCCGCCCTCACGGGCGCCTTCTGCCAGTGCCTGGACACGGCCGTGATAAATGTAGCCGCCGCGGTCAAACACTACTTCTTCGATGCCCTTCTTAAGGGCACGCTCTGCAACGATCGCGCCGATCTTCTTTGCGGCCTCGATGTTGCTGCCGTTGCCTTCAAAGCTCTTCTCGACGGTGGAGGCGGACACGAGGGTGCTGCCTGCGACGTCGTCGATGATCTGAGCATAGATGTGGTTCTCGCTGCGGAATACGCTCAGGCGGGGTCTCTCAGCGGTGCCGGAGATCTTGCCGCGTACTCTGTTGTGGCGCTTGATGCGCTGTCCTTTTGTATCGGGTCTCTTAATCATTCAGGCACACCTCCGTTTACTTAGCACCGGTCTTGCCTTCTTTGCGGCGGATGACTTCGTAGTCGTACTTGATGCCCTTGCCCTTGTAGGGTTCGGGAGGTCTCTTACCACGAACTTCTGCTGCAAACTGGCCGACCTTCTGCTTGTCGATACCCTTGATGACAACATGGTTTGCATCGGGAACGTCGATCTGGATGTCCTCGGTCTCGGGGACAGTGACCTGATGAGAGTAGCCGATGTTGAGAACCAGGTTCTTGCCTTCCTTGGCTGCACGGTAGCCGACGCCGTTGATCTCGAGCTTTTTCTCAAAGCCGTGAGTAACGCCGATGACCATGTTGTTGACCAGAGATCTGGTCAGGCCGTGGAGAGAACGGTTCTCCTTGGTGTCGTCAGGACGGGTGACATGGAGGACGCCTGCGTCGATCTCAACCTTCATCTGTGCGGGCATGGTGTAAGCGAGCTCACCCTTGGGGCCCTTGACAGTGATGTGGTTGTTCTCGTCGACCTTGACTTCGACTCCTGCGGGAATGGTTATTGCTTCTCTACCTATTCTAGACATTGCGTTACCTCCTTACCATACGAACGCAAGGACTTCGCCGCCGACATTTGCCTTGCGGGCTTCCTTGTCGGTCATGACGCCCTTAGAAGTGGAGATGATCGCGATGCCCAGACCCTTGAGGACGCGGGGCAGCTCGTCGGCACCGGCGTAAACGCGCAGGCCGGGCTTGCTGACGCGGCGGAGACCCTGGATGGCCTTTTCCTTGCCGGGCAGGTACTTGAGGGTGATGCGGATGATGCCCTGGGTGCCGTCATCAATGACCTGGAAGTTCTTGATGTAGCCTTCGTTGAGAAGGATCTCAGCAATGGACTTCTTCATCTTGGAGGCGGGGACATCGACGGTTTCATGCTTAGCGCTGCCGGCGTTGCGGATGCGGGTAAGCATATCTGCAATGGGGTCTGTGATCTGCATGGATTTTATCCTCCTAATTTAGAGTTACTGCCAATGGCAGTTCAGGCGGCGAGGTTCCATGCCAATGCTTGATTGGCCATGGCCTTTCGTCATCCTCAGACTAGGTTCGCTCGATTCCGCTTCGTCGGTTTCCGTAAGAGCCGCCAAAGCTCCATATTCGCGATCCCAGTCTTTGTCCACAAATCAAACCCACTTCGTTGGGCTTTGATTTGTAAAGAGAGACGCGGGGCGCTGGGCTTGCTCTTTGGTTCACTCTGAAGCTCGATTTTGCATTCCCTGTCTGTTTTATCCATAAGGCGGGAGGGATCGGCTCCCGCCGTGTGGAACATTTGAATGCGCTGTTTTTCGCAGCGCGCTGATTTTGCGTCAGGTCAAGCGGCGAGGCGAAGCTGCACTAAAGTACTGCAAGCCGACGTCAACGACACATGACGCGAAATCAGGAAGAAGCGCTTCTGCGCTGATTTTGTGTCAGGTTAGGCGGCGAGGCGAAGCTGTACTAAAGTACTGCGAGCCGACACCAACGACACATGACGCAAAATCAGAAGGAAGCCTTGCGCACACCGGGGATCTGGCCCTTATAAGCCAGCTCGCGGAAGCAGATACGGCAGATGCCGTAGTTGCGCAGGTAGGCGTGGGGACGACCGCAGATCTTGCAGCGGTTGTACTTGCGGGTGGAGAACTTAGCAGGAGCCTGCTGCTTAAGGATCATTGATTTCTTAGCCATTCTTTACTCCTCCTCAGCTCACAAAGGGTGCGCCCATAAGCCTGAGCAGCTCGCGAGCCTCTTCATCGGTCTGTGCGGTGGTGGTGATAGCAATGTTCATGCCGCGCAGCTTTTCAATCTTATCGTACTCGATCTCGGGGAAGATGATCTGCTCTTTAAGGCCGAGGCTGTAGTTGCCGCGTCCGTCGAAAGCGTCGGCGGAGATGCCGCGGAAGTCGCGGACACGGGGCAGAGCCACGTTAAAGAGACGATCGAGGAACTCCCACATACGATCCTGACGCAGAGTGACCTTGACGCCGACCTTCATGCCTTCACGAAGCTTGAAGTTTGCAACGGACTTCCTCGCCGCGGTAGCAACAGCGTGCTGACCGGTGATGGCGGAGATCTCCTTGATGACGCCTTCGAGTGCCTTTGCGTTATCCTTGCAGTCGCCGCAGCCGACAGAGACAACGATCTTGTCGATCTTGGGGATCTGCATGGTGGACTTGTACTGGAACTTCTCCATCAGAGCAGGAGCAACTTCCTCAAGATACTTTTTCTTCATTCTTGTCATAGTAAGCTAACTCCTTTCTCAGATTTCTGCGCCGCACTTCTTGCAGACGCGGGTCTTCTTGCCGTCGGTGATCTTGTGGGCAACGCGGGTGGCCTTGCCGCACTTGGGGCAGACGAGCTGAACCTTGCAGGCATAGATGGGGGTCTCGACCTTGATGATGCCGCCATCCTGACCCTGCTTCTGGGGCTTCTGGTGCTTGGTGGCAACGTTGACGCCCTCGACGACTACCTTGAGTCCCTTGGGATCAGCGACGAGGACCTTGCCCTCTTTGCCCTTGTCCTTACCGGACAGAACGATGACTTTATCGTCTTTCTTAATGTTCATTCTCTGTGCCCTCCATTAAATCACTTCGGGAGCCAGGGACAGGATCTTCATATACTCTCTGTCACGAAGCTCGCGGGCGACGGGTCCAAAGATACGAGTGCCGCGGGGGTTCTTATCGCCGGTGTTGATAAGAACAGCTGCGTTCTCGTCGAAACGGACGTAGGTGCCGTCTGCGCGGCGAACGGGCTTGACGGTGCGAACGACGACTGCCTTGACGACATCGCCCTTCTTGACCTGGCCGCCGGGAGCCGCTTTGCGGACGGAGCAAACTATAACGTCACCGATGCTTGCATACTTGCGCTTGGAACCGCCAAGCACGCGGATGCACTTAAGTTCCTTGGCGCCGGTATTGTCGGCGACCTTCAGATAAGTTTCCTGCTGTATCATTCTGGCGCCTCCTTACTTAGCCTTCTCAACGATCTCGACCACGCGCCATCTCTTGTCCTTGGACAGGGGGCGGGTCTCCATCACGCGGACGATATCGCCGACACCGCACTCGTTGTTCTCGTCGTGCGCCTTAAGACGATAGGTACGTCCAATGATCTTCTTATAGGTCTTGTGGGCAACGCGGTCCTCAACGATGACGACCACGGTCTTGTCCATCTTGTCGGATACGACCTTACCAACGCGGGTCTTACGGGAAGTAGTTCTTTCTTCGTTCATCATACCTTACCTCCTCAATTCTGCTTCTCGCGCAGGACGGTCTTGACGCGAGCGATGTCACGGCGGGTAGCGGAGATCTTGGTGGGGTTATCAAGATGATTGGTAGCGTGCTGCATACGAAGCATGAACAGATCCTTCTTGAGGTCGGCGAGCTTGGTCTGAAGCTCTTCGACGGACATGGAGCGTATTTCGTTTGCCTTCATCTTATTCACCACCGTTCTCAGACTCGTTGCCCTTCTTGACTATCTTGGTCTTGATGGGCAGTTTGTGGCTGGCAAGGCGGAGAGCCTCACGGGCGGTCTCTTCGGGAACGCCTGCGATCTCAAACATCACTCTGCCGGGCTTGACGACTGCGACCCAGTACTCGGGGGAGCCTTTACCGGAACCCATACGGGTCTCGGCGGGCTTTGCGGTAACGGGCTTGTCGGGGAAGATCTTGATCCAGACCTGACCGCCGCGCTTGGTGTAACGGGTCATGGCGATACGGGCTGCTTCGATCTGATTGGACTTGATCCAGCCGGGCTCCTGAGCCACAAGGCCGAACTCACCGTAGGAGACGACGTTGCCGCGGGTGGCTTTGCCCTTCATGCGGCCGCGCTGAACTCTGCGGTACTTAACTCTCTTAGGCATTAACATTAGTTGTTGCCTCCTTCCTGTGCGGGAGCTTCCGGACGGGGTCCGCGGTTGTAGCCGCCCTGACCTGCCGGTCTGCTGCCGTAGGGACGGCGCTCGCCGGACTGACCCTGACGATTGTCGCGGCCGTCACGGTTGTAGCCGCCGGGACGGCGGTTGCCGCCGGGGCGACGGTCGTCTCTGCGACGGCGCTCGCCTGCGGGCTTGGAAAGGTCCATCGTGCGCGGAGTGGTGCGAAGGGTCTGGGAAAGGACTTCGCCTTTGTAGATCCAGACCTTGACGCCGATACGGCCGTAGGTGGTGTTAGCCTCTGCGAAGCCGTAGTCGATGTCAGCGCGGATGGTCTGCAGAGGAATGGTACCCTCGTGGTAGCACTCGCTGCGTGCAATCTCAGCGCCGCCGAGACGGCCGCCGCACTTGACCTTGATGCCGCGCGCGCCCATTCTCATGGCGCGGCCCATAGCGTTCTTCATAGCGCGGCGGAAGCCGATGCGCTTTTCGAGTTGCTGGGCGATGTTCTCAGCGACGAGCTGAGCATTGGTATCGGGGGTGCGAACCTCAACGATGGAGAGAGCAACGGGCTTGCCGATGAGCTTCTCTACTTCGAGGCGCAGGCGCTCTATCTCCGCGCCGCCCTTGCCGATGACGACACCGGGTCTGGAGCAGTGGATATAGATGCGAACCTTAGTGCTGTCGCGCTCTATCTCGATGGTGGGGACACCGGCGGAATAGAGGGCCTTTTTGAGGTACTGGCGGATCTTATAGTCCTCGACGATCAGATCGCCGACTTTATCTTCTCTTGCGTACCATCTGGAATCCCAGTCTTTAATAACGCCTACACGCAGGCCATGGGGATTAACTTTCTGTCCCATAATTCTGCCTCCTTCCCTTAGTCTCTCTCAGCCACAGCGATCATGATGTGGCTGGTGCGCTTGTTGATGCGGTACATACGGCCCTGAGCTCTGGGCAT
>ERZ772883.54-NODE-54-length-124655-cov-8.128668_pt1 | contig 124655 bp, 158 predicted proteins | sample MGYA00580575_ERZ772883 | MGnify/ENA primary metagenome ERZ772883 (study PRJEB29015, sample SAMEA2737666) | human gut metagenome | biome: human gut; feature: human-associated habitat; material: faeces | place: China | collected 2012 ... | reverse complement strand
TTCCTGAACATGGAATCAACTCCTTTGACGGTTCTATTATACTCAAAATAGGAGGAAACTCAAGCCTTTTTGTTGCAGCAGACAACCTCAAATTCCTGATATTCCTTCTTTTTCAGCAGATCATCGAGCTTCTTTGCCACAGCCTCATAGTTTTCGGCTTGAACTACAGCCCGCAGAGTGAACGGATCGCCACGTTTTTGCGTCTCAGCGATATTTTCCCGAATAGATTTTGCCTCCCGCATGCAGAGATTACGTGCCCAGAGGATGTTTTCCCTAGTCAATTCCATCATTTCGTCCTCCCTCAAATAATCGGATAATCATAGTGAAGCGCCAGAATATCCTGCGGCTCCACTTCATTCAGTTCAATATCTTCTGTGATGGCGTCCTCTCCATCTTCTTCAATTTGCTTTCTGGCCTGCTGTTCAGCCTCGGCATTGGTCATGGTATCGTTTTCGTCATCAACATAGACCTTGTAGAAACGGCGGATTTCAACTTCAATTACGTGGGTAGTCATATGGGTGCCTCCTTTAATTTCGTTTTTGCAAAGCAACCAGTAAGTCATTCAGCGCTTCGGTTTGCAGGGCTCCGCGTTCACAGCGGGCGATCACATTCTCACGAACGCCCAGCTTTTCGGCGAAGGCTTTCTGCGAGAGGCCGGACTGCTCCCGGATAGCTTTGATTTCCTCGGACTGCAGCAGATTGTGACGCTGGCGGTAGATTCGGTAGGCTTGCCGCAGATTTTCGTCATCATATTCCATTGTCATAATTTCTTCGCCGCATACAGGACAAGGACAGACTGTGGCGATGATGGTAATAGGCTCCCCCTTCACAGGATAGGTTTCTTCCTTTTGAATGGGCGTGATTTCCCGCTCACACTCGCAAATCGGGCAGTAGAGTTTTATCATGGCTGGCTCCTGAATCGTCAATTTCCCAGATGTATCAAGACTCATCGGCACCATCATACCATTCAGGCTTTTTCGTGGAAGGACAGAAAGCATTGCGCCCGGTCTGCTCATAGACAAGCTCCTTGCAGCGTTTACAGGCTCCACGGGCGTTTCCAGCTGTGACGACCATAGAGCGGGCGTATTCCTGACGATTGGCTTTTACGATGTAGTAGACGGTGTAGGGTTTCATGGTCATAAAGTTACCTCCTTTATCGTTGCAACTGTTCCAGAATATCCAGTATCTGGGTGGCCTGCTCCACTGTCAGTTCTCCCAGCACAAGGTTGTGTTTCAGTGTTTCCAGATCGGCACTACAAGAGCTGCTTACAACGGCAGCCTTCATATCCATGAGCTCTCCGTTTTCAAAGCGGTAGCCCCACCACTCATCGTCCTCGCCGTGAAAAGTGATTTCAGAATCATCTTCCACATAAGGAGCAAGGAGTTCAAGCCACTGCACGCAAGTCTCATCCCAGCCGTTTGCATCACGATGCCAAAGTTCCTGTACATCTCCATTTTCAAAATAAGGCGGATTCCAATGAGCGAAGAAAGATTTGGGGCCACAATAACGCAGGTTCCCATATTTATCAAACTGCGCCGGGTGATTCTGCCGAAAGCGCTTCCAGTTTTCAGCGGTGATATGGACGTTTGCTTTCACCTGATCGACATAATAGGCCATGAACTTAGTCCTCCTTATTTTTTGGCACCTGTACTGAGTAAAAGGGATTTTCCACATTCGCTCCATATTCGCCGGTTTCCGCTTGATAAGCTGCCAGTGGCTCCAACCTTCTAGTAACGTCCTCCAGCTTAAACAGGACAGGCATAAGAACTACTTCAGCGAAAGCGCCAGTCAAGAGCACCGGCTTCAAAGGATTCATAAGGTAAGCAAGAGGGACGACCACTTGTGCATCGGGGACAATATCCAGTGCGTCCGCCAACAGAGCTGCGTTTACAAGCGTATCGCCCAGCGGGTACAAAGCGATTTTCTGTTCCAGTTTTTTCGTAAACCGAACATAAGCCCGCAAGTTTTCACGGATGATTGGCCTTCCTTTCCCGTGATACTGGGCTGTGGGGGTGGATGCGACGATTATGCTGTCACTTCGGTCAAAAGGGTCAAACCAGGATTTTAAGGATTGAGTTATACTCGCATCAGAAGGTTGGGCGTACTCTTCTACTGCAATCGGGAAAGAGGACGTGCGAGCACAAAGATTCCCATCAGAGGCATACCGCACTCCGAGAGGCCCTACCATCACATGATTGATGTCAGGTCGGCTGGCACGTTTTGGCAGATTATAAAAGGCAGCGATAGATTTTACCGTCATTCCCATTATTCTGACTCCTTTCCCGTAAGATCAATCTTCATCGTGACTCCGCCTTTGCAGGTGATGTTTGCAGCGGGAACGCCGGTATGTTCGGCCAGCATTTCCGCAACCTCTTGCGCAGTCAGGTAGAGATAGAGGGTGTTATCAACGATCATTCTTTCCATTAGAATTATGGCTCCTTATACAACTGGCTCCGCCAACCGTTTGGGAATGCGGATCATTTCACCGTCGCGCTGCTTGTCGTTAAAAAGCATCATGATTGTATCGTCGTCATAGTTTGCTGTCAGTTTCTGGATGGACGAAAAATTACGGCGAGGCATGTCTTCGCTGACGTTGATCCACCAACCCAAGCCGTGAGAAGTGGTAACGTCGGCACCCGGATTGCAATGCCAGATGGAGAGATTCAGCGCAACGTGGCTTTTCCCATTTGGGACGTTGAACTTCTGGCCCCAGGCGTTTCGCTTTTTGTCGAAGCTGGCAGCGAAAGTTAGCGTAGCGACTAAAGTCGTTGCGTCGTCCAGTTTGATGGATTTCACGGCCTTCTTTTCACCGTATAACATCAAAGAACAAACGTCGAGCTGAAACCCGTTTGACATTTTGGCATTGATGGCGTTGACCTGTTCGCGGGTGATGAACTTTGACATGGCTATATAATACTCCTCTCAATGTTCACCGGGTTTGAATTTTATGAATATATTTCCATGTTGCCATCATCGTAGGCAACAAGCGTGTAAAGACACTTATCATCATGAGCATCCTGTTGCCAGCATCCATGCTCGCAATGCGGATCCCCGTCCTGCTGCCAGATGTCAGGCTCGTAGTACGGTTCTCCATCAATAACGAGATCGGTGATCTCATCATGGTCAGCAAGCCAATCATTGACCATATCTTTAACATCGTCGGAAGTCCAGAGGTTTTTCGGATAATGATTGTAAGTCATTTTTGTTTCCCCTTCGTTTTGCCCTCGTGACCTCGGGGCGGGTTATAAGGTCTATTCTTCACAATCCCGGTAGTCTGCAATGTCGCAAAGTTTCTGATATTCCTCCCAGTCAAATTCTTTGTTTTCCTCATCCCAACATTCATAAGCGTTCTGCTCTGCTCGTGTCATTTTTCTTCCTTTCTGCTGGACTTTGGCCCGCCCGACTGGGGCTTGCTGTATAATCAACAAACAAACACGGCGTGCTCATCATGTACGCGGATCACCATCCCATCCGGCGTGGTGATTCTGCCGCAGGACTCAACGTCCCGACAATCCTCAGCACGGTAGATGTGGGGCTTGTGCCAGCCCTGCCAGTTGTCCCAATATTCCTCATGTCGGGTGGCAATGATCTTCGCCCCGCGAAGGCTATCGCTTTCACCATACCAGTGCTGTTCATACTGACCGCCAATGACCTGATATTTCTTCATATTATTTATCCTTCTTTTCCGAAACAAAGCTCAGGGTGCCGCCTTCGGATTCCATGCAGTTGAAAATGTATTGAGGGAAGGTTACTTCCTCGGGGTTGATTTCGCCGCGACCAACTTGCTCCCAGTATTCTTTCCACAGTTGGCTGCTCGAAATCCGCTCGTCCGGGTAACGCTGGTCTATAAAGTAGCCCATTTCACACATCCTCCTCGATGTCCTCTGCGTACACGCCACTGGTCATATACCAGCCAGGAAGCTGCTTCATACGCTGCTCCAATTCATTCCACGCAGTGTCAATGGCCTCATCCTTGGAGCTAGCTTCCACGTCACAAGCAATTTCAAATACAACCTGATACTTCATACTTATCTGTCCTCCTCATATTCACTGATTTTGCGGTAGCCCTTCCAGCGCCACATTTTGATTTCATCGGGCTTGCAGCCCAATGCCTTGGCAAGATTTTCGCGGGAGTAAGAGCCGCCAATGTAATAGGAAGTGCTCACTTCTATGAGATCGTCGACCTCATTCCCGTTTGCGGGAGCCGGAAGACCCTGCTCTTCAATTTCAGCAGCATCGCAGACCTCCCACTCTTCGCCAGTGTTGAAATACTGCATTTCCAGATCGCCCAATAAGTTTTCTTCATCCTTGGGATAGTAGCAGCGCTGCCAATCACTCTGGCAAACGCCATGGATTGCCTTATAGGCATATTCTCGGTTGCACAACAAGGAGAGGGCTTTACATTTCATATTCTCCCATCTAGGCACATCTTGAGACAGGATTTCTTTCCATTGTTCCAACTGCTCAGGCGTCCAGTCACGGTTGTAATCGCCTAATTCTCCTTGAAGAAGCTCTTCTAGCGTGTTGTATTCCGAGTTGTTGACGTTTTCGACCATAATCTGGTATTCTTCCACCATCAAATCCAACGCACCCACATTGCCATTAGTGCCAAACAGTTTGTTATATTCAGCAGTCGTAAAGCCCTCATAATCTCGGTTGCCAGTAACCGTCCAGCCCCACCAGTTGCAGCGATCAAAATTCGGATCCTGATCTTCGGGCGCTACCTGAGCAGCATAGTATTTGATTTCAGCCATGATTTCGATCTCCTTCATATACACAGTCGGTGAAGTAAATGGTCTTACCAAAAGCGTCCAGGAAGAACAACTTCTCACTGGACGCTTCTTTGTGCACTTTTGCAATTCTCATCACGCCGCCCTGTTTTTGATAGCGAACGAAGGGCGTGTGGTTATGAAAGAAATAATCGTAGAGGATAATAGGAGTCATCAGATTTCCTTTCTTAGGAATGGTAGTTCAGTACGCTGCCAATGTAGTATTCCTTTTCCGGCTTGGCAACGTTGCGGAGGAAGGAATCCAGCGTATAAAGCTCGCCATCAAAGACCACATAGTCATCATATTTGTCTTCGTAAGTGTTGGAAAGTTCCCAGAGCCTCTGCCAGAACACGCCCTTAGTAAAAGATTCGAGACTCAGATCAGCACGAACGTTTTCAAGGCACTCGCTGAATTTTTCGTATCTGGTCTTGAAATATTTTTCAGAAAAACCATTGTGCAGGATAAAGCTGGCACAGTCATTTTCGGACTGACTCTGGAAGGATGAGCCGGTTTCGCTGCTCAGCTTTTCAAACAGAATGGAGATGCGAGATTTTTCGTCTTCTTCATCCAGATCACCAACAGAGTCGGCAATGTCGTAAATGAAAATATTCCCGAAATCAATCAGAAAGTCTTCGGAACCATAACTTCCACCGAGAGCAATAGGAGTTTCGCTAATTTCAAAAATGGTACGATTCATATAGTCAGTCCTCCATTTCTTTTTCCTAAGCGAAGAGAATCATGTCATTCAAAGCCGTGCTCCGCCATCTTTGCAGGATTGGGCCTCAGAGGAAACAGATTTTCTTCATTATATATCCCCCTTACGCGATGTCGTTCAGATTCAGGTTGTACTGCTGGGCGATCTGCTGAACCTGCTCGAAGCTGCCCTCGGTGGCTTTTTTCAGCAACTCGTAGTTTTTCAGCACCGGGCCCCACTCTTCGGTCAGGCGCTTCATGGCCTCCACGGCCTTCTGATATTCCCGGACGGTGTTCAGCTCGCCCAGCTTCTTCTTAGCCTTTTCGACGTATTCCAGCCGGAAGTTGTATTCCCGGGTGCTGATCTCCTTACCCAGATTCGCATAGAAGTGCGTGATGTCCGCATCCTGCAGGCCCAGCTCCTGTTTCACTTCCAGCTGAGATCTCCCGGTCAGCTGAGCGATTTTCGAGGTCTGATAACCGCAATCGGCCAGTAGATGCCACAGAAGCGGAAGCCCTTCCCAGTTGGAGGCGTAGTATTCCAGATTGTCATTGAGAAATTCGGAGACGAAGCGGGTGTCTCTGGTCTGGGTGATAGCGGTGAAGTTCAGGATGGCCTTATCCCGGACGAGCTGGCCGTTTTCGTTCGTCTTGGTGGACACGAGGATGGAATACTTGTTGTCCTTTTCGCAGTAACAGAACTTACCCTGATACATGGAGGACAGAGAAACGAAGCTGACCTTGCCAAGCTGGAAGGTGTTTTCAGCAGGGACGTTCTCGATGACGGGAGCGTTTTCTTCGGGGGCGGTCTCAGGGGCGTTTTCATTGATGGTGAGTTCGGTGACGTTTTCGTTGATGATTTCAGACATGATGATTTCCTCCTGTTTATTGTTCGTTTACTTCAAGGTCAAGGCATTCCAGTGCTTCCTGAATAGCGGTGATTTTTCGTTCCTGAGCTTTGGTGAGATTCTTATTGTGGTAGCGGAAGTATTCCACCAGATTGGAGGCATAGAGAAGCAGGTCGTCCATGGATTCGAACGAAAAGCCGTGTTCTGTCATCTTTTCAGGATTGAGCCTCATTGGTTTTTCTCCTTTCCACAATGCTCCACCCACCATGGGGTATACTGGAAGGCAACGTCCCACATACCTTTTCCGGTGACTTGATCCTCAAAATATTGGATAAAAAGAGCGGGATTGTATCCACAGTCGCGAAACCATTTCACGATGATCTCTCTTGTGAACAAGCCGTTGATATATGCATATACATACAGATCGCTTTCATGGTGATCGAACTGGTCAGCAGGATAGCCTGCGTCTACCAACGTTTCCATCAAGGTTCTCTTTTCCAGCTCCTCACAGCGGATGGTAAAGCCGTTTTCCTGAATCTGATCGCCAGGTTGCATCTTTTTCAACGCTTCAAGCGCATCGGCCTGACGCTCGTCAATCTGCATCCGGATGAAATCCTCGTAGTCCTTTTCCCATGCTTCGGGGTTCATCTTTTTCAGGACTTCGGCGGGAGTCCAGTGGTAAAGCCCCAGCTCCACAGGCTCATAAATATCATTTACGCTTTCCACAAACCATTCTTCGGGGATGTCGTCCTCCGTCCAGAGACGTTCAGCCAACGTTTCCGCGTCTATGGAGGTTATTTCTTCACCCTCCGGGCAACGTTCGTCCATCCAAACCTTGTAAATCCGTACCACGATTTTTCCCTCCTATTTGATTTTTGAGTGGAATGCACTCAATAAAGCGCTCCGTTTTCGGGAGCGCTCTATGAATTCATTTCATCCGCAGACAGTTACTCACTTCATTCGTAAGCAGTCGCTAAAGTAAATTCGGGTATATCCGCTTCCGGCACGAAAATAAGCGTCTCCATGGCTGGTGAAGCGGATGCGGGATCTTCTCATTTTGCTGATCTTATCCCCGGTTTTCAGGGCGAAGCGAACGAAATCATCCGCGTCATGCTCAATTTCATAGATAAGAAAGCAAGAGTCCCACGTGATGGGGTAATAGGCTTTTGGGTCGGGTCTATTCATTTTCAGGAACCTCCACTCGAAGTTCTTCGCGGCCTTTTACAACAATGTAGCGATTTGCCCCGAGCCAGACAATGGACGACTCAGGGACACCATGAAGCGCCGCAAGATTTCGCTTGTCTTTCATGGCTTTATGAATGGCTTTTTCTGCATAGCTACTCATTTCAGTTCCCACTCCCCTGCTTTTTCGCCGTGGGTGTCGAAGCAGCTTCCACGGGTCGCACCGAAGCTGACCACTTGACGAACACCGTTCAGAATTCCCATGATCTCAACCTGTGTGGCAAGTTCCTCCGGCATGTTTTCGGGATGGAATGCGGAGGTATTACAATGGATGGTCAGAGTGAAGGTTTTATTCATTTTCGGGTTCCTCCTCGTTTTCCTTGTGCCAGTGCAGGCCGCGAGCCTTGTAGAGCGGAATCCAGTGGGACTCATAGAAGTCGTAGCCTGCGCCGTCAATTCCGATCAGGTATCCATAATCTTCACTTTCATAAATTCGGAAGCCACAGTCCGCAACGGCTTGCAGGTGGTCTTTCAGCCACTCTTCATCGCAAATGTTTTTGAGTTCCCACATTGTTCCCCACATAGGAAGACCGTCGTCTCGCTCTACGTCAAATTCATCCGAAAAGGCGGTCACGGGATCGGGATATTTACTACTATCCAGCTGGACGATATATTCATCGTCACCAACGTTGCGGACGATCTCACCATCTTCACCGGCATAGTCGCCAGCGAAGATACTAATGCGGTCATATTCGGCAGGAGGGGTGATTTCGGTGATGTCGGAATAATCACTGACCTGCATGAGTTTTTCCACGACGCTCATAGGAACTTGGTTCATGTCGCGCTCTACCCAGAGCTGGCAGGCTTCTTTAATGGTGTCAAATTTCATATAAATGACCTCCTTAATCATAAATCTGTGCATTCTCTAGTTGACGAACTTGCCGCACGCACAATTTTCGATCAGGCCAGTGACGCTCAGCGGCATTTTCCGCTTGACCCAGAGTATCAGCTATAATAATGATCTGTTGTGGATTTTCCGCATAAACGGGATAGGCAACAAACAGATGCTTTCCAATGACTTGGAAGGCTTCGTGCCAGCGGGGAGTTTTATTCATGTTATTTGACCTCCTGACAGATGAAAGGAGCGACCGTTTCCCGCCACTCCTGACGATATTTTTTCATGCTTTCCTTTTTCGTGTAGCCGTAGTATTGGCGGATGCCCAGATCGCCCCAGACGACCCAAGCGCCGTGGATGTTACGTTCTACGAAGTCGATGATTTTTCGGGACATGTTGGCTTCCTTTTGGGCACAAGAAAAGAGCCGCACGCTTGTGCCGCTCTCATAGTGCATTTCATTCGATTTTCAGTAGGGGATGCGGAAGTAATCCAGATATTTTTTCATCGCGTCCTGCGCTGTCAGACAGGTGTCCATCAGGAAGCCCTTTTCGTCTTTCCAGCGGGACAGGCCGCGATAGTAGTAGAGCCGGAGTTCGTCCGTGATGATGAAGGGGACGATTCCATAGTGCAGGCATTCCTTGAACAGGATCAGCCGTCCGACGCGGCCATTTCCGTCCTGAAAAGGGTGGATGGACTCAAAGTCCGCATGGAAAGACACCAGCGTTTCCAGCGTCTTTTCCTGCTCCTTATATTTCGTCAGCAATCTGGCCATTTCCGCGCTGACGTTTTCAGGCGGTGTGGTCACGTGATCGCCCACCTCATTGGGGAATTTCTTGTAGTCTCCTACGGCAAATCCATCCACCAGACTGTCCTCCGTGCCGGATTTCAGCAGGGCGTGAAGCTTCTTGATGTAAGGCTGGGTCAGCTCTTTTTCCGCCGTGTCAATGATGAAATCCATACAGCGGAAGTGATTGACCGTTTCCACGATGTCATTGACCGGGATGACCGCGTTTTCCTCCAGACCGATGGTTTTCGTTTCGTAGATGAAGCGGGTCTGATCCTTCGTGAGCTTACTGCCCTCGATGTGGTTGGAATTGTAGGTCATATCCACCTGAACGCGGTGATAGATCCCGCCGTGGGTCTTATGCTTGCGCTCAGCTTGCAGCCGGGTCAGCAGGCCGTCCGGCTTACGGGATTTTCGGGTAGGCTTGACCGCATCCGCTGGAATGAGCCACATTCCATCCTGCTTTTTCGCGCCGGGAATGCGTCCGTTTTCGCAAAGTGTCCGCACCTGACGTTCCCCAATGCCCCATTGGAGGGCTGCCTCCTGAATCGTCTGCACAAGTTCTCACCTCCTTTTCAGTATACCACGGATTCGGAAGATTATCAACGGTGTTTTCATGAAATGACAAGATAGGATTCCATTATAGGGCACATCAGTTCGGTGTGACTTCCCGGACGAAGCTGCGGAGAAGATGGTTCAGGCAAACTTCCTCGTTCGTCATGATTTCATAGGCGAAGGGAGGGACTTTCATGAGATGGGCGAGCTTTGGAGTTCTGGCAAGGGTTTCCGTGGGAAGACGGTCAGAAGCATGGCGGAACACGTCATCGAGAATTTCCGCTTCGTTCTCATATTCCTTGATGAGTTCATAGTCAGGAACGATGTTGCCGAAGGGCGCATATCCGGTGACAATGACCGTATCAGGCATGATCTCATATACATCAGCCCGCCAGCCGTAGGTTTTCGACGCCGTGTAGGCACTGGGAGAGTGGAATTTCAGCAGGGTCTGCAGGGAGCAATATCCGACCTTGATAACGTTGGGATAGTTGGACAGGATGGCCTTTTTCGTGGTCTCGTATTTCATTTTAGATGATTCTCCTTTTTTTAATTTTTAGTAGTTTCCAGAGTATTCATAGGACTTGATTCCTTCGCCCTGTTTGGCACGAGACAGAAGGGAGAGCAACGTGTTTTCAACCTCATCCAGAATTTCCCCGTAAGTGCTGCCATACAGACCGGCGTCGTTGTCCTCCTCTCGTTCATCATCTTCGGGACTAGGCACGTGGATTCCATACCGGCAGAGAATTTCATCAAAGCATTCTACAATCCGAGTGGCTTCGTCATGGGTGTTAATCATTTCCAGAACTCTCCTTTTCAGCATATTCCTTCTGGCCTTTCCAGAGTTCATCGGCTGCATCGTTCAGGACACGGATGCACATTTTCAGTTCATCCAGTACAGCACAATTATAAAACTGAGCACGTATGCAGGCTTGCTTGGCGTTTTCGGCGTGCTGCTGGGCACGCTTGATTTTCGATACAGCGGTATCGGTCAGGACGCTGCGGACGTATTGATTCATGAGATATTCCCTCCTATCAGGTATGGACACTGTATCTGGAGTGTCCGTTATATTCGGAGTAGATCAGACCGCCACACATGGAAGGCTTATCACCGTAGAACTCACGCCAGAAGAAATTCAGTCCGCCGTCAGGATAGAAGCGGATCTCATGGTCTTCGCGGGTATCAGGCCAGCGGAAGCTGGTTTGCAGAGTTTTGCACAGAGCGTGGCGAGCCTTGGGTATCTTGGCGATTTTCCTCAACACAGGCTGGGCGTAGGTGAAATCCATTTTCGGATAGGTGTACTGGTCGTAGCACAGGAAGGAGCGGGAGCCGGAGCCATGACGGAGGAAATCCACCGCTTTTTCAGGAAGTTGGAAGTGAAACGTGTGATTCGTCCGGGTAGCAGAGCATTGGCGGTCCCCATTTTCCTTCCTACCAATATTCAGGAAGCTGAATCCATCCTGAAAGCAGGTGCGATATTGGTCGCTGATCGTGTCGCGGAGCTGATTGGAAAGAAGATAGTATTCATATTCCAGACAGGGCTCAAAGGTACGAAAGAAATTCATGGGGATGCGAATGCGAATGAACGTGACATCATTTTCCTTCTGGTTGACGGTGAGCAGGCAGGCATTTTCAAACATTTTCGGGAGCCTCCTCTTTGATATATTTCCATGCGAAGTGCGCCATTTCCAGCATTTTCGCCGCGTTACGAGCAGCGCCGGGATAGCGGTATTCCTTCGTGCCGTACTGCTGCCATGGGCTGACATTCACAGGAGAGCGGTATTTCACGAAGAGCGCTACAGGCAAAGGGCGATCAGGATAAATGGGACGAACGGAGATCAGAACAGCGGGATTCTTTTCACGGTCATAATTCATGGAATATTCCTCCTTTAGTGCAACTCGATTTTCCCATAGTATTCCAGTGATAGAGCGTCCAATAAGGCAAAGTCCGTGCAGCCGGTGGAGCGGTAATAGGGTAACAGGTCTTCCATTTCCAGTTGGATTTCCGGGTCATAAACATTTTCCTTGATGGGGCTCAGAATGGTTTTCACAGGTCAATCCCTCCCGGTATTCAGCCAGTGGAGATAGGTGTTTCCATCAATATCCAACACGTAGAAGTGATCGTTTTCAGAGATCAGGGAATCCACGGCACAGTGACGGACGCCAGCGCGGAAGCTCAAATTCATGCAGAAGATCAGCAGTGCAAGGAACATAGCGCCCAGCGTGACGAAGGGAAGGTGTTTATTCACGGAGAGTGATTTCATCCATTCAATGAACGTCACAGCGCATACACCTCCACTTTTCCGGCATTTTCGGACAGGGAGCAGATCGCGCCCAGATCGGAACAGGCCACGTACAGATTGCGGGAAGCATCCAGAATTTCAATGGTGAAGATTTTCCCCATGAAAAGGAAGGTTTTCATGTGCCGGGAGAAGGCGCGAGAGGCAGATTTCAGGAACTGAGACATGATGTGTTCTGACATAAGATGGTTCCTCCTATTATTTAGTTGTGTTTTATGTCCAAAAGTGGGCATAACAAAAGCGCCGTGAAAAGTCACAGCGCTTCAATATGCTCGCTTGCATGGGATATTCATTTTATTTGCATGGGATATTCATCTTGCTCGCCTGCTTATTTCACAGCATGAAGCTTTTCATCCATGCGGGAAAATTCCTGTTCATAGACAGGCAGAATGATATTCATAGCGCCAGCCAGATCTGCAGAGAATTTCGCATGTTCCTCCCGGATGGACAGGAGTTCCTTGCGGACGGCGAGGAAATTTTCACGATTTTCCTTCTGATAGGATTCCATCTTTGCATTCAGGGAATGTATATCCGCTTGCAGAGCTGACACACTTTTTTCAATAGAGTCAAACCGCCCGTTGATGGATTCCTGCAATCCAGTAAGCGCCTTGAGAAGTTGTTCATCCATGGTATAGTTCACCCCTTCCATACAGATAGGATAACTCCAGAGCTATCCCATGTCAAGCGCCTGCCTCAGAAAATCTGCTGAGGCAGATATTCGCCACTTTCCCTGTTATAATGCATCAAGGTCAGACCAGCCCCATTCAGGGCGCAAGCTTTGATGACGGCAGCGGTGGCCGCTGTCAAGCCTGTCACGTAGACTATGAGGGTACGCTTTCCCGCCCAGCAGGGAACGTCCTCGCCCCAGCGCTGGTCAAGCGCCTGGCGTGTGACCGTAGTGAGGCCCACGTGATGGAGGACAAAATCTTCAGCGATTTCGTCCATCCGTTCAAAGTCAGTGGGATCCACTGACTCCGGATAGATATATTCCGTCACGGGCATAGCGTGACGGCTTGCGCATAGGCCCACGGATACGGGCGCAGTGGTGCTGGAGTTGGTGGCAGTGCTGATGGTGGTCATGATTCTATACCTTCCTTTATTTTATTGTATGCCTGAGTGGGCATAATGGGGCTGTCAGGATATGACAGCCCTATATGCTCGCTATGTTCGCATGCCTATATGCTCGCTTCACTGCCTAGGTCAATGTTACTTATTTTTTTGCCTTCTTGTCTTCTTTGGCTGCAAAGTTGTACTGCAGTTCTTCGGTCTGTACGTACACCAAGTCCATCAAATAGGGCACCAGATGGGCAGGGGTGATCTCTGCCAGCTCACCCAGATCACGGGCACGTGTTACGGCCATGCTCAGAAAACGCACGTCAGTGTTACGGACTTTGAGCCCAGCAATGCCCAGCTTGCTGACAAAGTTGTACAGTCCTGCTTTGACGTTGGATACAGATACGCTGGAGAGTTCATCCTGCTGAATGCTAGACAGCACATAAGCAGACAGCGTGTTACAAGCGGCCTCCAGAAGGTTGCGTAACACGTCTACGGACGTAGGCAGAGTGACCCCATTGAGTTCAGCGTGTTTCAAATAGTCCAGCAGGTTCACGCGGGCACGGCGCGTCATGATACTATAGCTGATTCTGCGTGTAGCGCGGTCAGTTGTGCGGCGTGCCATATAGGGGCTCCAGCTTTTGTTGGTCAGAAGTGCCTGCAGAGGGTTCTCCGCGTCGTCGCATTCTGTGAACAGGCGCTCGAGACGTTGCGTGTTCGCCGTGTTCAGAGCGGTCTGGAGGGCGGTCTCCGCGTCCGCGCGTTCTTGCGCTGTATGGTTGGTAGGGTCATTGATGATTGCCTCGAGGGCGTGCGTGCAGCTGTGCAGGGTGCGAATAGTCTCCAGTTCCGTGGTGGTGGTGGTGGTGGTGGTGGTGGTGGTACTCATGGTTGTAACCTCCATATTATTTTATTGTAGCCCGTGCGGGCATGGTTACAAGTTGCTTTATACGTGTGCAGCTTGTAAAGTCTCACGTTGTGTCAATGTTGGCACGTCGTTTGTTTTGGTTGGTTGGTATATGAACATGCATACAATCGCATATGACTTTTTGGCAGCTGTCAAATGGACAGTTATTGAAAAGCCTTGTATGCATGGCGAGTTTGACTGTCTCGCTATCCTGCCATACTATACGCCCTCGCAGTTCTCAACAGGGTTTGACCATGGATTGTGGCGCACGCCGTTACTGTCACCCGGCTATTTTTGTCTTTGCTTATATGGTCGCATATAGCGCCATACATGACCGCGCTCTTTTTGTGTCGTTCCTGCCCGCTACTCATATGGTAGGACTGTGCAGTTATCAAGTTACAATAGGGGTGCAGAGATACATCACTGGAACAGTGCTGCATGTATCGCTGCTGTTGCGTCATGGTACATGACGCTATTGCCTATAGTAGTAGGCAATCCTTGCGACGCTGGAACAGTGTCGCAAGCCCTGCCTACCGTGCAGGGAATGGAATCAGTGAATAGCACTGATCTGAACCATGGTCATGCCATACGTGCGGAGTAGTTGCGCCTTGCGAGCTTGCGCTCTGTCAATCGTGGGGTAGGTGTAGGGGTCGTGGGCGATATGGGCAGGGGTGCGGTTAGTGGCGGGAATGAGATAGGTTACACGGTAACCCTTGCCCGTGGTGCCCGTGGGGGTTTGGTGAAGACGGTCGGTGAACATTGTAAAGCTCCTTCCTAATTGTTGGTATAACGAACGTTATACGTTTGGGGTGGATTATAGCGAGCGCGTTAGCGCTCGCTGTTATGCTTCACATGGTCATGTAAGATTGTACGGATATACTCTGACAACGTTTGTCTATCTTGTAAGGCCATGCGTTCCAGCGCTTCCTTATCTTCCCTGTCTATCCGTATGTTTAGTTGTATACGGGGTTCAAGTCCGTGCTGGTTCAAGCGTCCCACCCCCTTCCCTATATGAGAAGGGTAACACGTCCGTTATACAGTTGTCAATGTGCTATTGTAACCTTTGAGCGCTCGCCCTTGTGGGTTTGCCCTCGCTTGATTACGTGGTCAATTATATAGCGTTCGTTATACGTTTGCAATCTCCAGATTGATATAACTGCACAAAAATATAAAAATGGCGTAAAAGCGTTGATTTATAACGGTTTTATGGAACTTTATAGTTATATCAAAAATGATATAACTGACGGCAGCGTGAAGGGGTGGCAGGGGGTGGGCGTGTGCGTGGGGTTGGAATGGGGGTGGAATGGGGGTGGAATGGGTTGCTTCATTATATAGGGATAAAATGAGCATATAGAAAGCTGTCTATATAAATAGCTGTCTATATAGGTTATTCTGTTTAGCTAATAAGTATTAGCTTTTTACTACCATTCTTTGCTGACTACTGATTATTATATAATAGTTTGCCGAACTGGTCAATGACCTACCGTGCAAGTAGGTGATTTATTGCAATAAAGTCCCACCTGTTTACTAGGATATAATATATTGTATTGTAAAGTATTTATGCTTTACGCTATGCTGCTATTTTGACCAGATAAAACATTCTATATTGTATTATCATATCACGGCTTTTGAACAAACCCGTGATTTACAAGGGGTTTAGGGTGTAGGGGTAGCATTCCATTTTTCGCAGTCCTGCCAGACCAGCGCCGGAGCCCAAGTTCATCATCTGAAGCAATCATCCCCAAATTTACCTCTCCGATTCCACCTCTCCCTTCTTTCTCTCCCCTACCCCATCTTCCCCAATTCTTCCATCGTCCCGCTTCCTTCGGTATACCCACACCATCGCCTCATCATCCCCTCACCGTCCTTTCCCTCCATCCCTTATTTCTCAATACCTCCCCATACCTCCCTCCACCATCTCCCATTCCTCCCACTTTCCTAATTTCTTCCTTTAATTCCCTTTATTTTGCCTATTTTCTCCCCGCTTCACTCCCATCCCATGCCATCAAACCCAATCCACGCTTCATTTTTGGCCCATTTGACATTATCGTTGCGCCACAATAATGCTGTAAACCACCATTTTGACCCCTTGCCAATGTCATCTTTTCCCGTTGACTTTTCCGTAACATTGACATATACTAGGTATGGAGCTTGAAGCTGTGAAGTAAAAGCTCTCAAATGTTTGTTGGTACTTGGCATCCAACTAAAAGAAGACCAAGCCCAAATGTTTGTTGGAACCCGATAACCAACTCAAATAAGGTCGGGCGCAAATGATGGCCCTGTCTTCGGACGGGGCTTTATTACATGGAGGACAACAGTGACGGTCACGCCTAAAACATTTTACTTTATTCATGATTCTTATTTTCAGGATTTTCCAGACCCTTGCCTTATGCAGAATAAAGAAATGATAGGTGGCCAGCCCCATGGGAGGCCATGTTTTTATGCGTTTGAAGATCCACAAACGCATCTTATTTGGCTGATCCCTTTTTCTTCGCGGATTAAGAAGTTTCACGACATCGCCAATAAAAAAATTGCTAAACGTGGTTATTGTAACACCATTTTATTTGGTGAAGTTCTTGGGCACGAGAAGGCGTTCCTCATTCAGAATATGTGCCCAATCACTCCAAAATATTTAGATACCCAATATACCAATAACGGAGTTGTTGTCAAAATTGATGGTGCGTTTGAAAGCAAACTTATTCAATGCGCAAAACAGGTACTAGCCCTAACACGCCAAGGGCAGAAACTGATTTTCCCGGATGTTTTGGCTATTGAATGCGCTCTTCTTGCCCAAATGCAGCCACCAAAGAAATGAGAAGGCCAAATTTTTTGTTGACACCAGCTCCGTCCAGTGCTATACTAACCACGTTACCCGTAGTCTACCTTTTTTGAGAAGCAGGCTACGGGTCTATTTTTTTGCTTGTTTTTCTTCACAAGCGCCAAGGAGCTGATCTCATGACAACGTAGCTGGCACCCACCACCTTGCATCCTCACCCCGGCAAAAGTCAATAGGCACCCCACCAAGAGCGGATCGTATGATCGGCTCTAATTTTGTTTTAGGAGGAATTTGATTATGGCAACCAAATCTACCCAGTATTGCATCCGCATCAATTATGACACCGGGATCCCGGAGGCCATAAAAGAGTATATGGCCAAGACTGGTAAGCCTGCGTCTTTTATTTTCCAGGAGGGCGCGAAGATGTTTCTGGCGGCCAGTGGAATTTGTAATGCAGATGTAATGCAATCCTGTAATGCAGATGTAATGCAAGCGTGTAATGCAGATGTAATGCAATCCTGTAATGCACCTGAATCGCCTACGGCACAAAGCGTTTCTCAACTTTGTAATGCAAATCAGCAAACTGTAATGCAGCCTTGTAATGCAGCTCCCGCCGTCCCCACTTACATCCCCACTGACCCTTTGGACATCGTAGCCGAGGCTTTCTACCACCAGCCCTATGCCACGCTCAGCTTCCACGGCAGAGGCTGCTGTGACTTCATCGCGGACCATCCGATCATGGGCCCTGAGATGGTGCTGGATGCTCCGCCTGAGTACATTAAAGCTGGCATTGAATACATGAACAATCCTACGCCTGTGCCCATTTATCAGCCAAAGCCATCTGAGAATAATTCTAAATTGACTGAAATTATCAAGACAGTCAACTCCTACCGTGCCGCTAAGGATGAAGCGTTCCGTCAGTCTCTCATGGAAGCTGAAACCCTTTATCCAGACGATGGAGACAGCTTTTTCTACTGCGATTCTGACGATGATGCCCAGGAAGAAGTTCCAGATTATTCTGAAGAAATTTCTGAAGAAAATTAGATTTTTTGTTGACATCCTTTCTAGCTGGAGTTACAATAAGGGCAGTTGAAGACCACTCTCTCAGTGATTTAGACTCAAAACTTACTTAACTTTCAGGAGGAAGAAATGCAACTTTCTTCAATTCAGCAAATGCCCGTTTGCGACAATTTGCCTACCAAAAGTCCCATCTGCAAAGACGGCTCTTCGTTTTCTCTGGATCAATTTTTGGCAGACCACCGTAAGCCGCTGGAACTGGTAGTGGCCACCAAGCCCGTGGTGAGCGTAGCGAACCACAACTCCAATCGCGGCAAGAAGACGGAAGTCTTTCCGTTCAAAGATCCAGCCCAGATCGAAGCGCTCCATCATTACTTGCTCAACCGAGCGGCCAACGCAGCTCCCAGGTATCGCAATGCCTTTTACCGGGACTGGCTTTTCTTTACGCTATCACTCAACATGGGACGGCGTGGATGTGACACGCTGTCCTTGAAATGGAGCCAAGTTCTGGAACTGAAGTCCACCAGCCCTCTGGTCTATGAGATCATCGGCACAGATTACAATCGCCTTACGGAACGGAAGACTGGTAAATCTGCGCTTCTAGTCTACAACGAAGACGCCAGAGCAGCTATCCGGTTTTATCTCGATGTCACTGGCATCATCCCCCAGCCTGATGACTACGTCTTCCCTTCCACCAAGCACGCTGCCAACGGCAGCCAACAGCCTGTGGATCCTGACAACATGGGTAAAACCATCAAGGCGGCAGCAAAAGCCTGCGGCATCCCATTCAATGTCTGCACTCACAGCCTGCGAAAGACCTTTGGCTATCGACTGTACAAGAACACCGGCGACATTGCGCTCGTCCAGTATGTTCTGAACCACAGCTCTACAGCCATGACGCTCCGTTATATCGGCATTGACTGTGAGACCATTACGGAAGCTCACCAGCACCTTGGAAACACACTGCCTGAATCCTTTTACCTGAAGGAGGTTATCGCATGACAGCTCAACTCAAGCACATCTTTACCACGGACGCTGAAGGCAATCTGGTTATCACTGACACCACTCCCGAACAGCGTATCATCTTGATGACCGGCATCATCGACCAGTTCACCAGACTGGGATATTCTGACAGCACCATTGACTGGTACTCTGTCAACATGCTGATGGCTCTGATGGGTACTGAGTATGGTGATAAGTTTGTAACTGACCTTAAGTCCTTCCGTAAGCTATCCGCCAGAGTGGACATGAAAGGCAAAGACTTCAAGGGACTGAATGAACTGGCAAAGGCATTCAGACGTGAACTGGTCAGAAGTAAGACTGCACATCGTCAAGTAGTGTGTGCATGATGGAGGGTGAGTCGAGCGAAGCGAGACGAACATGACAAGATGGTGGATGAAGGTACGACGAAGGAGTACCGACCATCCACCATCTTTCATACGCTGGCGCGACACACCTCCCGAAGGGAGGGGTGGAGCCTATACTCTATAATCATACAATATAATTATATAGGAGATACTTAAGCGCATCGGTTTTTTTGCGCAAAATTGTAATTTTGTTGTTTTTGCAGTCTGAAAAAAGACTGCTTTTGTTTGCCAAAAAAGTCATGAAAAATGTGAAAGCGAGGTAAGACAATGGTTTTCTCAATTTGCAAAGAGGTTCTTCCCTATTACGCCAATCTTCCGGCCATTCCCGACTCTTCCGAAGTCATGACAAAAGAGGAGCTTGCTTGCTGGTTTTATCTGTTCGCCCAGTCTAATCAGTTGGGACAGGGAACCGTCACTTTGAAAAATATAGCCGAAGCATTTGGGTATTCCTCCACTTCTGCCAACACTCCCAAAATTATAACTCCCATTCGTGATGCTCTAATTGGCATGGTGCAAAAGGCCAAAGGTGAGACGTCAGCAGAGTTCGAAATGGATGTAGACGAGGTAACAGTTGCGAAGCCAACTCACAAGATAAAGTACGTCGTAAAAAATTATCAAGAGCTTCGCCAAAAGCCATTCATCCGAGTTTGCCCCCAAGACCTAGAAGGGCTATTGCAGGTCTGTCGAGACTCAAAGATAAAGCTGCCGGATCTTCTCAACGTATACACGGCCATTCTTGGAAATTTGATTACGCTGAAGAACGGTGTTGGCTGCTGGCTGTGGAGCGCATACATAATGAGTATCTGCGGCGTGTGCGAAGCCACCTTCCTGAAGTATCGTAAGGCGCTGGTAGCTCAGGAGCTTATCTACGTTAAATGCCAGCAGGAGCATCCCACTTATTACGCTAAAACAGATACCCCGGAGCTGTGGCGGGAAATTAAAACGCTGGAAATCAAAAAACGGCGGAAGGGAGTTGCTGCTGCAAAGTAAGCCAGTTCAAAACGTAAAGCAATTACAATGGGCGGAGAACCCGCAATCGCAAACATGAGGAAGAGGAGGGGTAAACCCTCGCTCTTTTTTCTTTAAGCAATTACAACGAGTACGGAGGGAATTATGAGTTTTAACTATCGCTCGGAGAAACTGGTTGATGAACTGCGCATGTATGCAGAACAGTATGAAGATGGGATCACGCTGGGAAGAGCTATCGAGGGCACGGAGGATTTGATGCATGAGGCGGCAGATTTGATTGAATCGCTCCAAGAATCCATTCAGGAGCTGGCGGATGTCACGGAAACAATGCAGCGTGCTTTGCGATAGCATACGGTATGCTTCGTTTTCTTCTAATTTTGGACGAAAACTGGAAAGATGAATAAGTCTAAGGGTGGCAGCGACGGGCTGCCTTTTGTCTAAAATCTATGGCAGTTTATGGAGGTTTGTATGTATCAGCTTTCTAGGGAGGAACAGGAAACAGGAATTATGTTCAACGCGGCAGAGCAAAAGGCATGGGTGAACACGATTGACCCAGTGATGATTCGTAAGCTGGATGCTCTCTGTGAAGCATGCCCGGACGTGTATCATTTTGACCACAGCGATAACTGGGGCACTAAGTTTTACGTGATTGACAACAAGAAACTGATTCGCTTTGGAAGGCCGCTGACTGAAGAACAACGCCAGAAACGTCGAGAGCATGCAACACGGATGAACTCGCAGGGAGGCACGAGTGGCTTGCAACGTTGGAGGTGGGCTAAGAAAAATGCAAAGTAATGAGAAAATCATCAAGGCTCTGAGATGCTGTGCCAAATACATGGACGAGGGGCTATGCGAGGAATGTCCGCTATTCGGGGACGAGAACTGCGGTGAAAAAGTGCTGCTGGATGCAGCAGGTGCCATTGAGGAATTGGAGCGGCAACTTGAGGAACTAGAGCAGCAACTCAATTATGGGAAGGAGGCCATGGATGTGTTGGTAAAAGAGAACCTGACCATGGAGAAGAAATTGATTGAGTTGCGGAAGGGGCGAGCGCCATGTGCCGGATAACAGAAAACGATTGTCGTACAATTATGGCGCGATTGGACACGAAGCTGAAATACCCGCCTTACTTCGATGGTGATTTGCAGGCGAAGCAGAAACGGCTACGTGGATGGCAGGACGGGTTGGAGCGTGCGAAAACCTTTGTTGCGTTTCAGATCAGGCCGGGCAGTTTGTCGGAACGGGAGTACCACAGGCTGCAAAAGCGAGCTGTGAACATGGCCGAATCGCCTCCGTATGCTTTGCAAAACCCAAAGGTCTTGGAGACAGAAGGATGGGAGATGTCCATGAACCGTTTTAGCAATATTTTGGCAGCTTTTTGGCAGGAAAAGTTGCGGTTGGAAGAACAGATGAGACCGTGGTATGAGGAGGCAGAATGATGAACAACCCCATTGTCTTTGAAGTAGAATTCGAGATTGCGCCTATCCGTCATGCGTATGTAATTTGTCCTGAGTGTGGACGCAAGTATTGTGCGAGTACAATTACGGAAGATGCGTTGCATGACGCTGTGGATTTGCGATATGCGAAGTTCCAGTGTCCAGTATGCGGGTGCTCTTTCAGTGGGCATGACCGGGATTGGGACTCCTACAACGAGCGCGAAGTGGAGATCAGAGAAGTGCCTTATCCTGAATGCGCGAAAGGCGCTTTGAAGAAAAAGGAGGTATGGGAGTGATTAGAATTCAAATGTCCGCGTTCGGAGTGAGCTTATCGGGTAACAGAATGGCAGAGTGGGAAAAAAGCACAGATGATTTTGAGTCCGTTTTGATTTGCGCATTGAGGTATTGTTTAGGGCGACAAACGTATATGCCGTCTATCGTGATTGCCTTTGTACGGCCTATGCTGTCTGCATTGAGTGTTAGGGCTCTGAGTGTCATTGTTCGTGACATTGAGAATGCGAAAGGTGGAGTGCCCGGTCTGGGTGATCCTAACATTGATGAACCGCTGTGGTTGAATCTTCTGAACGCAGCAAAAGCAGAACTGGAAGGGAGAAAAGAAATAGATGAGTAAAACCAGCCAGAACATTCGGGCTGCCAGAAGGATCAGAGATTACTGCTGGAAGATGAGTCACTACGGCGAGTGTTTTACTTCTGCGTGTGACCTGTATGACACAGAGCGGGGACAGTGCATGGTGGCTCCTGATTTAGATAAACGAGGCATAAAGCCCCAACACTGGAAACTGCCGCTGACCGAAATAGAACGCGAAATTGATATAGCGAACGAAGTCATGGGGATAGACATCAGAGCGAGGCGAGATTGATGGAGCAAACAGACAAAAGCAATCTATCCAGAAAAGAGAGGGTGGGGCAAAAATGCAAAATCTTGAAAAAATTTATATGGACTACGCAGCAACGACGCCTATGCGGCCTGCCGTGTTAGAGGCCATGGAGCCATATTTTTGCGAGAAGTTTGGAAATCCGAGTGCTAGATACTCTTGGGGGCGTGAAGCCAAACAGTCCGTGGAAAAGGCGCGTGAGCAAGTGGCTGCATTGATCCATGCGGAACCAGATGAAATCTACTTCACCTCTGGCGGCAGTGAAGCGGATAATTGGGCAATTCAAATAGGGTGCAGGGAGGCTCGACGTAGCAGGAAAAACTCAAGCGGAGAGCTTAAAATCATCACTTCGCCCATTGAGCATCATGCAGTGCTGAATGCGTGTATGGCAGAAAAGAAGCGTGGGATAAAAGTCGAATTCCTCCCGGTGTACCCGTATGGTGCTACGACAGCGCACTGTCCGGGCGCATTTTTGAAAAATACTGCTATGATGAGCATTATGTTAGCAAACAATGAGACCGGCGCAATTCAGCCGGTTGAAGAGCTAGCACTGGCTGCCAAAGAGCATGGGGTGCTGTTCCACACGGACGCAGTGCAGGCAGTTGGGAATATCCCAGTGAGTGTCGAGACCCTAAAGGCCGATTTACTCTCTATGTCTGCTCACAAATTTTATGGTCCCAAGGGCGTTGGAGCGTTGTACATCCGACGCGGAACAATTTTGCCTGCTTTGATCTTGGGTGGGCACCAAGAGCGCGATCACAGAGCGGGCACTGAAAATGTGCCAGGCATTGTCGGCATGGGCAAAGCTGCGGAACTTGCCAAAGAAGAAATCCCAGACGAAACGTTCCGGAAGTCTCGTATGCGCAACTACATGAGAGAAATGATTGAGGGGACAATCCCGGAGGCGCATTGCAATTCTATGAACATGTATACGCTGCCAGGTACGCTGAATTTTTCTTTTGCGGGGGTGGAGAGCGAGGCGCTGGTAATGATGATGGACTCTTTGGGGGTGGCTTGCTCAGGCGGGTCTGCTTGCACCAGTATGGATCTGGAACCGAGCCATGTGCTGAAAGCAATGGACGTTGACGAAAAGTGGTTGCATGGAAGTGTGCGGTTTTCTTTTGGACGCGAAACGGATAAGGCTCAGGTGGACGAGGTTGTGAAGAGACTGAGTGTCGCTGTGCAAAGATTAAGAGAAATGAATCCTTTGTGGGAGGACGAGGCAAATGGTTAAGTGCCCAAGATGTGGTTCGTCAATGGTGTATGTTTTAGATCATTGGGATTGCGGGTACTGGAAATGCAGTATATGCGGGTACGAGCCGCAGGTTTACAGCAGTGACAGAACGGAAGATTGCGAAGAGGAGGACGAATGATGGGCGATCTAATTGACCGGGATGCCCTGGGCGTTGGGCCAGCCAACCCAAAAGTATTCAAAAATACTGCTTATGCGGACGGATGGAACGCTTTGTTGAAAATTATCAAACAAGCGCCTGTTATTAACGCTGCGCCGGTGGCGCATGGAGAATGGATAAAAAGAAAGAAATATGACATGGAAAGCCGCCTATATTGTAGCTCTTGCAAACAAGAATACGATTATATTGACGGGATTTGCTACCTTGTAAGCGGATCGGAATTGCCTTTTTATTGCCCCAACTGCGGCGCGAAGATGAACGGGGAGGGGGATGCCGAATGCCAGAACTAAAGTCGTGCCCGTTCTGCGGGGGTACGTCCACTTGGACGAGGCGTACAGTTACTTTCGCGATTTTGTACTTTGTTGTGATGGGTGCGATATGGTATTTACGCTTGATTCAATCTGTATAACAAATGATCGAAGCATGGAATCAACGCGCCCAGTTAGAGAATAAGGAGAATGCCGAATGACCGAAACGCCAAGAAACCATCTTGAAATACGTCCAATTAGCTACAAGGATGCTGCTGATTATGTAAATGCAAATCACAGGCATCATCGTGCACCGGTAGGGCACAAATTCTCGATTGGTGTTTACCTCGGAAATGAATTGCACGGCGTAGCAATGGTTGGAAGACCAGTAAGCAGATATATGGACAATGGGCTAACCTTGGAAGTGAATCGTCTTTGTACGGATGGGACAAAAAATGCATGTTCGATTTTGTATGCTGCCGCATTTAGAGCGGCAAAAGAACTGGGCTACAAAAGATTGATTACATATACGTTGATAAGCGAGCCTGGGACAAGCTTATATGCCGCTGGATGGCATTGTGATGGAGAGGCAGGAGGCCTGCGTTGGTCTGGTAAAAGAGCGCGGCAAGAAAGCGCGTGGCCGGAGGAAAAAAAACTGCGCTGGAGTAAGGAGGCTTAAGTACATGACCGAAACGCCGAAATGCCCCTATTGCGGGGCGGAGATGATAAGAACCGACGATATAACAACGGCTTGCATGAGCAGTAGATACGCATGCCGGGAATGTGGAAGTGCTGCGCCACAGGTTAATGAGCTGAATTGGGCAAAATTCCCGGAGGTTTCAGAAAGAGCACGGGAAGCCGCCCTTAGTCGGTCGGAGCCAAAAAACCGGGTGCTGACGCTGGAAGAGCTGAAGGCCCATTGCGCGAAAGGGCGGGATGCTGAACCGCTGTGGGTGGAATATGATACGGTGCGTGATATGGCGTTATGGGTGCTTGCGAATACGCCATGCGGGATGAACGAAAAAGACATACCGTCTCTGGCGTACTGGTTGAAAGACGAAGAGCTGGTATCCGAATATGGGAAATTCTGGCGCTGCTGGTTTCGGAAGCCTACGAAGGAACAGATGTGGAATGAAAAATGGGAGGATTGAACTATGAAACAGTACACTATGGGAGAGTTTATTGAAGGGAAATTTGCGGTCAAGGTAAACGAAAACAACTGCAAGGATTTCTTGGAAATGTGCGCAAAGCGTGGTTTGTGTTGGGGCTCTGGGGAAAAAGCGAACGAGTTTGTCCCCAATTTTGACATATTCGAGGAAGGCGTTGTAATTATACACGAGATGCGTCCCAATGGGATGCGATTGGCATATATGGTTTTCAGTTATACAGGAGATGGAGTGCCTATTATTGACTATAAAGATTTTGTAGATGAAAAAGCCCCTGCCTGCTATCAAATCACAATCACTTGCGACGGCACTGTCACCACTGCCACCATGACCATCAATGGCAGGGAGATCAAGACCGCCATTGCTCGGCAGAATCCGGAGGACAAGTTCGACTGGCGAAAGGGCGCAAAGGTAGTGTTTAACCGGCTGTGGGACAGTCAGAAGAAGGCCGAGAAGCAACCCGAAGTGCGGGAAGTGAAACGCTATGCCAATCTTGGAGAATATATCAAAATTGTAGACGCTGAAAGCGCTTATGCCGAGAATTATCATAATGGCGATATTTTATTGGTCGTGGAATATTACGAAGGGCAGCGCGACGGCTGGGTGCAGGCGGAGGGGGCTAATGTTGTTATTGATCCTGATGAATATGTTGTGTTGGAGGGATATAGACCATGAGTCTGCACAAAATCGCTTCTGCCGCTCTTGTGCCAGTGCTGGCTGAAATTAAAGAGGCAAGTTGGCGATTTACAAGACACAAGACGAAGCAGAAAGAAAAGGAGACCCTTTGTTATGATGAGGCTTGATGAACTTAAAAGAGCATTGGTGGAAGTGCGTGATTTCTGCGCCGCTCGTGATGCATGCGATGGTTGTCCATTTGGTGAGGAAGACGCGCATAGGCATCTTTGCTATTTATCTCCATTTCTTTATAACACGATGATCCCTGCAGATTGGGAAGTGGACAGCTTTAGAAAATGCGAGGAGGATGCGGAGTGAGGCCAATAGATGCTGATTTTTTTGAGTGCGTTTGTACAACGCTCTCGGATGAAGTAGATTCGGATAGCTACTTTGCTGGAATGGATGAAATCTTGAAACGTATTGATGATGCGCCTACTATCCAACCAGTGAATAGGCCAGGGTTTTTGAAGGCCGATGTGATTAGCGAAGTTTGCGAATTTTTATTGATGTTGGATGCAGCATGGGTGCTGTTATTGCTGTGCCTTGGTAAAGTGGCATGGCCATGGATCATTGTTTATTGGGCGATATTAACCATACGCAATGTGAGTATTTGCTGGAATAGATGGATAAAGAGGTGATGCGTTATTCCCAATCGCCAATTTTATACGCTGAAACTGCACTCCGCGAAGTTGAAGGCTTGCGGGTATGCGATTGAAACGACATTTGAAGAGGCACAGGAGCTGGGCGAAATAGCCCAGCTCTTCGACTCTCAGTCGTTGAGGACTATTCGGGCAGTCCGCAAATGGACAGTGGACAAGAATAAAGTTGAGCGGCTGTTTGCGGAGCGGGATGAATTGCGGAAACGGACGGAGCGCAAGAAAAATACGCCATGGATTGCAAAGCGTTTATGCGAAGTGCAAGACAAAATTTACCGGACGATGTATATCCGGGATTATGTGACGGTGGTAATGGATCACAAGAATCACTATCGTCATATTTTTGAGAACGGTTTTACGATCAATGGCATTGAGTATCGGAGGCTAAGCTGCTCTGCCGGACAAGCGCGAGTAAGCACAGTAGTTTTCTGTGCTGCGGATATTCTGGAAGAAGTGGAGCGTCGGTTGAATAATGGACGCGACATGACTAAGAAGATCGCGCCCAGCAAATTTAACGCTTACTTCGGTCTTACCAGCAGCGCAACTTTTGAGGTGACGGAGCCTCGGTTTGCGGTGGTCAAGGATTTTTCGAACCAGTGTACGTTTATGGCAAATTTTGATACGGAGACGGACTGGGACGAAGATGATCTGATTGAACAGCGGGAAGTTACGGTGGACATGAACCGTACAGACGGCATGGGGCTGATAAGCCCTCGCATGGCAGCTATCTGGGCGAATGATCTGGGGCTTGATTATGTGCCGGGACAGTTCATTATCCGACAGAGTTTCCTGAAGGGTATGCTGTGCGCTTTTGACTTTCAGGAGTTTTGCGAAAAAGTCAATAATGGGAACTATTTGATTGACACGATTTATACGGATGAGAATGGGAATCCTGTCAAGGCCGATCTGCGAGAAGTGGATGTAATCGTCAGCGAAAGCCAGTTTAAGCTGTGGGATAGCTGGAAAAGCCAGCAGGATTATGTGAAATGTTATCACGAAAACGGGCTTGTCTGGGGCGTGGCCAGTTATGCTCCCAAGGAACTGAAAGAAATGCTTCGCCTGAATTATCAGTTCATTCAGACTTTGAATTTGAAACAGCGGGACGTTGAGGAGCTGTGTGGCCAATTTGTGGACTGGATTGAGGGCGTTTCTTATAAAGACCGGGATTACATGCTGCTGTTCGCGCTTGGTGTAAACAATACGGAAGAAAGCATTGAGCGTTTTTTGAAAAGCAACGATAAATGGTGGATCAAGGCATTGCTAGTCAACCCCGAGTGCGCGAAAGACAGGTATATCCGCACAAAGCTGAAAGAGCTGATTCGCAATCGTATTAAGGCCGGAGCCGTTGGCGAGATCTATGTGCGTGGAAACTTCCAGACTATGATTAGCGACCCCTATGCCTATATGGAGTATGTCTGCGGTTTGGAACCGAAAGGGCTGCTTCGCGGAGGCGAGTATTACTGCCATTATTGGAATGAACGCGGAGTACAGGTGGTGGATTCTATGCGATCTCCGCTGACATACCGGGTAGAACATGTAAAAGCCAAGCTGGTGTGCAACGAAGAAACGGAGCACTGGTATCAGCATTGCAAAACCGGGTTTATTTTGAATTGGTACGACAACAGCTGTGTGAGATATGCAGGCTCCGATCATGACGGAGACATAGTGGCCACAACGGATTGTTCTGCAATGATTCGAGGCATTTACGAGAACGAATTGACGGTAACGTATGACGCTCCCAAGCCAGCCAAAAAGTTGTTTACGAAACAGGATCTGTATGATTCGGATGTGTTTTCTTTCGGTTCTCAAATTGGGGCTATTACGAACAAAGGCACTAACGCCTATGCTTTGCTCCCATTGCTGGAAGAAGAGTATGGCGAAAATAGCGAGGAAGTAAAGCTGGTAACGAGCCGGTTACAGCAATGCTGCGTGGCACAGTCAAAACAGATTGACCGTGCAAAAATAGGCCAACCAGTCAAAGGTATCCCCCGCGTATGGGATAAGAGGCAAAAAATCACAGATGAGGATACCGAAGAAGATCGCAGGCGTAAGGAATTTTTGAACCGTTGTTTAATTGATCGTAAGCCTTATTTCTTCAAATATCGCTACAATGACACTCGCAAGGAGTATGAAGCGTACCGCAGCAGCCGGGATGGCATTTGCCGCTCCCGTTTTGGAATGGGACTGGCCGAGCTGATGGCGCTGCCTCGGAAAACCAGAGAACAGGCAGAATGGCTGAAAAATTATCACGAGTTTTGCCCGGTGATTGAAAGCAATTCCGCCATGAATCTTGTGTGCAAATATATCGAGCAAATTGATTTCCAGATTGGTGAACGGATAAAAACGGAAGGCGAATTTGACCCTCGCATCTACTTGTCAGGTGCTGCAATGCTGCGCATTGCATTGGGAGAAAAGCCGGAATGCTATAAGGCAGTTTGCGATTGCTACGATCAGTTTGTGCGTGAAATGCGTGTAGATCGCGAGCAGGAGGATTCCTATTTGGCTCCGGCGCAGAGGCTGCAACGGTTGATGCGGGATATTGATAGCAATCCGTATGTAATTACCGATTGCTTGGTGCGGCATTTGATGATTGAAAATAGCAAGCGAGACTTGGATTTACTATGGGCTGCCTATGGACGATACATGGTGCGCAGGGTGACAAACAATCGTCAGGGAGCTATGTTCCCGTTCCCAGATCCGAACGGGGAGATCGTTTATCTGGGAAAGCGGTACTCTAGGAAGGAAGTGAATTTGTTTGAGTAAGAAGGGCGTTGTTTATAACAAGTATCGCTTGAAGGATTATGCGATCTGGGTGTTTGGGAATGGGTTTCACAATGGGCATTATTCTGCTTTTGATATGAAAATGCTTGCACTGTACTTGCGGGACGAATGCGGGATGAAGCCTGCTCGTCTTCGTGATTATCTGATTGATTTTATGCAGGCGGAAGGCGGTCGGCAAAATAAGAGCGAGCTAGCGTTCCGCGCACAAAGGGCACTAATCTTCGCCGCCAAAAAACAAAATGTGCTGATTCAAGTGGATCGGGTGCCTGTTTATGAGAGCGAGGTACAGTGGCTGAAAGAGCTGGACGTGCCAGATGAAGTGAAGAAAGTGCTGCTGGCAATCATGGTGCAAAAGCGTCTGGATGCGGAATGCTATATGCAGAGGCACGAAGGCAAAGAATATTATCTTGGCTATTTGCCTGCGGATATTATGAAAATGCGTGAAATCAAGAAGATGGCCTGCGTGCCGACAAAACAGGATATATACTTGGACGTGTTTGGGCGGTTGAGCCAAATGGGGCTTGTGACGATTGGCCATGCCTCATATAAGCTGGATTTTTGGGAGCAGCTGAATTGGGGACAAGGCTCTGAGGTCGCATTTGAAATTGAGTATTTTGATGCGACTGGCTTGTATTGGGATGAACTGATGGGTGACAAGAAAGTGAAGCGGTGCGAGCATTGCGGGAAGCCTTTTAAGAAGCGGAGCAACCGGCAGGTGCTGTGTAAGGAATGTAGTGAGTCCGGCATAAAGGAAGAGCCACGTGCGAAGCAAATACGCTGCATTGATTGTGGTGAGATTGGCTGGGTTCCGATAAAAGCGAGCCACGCCGAACGCTGTCCGAAATGTCAGAAGAAACATTTTGAAGAGCGCTCTCACTAATCGGGAACATCAAATGGCATTTTAGAAAAGTGCCGCAATCCGTTGACACACAATGGATTGCGGCCATTTTGTTTTGTCGGTTCTTATGAGTAGGTTCTGAAATGATGAGCCTGCATCACATCTTGAAAGGAATGGTTTTTGTGATCCTTATCAACAAGGCGGAAGCCCAGGCGGTGCGAAAGAAGTTTGGTGATTGGGTGGGTATCACCCGGACGTGCAAGCAGAAATCTCAGCGGCATCATTACTGGTGCGCGACGGAGCCCGGAGTGGAAGAGTTCATTCAGAAGTTCCGTAACAAGGGAGCGAAGCACGTTGCCAAACGACGCAAGTAAGAGCGCTTACACGCGATCAGACCTAAAAGCAATGCAATCTTGGCCCCTAGATAAAAAAGTACGTGTCTCGCAGCTTCGTATTATGGAATGGTACGAAAAATGGGGGGGCAGAGTCTATGTCAGCTTTAGTGGCGGCAAAGATTCGACCGTGCTATTAGATTTGGCGCGAAGGGTTTGTGAGGATGTTCCGGGTGTTTTTGTGGACACCGGATTGGAGTGGCCTGAAATTCGGACTTTTGTGAAATCGCAGGGAAACATTATTTGGCTTAAACCTCAAATGCGATTTGATGAAGTAATTGATACTTATGGCTACCCTGTAATAAGCAAAGATGTTAGCAATCGGGTTTATTATGCACAGAAGGGATCAAAAGGCTGTTTGTTGGATATGCAAGGAAAGAACAAAGATGGCTCCATTTCTCCATATAAGACGGCGCTTTATGGGAAATATCAATACTTGGTTGAGGCTCCATTTAAGATTGGGGCAGGCTGTTGCCGCGTAATGAAGAAAACTCCTTGCAAGCATTTTGAGAAAGAATCTGGGCGCAAACCTATTGTTGGGACGATGGCGTGTGAAAGCGTGTCTCGCACAGCTTCCTGGCTTAAAAACGGCTGTAACGCATTTGATAGCGCTCGTCCAATCTCTCAACCGCTATCTTTTTGGACGGAACAGGACGTGCTGATGTATTTGAAAAGCACCGGCGTTTCTTATTGTTCTGTTTATGGGGACATTATTGAAGAAAATGGTGTTTGGCGGACTACGGGCGAACAGCGAACAGGGTGTATGTTCTGCGCTTATGGAGAGCACCTTGAAAAGTCGCCAAACAAGTTTGAGCGAATGAGGCTAACTCATCCCAAAATCCATGACTATTGTATTCGGGATAAGAGCGAAGGCGGTCTTGGAATGGGTAGGGTTTTGGATTATGTCGGTATTCCTTATTGATTTTGAAAGGATGATTCCTTGGTGGAGGAAAATAACAACCTGATTCGGTTTTTTGAGAATGAGCAATTTGGTAATGTGCGCGTAGTGATGAAGGACGATGAGCCTTGGTTTGTTGCAGCTGACGTGTGCGACGTTTTTGGCGAAATGAATCGCAATCGTGCAATGCAAGCGCTCGACGCGGATGAAAAGGGGTATACGCAAACGTACACCCTTGGTGGAGAGCAACGAGTGGCTGTTGTAAATGAGGCGGGGTTGTATTCGCTATTATTTGCAATGCGGCCTAGAAAGGCTCGCGGGATTTCAGAAGAACGCATCGAGCAACGACAGAGTAAGTTGCGAGGTTTCAAGAGGTGGATTACCCACGAAGTAATTCCTGCGCTGCGGAAAACGGGCTCTTATTCCATTACCCCGCAAAAGCCTGATAGCTATATGATTTCAGATCCTGTTGAGCGAGCAAAGCGATGGATCGAGGAAGAAGAAACTCGGCAAAGACTGGCTGCGACAAATCGCGCTTTGGTGGCGGAAAATTTGATTTGGAAAGATGGTTCCGTTATCAATGCACTTGTGCGGCGATACGCCGTAAGCGCCTGCGGTGGTGATTTTGGCAAAGCATGGCGCTCCTTTTACAAAGAAATTTTGTATAAACACTCTATTGGAATTGAAAAGCGTAAAACGGCATGGTGCGATCAGCACCCAGGACAAAAGCCTCCTGCCGGTTATAAATTTTTGCAAGGCGCTGAGGTGAGCAAAGGCGTTAGCTGCATTGTTTCTATGTGCCAAGAGGCCGGGATTGAGGTTGGCGACATTCTTGAGAATTTTGAGCAGAAGGCTCTTGTGGCCTGTTAAGAAAGGGTGGATATTTTATGGCTAAGTTTTCTAAGCAGATGAGTTTTTCTAATGCGGAGATCGACGTGGAACAGATGACTATTACCGAGCGTGATAAGGATGATGACATTGTGGGTGTTTATCCGCTGCGCGAGGTGCTGGAAGCATGGGACGGCATGACTGGCCTGTCTATCACGATCAAGCGCGGAAGCGATTTTAGTGCCATGCCTACGCTGGATGAGCTGAAGGAGGGCAACGTATGACGCCAGTCCGCCGAGAGGGCGAAGAAGAACTTGCGTTCATTTGGCGGGCATGCGAGCAACGGGAAGAGCTTGGTTGGACGTGGCCAGAATTGGCGGAGTTCTTGAATGATACCCTTGGACATCAGTTGACAGAATGTTCTTACCGGAAGACCTATCAGGCAGCCAAGGCATATTACGAAAAGGTGTTCTCTAAAATGCAGGCACGAGATGTGACCGAAGCACTGCGGGAGCGCCGAATTGAGCTGGCCAAGGAAAAGCAGCGGCTTCGTGACGAGCGTACTCAGTATGGGCAGTACATCCGGCAGGAAGCTAGGCTGGAACAGAAGCTGAGTCACTTGGAAGAAATCATTCAGAGCCGTGGGGAGAAAATTCTCCCTGCGGCTTTTTTTGATTGTGAGAAAGTTGGCGGTACTACAGAAAAAGAGCTATTGGTGCTGCTGAGTGACTGGCATATCGGCCTGAGCTTTCATAATGACTATGGTCAGTTCAATACGAATATAGCAACTGAACGGCTGCGAGAACTGTTCTGGGAGATCAAGCAGATTCAGGAAGCGCATGGCTATGAAGTTTGCCATGTCGCTATTTTGGGCGATATGATTTCAGGTGGCATTCACCAGAGCCTCCGAGTATCAGAAAGTGAAAATCTGATTGAACAGATTCAGTCCGCTTCTGAAATGTTGGCTGGCTTTATTGGTCAGTTGTGCAGTCTGTTCGCCAAAGTGGATGCGGTATCGGTTGCAGGTAATCACACCCGTCTGGATCCCAACAAAGATAAGGCTATCAAAAGTGAGCGCTACGACGATCTGATTGCATGGTACGTGAAAGCCGCTCTTGGGCATGTACAGAATTTTAAGATGCTGCCGGGCATCGACAATTCGCTTGCAACCATGGAGATTTGCGGGAAGCGCTATGCCTTTGCGCACGGGGACAATGATGTGATTACGCAAAATGGTATGGGGAAACTGGCGTTTATGTTGGGCGAAATTCCCTATGCGGTTTGCGTGGGCCATAAGCATTTTCCGATGTATACGGAAGTGAACGATGTGAAGGTGCTGCAAGGCGGGAGCCTGTGTGGGAGCGGCGACGACTATACTGTTTCTAAGCGACTGACAGGAGATCCGTGTCAGTGCCTTGCCGTCTGCAGCAAAGAGGGAGTAAAAGAGTTCATTCCGGTGTATTTGGCGCAAAAAATTTGATTTTTTCCTTGTCTTTCGTGCGTAAAGCGCGTATAATAAAGACGAGTCAGAAGACTCCATGCGGCGGCATGTTAAGTTGAGCTGTGCTTGGGCAGGATAATTACCAAGACATTAAGATGTTCGCAAGAGCATCGCGCCCGCGCCGGGAGAATGGCAAGTCCGCGCTAAGGACTTTAATTTTTAGCGACATTGGACATTCGTAAGGATGTCACGGCTGGCAACCAGCAGAAAACCGCCTTTTGCCGTAAATAAATTTTGAAAAAAATCCCGTTGACTTTTTGCTTTCGTTGGCATATCATATCAGTGGGCTCTTTTGAGCCATGCGCTTTACGGTGTGCGCTGTAAACACTGTTTACGCAAAAACGTTTCGCAATGCACGGCACAGAAGCATTGCCGAGACAAACACGCTTCACAATGTGCGGCGCAGAAACATTGTTTAACAGCTCTTGGGCAACCAAGAGCTGTTTTAGAAAGGGTACTAATGATTGAACGGGGATTGTACTACGCTAATGATGAGCTCCGAGAACTAGTGCGGACGATTGGAGGAGAATGGAACGATAAAAAACAGCGACCAATAGTTTGTCTTGTTCGTTCCACCGAAAATGCTGATTTGTATTGGGCAATCCCTATGGGGAAGTTGGATCATAGAGATTCAAAACAGCAAGAAAGATTGCAGTTTTATCTTTCACTCCCGGAGCGCGATATACGATCTTGTTATTATCACATAGGCAGGACAACTGCACGGTCAATATTTTTTATTAGCGACGCTATTCCAATTATTGAAAAATATATTGAACGTGAACACTTCGGGATGAACCAGCAGCATTATATAATTAAGAACCCCAATTTGATTGCCGAACTGGAGCGGAAGTTGTTTAGAATTTTGTCTGTGGAAAAGACCAAGCCGGATTCGTTCCGGCAGCACATTACTAGCGTTAAGAAAAAAATGTTGGAAGAACTGTTGAGTGAATAATTACCAAGAAAGTGGGCTTTGCTTTATTTGTGAGCGCCCTGCTTAATTGTAATTTAATTAAGTGAATTATTATGGGCTGCGATTTATTTTGTCGCAGCCCTTTTGTATAGGTGCTTAGCTCAGTCTGGCAGAGCAGCAGGCTTATATCCTGCGTGTCCTGGGTTCGAATCCCAGAGTACCCACCAAGAGACTGTGGAGAGGAGGCGGCTTTGTGGAGCCAGTTATCAAACGAAGAGTAGGGCGGCCATCAAAAGAAGAACTTGCGCAGCGTGAGCTGGACAATTTGAAAGTGCTGCAGGTCGCCAACTATAAACAGCGTGGCAGTGATGAAAAGACGATGGTTGTGACATATCGCTGTGTACATTGCGGAGCCGCTTATTATGATCCTGACAAAAAATTTTATCGTGTGACGAGCAATGAGGCATACAGGGCAAATAATTATTATGCGCCCGTGTGCTGCAAATGCACGAAAGAAATGTTTCAGGAATATATACTGAAATACAAGGATGAGAAGAAAGCCCTGCTGCTGATCTGCTTTATGCTGGGCTATTATTTTTCTGAATCTTTGTATGAGAGCATGAAGGAAAGCGGCGAAGAATTTGTTCTGGGAAATTACATCAAGGCGCTAAATGGCGTTCAGTACAAAAAGCGGACGTCGGATGATTACATCATGGAATTTCTTGGCAAGGGCGGAGGCTTTACACCCCAGGCCGAATTGCGCGGGAATCTGGAAGAGCGCTGGAAGGCAGCGGATAAGAAGAACAAATTCTTTTGCATCCGTGAACTGGGTTTTGACCCTTTTGACGAGGATGTTTACTCATCTGAGGACCGACGCTATATGTTTAATCTGCTGTCTAATTATCTGACGGAAGAAGTGCTGGAAGACTCCCATAAGAAGATGAGCTGCATTGAGCTGGTGAAAACCAACTTGCAGTTGATGCTCATCAACAATCGCCTGAACACGATCATGAAAACCTCACAAAACTTGGGCGATGCCAAGGATGCCAACATGATTAAAGACCGCCTGGTATCGACGATCAATGCGATTGCCAAAGAGAACGGCATCAGCGTGTCTGGTTCTGGCAGAAAAGGCAAGAAAACTAACACCTTCACTTCTATTATGAAGGAAATGCTGGAAAACGGAGTGACAGAGGCCAAGTCCAATTTTACAGAAGTAAAGATGACGGACGCTTTCCGGCACGTCGCAGAGATCAGCGCCAAGGCGCTGGTCAATGAAATGAACCTGACTGGCGATGATTATGCCACTATGGCCGCTCGCCAGGCGGACACGATTCGAGAACTGAACGCCAAGTTGGACGAGGTGGAGGAGGAGCTGCGGCTCACCACAATCGAGTTGCGGGAGGCCAAAGAAAAGAAACCGTCCAGCATTAAAACGGAAATAGACTTGCAGCCGGAGATGGAAGCGCAGGTGGAGCCGGATGAGTAATATTATTACGCTTCATACGCCCAGCGGCAAAGAACTGTCGCAGCGTAAGCTGGAAACTTATGCCCGGTACTGCAAAGTGCTGGACTGGGGGCGCAAGCATCCGGTGGAGTTCTGTTCGCGTTTTATGGGCATTGAGTTGCTGGACTATCAGGCTATGGCGATTGTAGAGTCGTGGACGAAAGAGTTCATTGGTTGGATTGAGAGTCGTAACGCTGGTAAAACGACGAAGGCTGGTATCTATGTAATGTTGCGGAGCCTTCTGATCCCGTATCACGCTACTTATCTGATTGGTAATGTTGGCGATCAGAGTAAGGAGATTTTCTCCAAAATTGAGAAAATTGCTAAAAGGGAGATTGAATCGTTTACTGGCTCCACGGAGTTTTTCCTGGAGGAGGTGCGCATCAATATAGCGGGGTCAGATGGATTTAGCCATTTGCCCACTTCTTACAAATGCGAGTTGTTTAATGGCTCCGGCATTTATACGCTGAACGGCGACCCTACCAATATCAAAGGTAAACGCGCCAATCTGGTCGTATTTGACGAAGTGGGCTGGATGCAGAAGGAAGTTCTGGTACAGGCGGAGCAGTTTGTAAACCAGAGCAGCGACTTTAAGATGGGTGGCAACATTCGGTTGGCGGAAGAGCCAAAGAACTTCCCGCGTCAGCTGTTGTATTGCTCGTCTGCATCTGATACGGAATCAGAATTTTACAAGAAAATGCGCGGTTTCACGATTGAGATGTTGTCCGGCAACCCGCGCTACTATGTGTGTATGCTGGACGCCGACGCGGTGAAAACGGCCACCAAGGATGGTGATCCATATCCTTCGCTGCTTTCTCAGGAAAAAATCGACAATGCCATGCGAGAAAATCCTGATAAGGCGATGCGCGAGCTATACAACAAATTTGACTCCGAGTCGCATGAGGGACAGATTTTGACCCGTCGTCAGGTGATGCAGCATACACGGCAGGTGCCGCCTGAACTGAAGAATCCCGGCACAAAACGTTATGTGCTTTCATGGGACTCTGCTCGTATCAACGATGGCAGCATTGTAGAAGCGGCAGAGTTGATTAACGACCCTGAGATCGGTTGGCGTATGGAACTAAAAAACGTGATCGCATTGGTGGATCCCAATACGAAGAATAAAACACCCATGCGCATTCCAGAGCAGGTTGATGCTTTCCATCAAATTTTGCTCAATTATAATGGCTCAGAGTTCGGGAAATTGGACTATGAGAACATAGAACATATTTTGGTGGACTCCGGTGCCGCCGGTCAGCCTTATGCGATTTGCGATGAGCTGGTGCCTGATTTTGATGGCGATGATGGTCGCAGGCATAAGGGCGTTATTGACGCTTCTCATAAACTGAATCGCGCCCATAAGGGGGACTTCCCCGACGCTGTTGATATTGTGACTATGGTGGATCCTCGGGCGCATCGAACAGAGCTGTATCGAGCGATTGAAGATATGATGAAGCTGGGCGTGGTGACACTTCCTGCGGATTATGATAGTTCAAAGCCTTACTTCACCTATTATGACAAAGTGAAGACAAACAAGAAAGACGAAGAAACCGGGGAGACGATCTACGAAGAAATAGAGAAGCGGCACGAACTGACGATGGACGAGCAGATTGCACTGATGCAGGTGGAGCTGTTGAAAACAGAACTGGTGACAATGTGCAAATATGTGAATCAGGACAATGTTCGCTATGACTACCCCCCGGACAAACGAAACATAATGCACGATGACCGAATCTATGCGTTCGGTCTTTTATGTTGGCATTTGGCGCAGTTGCGAAGAGGCCAGACGCTGACCCCTGTTAAGCGCGACAAGCCTTTAGGGGACTTGCCGATTTGTGTGACACAGGTTGATTTTTAAGAAAGGAGGTGTGAGCTTTGGATGATTTTGATGTCGTAATCCCTACCGAAAAAGTAGGTAAAAAGACGCAGGAACAGCAGCCTGCTTATCGCACTTATGCGGAAGTAAGCGAAATTGCTTTGGCGGAATTTGATCCCGCGAAGGGTGTGCCCATGACGGTTCTGAGCGATAATTCGTCCAGCGCGACGCTGGATCAATCGCAGATTGAGGAATACGCCGTTTCCCCTCAGAGTGATTTGACGAAGACGCGAGAGATCATTAACATCATTCGCCAGTATGTCAACAAGAACGATATTATTGGCGCAGTCGTTGATATAATTGAGAGTAATATCAACACTGAAACGCGGCTGAAATGGCGTGACGCTCGGCAGAAAGGCGTTGATAAAAAAGTCAATGAAGAGGCCAAAAAGGTCATTGAAGAGTTTCATGAAAAGATTAACATTCATGAGATTATCCGTACCGCCGTTATCAGTGCTTATCGAGACGGCACTTACATTATGTATCTGCGGCAGACTGGCGCTCCCGAACAAGACCAGCTCATATCTCAGTATGCGGTAGATGATTATCCTGTCGGGGTGGCTACCATTACGCAGTATAGCGTTGGGCAGGATCCATGGGTGCAGATTGATATGACAGAATTAAAAGCCCGTCTGCGCAAAACCTATACCAAGAATAAGAAAGGCCGTGGGCTCTATTATGACGATATTGAGAAAGAGCTGAAGGCCACTTACCCTTCCGAGGTCGTAAAGGCTTACCGGGATGGTGAGCGTTACTGCAAATTGGAAATTGGGAACACGGGCGTATTGCGATTGAACAATCAGGGCAAGCAGTATGGCCTTTCCCCCATCTTCCGTGCGCTGACCCCTATATTGATGCTGGAAACCTTCCAGAAAGCTGATCGCATGAGCAGCAAGGCCAGAGCCAAAAAGATCATAGCGCAATTTATGAATAAGGAAATTCTAGGCGAGAACTATGATAAAGACGGCTACAAAGAGCAGGCTTACGCTCATAAGACTCTAGTAGATGCTTGGAAGAATCCGGTTGTGGTTGTTACTGCGCCTGCCACGGTGCGAGATATTCAGTATGTAGAGCCCAAGGTGGATATGACTAGCATTGAGACGATCAATTACTATCGTATGATTGCTCTCTCTACGCTGGGCATTTTGTTCCTCATGGACAATAACAGCCAGTCCTTGGGCGTTGCGCAGCTGAGCATTAAGCAGTTGATGCGCTTTATCAACAAGGTGAGCCAGCAGCTGGAGCAGATTCTGCACAAATGGTACGGTCTTGTGCTGGAAGAAGCGGGGATTGATGCCGCTTACGCTCCTACGATTGAAGTGCTGGATGCTGAATTTATGGAGCAGAATGTTAAGTTCCAGCTCGCGCAGATGCTGTACTCCACCATGAATCTGAGCTTCGAGACCGTGCTTGACGTACTGGGCTATGATGTCGAAGACGAGCGAGCCAAGCGTGAGCGCGAAAACGAAGAAGGCATTACGGACGTCTTTGCTCCTAGACCTACGGCTTATACCCTTCCTGCGGATAGTGGGGATGGCGGTAACGGCAGTAGCAAAGGAAACAGTAAGGGCAAAGGTGACGGTAAGAGTGGCAGAAATGGCAGTGGCAATGGAAGCGGAGAAGGGAAAAGTGGAGGTCGCAGTGGCCAAGTAGGTAAAAATGCCAATCAGGTTGCTGACCCGACGAAGAAGAGAGGCAGACCGGCCAATCCCAATTCGGATAACCCAGAAAAGCAACTCTATGACCAAAATAGGTACTCTTTGTCCAAATAATATACATTTACGTAAAAGCAAGATGTACCTCATTCCATGGCTATCGCCTATTAACAATCCTTTGTAAAGAACTTAATCGCACCAAGAGGAGCCTTGATACGTTTTTGTTGCCTATAAAGCGACATAACTGGAGTAAATAGCCAAAAGCTATTGACTTTTCTTCGCTGAGTGAATATACTGTAGTCAGTTAGCCAATTAGTTAATTTGGTGGTGGCTCATAGTTGAAGGTGACTTTCGCTTCGGCAAGACTTAAAAAATGCTTTGAAGACAGCGCGAGGCTCCAGCGGGAGGTGGATCCTTCGTGGGTTAGAACGATGATGAAGCAGATGGCCGCTTTGATAGCAGCGGAAAACTTTGGAGATTTTTTATCTCTTCGTCTGTGGCATCCTGAGCCTTTGGAGGGAAGCGAAAGTCGGTGGTCTTTGAGAATAAGCGCCAACGCTCGGCTAATTATTGAATTGGATGCAACAAATGACACCGTTGTCATTTGCACTGCAGTAGAGGTGAAAGGGGTGTGCGATTATCATGGCGGCAAAAACAACTGGTATATCCAGTGAGTTTATTATCCACCCTGGGGAAATAATCGCTGATGTGCTGGCTGAGCGTGAGATGACTCAGGCGGATTTGGCAAAAAGAACTGGCTTTTCAGAGGCGTATGTAAGTTGCGTTATTTCTGGAAAGAAGGCTATTTCTGCTCGTTTTGCTATGGCATTAGAATATGCTGTGAATGTTCCCAAGTCGTTTTGGTTAAATTTACAGGCCAACTACGATGCAAAAATGCTAGAGGCCGAGGAAGCTCAAACCGTTTCTGAAGAAGAGAGAGCTGTGTACATAGAGCTTAAAGAGATTGTTAAGTTCTTGAAGAAAATTGGCAAGCTAGAAGGAGAAAAAAAGGCCGCAGAAACAATCTTGGGTCTGCGCAAAATTTTCCGAGTAAGCAATTTGAATTGTTTGCAGCACTTGGCACCAGCAGGGCTTTTCAGAATGTCAACTAAAACTCAGACAAATATGAGTGTATTGGGGGCGTGGCTCCAGCTGTGTCAAATGAGCCGATTCCCAATCACAGCAAGCGCCACTTTTAATCCAGATAAGATCAGCGAAGTGATTACAGCCATCAAAGAGGCGATGGCAGACAGGAGCGCAGATCCGCAGATTAAATTGGCTCCCATTATGGCCCAATATGGAATTGAATTTCAAGTAGTGCATAATTTTAAGGGTGCTCCTGTTCATGGATTTATTTGCAGGCGAGATGAAGGAATTTATCAAATCAGTCTAACGATCCGTGGGGCTTTTGCAGATATTTTCTGGTTTTCGCTGTTTCATGAGCTGGGGCATCTGGTTAATGGCGATGCGGATAAGGCAAAATGCTTTATTGATGCGTCAGACAGTCAAAACACAAAGGCAGAAGAGGCGGCAGATTTCTTTGCTTCTAACGCCTTACTTGACCCTGCTGCATACAAATCTTTTATTGAAGAGGGTGATTATTCTTATTCTAAAATATTGGAATTTGCAAGCAGCCAAAGTGTCCCGGATTATATTGTTATTGGCCGTTTGCAAAAGGAGAGTTTAATTCCTTATAGTTACTTTGCGGACCACAAATTGAGGTATAAGTGGAGTATCTAAATTCAACATGATATTTTTATGGCGTGCTGGGAATCAGCACGCTTTTGTTTTGTCTGGGAGGTATCACATGTTCAAGATTCGATGCCCCTGCTGCGGCGAAACGCATTCGTTGCTCTCGCTAATAAGGCTGATGCGAGAGCAGAAGAAAGTGGCGAAATATTTGCGCAACCACACTTTCGCCTCATACGAGTTTGGGGTGATTTATGACGATGAGCTCCAAGGAAAGGAGGTGAAAGACGATGCACGACGATGAGCAGAGAATGTTGATCCCCGGCACTTATTTGGAGCTGGCGGACAACCACAAAACCTATCTGGAATTGCTGAATCTGGTTTGTTATCTGGATGACGCAAATTATAATGGGCGGATCATCCCCTATGGCACAACCAAAAAAGAGCGTGAACATACGGAGACGATGATCGCCACCCTAAAGGATATGCCCGTATATGCGAAAATTACGAAAAATCGTAAAGGCGAGCCCACTTTTAAGGGGCATGAAATGCGGGTAGCCTCCAACGGGGAAATCACTTTTGATACAATCCCGATTGGTACACACACGAAGGTATGGGTAGAAAACAGGGAAGTAACGACGGTAAAAGGTGAAACCAAGACTTTGCCGTGCGTTATGGCTGCGCAGCGTATTTGGAAGCGGAACCGGAATGCAGTAGAGGCGATCAAGCGCCTGTTTGCAGCCGGGAAGCTGCATAACTCTTGGGAGATCGAGACATCCGTTTATGAATTCAAAGATGGCTTGAAATACCTGAAAGAGTATGTATTTGAAGGAAATTGTTTTCTTGCGGACGATGCGATTGGCGGCGGATCTGAACCCGCCTATGGCGAATCATCCGCTGTTTTGTCGGTGGCCTCTCAAGAAGAGGAACCGATGGACTGTGAGAAAATGATTGCCGAAGCGCTGTGTCGAGATTTGGAGGAAAGCGAGGTGAATGAACAAATGGAAGATGAAAAGGTTGTGGAGCAAGTTGTGACGGAAGCGAGTGAAGCGAAAGTCCCCGTAGAGGCGGAACAGGCTGAGCAGACCGCACTGGCTCAGGAACAGGCGGAAACTGAGGTGGCCATGAGTACGGAGAGAGACATCCGTATGGCCATCATGAAGGCTTTCCAGACCAGCAAGCCTGAAAACGATGAGCGCCGCTATGCGTGGCTGAGTTTCTTGTTCCCGGAAGATCACAAGGCGTGGTTCCATGATGAAGGCAGAGAGGCCAAGGAGCTGGACTATATTGAGGTTTCTTATGAAGTGGATGAAGCTGGTAACGTCCGGATTCTGGATGAACAGCCGGTAACAATGGCAGCTACTCCCCGCGAGATGCCGCAGGTGCTGGCCGAAAAGGATCAGCAGATTGCGGAGCGGGACGCTCAGCTTGCTGAGAAAGAAACCATGATTGGGGAGATGCAGACTGAACTGTCCAATTTGCAGCAGTATAAAGAGCTGTATGACAAGGCGGAAGCCGAGAAAGCGGAAGCCAAGAGACAGTCTGAAATCGCTGAGCTGCGTACCTATGTGGAGCAGGCAGAATGCTTTACGCAGGAAGAAATGGCTGAGCTTGCTCCCTTGATTGAAAAACTGGAAGTAAGCGAGGTAAAGGCTCGTGTAGCGGATAAGCTCATGAGCGGGAAGCTGAAAACGGAAACCAGTTCTGTGATGCCCCGGCGTTCTTTGGAGGACGACGAGGGCGTTTTTGATTCCAACAAGAAAACGAACGCGGATGTTTGGAATGATTTCATCCGCAAGTGAAAAGGAGATGGTAGACAATGTTGAAGCATCTGATTCGGCATCAGGACAAGGGCATTCTTGAGGTTGTGGCCGACGCTGCCATGACCCGTGGCACTCCGCTGGAGGGCGGTGAGTATTTCGCGGACAAGGAAATGGAATACAACGGCATCAATGCAGTGATCGAACCTGTTGAGAAGGACAACGACACGATTGCAGAAGGCGCAATGTATCTGAAGGAGCCCACCATGCTGGGTGAGCGTTATGCGACTACGGAGCTGACCGCCACCGGTCTGACCGTTGGCGACATGGTAGTGGTCGATGGCGGAAAATTTGTGAAGCCCGCCAAGACCGGCGCTGCGTTCTGGAAGTACCAGGGCGTTTACGAGAATCCCTTTGGCGTGGACATGTACATCGTGGAGCGCGTGCCGTCTGCTACTGTGACGGTGGGCTAAAAAGGAGGCGAAAAAGATGATGGAACTTGCTGAACGCATGGCTCAGCCCTGTGTGCTGGCCGATCTGGCTGCCAAGGTAACTTATAACGACCGGCTGACTGACGAAGAAAAGGAAATGTCTGCGGTGCTGGATGAGAGCATCCGCAAGATTGGCGAAACCGGTCATGACCCGAACCATGAGCTGGCTGCTCTGGTGAAGAAGACTTTTACCCCCGAAACTGTGTCTGCTCCCAGCGCTTTTATGGAAGAGGCTTTTGATGAGGGCACTATCGGCGAATTTGACGATTATTACACTGAAGTGGAGCCCAAGAACACCATTCAGGTGCATGAGGCTACCACCGGTGGCAACGTGGATGCTTCCTATATCGAGCACAAGATTATGAAGCCCACCTGGAAGTCTTTGCAGGCGGAAGTGTATATCCCCATGCGCGACATCCGTCGTGGCGGCTATAAGACCGTTGCGAACTACACCGAGCGCATCAATCAGGCGCTGGAAGATCAGAAGATCTGTGACATCATCAAGGCTCTGGATGCCGCGATTACCAGCACCCATCCCGGCTACATTGCTGAGGCTACTGGTGCTCCCACTGCGACTTCTGCGGATCAGCTGGCGCTGTATCTGCAGGACATGGTGGACAACGGCAATCCCGTGATGTTCGCTCTGAACAAGTACATTCAGGCCATGAGCAAGCTGGCGCAGGGTGAGCGTTGGCCCATCGACACCCAGAAGAACATGTACACCACCAATGGCTTCCTGGAGGCTTATGCTGGTGCTCGGATGTTCGGCTACACTGGTCAGCGTAAGATGGCCAATGGCGAACTGATTGTGCCCGACAAGCGCGTGTTTGGCGTTGCTGGCAAGATCGGTAACATTCAGACCCGTGGTGAGGCCCGCGTTCTGGAAGACGAGGACATCAACCGTGAAATGGTACACCTGAAGGTGACTGGCTATACCTTTGGCTGGACGATTACCGACATTGCCAAGGCTGCCAAGATTGTGATGGCTCAGTAATTTTTGTGGGAGGGCTAGGAATATTGAACTAGCCCTCTCTCTTTTGACGAAAGGAATGATTTTTTTGGATGCGCTGAACATCAAAATTTATAATTGGGGCCTCCCGGCTTTGGCCCTGAGCACGAAGGATCGCAGTTTCCTGCTGAGTGGCCGCAATGATGGTATGCCCGGCATGGAAACGGTGACGCTGACGGAGCTGGAATATATTAACGCGCATAGCCCGGTGATTCGTAACGGCATGGTGGAATTTGACGAGGATGAAAGAGAAGAAATTTATGCAGCTTTGCGGCTCCCGAATTGGAAGGAGTCTTGCATTTTTGAGCGGGACATTGATCGTTATCTGACCTCGCCCAGCACCGAAACCATGGAGAAGATTGTAGCAGTAAAGGATTTGCTGACCATTGATAAGATCTATGGTCGGATGCGCGTGCTGATGAACAAAGGGCAGGCAGATATTTCCAGCCGGGTACAGGCGGCGGTCGAAGGCCGCAAGGCCGAACTGAACAAGGGTCAGATGGTTTCAGCGATCCGAGTGATTCCGAAAACGGAGCAGGAGAATGCGACGGCGGATGTGGATGCTCTGGTGGAGCAGAAGGTGCAGGAAGCGCTGGCCAAAGCGAATTTGCTGGCTGCCCAGAAAGTTGAGGTGGCTCCCACTGAAAAGCCTGTCCCCGTAGTAGAAAAAACTCAGCCTGCCGTAAAAAAGGCAGGCCGTCCTCGTAAGGCTCCTGCCAAGAAAGCCTAAAAAGGAGGAGCGCTATGACCGTCAACGTCAACGATGTGTATACCTTATTCTATGACAAAATTGAGTGCGACGAGGATTTTTTTGATTACTTCAACGTCAGCGAGGAAGAAGCGATGATGTTGGCGGCAGAACGGGCGCGATCCTATCTTAGAGAGGCGTGCTGCTATTTGAGACGGCACTCAGACCTGGACTTTGTTTTGAACATTGTGTCTTCCGAGGACGCTTTGGGTCGTCAGACCGACTCTTTTGAGGTAGAAATCACAGACGATGAAGCCGATCTGCTGGCAGAAATTATGAAGGTGATTTACTACGAACGCGGTGTGTCAAAACTGCTGCCGAAACTGAACGCCTTTTCTTCTTCTGAGTTGAAACTGCTACATTCTCCCGCAAATGAACGCTCGACTTTTTTGGCACTGGTCAAAGAATATTGGAAGCGAGTGAACTATCTAATTGCGGATTATGACGGGAGAGACCGGCTGACAGGCAGCCATAAGGCGCTAACAACCACGCTGCCGGAGGAAAGTGACGAATGATACACAATGTGTCTTATTATCGCACGCTTCAGAAAATGAACGGCGTTGGGAGCAAAAAGGAAGCGGACGTGCGTTCCTACCGATATAAGGTCTATAAAGATTTTTCCAAGGCGCTGAACTGGGAAGAAGTGTTGGTGAACGGCAAGGAGCAGCAACTGCAAATTGTGGAGAGCAGCGAAAGCGGCTATAAAAACGTCAAGGTGCGTCCCGGTGACGTATTAAGATTGGGCGACCTTGTATTTTGGAAAAGTCAATACTGGCTGGTCACAAAGCTGGATGCGACCGAGCTGATTAACTATACCGGATCCATGCAGCAATGCAATACGCTGCTGCGTTGGCAGACGGGAGAAGGTGAGATCAGAGCAGCCTACGGTGTTTCTGAAAGCATCAGCCGGTATGGTACTGGCATAGCAGGAGCAACCACCATTGACACAGCAGATTTTACCATTACGGTGAAGATGCAGCTTAACGCAGACACCAAGTTTTTACGAAGGGATAGGCGATTTTTGCTGGGCTCTTATGGCCCCGGTGAGCGGCCTCTCTCTTTTAAGATTACACGGGCAAATCCGATTACGGGGACGTATGAATACCGGGATGACAGCGAGCAATATGCCTCTGGCGTTTTGGAACTGACGCTGGCTGAAGATGAGCTTCAGCAGGACGATAATCTGATGCTTGGGATTGCAAATTATTTTGAGCCCAAGGAGCCCGGTGAGGAAGAACCCGTGCAGGAAGAGGGAGAGTGGTTCTGATGAGAAATGTAATCAGCGAAGTGAAAGAGCAGCTGTTGAAAGATGTGCTGCAAAGCGAACTGGCGGTAAAACTGCTGACAAATACGTCTCAAGTTTCTCTTCCTGCTAAGGAGCTGCGGTATAAACAAGTCTATCCGTGGATGAAAATTCCCCGCACGATTGAAGAGGCTAAGGTCTTCGTGACTTTTGATGTGACGCGGCTTGCCCCCATTACGGGAGCAACAAGAGCGTACCGGCTGGACGTCTGGGTGTTGGTGCATGACTCCATGATGGTCGTAGACAAGCAGGTGGCGGATTCTCTGGGGCTGAAAGGCCAACGGGGTGTTCGTACTGATCTGCTGGAAAACTGTCTCGACGAGATTGTTAATGGTTCCACGGAGTATACATTTGACAGGCTGGAAGGCGGAGAGTCGGAGCCATTTACTGCGGCAGACGATTTCAAAGGACGCCATTTTACGTACCGCTTCCGTGGGTGGAACCGTGTGGGTGACAAGGTGTAAGCCGTGAAGATAGATGAATTACAGGTTTACCGTGGCAGAGACCTTGAAATCACCAAAGGTATTGTCATGCGTCAGCCAACGCTGGGAGAAATTGAAAGCGATGGCGAGTCACATGAAATGGATTTTTTTGAGACCTGCTATACGCTGATTGCCACGCCTACCGACATGATGGCGCAGCTGGATAAAATTGGAATTCGTTATGAGGACGTAACCAATTTTGAGCTGTTCATGATGCTGTTTCCTAGTCTGCCTAAAGAAAAAGTTCATCTGTTGTTCCGAGATTTGGAACCGGCAGACTATGAACGGACGCTGGTAGAGAATCAAGGCCGATATATTCTGGCGAATCCTAAGATCAATAGCTTTATAGACGAAGTGGTCTATCACGACATAGTAGACTATGTTTGTGCGGTCATGCGAATGAAGCAGACTGAAAAGAAAACACCCGGCAACGCCTTTTCAAGGCGGATTATGCTGGATGTAGCTTACATGGACTGGGAAGCCGCTAAGGAGAGAAAGGCCAAATCCTTCTTACAGCCTCTGGTGTCCACGATGGTGAACTTGGAAGGCTTCAAAAGTGATTGGAGTACGGTCTGGGACATGAAAATCGGCGCATTTATGGATGCGGTGCAGCGGACACAGATAATTGTGTCATCTAAGGCGCTGCTGGACGGTTGCTACAGTGGCAACATTGACACGAAGAAAATCAAAACGAAGGAACTGGATTATATGCGAGAGCTCGGTCACTGACCGGGCTTTTTGCTTAAAATTTTTGGAGGTGAAAATACATGGCTCTGAATCGTGATAACTTTATCATCGACCGGTATGTGAAGGGCAATGGCTATCTTCCCGCTACCGGTGAGCGAATCTATTCTCTGGATCAGGTGAAAGATGGCAACCTGAAGGTGACGGTTGAAAACAGCGTTGATGTTGTGGATGCCATTGGCAATAAGATTGAAACGCTGGAGCGTGGCCGCTCTGCGGAGTTCTCCGCCAGCAACGCTCTGTTCTCCTTTACTCTGATGGGCGAGCAGCTGGGTGCTGCTACCACCGAGGCTACCGACTCTGCGGCGATTAATATGCCCAAGTGGGAAGAGTTCACGCTGGCTGGCACTGAAACCGATGTAACGCTGAAAGAGATTCCCGTTGGCACCGCCGGTGCGGAGATTCCCTTTATTTATGTGGTTCCGAAGGCTGGTGGCGTGAGCAAGCAGTTTAAGATTGCTGCCGAAGCGGGCGCTGATGCCTTTAAGCTGGAAGCTGCCACTAAGAAGCTGACCCTGCCTACCGGTCTTGCTGCTGGCGACAAGGTTTGTGTTGACTATGAGTACGCTTGCAAGAAGGGCTTCAAGATGACCAGCAGCGCTATCGACAAGGTGCGCGAGCATAAGGCCGTGTTCCTTGTGCTGGGCCATGATGCGTGCGACAAGAACACGCAGTATGCTGCCTATCAGGTGTTCCCCAAGGCCAAGCTGTCTCCTGAGATTGACCTGACCTTTACGCCCGATATGGATCATCCCTTCACCCTGCAGTGCGCTCAGGACTATTGTGATCCTCAGAAGCGTCTGTTCGAAATTCTGGTGGATGAGAACGGCTACGTGGGTTAATGGGGTGAGTGCGCATGCCTGAAAACAATCATGTGTGCGGTGTATGCGGCGCTGGCTATTACTGCTGTAATGCCAGCGAAGCATACAATTCTCCTAAGAAAATCGCTTGTTCGGATGAATGCTTCCGGGTGTGGGTGGCATGGATTAACTATCGTGATGGTCTGATTGACCGGAATGAATACGCCCGACAAGTGGACGCATCTGGTATGGATCTTGCCAAACTTCACGGAGTGATGGCAGAAAACTATTGTGCCGAGAAAAAGGTTGATGAGCCCGAAACGGTTTCGAAAGTGTCTGCTCGGCGGAAGCGGGTAAAGTGAAATATGGGGGCGCTCTTCGGGGCGCTCCCTTCTTTAGGTGGTGACGAAATGAAGATACTGGCCTTTGACCAGGCAACGGTGCGAACGGGGTATGCTTTTTTTGAAGACAATACAATGGGGGCCTTTGGCTTGATTGATCTGCACAAAATGAAGCAGGGGTTGGGCTTACGCATGGACGCCATGTTTCAGCAAATGGCGGAAGAAGTGGAGAAATACCAGCCGGATGTCATTGTGATTGAGGATGTGGCCATGCAGGCGAATCCTTCCGGGTTGATCGCGTTGGCACGGTTGCAGGGAATGATAATCGGCTACTGTGTTTTGCACGAGATCGGCTGTGTGATTTTGAAGCCGACAGAATGGAGAAGGGCTTGCGGATTTAAGCAGGGGCGTGTAAAAAGAGAACAACTGAAGCAACAAGCCATTGATTTTGTAAAGGATGTTTATCATTTACAGGTCACTGATGATGAAGCGGACGCTATTTGCATTGGCACCGCTTATGTTGCATCGCTTATGGCGGCAGGTGAAGAGAAGAATGAATCAGACGAACGACGAAGCAATTAACACCCTTGTGGATGCCATTGTAATGGCAGTTACCAGAAAGAATTCGCAGACTGAGCAGGCCCTGTCAAAAGAAATTAAGGCGCTTAAAAAGAAAGTGGCAGAGCTGGAGCGGCGAGTAACAGACCTATCGAATCGTTTGGGAGGATAATGATGAAACCGACAGCAAAAGCGGTAGCCGAAATGGCGGTACAGCGGGCAAAGGGCGATACCATTCTTTATAGCAGCGAAGATTGCAAGACTTTTGTGGAGCAGTGCGTGCGCAAATGTGGAGGCTCTATGAGCATTGCGGGCTCCAACGATCTGGTACGAAATCATTGCGTATGGCTGGGGACACTGAGCAATGCCAAGAAGGAAGGAAAACTGGTTCCCGGCGCGTTGCTGCTGATGTGGCGGGAAGAAAGCGAGAAACTACCGGCCAAATATCGTGGAGACGGTCTGGGAGATTTTTACCATGTTGGTATTAAAGTGGCGGATGCTGCGTTGGGTGACGTGGATAAGAACGGCCATAAGCGTGCTTGCGATGTAGTGCATAGCTCTCAGAGCATGGGGCGCGTGGCAGGTTCTACGTTGAAAAACGGTTGGACACATGTGATGTGGGCTAATGAAATTGATTATGGCGAGGATGCTGGTGGGGTGAACCTGAGCAGCGACGCGGAAGAGATCATCAATGAAGAGTCTGATCCGGAAGATAGCGTCGTAAACAACGAAGGCGAAATGGTTGCTCCCGCAAAAAACAAGTATATCCAAGTGGTAAGCCTCAATGGGAAGCCGGTGCGTATCCGAGAAGGTGCCAGCCATAGCGCCATCAATAAGAAGGGCTTTGAGGCCGAAGTGGGCACTCGCTTTCAGGTGCTAGGAGAAAAGAATGGTTTCTATCGTGTTATGTTCCGGGGAAAGAGCCGTTGGATTGATGCGAAATTTACGGAGGAAGTGGAATAATGGAGGGACAGATGATGGTAAAAACTTTTGAGTTTACGCTTCTGAATGGAAAGAAGTTGACTGTGAATATGAATTCCCGTGCCCCCTACAGCTCTCAGCGAGCGATTGCTTTCGCCATGGCGGACAACGTAATGCAGGACAATGGCTTCTTTGATCCGAGCCAGGAAAAACCGACCTATCTGGTGGGCCTGTTCATGTTTTATGCAGATAAGCAGCTGCCCGATATGCCTTATGACCAGCTTATGGAATTTGAACGGAATAACCATGTACTGGAGCAGTTGAGCGAGTTTATTGAAGACGATGATCTCTTTAATATCGCTAAGTGGTCTATGGATTTGATTTATCATCGTCAGAAGACTTTGGGCAAAAACAGCTTTGACCGTGCAGTGGAGCAGTTGACTGCCGCGTTGAAAGAAACGCTGCCTCAATTATTGAAGGCGCAGGAAAACTCGGTTGAGCAAGCGGCTCCCGAAGAGCAGGAGCAGGCAGATGCCGACGTTCAAGTCGTACAGTAAGGCAAGAACTTATATAGAGAAGGCTGTTTCCGAAGCACTGGCCAACGAAGTGAATTCTGCGGTTCAGAAAGTTGAGAAAGATGTTATTCGGAAAACCGTATACCAGGCGTATGAGCCGAAGGTTTATCAGCGCAGAAACAGTTTGTATAATTTAGAGGGGACGGTTGCTGGTAAAACGTTGGAGGTAAAAACGCTGGCGGAGCCAAATGGCGCAGGCGTGGCAGTTGGGTACGACAACCCGGCCTATGACGGAATGCTAAAGGCTTCTACCAATAAAAACTTGGCGAGAACGATTGAGTACGGCGGCTATTCTAATAATGGCGGAGACGGGTACGATTTTTACGATGTGGGGCCTCGCCCTTTTGTCCAGACGACGGTGGAAACGCTGGCTGCCGGGAAGCAGCATGTGGCTGCGTTAAAGCAGGGGCTCAGAAAAAAAGGAATTACGGTGGAATAAGCAGGGGCTGCAATCGCAGCCCCTTTCTTGTGCTTTCCTCGGTTCACTCATTGAGCGTTCTGAGGAAAGCACAAGTTTCAGCAAGGAGTTGATGCAAAGGAGGGAGACTGATGGCAGATGAATTGAAAGTCCTTATCTCGGCAGGGATGAAGGACGATGGGTCGGTAAAAAAGCTACAGGCGCAGCTTGACGCAATGAAGAAAGGTGTTGCGATTCCCGTAACGTTGCAAATCTCCAATGGCGATCAGGCAAACCTAAAGCAAATAACGTCGAGCTTGCAAAGTGGGGTACAGCAGAGCATATCCCAGGGGATGGACTCCGGAATTAAGCAGGCATCTAAAAAAAATAAACAGTCCAAGAAGTCAGGAATTGATTCTTGGGATTTCGATATTACAAAAGCCTCCAACGCAGAGCTGGCTAAAATGTTTAATAATCAGCGGGAATGGCGCAGGGAAAACGCCAAAGACGACCAGAAATGGGCAAAGCAAAGTCAGGCGATCTACGAACGAGAGGAAAAGGCGGCAGAGGCTGTTCTAGCAAAAGCGGAAGCTCAAAGAGTAGCACGGCTGAATGCTCAGCAAAAAGCTCAAGCCAAACAACAGGAAGAGCAACGGAAAATTCAGGCGCAAGAAGATGCCGCTTGGAGGGAATATCAATCAGAGCCTGATCGTCAAAAGCAATCAGATTATGAAGTTGGCGGGCGGGTATGGAAAGATGAGCAAAAACAAAAACAGTCTGCTCTTCGAGATGTTGAACGAGAAGCCCAGAAGATGCAAAAGGAAATCACCTCGGGGTGGAAAGACGTTGAGAAGCAGGATCAACAGGACTACGACGCACGAGTAAAAGTGTATGAGACTGCACAGGCTAAAATGTCCCGAATGGACTCTCTTAAAGCGAGTCATAGTGAATTGCAGGCTGGGGGTAAATTAGAGGAGCAGTTTAGGGAGCTGTACAAAAATTTTGGAAATGTTACTCCTGACGCTGATAATGCAGCCTCGCAGTTGAGTGATTACACTTCGCAGCTCAACCTTTTGGAGGCACAGCTTGCTAAAGTAAATACCCAGCAAGTAACTTTTTCCGATGGGCTTGTACAGGCGGGTCAGTCTTTAGCCAGCAAGTTTCTTTCTTATGAAAGTTTGAGCAAAATGCTTGGGACCTTTTACAACAACCTAGTAAAAGTCAATTCTGCGGCAGTGGATCTGTCTGTTGTAACAGGAACTTCCGGCAAAGAGTTGGAGTCTTATACCAAGCAGGCAGCCCAAAATGCGAAAGATCTGAGTCTTGGCGTGGCTGACTATATCACTGGTACGACCATGGCTGCGCGTCTGGGCTATAATCTACAAGACTCTTCTGAACTGAGCGAAACGTTCAACATTTATGACAAACTTGCTCCCGATGTAAAGGGCGTAGAAGACGCCAGCAAGAGCATCATCAACGCTATGAAGGCGTTTGATATTGGGGCCTCGGATGCTATGGGCATTGTTGACAAATATGTTGATGTCGGCAATAAATATGCCCTGTCCAGCGGCGACATTGGTGCGGCCATGCAGCGCTCTGCTGCCTCTTTGGCCGCTGCAGGCGACACTATGGATGAAGGTATCGGCCTGATCGTCGGCATGACGGAAATCAACCAGGATGCCACCAGAACCGGTGCAGCCTTGAAAACACTGTCTGCCCGCCTACGCGGAGCAAAGGCGGAACTGGTGGCGGCTGGCGAAGATACAGACGGTATGGCTGAATCCACCAGCAAGCTGCGGACGCAGATTATGGCGTTAACCAATCTTGACGGCACAGGCGGTTTTGACATCATGGACGAAAAGGGCGGCTTTAAGTCTACCTATGAAATGATGAAGGGTATCGCCAAAGCCTATAATCAGATGGACGCCAGTAGCCCCAATGCGGCTGCTTTGCTGGAGCTAATTTCTGGCAAGAACCGCGCTTCGGATGTGGCGGGGCTTCTGAAAAATTTCAGCCAGGCCGAAAAAGCATACGAGACCGCACAGGAATCTTCCGGCGTGGCGATGAAGAACTATGACAAGTATCAGAAATCGCTGGAGGCCCGGTCTAATAAGACGAAGAGCATCATTGAAAATCTTTCGTTGAATGTACTGGATGACGGCAAGATTGGTACGCTATATGATGGCCTGAACGGGCTGCTGGAAGTCATCGTCAAAATTTCTGAAACGACGCAAGGTATTCCTACGATTGCCGCTGCGGCAACAGCAGCTATTACCAAATTTGCGCCCGGTCTAAATGCTTTTGGCACTGCTAAGGGGCTAAAAGGCGAAAATATAACGACGGGTCTTTGGGGCGCTTTGGCGCTTGGGCAAGACGGGAAAGCGTTTCAGTCCTATTCGGGACTGTTGACCCAACGGTTGCAATCTCAGGAACAAACGGCGCTTGGGTATCTCAGTTCATCTGGCAGCATGGAAGAAATGTTGAATAAGTTCCGTGTTGCTGGGGCCACCGAGGGCGGACTTTTCGCTGAAATTTCTAAGAACCTTGACGCAGTATCCGGCAGTGCTGCAAGTGCGCAGCAGTATATTACCGCGCTGTCGGCTTCTATGCAAAGTAGCGTGAGGCAGGGCGGAGCTCTTGGAAAAGTATTAAAAGGCATTGGCACCTCGTTGCTGAACTGGGGCGCAATGATGGTGATAACTACCGTTATTAGTTTGGCGCTGGACGCTTTAGACCAGTTTGCCAATCGTGCGAAATATGCCCAAGAAGCCTTGGATGCTATGAGCTCCAAATTCAAAGAAAATAGCAATGACCTGGAAAAAAGTGATGATCTAATTCAGCAATACGGTGAGCGTTATGAACAACTTGCAAAGCATGTAGACCGTAAAACCAACCGGAATCTTGGTCTTTCTGAGGAAGAATACCAAGAGTACCTGAACATCGTTAACGCCCTTGGTGATTCTGGGCTGAATATTAAAATTGGCACAGACATCAACGGCAATGCGCTGCTAAAACTTGGAACAAGCATGAATGGCCTCAGTGCATCCATGGATGGGCTTAAGGGTGCCTACGAGCAGCAAGCCGCAGAAGACCGCAAAGAGATCCTGAGCGGCAATCAAATGGAGAATCTGGCGAAAACCGAGCTGTTTGAGCGTGTAAGCGACAATTACAATTACGGTAAAGACTCCAGCGAATTTGTTTCGGTTATTGACAATGCAGAGCAACTTTTAGATGCAATTAAAACAGAAGACTCAGAAGTATTATGGAAATATGCGGATCAAATTGCGACGGGGAACGCTCAGTGGTTAGATCAGTTGGGTGTTGATGCAGAGCAACTGAAAGAGGCATTTTCTCCTCTCTGGAGTGATTCTCAGGGCCTTCCCAGCCAGCTTGTAGCGGGCAATGTTGCCAAATTTTTGAAAAATGAAATTGGAAATCAGCTTCAAGTTGGTCTTGACTCTCAGGCCGCTCAGCGCTGGGCGGCACTTTCGGTTGCAAGGGAAAAAGCCCAGGCTGCCATTGAACAGGGAATGTATGAGAATCCTAAACTCTGGGCGAATATTTCTGATGAAAATAAAAAGTTGATTGCCTCCTTGCCCACGTTGATGGGGGAAGATTTTTACTTCAAAGAAGAAAATAGGCATAAAAAGCTTCTCACGGATGAAGAGCTACCGCAAAAGGCCCAAGAAATATCAAACGGTTTGGCTTGGCACCCAGAAGCCCTTGATGCGCTGGCACAACTATCTGACCAGATGAATCAGTGGGTCGAAGGAACCGCCACTTATAATGATCTTTTTTCTTCCAAAGGCGGCTCTTTTTGGGGATTGCAGGATACGCTAATTGCGGCTTTTGGTGAAGATTTAGGAAAGCAGTTGGCGGGAGCTTTGCGCCCCAGTAATATCCAACAGCTGATGGATCAAGCCGGTTCGCACTTAGATGATGCATCGAAAGCATGGGACATGACTAGCGATCAGTTGTCCTTTGCGGCGACCCAGCTCAGTGGCGACGTAACCAATCTTAGTTGGGACAAATTCCTGGATATGTATTATGAATACAAAGCCGGAGTGGAAAAGACCCAAAAAGAGATGGAAGATCGTCAAAAGCAAACCTTGACTGGGCAATGGGCGGCGTTGGAGGCTGCTCAGCAAAAAGCAGAAGCCTATACTGGGGTGCTGGATGCTTCTGGTAAGATTGTCAAAGATAAATATACTACCTTGGATGCCAAAGAGCAGAAAGCGATTCTCGGCGCTGGTGTGCTGGGTGGATTGAAAATTGACAAGAAAGCAGTTGCTCAGCTGCAACGTGAAAATGCTGCTCAAAATTTGGTAGATGGAGCTGCTGCTTTGGCTCAGTACGAAACGGATTTGGCCGATAAGCAGAGAATTGTCAATAATTTGCGTGAAAAGCTAGTCAAGGTAGATGATAGCCACCGCAGTGCTTTGGAGGCACAAGTTCAGGCAGCGGAGGATAATGTCGAAGCTGCGCAACAGGATGTCAACACGCAAAGGCTTATCAATTTGCAAAATACTCGGGCAGCCGGTGCTTTTCAGCAACTGACGGACGAGGGGCAAATTGCTGTTGAACAGGCAAATAACATCTTGTCTTTGGTACAAGACTTTAATGCTTCTGGCACGATTGATTGGGAAAAATATGGCGATCTTACTCCCCAAGAAAGTAGTGCCATCTTCCATCAGGATGCGTCTGGATATTGGTATGCGGATGAAATGGCCGCAAGGCAACTAATCCAGCAACGATACCAGAAAGCGCTGACCGAGGGGCAGGCCGCTTATAATAAACTGCTAGAAGACCAAAAGACGAAACGGGCTGAAATTGTCGATCTCCAAGACAAAGCAGATGCCAGCAGCAAAATGCGTTTGGAAGACGCAAGAAAAGAATTGAGCGTCCTTCAAGAACAAACGAAGGCCGCCAAGCTGTATGTAGACACCATTAAGCAGGGGGCAGAGGGAAAGTTTAATTTCTCTGCCGTTTCGGGCTATGGCGAAAACGGAGACGACTTCCGTACTAATCAGCAAGCCATTGAAGCGCTGAACTCTCTTTGGGAAAAGAAGCAGGTTTATACCAATAAGGGCAAAGCGTATGCCGATTATCTGTTTGGCTCTGCTGGTGCTGATTGGCGGAGCTGGTCGCAGGATAAATATGAACAGGTCATGAAAAAAGTAGGCGCTTACAACAACGAAGGCGAGCTTGATGCGTCCGCCTTCTATAAAGCTGCCGAAAAAGCAGGGCTGTTTAAGAACTTGGGCAATGGGAGTTTTTCTTTGGCTTCCAATGTAACGTTGGACGATTTCAGAAACAAGGTGCTCGGCGGTTATGGTTCTGACCAGTATATCATGGATATACTGAACGCCTTTAGCGAAGTAACAGGCGTAATGGTGGACTTGAAGAATGGCGCTCTCGCCTTGCGCGAAGTGGGCGATCTCGCAACTGACGACAAGGAGCCAGAAGTTCAGAAAGCAGAGCTTGCGACGATTGAGGCAAGCAACGCAACCATCAACGCAGCCACAGTTGTTATTGATGGCGACGTAACAGGAGAAAATTCTTCAACAGATACAAAGGATAATGCAGAGCCCACAACCGGGGCAGCCGTCTCTGGTGCATCTCAGACCGCCACCTTGGGAGTGAACGTACAGCTTGACACTGGGAATGCTAATCAGGAACAGGCAGACTTGCAAGGTAACTTGGAAAAAACTGCCACGAAGCAGGTTAAAATCGTACCTAGCAATCTGGTCGATCAGGCGCAAAAGCTGAACTCGACACTGGCGGCACCAATCAGCAAGAGCGTGGCCTTAAATGTCAGTGGGGCCATTCCTTCGTCATCTGGCCTTGGCCCTCTGGGCAGTCTGCTCCCCGGTGCGTCTAAGCCATCCAAGGTGGACGGCGGTGTTTCTGCTGGCGGTAATACGCTGGTGGGTGAGCTTGCTCCTGAAATTATTGTTAGCCGCAAAACTGGCACTTGGAGATTGGCGTCTTATCCGCAGTTGACAAAGCTGGAGCGGGGCGACATTGTTTTCAACGGTAAACAAACCGAGCAAATTCTGAACGGACGGGAGGATGTGCCGTTCGGGAAAAGCTATGACAAGGGCGGCACGTTTGGTACGTCGGTGCCATGGAAATTGAAAAAAAGGAATGGCTATAATTTTAAGCAGTTTTCGTGGATTCCTTCTACGATCAATGCGCCTCCTTTTATTGTGTTTCCAAAAAATTCAACCGGCAAAATCCCTGATGACCTTGACGGCAACGGACGTGGTGGGGGCGGAAAAGGTGGCCGTAAACCCTTCTCGTGGGATGATATTCTGGAAAAATGGGAAGACTTGTATGACTGGATTCCCAAGGCTCTGGAGCTTGCCAAGAAGGCCACGACCAAGTTGACCGACATTATTGCCGAGAAGATTGGCGACGTGATGAAAAACAAGGCTGTTGATGAAGCCATTGCTTCTAACAAGAAGCAGATTGACCTGAACAACAAAGCCTATGATCGGTATATGCAACAGGCTGATAAAGCCCAGCGAGAAATGCAACTCAGCAACGACATCGTAGATCGTATTCAGCATGGCACGATTGATATTAACGAATATGACGATGACATGAAGAAGCGGATCGAAAACTACAAAACGTGGTACGAGAAAGCGGAAGCGTGTCTGGAAACGGTGGAAGAGCTGAAAAAGCAGGAGAAAGAGCTGGCACTTCAGAAGCTGACTAACATTACCGATTACTACGAAAAGAAGGCCGACCGTTTGGAGGCCATTCTGGACGAAAACTCGGCGCAGTTGGACTATAAGGCTGCTACCGGACAAGAAATAGTGGAGACAGACTATGATAAGTCTCTCTCTGCAACTCAAAAGAAAATTGATCTTCTGGTGGAAGCGCGGAATAAATACGATCAGCAGTTCCAGGCATTGCTTGCCGAAGGGGTGCTGACGCAAGATTCCGATGAGTGGCATGAGTATGTTGCCAATCTGGAAAAGTACGACCAAGATATTATTCAAGCGAAGACTGATCTGTCTGAACTGGTAGATACGATCAATAATATTGATCTGACGAAGCTGCAATATGCCTACCAGTCTATGAGCGATCTGCAAAGCCTGATGGAAGCCTACATGAGCTTCCACAGCTCTCAGGGTACTGACGCGACGGATGAACAGTATAATGCGCTGATTCGGAATGGGATGGATCAGATTCAGAATTTGCAACAGCAAAATGCGATGCTTTTGCAGCAGCAATCTGGGCTGGACGTGCTGTCTGAAAAGTGGCAGGAGCTGCAAAACCAGATCATCGGCAACGAGAACGAAATTTGGTCGATTAAGTCTGCTCAGGAGGAATGGAACGACGCCATTGCCGACCTGCGGATTGACCGGTTGCAACAGGAGCGAGAAGAGCTGGAACGTACTAATGACCAGTATCAGCGCCGAAAGGATTTGCAGGATGCTCAGGAGGAGTACGAGAGAGCTCGGACGCAGCGGACAAAGCTAATTTTTAGAGACGGACAGGGCTATGTATACGAAAATGACCAGAAAGCCCTGAAAGACGCGCAGGACAAACTGGACGACCTGCGGCATAAGGAAACGCTGGCTAAGATCGACGACGCGATTCAAGCTATTGAAGGCCAGAAGAAAACCAACAATATCTACGATTATTCCGGGCAGAACGTGATTGGCTCTTTTACAAATGAGCAAGGGAGCACGTTGTACGGGTTGATTCGGGACACTGCCGCAATCAACGGCATGAAAGCCACCGGCATGGGCTTCACGTCGGAGGGCTATAAGACAGCAGGTGCGAATGGTGGAGTGACCATTCAGATCGGTGATATTGTTTTGCAGGATGTGCAGGATGCAGACACCTTGGCACAGGAGTTGATTCAGAAGCTCCCGAATAAAGTGCTGCAAGCCATGTACCGGAAGTAAAGCTGTAAGGGGCCTGTGTAAAAACAGGCCCCCTTTTGATGTGAGAAAGGAGGGGCCATGGAGCTGATAAACGACAGCCTGCGCGGTTTTGTGCAGGTAAACACAGGCGTGACGGAGTATACCGGCAGCTCTTTGCCGGACACCGTGCGGCTGACCAGATTAGAGGTCGGCAAGGCTGAGGCGGTCGTCCTCATGGAAAAAGTCCCCTCAGCGCAGTCTGGCTTAAAACTAGCCTACCGAGATTACGGGGCTAGGAGCCAGCAGGAATATACATACAGGGTGGAATATATAACAAACCGTGTTGCAACCCAGACTTTGCAGGGCACCATCAAATCCGAATTTAATGGCATCTTGCTGACAGACGGGAAGCAGACATATGTGACGCTTGGCGGAGCATCTTATTCTCCACAGCGCAACTTTACCAGCACGGCAGTACAACCGTATTACAGCCAATTCCCCCATATGGTCATTAACGGTTCCCAGAACTATGACAGTGGAACGGTGGAGGGCTATTTTAATGAGCTGCGCCCCGATTGTAGGCTGGATGATTTCAACGCTTATGACGTTCAAGCGCTGTTAGCCTTCTTGACCAACCGGAAGGCGAAAGTGCTGAAAACCTATGATGGGTTGTGTATGGCGGTGTTCATTACCAGCGACAGCCCCATCTCCTATGCTAAAGGCGACATAGCAACGCTAAAGCAAGTGCGCTTTGCCTATAAGCAGATTGGTGGTGACGCAAAGGTGCGTGAGATGCTGTATGGCTGAGATGACGAATATGGAGCTGATAACACAGCCCATTAAGGAGGCTTATGTTCGCATTGAGTTGAGAGCTCAGGATGGCGGGCTGCTGGAAAATTTGGAGGGAGAGCTGCTAACGCTGAGCGGCAATGTGGACAGCGACAGCGACATTCGCCGCACAGCCACGATTGAGCTTCATCTGGACAAATACGGCTATCTTAAGAGTCGTTTTTCGTCCGCGTGGATGACGCAGATGATGCACTTGTCCTTTGGCCTGAGAGACGGGAACACGGGTAAGATTCGCTGGTTCCCTATGGGGCGTTATCTGCTGACAAAAGATAGCTATACTTATGACGTAGCTACAGAAAGCCTATCTCTCTCAGTGGCCGACTTGATGGCCTCCATTACGGAGGAACGTGGTAGCGCAGTCGGCTCGGAGGTAACGATTCCAGCAGGTGGAACGATTCAGAGCGTGTTAGAGCAGACGGCAAACCGCTTCTTTCCGTGGTTGCAGCAAGCGGCTCGGTGGATGGATGTGAAATCAACTTGGGGCGCACGAGCTGCGGACACATGGAAGCAGATGCGTAATCGTGGCGACAATGTAGCCATTTGTGACTTTGGCGGGAAAACGGTGCCCTACGATCTGGAATTTGATCGGGGTAGTTATCCGTATGAGTTTATCAAAAAGCTGGTGGATCTCTATCCTTGCTATGAACATTTTATTTCTGTTGACGGCGTATATACGGTGCAGGAGGTTCCCAGTGGTGTGGGCGATCCCGTGGTGATTACGGCAGATGAAATGGCGCAGTTGGTGATAACGGAGTCTGGGGAAGCTCAGCCGAAGGACATTAAAAACACCACTGAGCTTTGGGGACAAGAGCTGGACGCAGATTATACAGCGAAAAGTTGTGATGGCACCACTACGCCCGGAACTTATCACGTCTTGTTTGACGATTCCTTCACAGTGCTGGAAGATGGATTCTTATTTGCCTTTACGCCAGATGTGGATTCTGTAACTGGCCAACTAATGAAGGTGCAAGACCTGCCTGCGGCAGTGATCGGTACGATGGACGGCACTGATGTATTTCTCCCTATTAAAAGAAATGCAATACGTGGGGACATCCAGTATGTGGTGAAGTACACTGCCGGACATTTTGTGCTGCAAGGGCAGAGCAACATTCATGTAATCTGCTTTGAGTATAACGCTATGCCAACTGAGGCAGAGATTGAAAAGTTGCGGCAGGAATACGGTTGTATGGATATTAAAATCACGATTAACCGTTATACAGATTTCTCGGTGGAGAAGATTGGCGTACAGCGGCAGGTGCTGACGGGCGGTGACTATGATAATATCTATACTACGGAGTTGGCTTACGAGCGTGCTTCTTATGAAAACTGGCAAAAAGCCAGACAGCAGGACACACTGACAGTGACGACTCTATATGCGCCGTGGCTAGATGTGAACAAAAAAATTGCCTACAAGTCCATCGTAACTGGTGAGACACATGAGTATATGGTGAAAGCCATATCACTATCCGTGCCTGCATTTACAATGCAGCTTTCTTTGACGCGGTTCTATCCCTATTACCCGTGGCTACGGCGCACGATGACGTGGGGTAAACTAAAAGCGGACGGCAAGAAGTGGAGCGACTTGAAGGGCATGATTTGGGACGAAGTGATGTATCCCATAGAAGAGGAGGGAACAAATGGCTAACGTAAGCACGAATTTGCAGCTTTCTTTGCCAGACGAGAACGACCTGGTGGACGTAAGCGTGCTGAGCGATAATTTTGAAAAAATCGACGTGGCGTGCGGTGCCATTGTCGCGCCTATTACACAGGCAGAGATTGAAAATATTTTGAAAAGCTAGGCTATACCCGCTTCGGCGGATTATATAGCGAGATCATGCCCTGTGATCTCCACCATCATGCAAGAAAGGAGGTGGAGTCCCCATGTTCAGGATGATCGGTTTGAGCATAGAAATTTCAAAGGAAGATACAGCAACCTTCGACCTGAGCTTTCAGGGCGAGGGCCTTTATTTTGACTCCGAAACGAAGGTCATCGTCGCCTTAAAGCGTAGGCCGAGGGACGATGTGATTATCTGGAGTAAGGAATTGAAGCTGGAAGCCAAAGAAGGCAAATATTATCTGACCGTTCCTTTGGATTCAAAAGACACCAATTACACAGGCGGGACTTATTGGTGGGATGTGCGAATGGTGGCTCCTGATGGAGAGGTGTACACACCTTTCGCCCCGCAGCGTTTCTCCATCTTAGAGGTGGTCGGCGATGTCTGACCTTTCTAAGCCCGCACGTGTTCCATGGCAAGGGAATGCCATGGAAATAACCGTGGTAGGCCCTGCGGTAGCACGTAAGAGCCAGCAGGCTGACAAACTATCGACCCCTCGCCTGATTAAGCTGACAGGGCAGGCAGAAGGTGAGGTAGAGTTCGATGGTAGTCAGGATATTGAAATTCCCGTAACCGTTACGGTGGCCGCAGAGGCCATGACGACAGAGGAGATCGACGAAACGATCTCGGAAATAGAAGGAGGAGATAAATCATGAGCAAGTTTCTTGATAGTGTAGGTCTTAAACATTTGTGGGTAAAGATTCTGGCCAAGATGCCCAAGAAGGTTTCTCAGCTTGAAAACGATGCGAATTATATCACTCTGGCCCAGGTGCCCGAAGGCGCTGCTGCCAGCACCACTGTGCCTCTGATGGACGGTACTGCGGATGTTGGTAAGGAAACCGCGTTTGCTCGTGGCGATCATCGGCATCCCAGTGACACCACCAAGGTTGATAAGGTTGAGGGCATGGGCCTGAGCCACAATGACTACACCACCGAAGAGAAGACGAAGCTGGGCGGTGTGGAAGAGGGCGCTAACAAGTACATCCATCCCACCCACACCGCTAAGGCTAGCGGTCTGTACAAAGTGACTGTAGATGCTGAGGGTCACGTTTCTGCTGCTGCGCCTGTGGAAAAGGCTGACATCACTGGTCTGGGCATTCCTGCGCAGGACACCACCTATGAAGATGCCAGCACTACTGCCCATGGTCTGATGACGGCTGCTGACAAGGTTAAGTTGGATGGCATTGCGGAAGGTGCGAACAAGTATGAGCTGCCTGTGGCCGGTGCTGACCTGGGCGGTGTGAAGACCACCAGCAAGGTGGCTGATGCCGCTGGCTACGAAGCCGCTCCCATCATTGAAGGCGTTGTGTATTACAAGAATGACAACACCACCTATGAAGATGCTACCGGCACCGTTCACGGTTTGATGTCCGCTGCGGACAAGACTAAGCTGGATGCCTTTGGCAGCGCTGACACTTATGCGTTGAAGGAGGACATTTCCGCTGTGTACCGCGTGAAGGGCTCCGTCAATACTTATGCTGAGCTGCCTGCCGCCAACAACAAGAAGGGCGACGTGTATAATGTGCGCAAGGGCACTGCCGAAGGCGAAGAAGACGGCATGAACTACGTCTGGGATGGCACCAAGTGGGATGCTCTGGGCACGTTCATTGTGTATGAGGGCCTGTCCAACGACGAAATTGATGCAGCTATCGCTGAGGCGGAAGCCTAATTTTGGTTTGACATTGAGGTGAAAACTAAATGAGCAAGTTCCTTAATGGAACTGGACTCGCCTATTTATGGGGGGAATGCCGAAAGGCGTTCTCCCCTAAAACAGGCTCCAGTTCTTTAACTACATACAGCGGTGGAACGCTTGGAACCGCTGCCGCCAAAGGCGTCGATGCAACCACCGGGGGGACGAGCGGCAGCGAAGATTTGATTACTAGCGGAGCGCTTTTCTCTGCTTTGATTTACCAGTCTGGTCTAAACTTGACGGACAACCAGAAAAAGTTGGCACGTAACAATACGGGCGCGGCTTCTACTGCATCTTACACAGCAAAGCTGCCAGCCAGTGGTTGGAGCGGTAGCGCTCCTTATACGCAAACGGTGAGTGTGGCAGGGTTGCTTGCTACGGATGATCCATTGGTAGACCTGGACATGTCCGGTGCGACAACTGCGAACGCGAACGCTTATTCCGAAGATTGGCAGAAGGTGGGACGAATGACGGTCAATGCCGCCAATCAGTTGACGGCCTACTGTTATTCTGAAAGACCGACAGTGGATCTTTTTGTGCTATTAAAGGTGGTGAGATAATGGCTTACTTGGACAAGGACGGACTGCAGGCGTTCTACACGGGGCTGAAAGCCAAGTTCGCCACCAATGCTGATTATGAGGTGGCTTTTCCTGCAAATGGCTGGTCAAATACTCTCCCCTACATGCAAACAGTGAATGTGGCAGGACTTCTGGCTACGGATGCTCCACTGGCGGATTGGGATTACTCTGATGCCACCGTATCAAATTGGGACGATCTCCACGATAATTTTGCTCGCTTAGGCCGTCTGGTATCTGGTAACGGAACGTTGACGGCTTATTGCTATGAGAAAAAGCCGGAGATGGATTTGAAGGTTCTGCTTAAGGTGGTGAAATAAATGGGAGAATGCATTTTTACCCGCCGAGAAGCAAAGATCAAAAAGCTCCCAGTGCTGAACGACAACTATCCGGCAGATTTGACCATCTGGGCGGGCGAAAACGCTACGTTCCGGGTGGAGATCGCCACGGACGGCGTACCGGCAGAATACACCTATCAGTGGTATAAAAACGGGAACCTCATCACTAACGCGACGGCGGCAACGCTGAACTTGACGGGTCTGACTGCGGCCACCACCGCGACCATCTACTGCATTGTGACCAACAAAGCCGGTAGCGTTCGCAGCCGCACAGCGACGCTGACGGTAAAAGACCCGGCCATGTATTACTCCTACACCGGTACTGCTGAAAAGATTGATGACGGCAATGGAAACTGGCGTATTAAGCTGAAGACCAGTGGAGTGTTTAGGTTCACGAGTCTTGGTAATTGGAATGGGCTGATAGATGTGTTCTGCGTAGGCGGTGGCTGCGCGGGCGGCAGCGGCTACTGGGACGCGGGCAACGGCTACGGTAAAGCGGGCAGCGGCGGATACACCACAACCCAAAAAAGTGTCCAATCAGCCGCAAACACTTCTTATAACATTGTTGTCGGTGCGGGTGGGCAAGGTGCTTTCGTATCTGGGGGAAACACTAGCGCCTTTGGTGTGACGGCTGGTGGCGGCACAAAACTGCACGGCGGCAGTGGCGGCGGAGCCTACGGCAACGGAGCCGTTAACAACGGCGGCTCCAACGGTGGAAATGGCGACCCGCAGAATGCAGCTAACATTGGCATTGACCACTGGGGTTCTCCTGGCAGAGGGCAGGGGACGACCACGCGGGAGTTTGGCGAACCTACCGGCACCCTGTACGCGGGTGGCGGCGGCGCTGGTGGAAATGGCTCCGCACAGGCCCATGGCGGCGCTGGCGGTGGCGGAAATGGCGCGTGGAGCGGACACCAGCCCACTAGTGGCGAGGAAAACACCGGTGGCGGCGGTGGTGGCATGTACTACGGCTTGACGAATGTCGGTAAAGGCGGTAGTGGGATAGTTGTCATACGTAATCATCGTTAACGCTTAACTGAGGAAGGTGAATGAAATGGGAGAATGTCTGCTTCTTCGGCGTGGCGGCGATGTAAAGCGACTGCCCACGCTGAATGCAAATTATCCGGCAGATGCGGCAGTGTGGATTGGCGATTCTGCCACATTCAAAATTGAAATTGCAGAGGCCGGTGTGCCGGATGAGTATATGTACCAATGGTATAGAAATTCTACTGAAATCGCGAACGCAACAGCTGCAACGTTGACGTTAACGGGGCTGAACTCAGAGCAAACGGCTTCTATCTACTGCATTATAACGAACAAAGCCGGTTTTGTGCAAAGCCGTACTGCCACTTTGACGGTACGCAAAACGACCCCAGTGTTTTCTTTTGCTGGTGGTTGTGAGCTGACAGATGAAGGCTCTGATAACTGGCATATCAAGTTTACAGGCAGTGGGGCACTGAAATTTTCTGGCTGGGGTAAATGGGACGGCAAGGCTGACATCTTTATTCTAGGTGGAGGTGGTGCCGGTGCCAATACTGGTGGCGTTGCTGTTGGCGGTGGTGGTTACTATACTACCGTTATGGGGCAGCAACTGGCGCTGAATACTAACTACGATGCGATCATTGGTGGCGGTGGGAACAGCGCAGGCTCCAAAGGAGGCACATCTTCCGTTGCGGGTAAGAGCGCCAACGGTGGCGAAGCTGCCGTGGCTGGTACGACCGGCCATGTCAGCTGTCAGGTATCGGGTACGACCGGTACGGCTGGTAATGTATATCACTATGCTAGCCTGAGCGCCGCTGCTGTAAGTATTGGCAGCGGCTATAAAACAGTCGATCTGGTTTACCCACTGACGACTGGCACGCACACGAATGGTACAGTGCTTTACAAAGGCACGTCCGGCTGGTATCGCTGCATTGTCAATTCAGTCGGCACGATTTATTACGACCCCGGTGTGGACGGTGCAGGCGCAGCTGCCACACAAATCTTTGGCACGGGCGATACGGTCAGCGGCCCCGGTGAGACGGACAACGCTTCGCGTTTGGGGCAAGGCGGCGGTACGAGTGGCATTAAAGGCGGTAATGGCGTGATCGTCATTCGCAATAGTCGGTAAAGGAGAATGGGAAGATGCTTTATGCGTTGATTGAAAATGGAATTGTGGTAAACATCATCTGGCTGAACGCCAGAAACGCTTCGGACTTTCCCGGCTGCGTTGCCTTCGCTGGCTATCCTGTTGCCATTGGCGATGAGTATCACGACGGAAAGTTCTGGCGGAATGGTAAAGAGCTCTTAGACGAGCAGGGACAGCTGAATGAGCGGCTTATGTCGGAGAATAAAACTCTGAAAGCGCAGATTCAGGCGGTTTCTGATCGGAATGATTTTATTGAAGACTGTATCGCTGAAATGGCAGAGATAGTCTATGCTGAGTAAGGCGATAGCAGCCATACGGCTGTTCGCAATAAAACTACTTTGGAGAAAGGAATGGTGTGTTATGATGGCAATGTTCTTCGCACAGCGGGTAATCCTTGGTAAGACTAGTTTTGAGCGGGTTCCGAAGGCTCTGAAGGCGGGCGTGGCGGAAGTGCTGATTGACAGCGGTCTGCCGGAGCTTGTACCGCCCGAGTACGGCGGCACGGCTGGCACCCCTGGCACTGAAGAGGTGTAACACAAAAGGGAGGGTGAGGCTGGTGCTTCACCCTCCTTTTTTATGACGGCAGCACAAAAACATAGACGAAAATTCTTATGGTGCAATGAATGGGTGGCACTATGTTTATAATAATTCGAATGAGGCGACGCACTGAGTCGTTTTCTGGACGATTTCTTTCCATACTGGGCATCACGCATATCGGCAATTAAGTCAAAAATTGTCTAAGTGCAATATCCCGGCTTGGGTTGGTCTCTTGCGTTCGTTCAATGATTGTCGCACTAATACAAGCTGCTTCATTGTTTAGACCGCATTTTACATATCATATAGCGGAATTGAGTAAGAACGCTTAGAGTAAATAAGGAAGAAATCGACCATATGAGTTCGCGCCTCTTTCATTTATGAGAAGGCGTTTTGTTTGGTGGGTCAAAGCCCATTAAAGAGTAATAGCGAAAGAAGGTGGTCTTATGGATCCATTGGTGAAACAAATTGGTGACTGGATTGTTTGGGCAGTAGGCGTAGGCACGGCATTGGTGGTTATTTTTAGGCTGATCGTTCGTCCCATCACACAACCACTGAATGATTTGAAAACTCAGATGGAAGAGCACAAGAAAGACTTGAAAGCTATCAACAGCGACGTCAAGTCGCTAAAAGAGACAACGGAAAAGAAGTTAAGCATTTTGGAAAATGACACGGGCGATCTGCTTTGTGATCGTTTGAGCCAGTCGCATGAAATGTGGGTGAGACGAAAGTATTGCCCGCATAGTGAAAAAGAGCGCCTTATGAAGATGTATCGGCGGTATCATGATATGGGGCGCAATCATCTGTCTAGTTCTTACGAACAGGACATTATTGGGCTGCCCGAAGACCCGCCTGCACCTACATCTCGGCTGAATGGAGCTGTTCAACAGTGAGAAGATCCGAAAAGGAACGCTATCTAAAGGACATCGTGCTTTACTGTCTGGCGTTTTCGACGCTTCTGATCGTAGCGGGTTGTGTGCTACTGGCGTTCGAGATAGACATCATCGACTTTGCCCGATTGGGTATCGGGTTGTTTGGCGGGGAGCTTCTGCTTAGCTGCCTGATTCGGCTGTTTGGGGATGTTCCCCGGAAGGCTCCCGTTGCCACCAAGACGGATGATGCAGAAGAAACGGACGGGGCGAACGGATAACAAGGAGGAATAAGTGATGAAGGAATATTTAGTTGCTGGTGTGATTGTTGCGGTGGTTGCTTTGACCTATCTGGTTGTGATCCTTGCTTGGCGACGTTATGTTCGGCCTTGGCTGATTACCAAGGGTGTAACCAACGTGGATGAGCTGGCTGATATGGCAGTGCATGCTGTTGAAGCGCTAATTGGCGCTGGTCATGGCGAAGAAAAATGGAAAATGGCGCTGGAAAAGCTGTCCCAGATGGGGTTGGATGTTAATGCTGATGTTGTGCTAGATGCGGTAAAGGCTGCATGGTACAAGCTCAATTTGCAGCAGATTCTGGCGGGTATCAAGGAGCCTGAGAAGGGCGAAGCGGAATAAAATCGTGAAATTTGACTAATCTTTTCTTGACGCTGGTTCGGTGGTTGGCTATAATAGAGGATGATTGGTGGCAGACTTGCCATGATTGAGTGCCATGATAGTGAGCCACTTAAACATTTTTATTTGAGCAATGGTTTCAAAATAATGTGCTCAGATCAAGAAAAAGGGAAAACTATGGTACAGATGATCTGCCGAATCCCGGATGGGCGAGCAGGATAGAGAAGAGGGGCCGCGAGGCTCCTCTTTTTTGTTCGTGGGTTCTTCAATTTTTTGGTCTTGAATTTGCTTGATTTTGATAGCGAAAATGTAAATAATGTCATTATTTGCCAAAAATTAAAATTTAAGGTTGACCATCTGGAACGAAATGAGCTATACTATAGAATTGGCAGGGCATATTAAAGAATATAAAGGGAGGTTTTGCCATGCTACTTCAATTTTCAGTAGAAAATTTCGGGTCTTTCAAAACAAAGGCCGTGCTATCTTTGGAGGCATCTTCAGACAAAGAGCTACCCAATAACGTTATTGACGATTCAAACTGTAGGGCGTTAAAGGTGGCCACCATTTTTGGCGCTAATGCCGCTGGTAAGTCAAATATTTTTAAGGCGTTGTCTGCTGCTATTTTGCTAGTGCGTTTTTCGAATTTTAAGCAGTTTGGAGAGGCGTTGACTCTTATTACCCCGTTCGCTTTTGATGATTCATCTGCGCAGAAACCAAGCTCTTTTGAATTTGTATTTGTGGTCAATGGGGCAAAACATGTTTACGGGTTTTCGGCTACCAGAGAAAAAATAGTTGAAGAATATTTGTTTGTGTATCACTCCTCTAGAGCAACAACCATTTTTAAGCGGACTGGTAGCAATCAGTATACTTTCACGTCATCGGCCATGACAAAAAAGCTAAAGCCTCTTACTGAATACAACACCGAAAACAAGTTGTTTCTCGCAACAGCGACGGCTTGGAACTGCCAGGAAACTCGTGATACCCTGATGTGGTTCATGGAGGGGATCAATACCTATCCATCAGGTTATGCAGACAAATTAGGAATATCGGGAGAACTGTTTGAGCAAAACACGGATGGAACACTACGGGAGTTTACAAACAGATTATTGCATCAAGCGGATATTAACATCTCTGATTATAAGTTTGAGAGCAGAGATCCTTCGTCGGCTTCGTCCCAGCGGGATGCAAGTTCGGCAAAAAAAGAATACTATATTACCACTATGCATGAAATGGCAGATGGGAAAACATATTCTCTGAATTTGCAGGATGAATCCAATGGCACAGTTAATTTGTTTTTCTTTTCGCCTATTATTAAACGTGCCTTCGAAACAGGGGAAACGCTTTGCATAGACGAGTTTGATGAGTCGTTACATCCAATACTTCTTCGCTATCTTATTGATTTGTTTAACGACCCGGATGCTAACAAAAAGAATGCGCAACTTGTGGTGTCTACTCATACCACGAACTTACTAGACTTGAACCTTTTGCGTCGCGACCAGATATATTTTGTTGAAAAGGATCGGGCTACAGGGGAATCGACGTTGTATTCGCTAGATGAGTTTTCTCCCAGAACGAGAGAGGATGTGCAAAAGGCATATTTGCTTGGGCGTTACGGAGCCATTCCGAACGTTGGAAACGGAGAAGGGCTATGACGAAACGAGACGGTTATCAGCCAAAACCTAGGAACACCAATCAGAGGGAGCGAAAAAAAGTTATCTTGTTAATGGCCGAGGGGGAGAACAAAACAGAAACTTTTTATTTTAAGGGCTTGTCAAATTCTTCCTATGTGATGCAATTTGCTCCTGGAAACTATACCGATCCCGTGAACATGGTAAATGCCCTCAGACGCACATTCGATGATTTGGGACTTGATGCGACGGCAGGAGATGTTGCTTATTGTCTTGTTGATTCAGACTTAGACCCGAAAAAGGACAAACAGATTGCATGTGCGGATGCAAAATCGGGGGATGGCATAAAGATGATCGTTTCGTGCCCTTGTTTTGAAATTTGGTATTTGTGTCATTACACAAAATCAACAAGACAATATGCATCTAATAAAGAAGTAATCGGAGTATTAAAAAAATATCTTCCAGAGTATAACAAAAGCATGTCGAATATGCGAAGTGTACTAAAAGGGAAAAGCGAAGAAGCGATTAAAAACGCGAAAGAACTTGAAAAGCATTGCCAAGAGCTGAAACTCAAGCCGCATAGCGTAGAATTTCAGCCATCCACCGAGGTCTATAAAATTCTATTGCAGTTTCTTAAAGGAGAGAACAGAAATCGCTGAAGCGCAAATAAAAAAGAGAGCAGAAGGGAATTACTCCCCTCTGCTCTCTTTTTTATTTGCCGGTAGAACCAAAGCCACCTTCGCGATACGTGTCCACGAAGTCATCATCCATCATGTAATACTTTACGATCATGCCTTGCACAATGCGGTCGCCAGCATGGATGATATAAGGGCGATCTCCTCCATTGTGGAGCATGATACCGATGTTGCCGTCGTTATCAGGGTTGTTGGCATAGTCGCTGTCGATCCATCCCTGTGTGTTGGCCAGAGAAACCAGATGCTTGCCCATGGAACTACGCACGTTCAACATAAGCATATATCCCGGAGACAGAATGGCCTTAACATCTGTCCAAATCATCTTGGACTCATGAGGGAAGACCACGCAGTCAGCAGGAGCATAGAAATCATAAGCGCAGGCGTTCTTGCTGCCACGGGCAGGAAGTTTTACTTCGCCCTTATGTTTACGATGCTCTGAGGCAACCGGCTCAAAATGGAAAGAAAGCTTCTTAAATAGTGCCATTACTGAACCTCCACGGTAAAAGATTTGCTAAGACCAATGAGCAATGATACACCAAAAGTGACCCAGGAAACAATCCATACGGCCAACGGGATGAAAATCTGGTTGGCTTTGAGGATATAGAGCATCAGAATAAAATAACCGATCACGCTTCGTCCACCTCCACATATTGTTTGTAATACAGCCCTTCGCCGCAGTAGCCTTCCCGGTTCATAGATTGAAAGCTCTTGCAGGGGCAGCGCCATTCTTCCACATGCTTCTCGCCAAGGCAGAAGCCGTTGTTTTTCTTGATGAGCTTCTTTTTCTTCCTGGCGTACTCACCGTCAGGGTTCAGAAAGGTTTTGAGTTCCATCATGCTTTTGCATGCTCCTTTTCGTCGTAAAGTACCGGATTGCCGTAGCACAGAGAAGCCTGCACGAGAATCAGTCGCTGATTGGACGAGCCTCTGAATTGCAGGGTTTTGTCGGCCAGCTCTTTCTGGAACCGTCCGTCCACCAGAACGTTGGTCATAGAGAGAATATCTTCCAGTGCTTCGTCTGTGTCCATCCGCTGGAATAGTTCCTCCCACGTCCATCCCGTATATACCCATAAGTTATGCTTTGGAATGTCCAGTTTTTTAAGGAGGGCGAGGGCCCCCTTACTGTTTGCAAGGGGGTCGCCGCCAGAGAGAGTAAGCCCTGAAAGATAGGGACGCTTTGCTAGTTCTGCATTAAGATTGCTCACCAGCTCATCCGTTAAAGGATCACCGTAATCCCTTTTTTGTGCCTCTGGATTGTGGCATTCGGGGCAATGATGAGGGCAACCGCTTAGAAAGATGGTTGCCCTCAGCCCTTCGCCATCCACGAGGGATTCCGGAGTGAAGCCTGCCAGCCGCAGATTGTAGTAATTAGAGGCGTTAGGGCTGCTTTTAGAAGCAGCAGTGGATTTCTTCATGCTTTCTCCTGTTCGCGCTCATAGAGAGAGTGCTTTACACGGTCATTGGTTTCTGCGATTTTACCTGCATTGAAGTTGCGATAATCAGAACTTAAATACGTTTGTTATCCTGCGAGCTTTTTATCTCGCAGTTCTTGCGGTTTCCCGTAAGTCCAGCATATATTTTTACCCCGAAGGGTATGGGGCACTCGTGGAGGGATTATTGCTCTCTTAGCGCTCACCCTCTATGCGTTACGGTGACGAGTGATGTTCTCGTTTACCTCGGTATTAGCATGTCGCATGCACGATTTAGCCTTCACCGATTTTGCCCCATGAAACCCGGCCAGTTACCCAGCCGGTCGGCCATTATGTTAACCAGTTACCCGGCGCAGATGCCGGATGTCGTGACTTTCGCATTCAGGGCAGGTATCGTTGATCTCGTCTTCATACCCACAAGACATGCACTCGTCAATGGGGAAGTTGAAGGCGAGATAGGGAATGTTCAGTGCATCAAAGGCGTAGTGGATGATGTCATCTACAGCCTTGGTGTTCTGAACGAACGTGGATTCCAGTTCGATATAAGTGATAGTGCCACCGGTGGCAAATTTGGTAAAAGGTGCTTCCAGCGATAGCTTCTCATGGATGCTGACCTTCTCCCAGACCGGAACGTGGTGAGAGTTGGTCAGGTACTCACGATCAGTCACATTGGGAATGATGCCATACTGAGCTTTCAGATTATCAACCGCCGTATGGCACAGGGATTCTGCCGGTGAACTATAGCAGCTGAAATTCAAATTATTCCGCTCACTGGCTTCTTTCGCAAAGGAGTTGATACGCTCAACGACTTTGTAGAGGAAATTGTAGGCTTCACGGCTGTGAACCTGATTAGCGCCAAAAAGCGCCTGACACATTTCAGCGCCACCCAGATAGCCGATGGCCAGTGTGTTGTGACGGAGAGTGTTATAAATTTTATGTTCTTTGACCGAAAGCTCCGTGTCCTGAGCCGAACCGTTGCCATACATAAAGGGCGCGGATTCGGGAGACTGCTGGCACATATAAGCAAAACGTTCCAACAGAGCACGTTCGGTCAATTTCAGCGTGTCTTCAAAGGCATTCCAGAAACCATCCAGATCAGGGGTCTTACGCTTGCCCTGGCAAACGCCATACTGGATGCCCAGTTTAGGAAGGATAATGGTAATAGGTACATTATTGCCACGACCAACGCGCTTGTAGCCAAGGCCATGTCGGTCGTAGCCGATGAGGGTTCTACACGTTTGCTCCCGTGTCGCCACGGGAACTGACTATATCATCGCTCTTACGAGCGCCTTCCGCTTCGGTTTTCAGATGCTTCGTTTCCTAAAACATCGCCGGTGCTTATCTCCGACCCTACTCCCATACATTCATCAGGGATAGTCGATACAGGTTCTGTCCCGAATATGACTTATCTTTCGTGACAGTTTCCCACGGTCTCATCTGCATAGCAGACCTAACCGTTAGCAGGGACTTGCCCCACACCCGCGAGCGCGGTTCAAAAGGTTTTACATGGGCTGTAGTTTACACCCACCCATGGTAGCGAACGTGGTATCAGGATCATCGGGGTCTTCATGTGCCTCAGACCAGTCACCATTCGCCAGATTCGGATAAATACGTTTAGAAAGAGATTTAAGCGCAAGCTGGTAAAGATCATAATTGGGATCTTCTGGATTGAAGTTGACGCCCTTTTTAACACTGAAAATGCCAATGGGGAAAATGCTGGTGGTGTGATGTTCACCAATGCCCGCAAGGCTGGCTTCCAGCATCCAGCGAGTGACCATGCGGCCTTCGGGAGAAGTGTCGCGGCCATAATTAAGGGATGAGAAGGGCAGCTGTCCGCCGCCACGGCTTTGGAGGCTATTCAGGTTGTGATACAGCCCTTCGACCGCCTGTTTTCCTTCTCGTTCCAACATTTCAATCGCATATTGATAAGCGCCGGGGAAATGCTCCTTCACTTCGCCGCCAATGATATTAGTCTCACCGTACATATCAAAGTCCTGTGCGATTTTTGTATCAGACATCTTCTCAATATACTTCATACCGTCTTTCAAGTGACGAGTGAAGCTCATATGAACATAAGGAGCTAAATCCCGGTCAATATGGGCAGATGCTACGCCCCCGAACTGTTCAAGGCTTTGTAGCTGCATAAACACGGCTACCAGCTGGCAGGCAGTTGCAAAACTGTGCGGAGGCCGGAGGTCACAGTTACGGAGCTTAATGCCGTTCTCGAAAAGACGCTTAAAATCAATGAACAGGCAGTTATGTTGGCCAGTGAGGAAGCTGTCCAGATCATGCTGGTAAATCAGCCCCTGTCGATGAGCTTCGGCCACTTCCTTGCTCATGAGTTTGTCTAGCGCCAGTTCTTTCTGAACGACGGAGCCTGCTTCATTCTTACGTCCGCTGAACGTTTTCTCATCGCAGTTGGCGTTAGAGTTTACCACGCCTTTGCCAACGGAACGCTCCCAGACCTTATCAAGGATTGCTTGATTGTGCTCACGGGTTTTAGTATGTTCGTCACGATAGAGAATGTACCGTTTAGCCGCATCAAAACAGTTCTGAGCCATAAGCATCCGTTCCACGGCGTCCTGAATGCTCTCCACATCACAGGGGAGCATTTCGGCTTCACAAGCGTTCTCAATCGTGTTGGCAATCAGATTAGAAACTTCATCGTTTACTCCGTATATGGTTTCGGCCATGGCGGCTTCTACCGCGTCTACAATTTTCTGCTTGTTAAAGGGTTCCATGCGTCCGTCGCGCTTTTTAATGTCCATAGATCGCTCCTTTCAATTATGCGTTGGTAGGCTGTTGTTCCAGATATTTGAGCAGCCGCTGCAAGTACCAGATAGATTTCTTGACATCTTCCGCAGGCTTGGCTTTTTTCTTCCAGCGCCACATGTATTTGATGGCGTTGCCAGTGCAGACGCCCTCGAAGCCATCCAGTCCAATACAGGCGGACTCAATGGCGTCAATGCACTCAATTTTGCCCTCGTTGTAATGCTGAGGGCGGTCTACCGGGTCAAAGTTCTTGTTGGTGGTCATCCCGTTTCTCCTCCTTTTTAATGCGTTCGTATGCCTTGTAGACATCGGACTTGCGGGGATGTCTTCCACAGCTCTGCCGCTTGCTTTCAGGACACATGGGAGCATTTTGGTCGCGTTCGCATTTGGGCTTCAGCATATCGGCAAAAGCGTTGTCCGTAGCGTCATTTACCTCATCCACCATCTTGCGAACCAGTTCGCGGATCTCCCATTGAGCTCTGACGCACAGGCGTTCATTACACAAATGGATGAACTCACGGAGATTCATGGTGCAGGTCAGGCTGGTAGTGCAAGAGTTTTGCAGAACATAGCGAGCATCCTCATTGGGGATTCCAAGCTCCTGCAAGTCGGAATAGGCTTTGGCACAGGCACTCATGCTTTCAAGGAACAGATGAAGCGCTTGCGGGTTATTGGAGATCATAGGCGGGATAACGGCGGTGCCGTTCTTCATGTCGCAGTAACGCTGGCTCTGTACACTAAAACTGACGAAACGATGCCGTGTCAGCTGTGCCAGAAGAGCGCGGGACACGCCACTGATCTCCCACGTGAAGGACACATGCTCCAACACGCTCTCATGCCCAGATGCATAACATTGCTTCATGATGCGTCCATCGGGAGTTGGCTCGGACTGATAACACTGGCTTGCTGCCTGCTCAATAGTCTGAACCGGGGAAGAAGTAAAACGGGTTAAAGTTACTTGAATAGGAATCACCTCTTTCAATATATTGTGGGCAAGGTACTACGCAAGATAACAGGCAAGATAGTGCAAAATGCTTTGATCTTGCTTCAAAATATGAAGTTGTCAAGTTTCGAAACGAGAACTTATGTTCGCACAAGTATTGTAACTCCAGATGGGGGAGAGGTCAATAAGAAAAGCTCATGTTTTAGACAACATGAGCTTCTGAACTTGACTTTTCTCTACAAAGGATCTAAAAAGGGCAAAAAGCTGCTGTGTATTTTTATGCATTTGTGATTTTGGCGGAGTAGGGGAAAAAGTAGGCTCGAAAATGCTGCTCAAACCTTTATGTATCAAAGCTTACAAGAAATGCCAGTAGGCCAAAAAGTAGGGAAAAACAGCATACATTCAGATTTGAGAGCATTTTCAGTCTGCTTTTTGAACAAAACAAAAATCCCGAAAACCCTTATCAATCAAGGTTTCCGGGAAGTGGTGGGATTAGTAGGGCTCGAACCTATGACCTCCACGATGTCAACGTGGCGCTCTAACCAACTGAGCTATAATCCCATTTTGACGACTGATGATGTAAAGCATCAGCAGCGAAAATAAGTATAACATGCGTCCGAAAAAAAAGCAATAGTGGAATCCAAATTTTTTCAGCGAGGTGGGACGAAAAACAAAACGGAAAAAACACACCCGCTGCTCTGAAAAAACGCTATCAGAGCAGCGGGACTGGAATGGAACCATTATCCCCGGGAAAACAGTGCGCCTGCAATACCGCCTCCCGCTACACCCATGGCGATGTCGCTGAGATAGGAGGTCAGGGGTAACTGCTGGCCGGAAAGGAGGGCGTAGAGCACCACCCCCAGGAGCATGTAAAGGAAACCCACCAGAGCGCCGGTCAACAGGCCACGCTCGCCGCCCGTGCCAACGGCCAGACGAACGCCTACAAAAATAGCCGCCAGCTTGATCAGCTGGTTCACTACCCGAATGACGCCGTCGGAGGGCTTGAGCCATTGCATCATGAAAGCAAAGAGCAGGATGCAGGCCAGCGTCACCCCGACCGCCCCCAGTACCCCGCGGATCAGTTTCGTCAGAAGCGTTTGCTGTCGCCGTCCCGAACGCCTGCGCGTGGGACGGGAGGCGGCCTGAGTTGTTGCAGCCATAGAAAAAACCTCCCTCGTTCGCTTTGTACTACCCTATGCGAACGAGGGAGGCTGTTATGCCTGTAAGGCAGAGAAACTTAGTTCAGCAGTTCGCCGTCGTTTTCCACGGTGACTTCTTCCACATTGCGGATGGCCCAACGGGCAACGATCATCTTGGTGTCTTCACGGCCCACGGACAACTCAATGGTGTCATCCTTGATGCTCTTGATGGTGCCATAGATGCCGCCGATGGTGCAGATGCGGTCGCCGGGCTTCAGCGCGGCCAGCATGTCTTTGACCTTCTTGTCCTTCTTTTTCTGGGGACGGATCAGGAAGAAGTAGAACACCACGAACATCAGGATCAGCGGCAGCAGCATCCCGAGCATTTCCACCAGGCCGGCGTTAGCGGTGGTGGCGGTTCCGTCAGCGGCGGTGGCCGCAGCAGTGCTGGCGGCGGTTTCCAGAGCGTAAATCGAAATCATTTTCATTAACCCCTTTCCAATGATAGGCAAATTATAGCAAATTCTTTCGTAAAGTACAAGCGCAGATTGTGAACAGATTGAAAATATCCTTATTTTTCGCTCTGCTCCGGCTGATATTGATACCAGGGCAGCATCAGGCTGTCGGCGGGCCACTGCTGTACCTCCCAGATCCGGCCGTCGGTCAGCAGGACCAGCGGCTGGCGGGAGGTGAAATACAGAGGAAGGTTCCGCTTGAGAACGGCGGTTTTCTGCAGCTTCACGTCATGGCTTGTGGGGCCGTTGGACACAAAGCACAGCTCCGGCGAGACCACATCCAGCAGGTCGGGAGAGATACCGCCCACGCCATGATGGGGGAGCTTGAGAATATCGCTCTTGAACTGCCCGGCATATTCTCGCGCCAGATCCCGCTGAGCGGTCAGACCGATGTCCGCCGTAAACAGGATGCTCCGTTCCCCATAGCGGATATGCACTACCATGGAACGGTCGTTGGTGTTTTTGGTGCCCATGTAGCGGTAGGTCTCCAGCTGCGCCCCACCCAGCGACAGGGCCTCGCCCGCTTCGCAGACACGGATGGGAATGTTCAGCTCCCGAAGCTGATGGATCAGCTGGCGCTGGTATTTGTCCGAATCCAGCGGAAAGGTGGAAAGGTATTCGTCCGCCGGAATTTTGGCAAGCAGCTCCGTAAAGCCGTTGATATGATCCCGGTGAGGATGGGTGTTGAAAGCAAAGTCCAGCCGGTCGATCCCCAGCGCGTCACACAGACGGAAAAGGAAATCCGGCGTGGGTTCCCGTCCTACGCCCGCACAGTCCAGCACCATGGCGTGGCCTTCGCAGGTGATGAAGTAGCAATCCTGCGCGCCCACGGGAATACAGAAGACCCGCAGCGTCTTGTCCTGCTGCCAGAGATCCATCTCCCGATCCTGATCGAAAACGAAGACAGTCTGCTGCGGCGCTTCGGCGGTTTCCGCCGCGGCGGGTGCAAACACGGAAAGAAGCAGCAACGCCAGCAGAACGGCGGTTGCCCGGAGAAACGAGCGTTTTTGAGTCATAGGTTTGATTCGTCCTTTCACGCCCGGAAATCGTCTCCCGTCACGCAGCGTCTATTGTAGCGGACGGACGAAAGGCTTGTCAATCGGACGGAAAAGTTTTGACGAAGAACTTCGAAAAAAACGGGACGCACATCGGGTTTGCCATTGACAAAAAGGCCGGTTCCGTGATATATTAACTGGGTGAGCCGCTCAAGCGGGGCTTTGAAGTGCGTAGATCGCCGCCCGGCGCTTGGCGAGTATGGATCAGGAGGTGCTTGACCATGTATGCAGTGATCGTATCTGGTGGCAAGCAATACCGTGTGTCTCAGGGAGACGTTATCTACGTGGAAAAACTGGATCAGGAAGTGGACTCTACCGTTAACTTCGACGTGCTGATGCTGGGCAGCGAAGACGGTGTGGAAGTCGGCACTCCCACCTTGGCCGGCGCGAAGGTCGAGGGCAAGGTCGTCGCTCAGGTGAAGGGCGAAAAGATCTTGATCTACAAGTACAAGAGCAAGAAGAATTACCATCGCCGTGCCGGCCATCGTCAGGCCTACACCAAGGTGGAAATCACTTCGATCGGCTGATGACCCGCGTCGTCGTATGCCGGGATGAGCGGGGCGTGCGCTCGCTGACGGTCAGCGGCCACTCAGGCTACGCCGAAAGCGGACGGGATATCGTCTGCGCGGCGGTCAGCACCCTCATCACCACCTGTGCCAACGCCATGGAAAGCGCCGCCGGTCTGGTGCCGCTGGTTTCGCAGGACGAAGCCGCGACGGAAATTTCGGTAGCGCTGCCGGAAACGCTTTCCCCGGAGCAGGAGCACGACGCTCAGGTCGTCTTCCGCACCGTTTTGCAGGGATTGCGCGACGTGGCGCAGGAATACCCTAAGCATCTGAAAATCAATGATGGGAGGACATTATCATGTTGAAGCTGAATCTTCAGTTTTTCGCTCATAAAAAAGGTATGGGCTCCACCCGCAACGGCCGCGAAAGCGAAAGCAAGCGCCTTGGCCCGAAGCGTGCCGACGGTCAGTTCTCTCTGGCCGGCAACATTCTGGTCCGCCAGCGCGGCACCCACATCCATCCCGGCCTGAACGTGGGCATCGGCAGCGACGATACCCTGTACGCCAAGGTGGACGGTATCGTTCGTTTCGAGCGTCTGGGCCGCGACAAGAAGCAGGTCAGCGTTTATCCTGTGGCTCAGTAATGACAAAGCCAGAAGACCAGTACGGTTTCAAACCGCGCTGGTCTTTTCTTTTGTTTGAATCATAAGGCGAGGGCACAGGGGAAAAATTCCGCCTTTCTATGGACGCACATGGAACAGATATGGTAAAATATTCCAAGATATTTTAGGAGAGGTGATTACATGGATTCCGTGATTCGGGATATCGATCTGGCCCCGCAGGGGATTCAGAAAATCGACTGGGTTGAAAAGCACATGCCCGTTTTGAGCGGCATTGCCAAACAGTTTCGGGAAGAACAGCCCTTTGCCGGGCTGAAAGTGGTGGTCAGCGTTCATCTGGAAGCGAAGACCGCCTATCTGGCGCAGGTGATCCACGAGGGCGGCGGCGAAGTATACGCCACCGGCTCCAATCCGCTTTCCACGCAGGACGACGTATGCGCAGGGCTGGCCAGCCGGGGCGTGACCGTACTGGCGACCCACGGCTGTACGCTGGAAGAATATCATGATTTCCAATGCAAGGCCCTGTCGGTCAAGCCGGACGTTATCATCGACGACGGCGGCGACATGGTGCATATTCTGCATGAGGAGCATCCCGAGTGGGCGGTCAACCTGCGGGGCGGCTGCGAGGAGACCACCACCGGCATCATTCGCCTGCGCAACCGGGCCAAGGCGGGTCAGCTGCGGTTCCCCATGTTCAATATCAACGACGCGGACTGCAAGCACCTGTTCGATAACCGCTACGGCACCGGACAGAGCGTGTGGGACGGCGTGATGCGCACCACCAATCTGGTGGTGGCGGGCACCACCGTCGTGGTGGCCGGGTACGGCTGGTGCGGCAAAGGCGTGGCCATGCGGGCCAAGGGGCTGGGCGCGAAGGTCGTTGTGACCGAGGTCGACCCGGTGAAAGCCATCGAGGCCGTGATGGACGGCTTTACCGTGCTGCCCATGGCGGAGGCGGCCAAGGTAGGCGACTGGTTCGTCACCGTGACCGGCTGCGACGGTGTGATCCGCCCCGAGCATATGCTGGAAATGAAGGAGGGCGCTATCCTGTGCAACGCGGGCCACTTCGACGTGGAGGTGGACGTGGCCGGGCTGCGCGCTCTGACGAAGGAAAGCCGCGAAGTACGGCACAATATCGAGGGCTTCCTGCTGCCCAACGGCAAAACCATTTATCTGCTGGCCGAGGGGCGGCTGGTGAATCTGGCGGCAGGCGACGGCCATCCGGCGGAGATCATGGACATGAGCTTTGCCCTGCAGGCCGAGTGCGCCCGCCGTATGGCGGAGTGCGGCCGGGACATGAAGCCCGATCTGTACTCCGTGCCGGTGGACATCGACAAGGCGGTGGCCACCCGGAAGCTGACAGCGCTGGGCGTGTCCATCGACGTTCTTTCCGAGGAACAGAAAGCCTATCTGGGCGTATAATGCGCCCGAAAGCAGAGAAGAACATACATAAGAAAGGGGAAATGTTCTGATGAAGCGCAGAATCGGTATTTTGACCAGCGGCGGCGACTGCCCGGGCCTGAACGCGGCTATCCGCGGCGTTGCGCGCGCTGCTTATGAAATGTTTGACGCGGAGATCATCGGCATCCGAAACGGCTACGGCGGGTTGATCGAGGGCGACTATCAGGAAATGCGCAAGAAGCAGTTCTCCGGCATCCTGACCTTGGGCGGCACCATTTTGGGCACCAGCCGCACGCCCTTCCGCAATATGCGGATCATCGAGGAAAACGGCGTGGACAAGGTCGCCGCCATGAAAAAGACCTATAAGGACCTGAAGCTGGACTGTCTGGTCACGCTGGGCGGCAACGGCACCCACAAGACCGCCAACCTGCTCAGTGAAGAAGGCCTGAACGTGATCGGTCTGCCCAAGACCATCGACAACGATATTTACGGCACGGATTTCACCTTCGGCTTCCACACGGCGGTGGATATCGCCACTGAGGTCATCGACCGCATCCACACCACCGCCACCAGCCACGGCCGCTGCATGGTCATCGAGATCATGGGCAACAAGGCGGGCTGGCTGACGCTGTACTCCGGCGTGGCAGGCGGCGCGGATGTGATCCTGCTGCCCGAAATTCCCTACGACATCAACCGCGTGGCGGAGACCGTGGAGGCCCGGGCCAACAGCAAGAAGCCCTTCTCCATTCTGGCCGTGGCTGAGGGCGCGATGAGCGTGGAGGAGTCCAAGATGAAGAAGAAGGAGCGGGAAGCCTACCGTGCTTCGCTGCCCTACGACTGCATCTCCAAGCGCATTGCGGCGCAGCTGCAGGAACTGGTGGGCGTGGAGGCACGCAGCGTGGTTCCTGGCCACATCCAGCGCGGCGGCAGCCCCAGCGCCTATGACCGGGTGCTGTCCACCCAGTTCGGCGTACACGCGGCCCAGTTGATCCGGGATGAGCATTACGGCGTGACCGTGGCCCTGAAGGGCAACAAGATCGTCCACAACGACCTGAAGGATATCGCCGGGGTGCCCAAGCCCGTTCCCATGGACGACCCGGTGGTCGTCACTGCCCGGAATATGGGCATCAATATGGGCGACTGATCGTTTGAATAAAACAAGCTTCGCGGGGCAGCTGCTCCGCGAATTTTTTTATTCAGACAAAATAAAAGGGCCGGTTCTGCTGGAAAACGCGAAGCAACTGCGGGATCGACAACTAATAAGGAAATCTTGCCTTGCAGCCGGGAATATGCTATGCTGACTGACGAAAGACGGAAAGTCCGTCCGAGGGAGGAAAGGCCATGCTGCGGACGCTGTTTTTAGTGTTTTTGAAGATCGGGGCGTTTACGTTTGGCGGGGGATACGCCATGATCGCCCTGCTGGAAAATGAATTTGTGGAAAAACGGAATTGGCTGGAACAGAAGGAATTTATGGATATGGTTGCCATTGCCGAGTCCACGCCCGGCCCGGTGGCGGTCAACTCCGCCACCTATATCGGCTATAAAATGGCGGGCACAGCCGGGGCGGCGGTGGCTACGCTGGGCGTATGCCTGCCGTCCTTCGGGATCATTTATCTGATCTCGCTGTTTTTCGATCAATTCTTGAGTCTGCGGTTGGTGGGCTGCGCCTTCCGGGGCATTCAGGTCTGCGTAATCTACCTGATTTTGAGCGCCGGACTGAAGCTGTGGAAGGGGCTGGAAAAAACGCCGCTGAATCTGGTTCTGCTGGGCGGCGTTTTCGCGGCCATGCTGGCGGGTTCTGTGCTGGCCGTGTCGTTTTCCTCCGTGTTTTATATTCTGCTGGGCGGCGTGATCGGGCTGACGGTTTATGGCGCGTCCTGTCTGAAAAAGAAGGGGGCGGAGCGGAAATGATCTACCTGAAACTGTTCCTGACCTTTTTGGAGATCGGCACCGTCTCCTTCGGCGGAGGGTATGGCATGATCGCGCTGGTGCGGGAGGCGGTGCTGGGCAACAGCTGGCTGACGGAGGAAGAATTTCTGAACCTGATTGCCGTATCCGAATCCACGCCCGGCCCTATTGCCATCAATACCGCCACCTTTGTGGGCTCCACTCAAGGGGGATTCTTCGGCGCACTGGCGGCGACGCTGGGCGTAGTGCTGCCCTCTTTTGTTATCATTTTGGTGATTGCCGCACTGATCCGCAATTTTCTTCAGTATGCCGGGGTACAGGCGTTTCTGTCCGGGGTGCGGCCCTGCGTGGTGGCGATGATTTTGGCCACTGCCGTTACCATGGGCCTGAAATCGCTGGTGCAGTTTCAGCGTTGGGGCGATTCCTTTGCGCCGGATTGGAAAAGTCTGACAATTTTCGTCCTGCTCTGGGCGGTGCATCTCTTTTGGAAGAAAACGCGGAAAAAAGCGCCATCACCCATGGCAATGATCGGGCTTTCGGCGCTGATGGGGATTTTGTTTTTCGGGCTGGCGTAAGGGGATTTTTTACCGTTTCAGCCGATCAATGGCTTCCTGCAGGGTCGGGACGAAAATAACGTCCCGGCCCTGCTTACTTTCCAGTCTGAAATCACGCAGGGGTTTCCTGGTGTAGCCGGAAAAGCCGCCGTAGATGGCGATTTTTCCGGCATAGTTGACGTACTTTTGCAGAACTTCGCCCGCAAGGCCCGTGCTGCGAAGGAAAAAATCGGGATGAAGGCGCTTTTTGGCAATTACGATGCGCTTGCTGCCTGCTTCGTATTGGGCTTGTATCACGTCAAGCGCCGAAGCAGAGAACATCGTCTCCCTCCACATGGGCACAGGAATGTCCATTTTGGATGATCGGGGTAATCTTCATCGGTATCAATTTCTTTATGGGATAAATCAGGCGAACTGCGCCCGGTACATGGCGGCATAGGCTCCATTCTGGCGGAGAAGCTCCTGATGCCGCCCCTGCTCCACGATCTGTCCGTCCTGCACCACTAGGATCAGGTCAGCGCTGCGGATGGTGGACAGCCGGTGGGCGATGACGAAGCAGGTCTTATCCTGCATCAGCGCCCGCATGGCCTCCTGAATGAGGGCTTCTGTGCGGATGTCCACGTTGGAGGTGGCTTCGTCCAGAATCAGCAGGTGGGCGGGCTGCAGCATGGCCCTGGCAATGGTCATCAGCTGCTTTTGCCCCTTGGAAATGTTCACGCCGTCCTCGGTCAACAGGGTGTCGTAGCCCTTGGGCAGCCGCTGGATCATGCTGTGAATGTGGGCGGCCTTGGCCGCTTCAATCACCTTCTCCCGGGTCGCACCGGGGTTTCCGTAGGCGATGTTGTCGTGAACGGTGCCGTTGAACAGCCACGTGTCCTGCAGCACCATCGAGAACGCGCCCCGCAGGCTGGAACGGGTCACATGGTGGATGGACTGGCCGTCGATGGCGATCGCCCCGGACTGGGGGTCATAGAAGCGCATGAGCAGGTTGACCAGCGTGGTCTTGCCCGCGCCGGTGGGGCCGACGATGGCGATCATGCTGCCCGGAGCGGCGGTCAGGTTCACGTCCCGCAGAATGAGCCGGTGAGGGTCGTAGCCGAAGTTCAAGTGCTCGATGTCTACTTGGCCGTTCCGCACGTCCAGCGGCTTTGCTTCCGGCAGGTCGGCGGGCTCCTCCGGCTCGTCCATCAGCTCGAAGACCCGCTCCGCCGCGGCCAGCGCCGACTGGAGCTCGCTGAGAATATTGGCCGCTTCATTGATGGGGCCGGAGAATTTGCGGGAATACAGCACGAAGGAGGAAATATTGCCCAGCGTGATGCGGCCGGTCAGATACATCAGCGCGCCGAAAAGGCTGATAAGCGTCAGGGAAAGGTTGTTGATGAAATTCACCGACGGGCCGGTAATGCTGGCGTAGTACTCCGCCCGGTAGTAGCTTTCCACGGCGGCTTCGTTCTTTTCATCGAAACGATTCAGCACGTCCGCCTCCCGGTGATAGGCCCGGATGGTCTTCTGGCCGGAAACATATTCCTCCACAAAGCCGTTCATTTCGCCCAGACACTTGGAACGGTTGTGGTACAGGGGCCGTACCCGCCGGGTCATGAACCGGGTGAACAGCACGGAAAGCGGCACCGTGACCGCAAACACCAGCACCAATAGCGGCGAAATACGGATCATCATGCTCAGCGCGCCCGCCACGGTGATGACGCTGGTCAAAATCTGCACAAGGTCATTGGAAAGGGAGGTGTTGACGGTGTCGATGTCGAAGCTGATGTGGCTCAAAATATCGCCGGTCTGCCGGGTGTCGAAGTACTGCACCGGCAGACGCATCAGCTTGGCGAACAGGTCGGCCCGCATCATGCGCACGGTCTTCTGGCTGATGCGCAGCACGATCTGGGGCACCAGATACCCCAGCCCCGCCGATGCGGCGTAGAACAGCACCATTAGCCGGGCATAGGAAAACACCGTGTCAAAATCCACCTTTCCCGGCCCGCCCGCCACCGCGTCTATGGCCTTGCCGCACAGGGTGGGGCCGATGAGCTGGAACAGGTTTCCCGCTACGCTCAGGCCAAGCGCCAAGATCAGCAGCGGCGCGCTCTGCCACAGGTAGCGCCCGAGGCGGCGCAGCGTTCCTTTGGCGTTGCGCGGTTTTTGAATCACTCCGTTACGCGGCGGCATCGTTGTCCCCTCCCATCTGGATTTTCGCGATCTGGGCGTACAGCGGGCAATCCCGCAGCAGGGCTTCATGAGTTCCCAGCCCCGCCATTCGGCCTTCTTCCAGCACCAGGATCTGGTCAGCGTTCTTGACGGAGCTGACCCGCTGGGCCACCAATAACAGTGTGGTGTCCGGGTATTCCTGCCGGACGGCGGAGCGCATCATGGCGTCGGTGCGGTAGTCCAGCGCGCTGGATGAATCGTCCAGAATGAGAATTTCCGGGTTCCCGGCCAGCGCCCGGGCGATGAGCAGCCGGTGCTTCTGCCCGCCAGACAGGTTGACCGCCTTGGCCCGAACGGGATGCTCGTAGCCCTCCGGCGTGGTCAGAATAAATTCTTCCGCCTGCGCGCAGCGGGCCGCCTTTTCAATAGCTTCCCGGGGCAGCCTACGGCCAAGATCGATATTTTCATAAATGGTGCCGGCAAAGAACGCGTCCGACTGGAACGCCACGCCGAACAGTCCGTGGAGCCGGGCTTCCTCCATCCCGGCGATGTTCTCGCCGTCCACGTAGATCGCGCCTTTATCCAATGGATAGAACCGCTGCAATAGCTGGATCAGCGTGGTCTTGCCGCTGCCGGTGGCCCCGATCACGCCCAGCGTTTCGCCCTGCCCTACGGAAAGGGTCACGGGGCCTAAATCATACCCGCAGGCAGGCTGGGCATAGGAAAAGCACACGTCCTTGAAAACGATGCGGGAGCGACTTTCCAGCCGTGCCAGTCCGCCCTGCGGCACCTCGTCCGGCAGGTTCAGCACTTCGGCGATACGATCCGCCGAAGCCGCCGCCTGGGAGAGCATGACGAACATTTTGTTTACCGACATCATGGCGTTGAGAATGATGGTGAAATAGGTCAGAAACGCAATGATGCTGCCGGGCTTGGTCAGCCCCAGATCGACCCGGTAAGCGCCGCAGACCACCACCGCCGTCAGTCCCAGATTGAGCAATAGCTGCATCATCGGGTTGGTGGCCGCCATGACCGAGTCGGCATGAATCTGGCTGCGGGAAAGGGCTTCACTGTCCCGCTGGAAATGGGCGCATTCATAGTCGCCCTTGGACAGGGCGCGGATGACCCGAATGCCGGTAATGTCGTCCCGGACGGTGCGCACCATGCGGTCTACGTTCTGCTGCACGGTTCCGTACAGCTTCAGGCCCCGGCGGGAGATCAGCGCAATGCCCAACGCCAGCAGAGGCAGCGTGGCCAGCAGCACCAGACTGAGCCGGAAGTCCATCAGCATGGTGACGATGATGCCGCCGGTGAGCAGAATGGGCGCGTGCACGCCCAGCCGCTGCATCCGCCCCAGCGTCTGGTTGACGTTGTAGGTGTCGCTGGTCAGCCGGGAGATCAGGCTGGGTACGGTCAATTCGTCCATCTGCCGGGCGGACAGGTGCTCGACTTTTTCAAACAGATCGTGGCGGATGCGTCGAGTCGCGTCACGGGAAACGGCGGAGGCCCGGCGATTGGCGATGACGTTTCCCGCCAGCGCGATAACCGCGCACAGGGCCATGCCCGCGCCCCAGAGGAAAATAGCCCGCTTGTCGCCGGTAGGGACGACCTCGTCAATGATGTGGGCCAAGATCCACGGAATGGCCAGATCCATCACCGTGCCCGCCAGCTTGATGCCAAAGCCCGTCAGCATCCGTCCCAGCAGCGGTTTCAAATATCCGAAGATCCGTTTCATGCGTCCCACCCCACTTCCCGGTCGATGTAGTCCCGTGCCCGCTGGGAGACCCGCTCCATCAGGGCCTGCAGCTGGTCACGCTCATCTTCCGACAGCTCGGCCAGCAGATGATCGTTCCAGTCACAGACCAGCTTCCGAACCTTCGGGACGATCTCCAAGGCACGCTCCGTGGGGTAGACCAGCTGGCAGCGGCGATCCTCCGGGCAGGGCTCCCGCCGCACAAGGCCCTGCCGCTCCAGCGCGGCGATCTGCCGGGTGACGGTGGATTTGTTGAAATACAGCGCCTTGGCCAGTTCCTCCTGCGTCAGGCCGGGACAGCGGCACAGGCGCAGCAGGTAGGGCACCTGACCGCCGCAGACGCCCAGGTCTTTCAGGACGGCGCCGCGCTGCATCTGAGTGCAGCGGCCGATGATGTTCAGACTGTGGGTAAAGGAAGGCATATGGTTTTCTCCTGTATCAAAATGGTTGCATAGGCAACTAATTCGAAAAAAAGCGTACCATGAATGGAAAAAGCTGTCAAGCGCCGCTCATGAGATTCTCAGAAATGTTTCAGCATTTCTTCAAGTATTTTTTTCGGGAATGTGGTATGCTGGATGCGTCAAAAAGGATGGAAGGAGACGAGCGTGTGGCAAGGTACACCATTGAAGATATAGAGATCCTCCGCAAAAAAAGCGGCATCACCTACGAGGAGGCCGTGAATCTGCTGGAATATCACGACGGCAGTCTGGCCCGGGCGTTGGTCGATCTGGAACGGAACGGCCGCATGAAGGGGGAGGGGAAGAACGCGCCCGCCGACAACGGCTTTCACGGCGTGGTGGATTTTCTTTTGCGGCTGCATTTGAAGATCACTAAGGGCGACACCTGCATCGTCTATCTGAACGCGCTGGTGATGATCGTGGCGGCGCTGGCCGCGCCCTATGTGGTGCTGGCCGGGGTGATCCTCTCGTGGGTGCTTGGGTATAAGGTTCGCCTGACCCGCAGCGCCTCCGCCGATTCCGTGGAAGAAATGCTGAAAACCGCCCGAAAGAACGTCCGTCAGACGGTCAGCCGCTTTACGCAGGAGACGGAGAAGCAGACCGAATCCGCCGAAACGGGAAAAAAAGACGCTGCGCCGAAAGCGGAAACGCCCCGGAACCGTCCGCCCGCCAGCGGCACCACGCCGGTGAACGTGCAGTTTCCCGACGGCGCCACCGTGGACGTGCGGGAGGATCAGGACGGCTACCACGAGGCGGAAATACGGTAATAAAGGACAGGCCATAGGGGAAAGGGGCGCTTTGATTGAGCAAGATATTGATCGTGGAGGACGAAGCCAAGATCGCACGCTTCGTCACACTGGAACTGGAACACGAGGGCTACGAGGTGCAGTGTGCCTATGACGGCCGCTCTGGCCTGCAGCGCTGCCTGGACTGGAAGCCCGATCTTTTGATTCTGGACCTGATGCTGCCGGAACTGAGCGGCATCGAAGTCTGCCGCCGTCTGCGCCAGCAGAGCGACGTGCCCATCATCATGCTCACCGCCAAGGATGACGTGAGCGACAAGGTCATGGGGCTGGACATGGGCGCGGACGACTACATGACCAAGCCCTTCGCCATCGAGGAACTGCTGGCCCGCATCCGCGTGGCGCTGAAAAAGCACCGGGCGGATACGGCTCAGAGCACCGGCGCCCGCAACGCCGGAAAGCTGCATATGGAGCCCGCCAGCTACAGCGCGGGCTACGGCGGCGAGCCCATCAACCTGACCAAGAAGGAATTCGACCTGCTCAATTATCTGTGGCAGCACGAGAACACCGCCATCACACGGGACGACCTGCTGACCAACGTATGGGGGTACGAGTTTACCGGCGATACCAACATCGTGGACGTGTACATTCGCTACCTGCGCCAGAAGATCGACGACCGTTTCGGCATTAAGACCATTCACACCATCCGCGCCGTGGGGTATATGTTCCGTTATGAGCAGGAATAAGCGCAAGACCGCCGTTATTCTGGACGGCGAAACCGTGGAGACCGAAAATTCCCTGCTGGGGCGGCTCCATACGCGGATCGAAGAACTGGAAGCCCAGCAGGAGGCGGAAAAACAGGCACGTCAGGAGCGGAAGGAGCAGCGGCGGCGGCAAAAGCCCTCGGAGCGTTTCGTGGCGGCGCTGAATCGGGCTTCCCGGAAGGTACACAGCGCCGTGATGGGGCTTTTGAGCAACCTGCGGCTTTCACTGGTGCTGCGGGTGGCGCTGTATGCCAGCGGCCAGCTGCTGCGGACGACCCTGCCCATGCTGCTGGCGGTGAGCGTCGCGTTTTTTTCCGCCCAGGGGCCGATGCTGAATCAGGCCATCGACCGGGTATTGGCAGAGCAGCCTGCCCAAACGAGCGCTTACAGCGCCGAGCAGCTGACAAGCCAACCGTTTTCAGCAGTGTATGTGCTGGAAACGCCGTTGGAGGATGACCTGCGGGGCTGGCCGGGCCGGATCGGCCTGTTCTTTTCGGAAATTCGGCAGGGCCCGCGAGTGCTGCTGTATGAAAATACGATTCTGGGCGGAACGGTCTTTGTCTGGGAACTGGGTGAGCCGCTGCAGGTGCTGTCGGTGCTGCTGTGGACGCTGCTGGCCTTCGAGCTTCTGCGGGTAGGCTACTTCGTCCGCCATCGGAAACGGCTGAATCAGAAGGTGCTCAAGCCCATCACCGACATGGCCGAGACCGCCGCCACCCTGAGCGCCAACAATTTGAGCGACCGTATCAGCGTGGAGGGCACCAAGAACGAGCTGAAGGATCTGGCGCTGGTCATCAACGGAATGCTGGACCGCATCGAATTGAGCTACAACAGCCAGAAACAGTTCGTCAGCGACGCGTCCCATGAACTGCGCACGCCCATCGCCGTCATTCAGGGCTATGTAAATATGCTGCAGCGCTGGGGCAAGACCGACCCGGAGGTGCTGGACGAAGGCATTGCCGCCATCGCTCAGGAGACCGCCAGCATGAAGGAACTGGTGGAACGGCTGCTGTTTTTGGCCCGGCACGACAAAAAGACGCTGATGCTGGAAATGGAGGATTTCGACCCGCTGGAGGTCATGAGCGAGCTTCACCGGGAGGCGAAAATGCTCTCCTCGGAGCATACCTTTGCCCTGAACCCTGCCGACAACGCCATGATCCACGGGGACAAGGGCATGATGAAGCAGCTGATGCGCATTTTGCTGGACAACGCCATCAAGTACACGCCTGCGGGCGGCAGCATCACGCTTGGTATGAAAAACGACGGCGACACCTGCGTTTTGAGTGTGAAGGACACCGGCGCAGGCATCGCGCCGGAGGAGCTGAGCAAAATTTTCGACCGCTTCTACCGCTGCGACGAAGCGCGCAAATCCCAGCAGAGCGGCCATGGATTGGGATTGTCCATCGCCCGGATCATCGCCGCGGCCCACGGCGGCAAGATCAACGTGCGCAGCAAGGTGGGCGCGGGAACCACCTTCTCGGTGATCGTGCCCACGATCCCGCAAAACAAGTCATAAAGGAAACCCGCCTGTCCGGAAAAATGGACAGGCGGGTTTTTCAGTCGAAAAAGCGGAGTTGTTCTCCCGCGGGCTGTTCCTCCTGCAGGGTGCGCAGGTAGCGGAACACGTCTTCCGGGCGGTGCAGAATGCCGTGCGCTTCGCAGAACGAATGAAACAGCGGCGTAAGTTCACCGTCGGAAGGGCTGAGCAGCTCGTAGACATTGCCGTAGGCGCGGATGTAGCGCTCCTTCAGGCCGGGAAAGTGCCGGTTCAGCTGGGCGTAGAAATACTCCCGGCTGCCTTCCCGCAGCGTCATGCCCGCCCCGAAATAAACGATTCCCTTCACGCCCGTTTCTGCGCAGCCCTGCAGAATGCCCAGCAGGTTTTCGGCAGTGTCATTCAGGAAGGGCAGAAGAGGACACAGCCACACCACCGTGGGCACGCCCGCCTGCTGGAACTGCCGCAGCGCCTCCAGCCGGGCGCTGGTGGGGCAGACGTTGGGTTCGAGGATGCGGCAAAGCCGGTCGTCCCACGTGGTCAGGGTGATCTGCACCACGGCCTTGGCCCGGTCGTTGATCTTTTGCAGCAGTTCCAGATCCCGAAGGATGCGGTCGGACTTGGTTTGGATGGCTACGCCGAAGCCGTAGTCGTAGATCAGCTGCAGCGCCCGGCGGGTGTAGCCCAGCTCCATTTCCAGCGGAAGGTAACTGTCCGACATGGAGCCGGTGCCGATCATGCACTTTTTCCGTTTGCGCCGCAGCGCGTCCTCCAAAAGAACCATGGCATTCTGCTTTACTTCAATATCCTCAAAGGCGTGCTCCATATGGTAGCACACGCTGCGGGAGTCGCAGTAGATGCAGCCATGGGTACAGCCCCGGTACAGGTTCATGCCATTTTGGGCGGAAAGCAGGGTCTTGACGTGGACGTAGTGCATGGAATGTGCTCCTTTCCGGTGCAGCCCGTTATTCCCAGCTTTTTTCGCGCAGCCGCCGGGCGATCTCCGCAGTGTCCGGGAGATGATCGGTGTTCAGAACTTGCGTCAGGTCAAAAATGCGGGGGCCCATGGGCGCGCGGAGCGTACGCTTTGGAAAGTCGGTCTCATAAAATTTTTCGACGAAGAAATAGCGGTGCTTGATGCTGAACAGATCGTTACCGCGCTGTTTTTCTTCTTCCATGATCTGCCGGATCGTCCGTTCCCTTTTCTCTGTCAGCTCTCCCTGTTCGACTGTATAGAGGAATTGTCCGTCTGCATCCTGTTCGGCGGTGATCCTGGCGCAGATTTTTCCAATGGCCGCGACGGTTTTGTTCCGATAAAGGCCGATATAGTCGTGAGGGCGCGAAGCGGAGGCGGCGCGGTTGAAATAAACGCCGTTGCGGACGTTCCCGTCAAAGGTTTTGCCGGAAAGCTGCATCTTCATATATTTCCATGAGTCGCTTCCGAGAAAAAGCCCGTCGTGAGCGCAGTATTCCAGAAAATCGTCCAGTACGTCCTGCATTTCCGTGTCCTGATCGTCCAGCACATCCTGAAAGGCGGCGGTCAGGTCGGCAAAGGTCGTGTTGATGTGCCGGACAGGAGAAGAAGAACTCGTATTCCATTGGGTAAGATGCTGCTCCAATGTCTGCTTTTTGGCTTTGCTCATCGGGGTAGGGGCTAGCGTCAGCAGCACCTTGTATTCTTCATTCTGAAAGGAACTTAAATGATGCAGCAGCTGGTCTTCGTGGAACCAGTCGGACAGCTTTGTTTCCACAACGATTTTGAAGCTTTTCTGACGAATGATGGCGTCGGGGATGCTGTCCTCGTTTTTTTCCTGAATCTCGAAGGCGATCTCCGGCTCAAAGGAATCGGCGGAGTCCGGGTAGCAGAGCTGTTTGAGAAAACGGAAAAACCGATCGGGGGAATACTGGTACAGTCGGGATAACAACAGCATGGTATTGGCGGTGGAGACGTTTTCTTTTGTATGATAACGCTGGAAATAATGAATTTTCATGATGGGACCTCCCCGGTCAGAAGCAGCTCGCGATCCCGGCCCACGTCGCCCCGCCGAACCAAAGCCGCAGAACGATCAGCAGCACCAGATGCAGGGGATAGAGACCATAGCCTAGCCATTTGGGCATTTTCACGCCGCTGTCCGTGTGTGTGAGGATCAGGGGCAGCGCCAGCCACGCCAGTGTTTGCAGATGGAAAAACGCGGTGAATACGTCGCCCAGTCCGGGCCAGCGAAGGAAACTCAGATTGAAGCCAAGAAAGGTCGTGACCACCTGACTGTTGGAGCCCCAGAACAGAGCGTACCCCAGAAAAGCCGCGGCCAGACCGCCCCGGGATTCCCGGGCTAGGTATAGAAGCAGGATGAAGGTCAGCCCCCGCCAGCCGTAGTCGATCTCACAGAAGCCCAGCGCCAGATAGCACAGGGCCGGGCCCCAGAACTGGCTGCCGTACCGATGCAGCCGGATGCCCTGAATGGCGGCGGTGGCCAGCGCCAGCAGAAAAAGAATGTTCAGGTGCTGCCACGTGTGGTTCAGCGCCATCATATACAAGGGCTGGGAAATGGCGGCCAGCAGCAGGAGCCGCCCGAAATACCGCAGAGGGTGGCGGGTCTTGACGTTGCCCACGACCAGACACCAGGCGTACAGCGGCAGCGCGATCCGCCCCAGCACGCGCATTTCCAATAGATTGCCGAACAGCGCCACGCCCAGATGGTCGATCAGCATAAACAGAAGCGCCAGCGTTTTAAGCAGCGAGGTATCCAGATTGCCCGCCAGCCGCTCGTCCCGGCCGGGCTGCAGTTCCCATTCCATGGCCGTCCCTCCAAAACGTCGATTTTCTTTGAAAGTATATCATCCGCCCGGAAAAAAGAAAAGGGAGAAAGAAAGGCAAAACTTTTCCGCAGGAAAGAAAACTTTTCCCGCTTCCCGTTCGTCGTGTATAATGGAAGTCCCAAAACCCTGCGCAGGGAGCCGAGGACGAAATCACCAGCAAAAGAGGAGGATCGTTATGGATGCGACCACCTTTCAGGCGGAGGCGGAAAAATACGAACGGCTGATGTTCCAGATCAGCTGGTCCATGTTGCGCAACAGCGAGGATTGCGCCGACGCCGTACAGGACGCGCTCATAAAGGCATGGCAGAAGCGGGATACATTGCACGATGAGGAGCGCTTCAAGCCGTGGCTGATGCGCATCCTGCACAACACCTGCAAGGACATGCTCCGCCGCCGAAAGAAGGTGCGCTTTGTGTCCTACGAAGAACAGACCCTGACCGTTCAGCCCCCGGAAGTGCCCATGCCCGTAAACGAGGCCATTGAGCGGCTACAGCCGGAGTACCGCGTACTGATCACTTTGTACTATCTGGGCGGCTTTGATATGAAGGATCTGGCGTCCATGTTCTCCGTGCCTGTGACGACGATCAAATCACGGATCACCCGTGCCAAAAAACAACTCAGCCTTCTGCTCAAACAGGATGGGGAGGAAGAAGCCTTATGAAAGAACAGGAAATGAAGCGGCTGATCGAAGAAAATATTCCCGAAACGCCGGAAGCCTTCCACGACCGAATGAATCAGACCCTGAACAGCATCGTGGTGCAGGAACGCTGCCAGCGGATGCTGGAAACCAAGAACGTACCCGTGCGCCGGGCCAGACGGCTCAGCTTCGCCCTGACGGCGGCGCTCAGTCTGGTGCTGGTGGCGGCGGTGGCCGTGGCGGCCATCCATTGGAACGTGTTCGACCATCTGTTCGGAAATACGCCGGAAAACGCGGATCAGGTGATGCAGTCGGTCGTGTGCCGGCAAACGATCAACAATGTAGAGATCACCGTGGACGAGGCCGGCTACGACGGCAAGACCCTGTACCTGCAGTGGCGTTATCGGATGCTGGACGTGGATCGCACGCTGGGCGACCCCGACGAGAGCGGCCTGTATTCCGACGACCTGCAGCTTCTGGACGACCACAACGTGGGCTGGTGGATCGACCATATCTGGATCAACGGCAAGGCCATCGACATGCCCGCCAATTCCGCCGGGGACGAGCGGGGCAGCAGCGTGCCCGGCGAGATCATCGAAAGCTGGTCCTACCGGCTGGACAACGAAGACCTGTATCTGCCGGACGGCCAGATCGAGATTTCTCTGCCCATTGGCGAACGCCAGCCCCTTGACGACTACAGCCTGCTGAACCATCCCGAAGTTTATGAGGAAGACGGCACCCTGAAGCTGCCGGAGAAGGGCATGGTCACGTTCCAGCTCAAGACCGACATGCGCAGCAAGGTAAAGGTGGAAAAGCCCGAACAGTGGACAGAAATGCCCGACCTGCGCGCCTGCGTCAGCGAAGCGGACTACACGCCCATCATGATGTACGTGACCCTGAAACTGGAGGGCAACCCGGACAGCCTGGCCAAGTTTATCGAGGAAAACGGCGAGGGCTATCTGGACGAGAACGGCGAGCTGCTGTGGCCCTACAGCGGTATGGATGTGTACGGCGAATGGGCTTCCGGCCTGACGCTGGTGGACGGCGACGGCAAGGAAGTGTTCCCCGGCATGCAGGAAGAATACGGCTTCGTGTACGGCTGCAACGGCCACGGCGACAACTGGGCCGAGTATCTGTTCCCCTATCGGGAGAGCTACCCCGCCGAAATGTGGCTCGCACCCATGGAAAACGGCACGGCGGACATGACGAAGGCCGTGCGGGTGCGCTGAGCCTGAACAGGAGAAGCAACCATGAAACACAGCATTGTGACCTTGCTGACCGCGCTGGCGCTGACCTGCGCCCTGTGCCTTCCCGCCGGAGCGGAGACCCTTGCGGAACTCCGTCAGGAGACGGCGGGCGGCTGGCATGAGACTTTGACGGACAAAAACGGAGCGTCGGTCGTTATCGACGCGGAAATCGACATTCGGCCCGGGGCGGAGGAGGTCTCCGCCCTCCGGGTCAGCGCCGGTCAGCCGGTGCCGGAAAGCAAACTGGATATCTTCGACGGCAGCTATAGCGGCCGCATGAACGAAAACGGGATGCTCAGCCAGCTTTCGCCCACGATGATTCAAGGCTTGGAAGAACTGGGCGCCTTTCTTGGGGCGGAACCCCAGGGCCGAAAAATCCCCGACGTGACCGCAAAGGGCGGCCTTTCCTACGAGGCGGCGTTGAAAACGGCGGATGAGATCGTGAACCATCTTTTCGGCACAAGCATGAAGGACTACGAACTGGAATCCGTAGAGATCGCCCACTGGGAAAACCGGGATACCTGCCGGTATGAATTTTCGCCGGTGGTCGGCGGCCTGCCGCTGGGCAGCGCGGCCTTCGATCTGGACGTCCGTTCTCAGGAAGACTGGGGCGTGAGCTTCGTCCTCTACACGGTGGACGGGGTGGAAACGCCCGACTTGGAGCTGGCTCCCTTCGCCAAAGTGCAGGAGACGCTGAAAGCCGCTTTGGTGCAGGCGGACGTGCAGACGGTGCTGGGGCTTTTCCCGGAGGAAACCCTGACCTCCATTGAAAATATCCGGCTGGAATACCTGACCTTTGCGGACGGGAAAGGCGGCGTTGTCCTTCGGCCCGCATGGGTGATGGACGTTTACTCCGAAAACGAAGGCCCACAGGTCAGAAGCCTGTGCTTCTCCGCCCAGACCGGCCAAAAGCTGGAAGTGAAGGACGGGCTGTATCGGTAGAAACTGTAAGGGAAAACGAAAGGGAAGTCCGAAATTGGACTTCCCTTTTTTATCTCCGATTTACAGCCCTATCGGCATAGCCATGCCGCTGTGGGCGGCAGCGTCCCGATTCAGCGTATCGCCGTCCAGAATCAGCTGGCCGTTGACAAAGACCTTTTCGATGCCGAAGGATTTTTCCTGATCGGGGACGGCCGCCCTGAGCAATGCCTCGTCAAAGACGGTCACGTCGGCGTAGCAGCCCTCCCGGAGGTAGCCGCGATCCCGCAGCTGGAAACGATCCGCCGCAGCGCCAGTCATCCGGCGAACCGTTTTTTCCATGGAATCGCCAACGCCAAGCGCCGCGTCCCGGAGAAACTTGGGAAAACAGTCGTAAATGGCGGGGTTTTGAACGCCGTGATCCTCCACCCATGCGTCGGTCATGAACAGGCACAGATCGTCCTTTTCAAAGGCGTGAATGATCTCTTCCGTGGTATAGGGCCCCATATTGACCCGGCCCTGAAAGTTAGACTCCCGGCAAAGGCGCAGGTACATGTCCAGATCGCTGACGCCACGCTCCTTTGCCAGCTGATGAACGGTTTTGCCCTCGTATTCCTCGTAGCCGGGGCCGATGTAGGCGATCTCAATGTCGCGAAAATCAAAACCCAGCAGCAGGATGGAAGCCCGCACCAGCAAGCGGAGTTTCAGCCGGTTCAGGGGTTTGCACCGTTCTTCCTCGCTCATGCCCTGGTACCATGCCGGCAGAATGACCGTGATGACGGACACGCCTTTGGTTTCGTGGTAAATATCGAACTGAACCTGAACGCCCTCTCGCCGCATCCGTTGGATGATGGCCATAGCTTTTGGCCTATCGGAAAAGGTGTTGCGACCGACGAAAATAAAATGGGAATACTGCAGCTTGAGATTCGTGCCTTTGGCAATGTGCTCCAGCTCGTCCAGCGCCCTCAGCAGATGAGAACGGCCCAGCAGCTGGGGATAGGCCATCGAGACCTTGGACTCCGCCCGGGGGTGTACGGTCAGGGGCCGGTCGTATTTCACGCACAACGCGGCGACTTTTTTCAGTTCTTCTTCATCGGCGTAAAGACCGGGCGAGTACATCAGCCCCAGCGATATGCCCGCCGCGCCCTGTTTCAGGTTTTCTTCCAAAATGGCCAGCATCTGTTGCTCTTCTTCCGGGGTCAGTTTGCGGTTTTCGCCGCCCGCAACGCTGGCCCGGGCGCTGCAATGGCCGGCCAGCACCGCGATATTGCAGGGCATGTTTCCATCGACAGCTTCAAACAGGCTTTGGGCATCCGGGTAAACGCCGGTGGTCTGTCCCCGGTAGCCGAACAGCCCGCCGCCTATCTGGTTGGTATAGGGCGTTTCTTTTTCAAAACCGATGGCGGACAGGCCGCAGTTGCCTGTGACAAACGAAGTAATGCCCTGCCGGATGAACGGTTCGAAGCAGGGCAGGCAGTTTGGACGGATGGCGAACCAGTCGTTGTGGGAATGACTGTCGATAAAGCCGGGGGCAACGGATTTTCCTTGCAGGTCATAGATTTTGTCCGCTGCAGCGTCGATCCGGGGCGCAACGCGGGCGATGCGGTCATCTTTCAGCAGCAGGTCGCCCTGAAAGGGCGGAGCGGCAGTCCCGTCGTAGATTTTGGCATTTTTCAACAGAATGGTCATAGGATTCCTCGCTTTCCGATGTAGGGTTGGATAAGTGCAGAATAACGACCTTATTATACGTTATTTTTTCAAAAATACCAATTTTTGATTTTTCCTCGGCAGAGAGCGAAACTTTCCCCCTCTCCCAAGCGTCCTATAGGGTGAAAGCGCTTATCCCATGCGCCCGGCGGAAAAACGGCGGGCCGAAAGGAAATATGCTACAAATGAAACGGCTTCTGTCATTGCTGCTGACGGCAATGCTTGTGTTTTTGGTGCCCTTTTCTGCCTTGGCGGAGGAGCCGCTGCTTCGGCTAACGGTGATGGCGGCGGGAGAAAGCGACTGTATGCTGCTGGAATCGGGTGGCGAAGCCATGCTGGTGGACGGCGGCAGCAACAAGTACCGCGAACGGCTGGTGAAAATGCTGGAAAGCCGGGGACTGACCCGGCTCAAGTATCTGTATAATTCCCATCCCCATGACGACCACATCGACGGCCTGTACCGGGCGATGCTGCAGGGGACCACCGCCGAAGCGTTTTTAACGCCCTTTGGGCCGGGACTGCCCAGCGAGCTGCACAGCCGCACTTTGAAAACGGCCAAGCGGCGGGAAATTCCCGTGCGGGTGCTGGAAAACGGCGAGAGCTTTTCACTGGGCAGCGCCAGGCTGACCCTGCTGCGCTGGATGGCGGGATGCACTCTCAACGACCAGAGTGGAATGCTCCGGGTAGAGGTGGGGGAGACGGCGCTGCTTTTGTGCGCCGATGTGACCGGCAAGGCACAGAAAGCACTGCTCCGCAGCCTTCCGCCGGAACTTTTGCGGGCGGATGTGGTCAAAGTGCCCCATCATGGCCTGACGCCTTTTGTCAGCGAATTTCTGGACGCGGTGGAGCCGCAGATGATCTTTGTCACCAATACGCCGCGCCGCGCGCCCAAGCTGGCCGGTCAGGCGAAGCATCGGCAGCTGCCCCTGTATTTCAGCGGAGCCCAAACGCTGGTGCTGGAAACGGACGGCGTGAATTGGACGGTTCGGGAGGAAAAACCATGAGTGGAAAACGAATGAGCTGGCTCCTTTGCGCGGCATTTTTACTGGCGCTGATGGTTCTGCCCGCCCTGGCAGAGACGGACGAGATCGTGCTGACCTTCGGCGGAGACTGCGTGCTGGGCACCCGGGAACAATGGAAAAAGAAGAAAAACACCTTTGACACCGTCGTTGCCGATCAGGGCATGGAGTGGTGCTTTGAAAAGATTCGGGAGCCTTTCGAAACGGACGATCTGTCCACCGTCAATCTGGAAGTGGTGCTGCAAAAAGACAGCAAGGGACATGAACGGAGCAAGCAGTTCACCTTCCGGGGCGACCCGTCCTACACGGAAATCCTGTCCGCCGCGTCCATCGAGCATGTGAATCTGGCCAACAATCACTATATCGACTTCGGCAGACCCGGCCGGGACAGCACGGTGGCGGCGCTGGAGACGGGCGGCATTGCCTACAGCGGCTACACCTATCGTTATGTGACGGAGATTCGCGGCCACAAGATTGGTTTCGGCGGCTGCCGGGAAACGGTCTGGCGGCAGAAGCCGGAGATCATGCGGGAGGACCTGCAGGCCCTGCGGGAGGAAGGCTGCGAGGTGATCGTCTACTCCTGCCACTGGGGCAAGGAATATGCCGCCCGGCATAACGAGCGGCAGGAAAAAATGGCCCGGGAGGCGATCGACGGCGGGGCCGATCTGGTGATCGGAACCCATCCTCATGTGGTGCAGGGCGTCGACGCGCAGGACGGCGCGGTGATTGTCTATAGTCTGGGCAATCTGGTGTTTGGCGGCACCCACAAAATGAAAACCTTCGACGGTCTGCTGGTTCAGGCGGCGCTGCGGTTTGACGAGCAGGGCTACGCGGGCGTGTCGCTGCGACTGCTGCCGGTGCTGACCTCCGGCTCTGCGCCGGAAAACGACTTCCGTCCGGTATTCGCGCAGGGCGAGGACGCAGCGCGTATTTTGGGCGCCGTTCAGAAGGACAGCCCCTTCGCCGTTTCCTCCGAAATGTGGTTCCCCGCCCGCTGACCCTTGCATGGCCCTCTCAAACGTGGCATACTAATAAGGGGAGACGATGGGGCCTGTGCGGCCCCAAACCCCGCAGTTAAGGGCTTCACCCTTAGCAATCCCGACATTGACCGTGCTATGCACGGTCAAAAATGGGTCAAGGGCATAGCCCTTGGCAGGGTGCAGGGGCGGCAGCCCATGCAGCAGCGTTGAAACGGAGGAAAGAAACAGTGAAAGTGATGCTTTTGAACGGAAGCCCCCACGAAAAGGGCTGTACGTATACCGCGCTGGAGGAAGTGCAGCGGGAATTGAAAAAGTGCGGCGTGGATTCGGAGATTCTCCACGTGGGTCACGAGGACATCCACGGCTGTATTGGCTGCGGTTATTGCGGCCGGGAGGGACGCTGCGTGTTCGACGACGCGGTGGACCGTATCGGCGCAAGGCTGGATGAGTTCGACGGCTATGTGTTCGGTACGCCGGTGTACTACGCGGGCATTTCCGGCCAGCTGAAATCCTTTATGGACCGGCTGTTCTACGCCTATAAGAACCATATGCAGTATAAGCCCGCTGCAGCGGTGGTCAGCGCCCGCCGGGGCGGCTGCGTGTCCACCTTCGATGATATCAACCGCTTCTTCACCATTTCCTGTATGCCTGTGGTGCCTTCCCAGTACTGGAATCAGGTGCACGGCGCAAAGCCCGAGGACGTGCGGAAGGACGAAGAAGGCCTGCAGATCATGCGCACACTGGCCCAGAATATGGCGTGGATGCTGAAGCTGATCGAACTGGGAAAGAAAAACGGCCTGCCCCATCCGGAGCGAGAGCCGTTTATGAGAACCAATTTTATTCGATAACGTCCGGCAGTTCGCCGCCGTGGCGAATGATGGCGCGCCATACGTCCAATACGTGGTCGCATTTGCGGATGCCCGGCTTCCAAAGCCCGGCGTCCGCTTTTGCCATCAGGAAGGGATGACCGACCTCGGCCAGCATACTTTCGTCGTTGTAATTATCGCCGAACGCAGCGGCCTCCGCCGGGGAAATGTTCAGCGTCCGCATCAGGTCTTTCAGCCCCATGCCCTTGTTGGACAGGTTGAAATCGCACCATTCCTCGCCGGAACGGGCCACGTTCACCGCGGAGCCCCACTTTGACTGCAGCTTGTCCATAAAGGGGTCGATGGTGCCGGGATGATAGGCCGCCAGCTTGATGAAATCATCGTCGATCTGGGAAAAATCGTCCACGATGGTCATGGTGTTGCGCAGAGTATAGACCATGCTGTCGCAGAAGGGACGGTCGCTGGCCAGCGTATAGCAGCAGCGAACGCCGCTTAAAAGAATACTCAATCCAAGCCCTTGCAGGGTCTGGGTAATGCCCAGCGCAGCGGCGCGATCCATGGGGTGGATGCTGACGATCTCTCGGCCCACCGCGTTCAGGCCGCCGTTTTCGCACACGAAGCCCATTTCCCGGGCGATGGGCTGAAACTTCCGGCGCAGGTTGTCATACTGCCGCCCACTGGCCGCCACCAGCAGAATGCCGAGCTTTTTCAGCTCCTCCGCCACGTCGTAAAAGCCCTCCGGCAGCGCGCCGCCTTTTTCCAGCAGCGTTCCGTCCAAATCTGTCGCGATGAGTCGAATCATAGCAGCCTCCCGTTTTTTGCGTATTCAAACGAAAGGGATTATACCAGAAAACGCGGGGCTTTGTCACCCCTTTCCCGGCCGTTTGTTCTTTCGCTGCACTTTGCTTGCAAAGCGGGAAAGCACCTCTTACAATAGGGAGGAAAGAAAACGCCCGCTCGGGGGCTCGGTTTCGGAGGAAAGGATTTTTCAATGACGAAAGCAAAGATTGCCATGAAAACGCCGCTGGTGGAGATGGACGGCGATGAAATGACCCGGATCCTCTGGCAGATGATCAAAGAAAAGCTGATTCTGCCCTATGTGGATCTGAAAACGGAATATTATGACCTGGGCCTGAAGCATCGGGATGAGACCGACGATCAGGTGACGGCGGACAGCGCCAATGCGGCCCTGCGGCTGGGCGTGGCCGTCAAGTGCGCCACCATTACGCCCAACGCCCAGCGGGTGGAGGAATACGGCCTGAAAAAGATGTGGAAAAGCCCCAACGGCACCATCCGCGCCATGATGGACGGCACCGTGTTCCGCACACCCATTCTGGTGCCGGGTATTTCGCCCTGCGTCCGCAACTGGAAAAAGCCCATCACCATCGCCCGTCATGCCTACGGCGACGTGTACAAGAACACGGAGATCCGCGTGCCCGGCCCGGGCAAGGCCGAGCTGTGCTTCACGGACGAGGACGGCCGCGAGACCCGGGAGACCATCATGGATTTCGGCGGCAGCGGCATCATTCAGGGCATCCATAACACGGATAAGAGCATTCTTTCCTTTGCCCACAGCTGCTTCCGCCGGGCGCTGGATATGAAGCAGGATCTCTGGTTCTCCGCCAAGGACACCATTTCCAAGACCTACGACCACCGCTTCAAGGATATTTTTGCGGAGGTGTACGAGGCAGACTATAAGCGCGCCTTTGAGGAGGCGGGCATTACCTACTTCTATACGCTGATCGACGACGCAGTGGCGCGGGTCATCCGCAGCGAGGGCGGCTTCATCTGGGCGCTGAAGAACTACGACGGCGACGTGATGAGTGATATGCTGGCCACGGCCTTCGGCAGTCTGGCCATGATGACCAGTGTGCTGGTAGCGCCCACCGGCCAGTATGAGTACGAGGCGGCCCATGGCACCGTGACCCGGCATTATTACCGCTACCTGAAGGGCGAGGATACCAGCACCAACCCGGTGGCGACCATTTTCGCGTGGACGGGCGCACTGCGCAAGCGGGGTGAGCTGGACGGAACACCCGACCTGTGCGCCTTTGCCGACCGGCTGGATAAAGCCACGCTGGACACCATCGCAGGCGGTCAGATGACCGGCGATCTGGCCCGCCTGTACGAGGGCGAAGCCCAGACGCTGACCAGTGCCCAGTTTATGGACGCGATCGCGGCGAGAATGTAAAACCATAGACAAAAGCCCGCTCCGATCTCGGGGCGGGCTTTGCTGTGTTGCTCTTATTCCTTCACCGTCAGAACGCTGACGCCGTCGGGGATGACCACCACACTGGCCTGCTCGCCCTTGAGACGATAGGCGATCTCCAGTGCTTCGTCCGGGGTGGAGGCGGGGATCATATTGGCTTTGCGCACTTCGTCGTGGTTCAGGAAGGTGGTGACCAGAATGACCGGATGCTTCCGCAGCACGCGGACGCAGACCTGCGTACACCACTGCTCCGGGATGGTTTTCTCCGGCGGAATGGAGGACAGATAGCGGTCGATCTCGTCCGGCGTGCCCCGCTGGATCAGCTGGCCGAAATGCGCGCCGCCCATGCCGTCGCAGCAGCTGCAGCACATGATGATCACGCCGTCCTCGCCCGCACAGGCTTCCGCCGTGGCCATGGCCTTGGGACTCTGGTACAGGTTCTGATCCAGCGGATAGCCGCCGTTGCTGGTGATGACGATGTCCCCCGTGACCACCGGGCACTGAGACCACTGGCGGATGAACGCCACCCCGGCTTCGTGGGCCTGTTCCAGATCGCCTGCCCAGGCGGCTACGATCTTCTTTTCGCCGTCCAGCGCCACATTGAAAATGAACTGTACGTTGACCGCCTTGGCGGCGCAGAGCATATCCGCGTGAATGGGGTTGTCCTTCAGCATTCCCGAGTTGGAGCGAGGGTGGGACACGGCCTTGTAGCTGTGGTTTTCATTGACCGTCCGTTCGGAACAGATGCCGGGCAGGATGCTCTTGCGTCCCCCGGAAAAACCGGCGAAGAAATGGGGCTCCACAAAGCCTTCCGTCACCAGCAGGTCGCATTCGGCGGCCAGCCGGTTCACCTGAAACACCGCGCCGGAGGGCAGAGTACACAGCTCGACAAACTGCTCCGGGGCGAAGGCGTTGTTGATGGCGATCTTCTCATGATCGACGATCTCGTCGCCGAACATGCGGCGCTGTTCCTCCTCCGTGGTGGGACGGTGCAGGCCGGTGGCGATGAGAATGGTAATGTCCGCGTCGGGATTGCCCGAGCGAATTTCCTTCAGCAGCAGGGGCAGGGTGATCTTGCTGGGCACGGCCCGGGTATGGTCGCTGGTGACGATGACGATTTTTCGCTTGCCTTCCGCCAGCGTCCGCAGACGGGGCGAACCGACGGGATGCTCCAGCGCGTCCAGCACCAGCTGTTCCTGACTTTTTTCGGCATGAAAGCCGTGCATTTTGGCCGTCAGTACGGCCTTGAGGTTTTCCTCCTCCACATGAAGAGCCAGTGTGGAGGTATAGTAGGGGATAGGGATCGTCCGTTGCATGGGCGCGGCCTCCTGTGCCTGTTTTTGGGGGAACTTTTTTTCTATGTGCCATGATACCAAAGAAGGCCGGAGAATGTCAATACAGAGGAAAACGGCGCTATTTGGGTGGCTTCGGGTGGAAAAATCTCCGAGGACTGGGAGCTTTGGAACTTGACAGCCCTTAGAACAAGTTTTTTGATTTTGTCAAGTCACAACTATGCGCGATTGCGCATAGTTTTTGAGCTGTGAAAGAAGTCCAAAAAGGAGGAAAACCGCCCGGAAAACGCATCGCAAAAAAGACGAAAATCGTTGAAAATAAAGAGAATAATGTGCTTTATAACAAATGAAATAATAATATAAATCTATAACCATTCAATCTGAATAAGCGACAAATTAAATGAAAAATGTCAAAAAAATTAGCCGATTCAGGTGTGAAATCGGCTAATTTTATGTATGCGGATAGAAACGAAAACTGAAACGAAAACACGTAAATATAGTCGCTGTGCTAAGAAGCTGCTAAGATGATATTCTACTGGAAATGGAAAGAATAGTCTGTACAACGTTTTCTTCTGCTGTACATGAAAATTCTAAATTATAATTTATAGAATTTATGTAGACTTTTGGCAAAAACCATGATATACTAACTGCGTCCAGTCAGGAGGCGTGTCGAGACGTCTGCGGAATGGGAATCCTTCGCAAATTCATTTCCAGGCAAAATCCGAATGGCAACAGCTCTGCTCCACCGATTGGGAGAGGGCTGGTATGTGTATGCGTTTTCGATGCGCCACTGTGAACCTTCGCTTCTGCGTTCTTCCCGTATGAAAGAAAGGACGCGGTCCGGCGGCTGTTTGAGTACCAGGCGAACAGCTGCCGGGGACTTTCCGAGTCAGCGGAGGTTCGCAGTCTATCCGAATTTCCAGAGGAGGAAGAGGTATGAAAATGAACAAGCTGCTGGCCCTGACGCTGGGATTGGCCCTCGGGCTGATGATCTGCGCCTTCGCCTGTGCGCAGGAAGGGGAAAGTGTTGGGCTTTCCGCTATTCCTGAGATCCCCGCGGAGCTGATCGCCGAGATCCCCGCGGCTTATGTGGAGGAACCGTCCGCAGAGCCTGCGCAGACTCCCTCGATTCCCGTGGTGCTGCCCGCGGTGGAGAACAGCCAGGAGTTTGTGCCCACCCTGTCCTCCAACTATGCGTATATCAGCGGCGGCACCCGCCTGTATAAGACCGCCGCGAAGGACAAGCTGCTGGGCACCTTCGCCGGGACGAACCCCGTCCGGGTGATCTGGCAGAAGGACTATTATAATGAAACGGGAGACGTCGAGTACTCTCTCTATCAGGCCGTCTTCTATGCCAACGGTCAACGGGTGGAGGGCTATTTCTACGCGTCCGCGCTGGGCTTCCTGACCCTGAGGGACGAGGCCGAGCTGCTGGACGGCTCCGACGAGCTGAAAATTCTGACGGCGGACTTCGAATTTGCGGCGGATGAAACGCCCGCGCCGGACTATCCCTGCACCAACACCAATGCGGTGAACCTGCGCAAGGGCCCCGCCAAGAGCGAGGAAAAGCTGGCTCAGCTGGCCGAGGGCACGCACGTGGACGTGATCGAAGCCGTGACCAACGCTGCGGGCGAGGTCTGGCTGAAGGTGACGGCCGGCGGCAAGACCGGCTATGTGATGGCGGGTCTGGTGGACGGATATAGCGCTCCCGCTGGGGAGGACAAGCAGGAGGAGCCGGTACAGGAAGAACGCCAGATTCGGGTGTCTGCTTCTTACGATACGGACGAACTCCAGCTGGGCAGCCGCATTACGCTTACGGCGAAGCTGGAGGGATATGACGGCCAGAGCTATACTTGCTGCTGGCAGTATGCCGCCGCCGATAAAGAGGGAAATATCATCGGAGAGTGGCAAAACGCGCAAAGCAGTGCGCTGTCCTATTCCTACACGCTCAGCGAAGAAAATCTGCTTACCGCATGGAGAATGTGCGTAACCATCAGCGAATGATCTTTTCGCTATGTGACTGAAAAAAGCATATCGGCAGACAGGGAGGAGAAACCATCATGAAAAACGGCTTTCAGAAGCTTACTGCGATTTTCATGACCGTCCTCATGTTCCTTGCGGTCATTCCCGTAAGCGCATGGGGAGCGGAACAATATTCCAACAGCGTGGTCCCGGGCATCAGCGTGCTGAGCATTTTGCCGGGAGACACCAACACGATCACGTATATTTTCCAGAAAAAGAACGGCGAGCAAACGGAGGAAATTGCCCGGCAGATCGTGAAGAAGGGCGATACCCTTCTGGAGCCTGAAGTCAAAACGGGCGAAAATGAAAAGTTCACCGGCTGGGATCCTGTCGTCACGTTTGGAACGGTCGGAGAAATCACAGAGACCAAAACGATCACGGTAACGGCGAAGATCGAAAAGGTTTACTATATCTTCTTCAAGGATAACACGGGCCGTGTCGTAGCTACGAAGGAGTGCACGGACGGCCAGACGGTCAGCGATTTCAGCGACGTGACCTTCCCGGTCGGCCCGGATGAAAGCATTACCGGCTGGTACTTCGATGCAGATAAAACGCAAAAAGCGGACTCTGTGACCATTAGCGGCCAAAACGTTACGCTCTATGCCAAGGTCGAAAAGGGCTACTGGATCACCTTCGACGCAAATGGCGGCTCTTATACCGCGCCTGTGTTCTATGCCAACGGTACGGCTGCTGCTGCACCTGCGGAACCCAGTAAACCGGGCTTTAAGTTTGCCGGATGGTATCTGGATGAAGCACTAGAAACGAAGGCAATTTTTGATAATATTAAAGCAAATACAACTGTGTATGCAAAGTGGAATGCTGCGTCGGCAAAGTATACGGTTATTCACTGGTGGGAGAATGCTAATGATGATGACTATTCTTATCACGAGAGTGAAGAATTGTATGGAAATGCTGGCGAGATGACAAGTGCTGCGGCTAAAACCTACAACGTCGAGGGTACGAATATTTTGGGAAAAAAAGTTACCAGTAATAAAGTTTTCACGGCTGAAACGATCACTCAAAAAACGATTGCTGGTGACGGCTCGACGATTGTGAATGTTTATTATAAAAGAGCCACCTATAAGTTGACATTTAGGGTTCAGTCCTACTATGGATGGTCGGAACTAAAAACTGTGGCCAAGAAATGGGAACAGAACCTCGACACATCAGATTGGTATACCTATGATGGAGATAATAATTACACTATTAATGGTAGTACAAGAATGATTGCTTTTTTAAGCGTTATGCCTATGAATGGCGCTACGCTTAATGCAATAGGAAACGGGGGAAATACGAATACAGCAACATATTATGTTGAGACACTAAATGGACAAGAGGCAGGAGCTATCCGAGAAAATGGTCGTTGGTTTACGGTTCATCATACGGATACAACCAGAGGAACAGCTAGCTATACTGTAGGTGATGAGGATAGATATCCTATTACAGGATTTAACCTTATTCCAAGTATGGGCACTCAAGTTGGCAAAAGTTACAAAAATGCTAAATTCTATTATGCGCGAGCAAGCTTTGACATCATTTATATAAATAATGGTGGCGAGGGCAACAAAACGGCATCATATAAATATGAAGCTGATATCAGCGGTGCGGGCAATGCCTACAAACCTACCATACCGCCTGCTGGAAAAGAGGACTATGTGTTTGCCGGCTGGTATGCCGACCCGACGGGACAGACGAAGTATGACTTCACAGGCAAAAAAATGCCTGCCAATAGCATCACCGTCTATGCCAAGTGGGTACCCCCGACCTACACCGTGACGCTCTACGATCATGACGGCAACCAAGTCTACGCGCTTACGATAGCCAAGGGCGCAAAGCTTGACGAAAGTCAGGTTCCGACGATCACGCTGGATGAGGGGGAAACCTTCCTCGGATGGACGCTGAAAGACGGCACGCCTTTCAACCTTGATACCGAGATCAATCGGGACTACGAACTGCATGCCCGTGTCGGCAGCCAAAAGGGGTATAGCGTCAAATACGATAGAAACGGCGCAGCCGGCACGCCCCCGGAGGATAAAACAAACTACGCCGAAGGCTCTTATGCGGATGTAAAACTACCCGGTGATCTGGCCATGAAAGACAAGGCATTCCTTGGCTGGGCGACCGACGCGGCTAACCCCGCTATGATTTACCAGCCCGGAGACAAGCTGCCCATTCAGGCGGATATGGATGTGAATGACGATGGCGTTATTACCCTCTACGCCGTCTGGGGAGACAAGCCCGTCCAAACGAAGCTGACCTACAAAGCTAACTTTGAGGGGGCAGAGCATGCCGAGAAGTTTTATGAGCTGGAAAACAATGCAACCGAGACGATCAAGAGCTATGACGAGACCGGGTTGTCGCCACGCTCCGGTTACGAGTTCCTCGGATGGTCGGAAAATCCGAAGGCAACGGAAGCGACCTATAAGGCTGGCGATCAGATTGTCGTCGATGATGAGACTGACGCGACAGCCAAGAACATTCTGTACGCCATTTGGAAGCAAAGCGTAACGAGTGTGAAGGTTGCAAAGCAGGTAACCGGCAACTTCGGCGATAAGACCAGGGAGTTCAAGTTTGAGATTACCTTTACGGATGCAAACGGTAAGGCTTTGCGTCTGGTACAAACCGATAAAGCACCTACTTACAGCATCACTTCTGACACTACTGTTGGCGGCGAAAAACTGACTGTTCTCATGAAGGACAAAGGTGAAATCACCCTTACCAATGTGCCGATTGGTGGTACGTTGGTCGTGACGGAGATTGAAGCATCGGGTTATCAAACCAGCTATAAGATTGGTGAAACAGAGTCCCAGGAGGGGAATGTGGCTCGGTACATCGTCCCCGAAAATGGCGGTACGATCACCTTCATCAATCACCGCAACGTTTCCCCCGATACCGGCGTTCTCGTTGATTCCCTGCCGTATATCCTGATTATCGCCTGCGTGGCAGGCGTAGCGGCGCTGTTCCTCATCCGCCGTCGGAAGAAACGTGAGGACTAAGGAGTAACAAAACGATGCCACCAAGGAACGGACAACAGCCCGCGCAAAAGCCCGTTCAGAGCCGGGCGCAGGGACGAAAGGAAACCATCCAACCCTTGAACTGCGAACAGAAGCGCATCCTGCAATGGCTGCGCAAGGTGCGCTTCCGCAAGCAGCTTTTCGGCGGAATAAGCGAGCGCGACGCATGGAAAAAGATCGAGGAACTGAACGCCATGTACAATAACGCTCTCATGGCCGAACGGGCGCGCTACGACGCACTGCTGGAGCGGCAGCGCTGGGAGTATGGCTATGGCTATCAGCCGTCCGACCCGGCGCAGGGGTATGAAGCCGACGGCCAGTTTGCCGGGGAGGATGGGCAGTAATGGCCGCCAAAAAGCCGCGTACCCCCGAGGAAGCCATCAAACAGCGCCGGGATCAGCTGGCCGCCAAGGCCGAAAACCGCAGTCTGCTCCTCCGCGTGGTGCTGATCGCTGTGGTGTGCTGGGGCTTCTTTCACTACCTGTTTCTGATCACGCAGGTCAAGGGCATGGACATGTTCCCCGCCGTGAAGGACGGCGACCTGGCCATCGTGTTCCGGCTGCAGCAGGAGTACGCCAAGAACGACGTGATCGTGTACCGCACGGAAACGGGGCTCAAGTTCGGCCGCATTGTGGCCCGGGCCACGGATAACGTCACCATCGAAGACAGCGGTTCCCTTACCGTGAACGGCACGACCCAGACCGGCGAAATCCTCTATCCCACCTATCCCGAGGAGGACAGCAGCCTGGCCTACCCCTATCAGGTGCCGGAGAACAGCGTGTTCGTGCTGGGCGACTACCGCACCCGCTCCACCGACAGCCGCCTGTACGGGGCCATATCGCTGGATCAGGTGGAGGGCAAGGTCATCACCATTCTAAGGCGCAGGGGCCTCTGACCCGCGCCGAACATCCACGGTATCAGCCCGGCTCCACTCGCCGGGAATGATATAACTTCCCTTTCAAAATCTGAAAAACAAGGAGAGAAACAAAACCATGAAAAAGTTTGTAGCGATCCTCTTGACTTTGATGCTCGTGCTGGGCATCGGCGCGGCGGTTGCGGAGGGTGCGGAAGCGCCCACCACGTATGAAGACATGAAAACGATTACCATTACTAAGAATTATGAACTTACCAATGAGGGCACTGTGTCTCCCGCTGAAACCTTTCATTTCACCATCGCAGCCAATTCTGTTACGGACGCTGCTGAAGACGTGACCGTTGCGAATATGCCCATGCCTACTATCGGCAGTGTAACTTATGTGGATGGTGAAGCTGGTTCCGCTACCAAGAGCAAGACAGTGGAAATTAGGCTGCCTGACTATACCAGTGTTGGTATCTATACCTACATCGTTAAGGAAACTGCTGGCACCACTGCTGGCGTTACCTACTACGGCAAAGATATCCTGCTGAAGGTTACTGTCATTGAACAGGGCGGCAAAATCCGTGTTGCGGCTGTTCACACCGAAGAAGGACATAGTGGCACTGGTGATAACAAAAAAGACACTTTCGCGAATACCTATGAAGCTGGCACCCTGAATGTGACCAAGACGGTTGCCGGTAACTTGGGCGATCAGAGTAAAATGTTTGATTTCACCGTGACATTCACTAAGCCCACTGGCAAAGAAGTCAAGAGTGCAATTAACGCTAAAGTTGCTGGCACGGGTGCCACTGACTTCAACATTGCTTGGGATGACAAAGGTACGTATACCTATACCTTCCAATTGGCGCACGGCCAAAAGGCTTCCTTTGCCAACCTGCCCTACGGCGTGACCTACACCGTGACTGAAACTGCAGTTACTGGTTACGAAACCACTAAGACCGGCGATAGTGGTACCATCAACGCCGCCGAACATACTGCTGCTTTCACCAACACCAAGGAAGGCAGCATCGACACCGGCGTGACCAACGAGAATCTGCCCTACGTCCTGCTGATCGGCTTTGTGGTGCTGGCCGGCGCCGCGCTGCTCATCAAGCGCAAGGCTCATAACAACTAAGCATCCGATTGACACGCGTCCTGCCCCGGCCGGGAAAGCGGAATCCCGGCCCTGACAGGGCGCCATGGACCGGCATAAAGGAGTGGCAGGATGGGAAGGGGCTTCGTCAGATTTCTAAATGGTCTGGTCAGTCTGGCCGTGGGCCTTTCCCTCCTGATCGCCGGGGCATATGCGGGCTATTGCCTGTGGGATAATCACCAGATCTATGCCGCCGCTGAAAACGTTCAGGACGACATGATCCGGCTCAAACCCAAAACAGACGACACAGCCGAGGAACAGGGGCCGTCCTTCGCCGAGCTTCTGCGAGTCAATCAGGACGTGAAGGCGTGGCTCACCCTCGACCATACCCAGATCGACTATCCCGTCCTGCAGGGCGAGGATAACTTCGCCTACATCAACACCGACGTTTACGGAAACTTCGCGCTGGCGGGCAGCATCTTTATCGACTCCCGCTGCGACCCGTCCTTTGCCGACCCGTATACCCTGCTTCACGGCCATCATATGGAAAATAGCAGGATGTTCGGCGATCTGGATCTTTATAAGGAGCTGGACTTTTTCCGGCAATACTACACGGGAACCTTAATTATCCCCGGCTATCAGTGGCCCCTGCGGGTCTTCGCCTGCATGGTCGTCCCTTCGTCCGAGGAAAAAATTTTCAATCCTACCCTTTGGAAAAAGGATGGGATCGGCCGGCTGCTTTCCTTTGTCAAGGCCGAAGCATTGCATTACGACGCTGAAACCGTGGCCATGCTGGAGGATACCGTCCAGGCCGGTGAAACGCCCCGGGTCATCGCTATGGCCACCTGCTCGTCCGAATATACGGACGCAAGAACGATAGTACTGGCGGTTTTGAACGACTACGGCCAGGAAAACAGGGAGGATGTTTGAATATGAAATCGAACCTTCGCGCCATTTTGGTCACTGTGATTGCTCTGGCGCTGTGCCTGACCGCGCTTATGCCCGCCGCCTTTGCTGAAACCGCCGACAACTCCTTCTCCGTTACCCTTCATGGTCGGGTACAGCTTCGCGGCGGATCGATCCCCAAATCGAAAATGGATCGTTTCCTGATCCGCCTGACCCCTGCCGACAAGGAATGCCCCATGCCCAAAGGCAGCTCCGATTATTTCGACGCGGAAGCCGTAGGCTATGCGCGTGAGGTGGACGTGGTGTTCCCCATCACCTTCACGAAGCTGGGCGTTTATCATTATACGATCACGCAGATCCCGAAGAACATCAACCCCAATCTGACGTATGACCGGCGCACCTATGACGTGACGGTCAGTGTTTTTAACGGCGAAAACGGGATCGAGACCGCTGTCGCCATGCGGCTGAACGGTTCAGAAGCCAAGACTGATCTGGCGCTCTTCGTCAACAAATACTCCAGTAAGCCCGGCACGCTGACCCCCACCGGCGTCAGCCAAAACTGGCCGTGGCTTGTGGCCGGATGCGCAGCGCTGCTGATTGCCGCCGCATTCGTTTTCCGTTCCCTCCGTAAGAAGGAGGGCGGCGCGCAATGAGCCGCCGTTATCCCAAAAATCGAAAAAAACAGGGGGGCGCACGTCGCGCCCTGCTTGTTTTTCTTCTGACAGTGCTGATCCTGGCCGCGCTGGTGCTGGGTACGCTGGCGCTGCTTGAACTTTACGAGCAGCATTCGCTGGACAGCTTCTACGCTTCCCTGTCCCGGAACAGTGAATGGACGGCAGACGACGGCGGAGAGGTCAGCCTTCCCACGCTGGCGACCGTCCTGCCGGGCCCCACGGCCACGCCGTCCACCGCAGACGCACAGTGGGTGCCGCAGGCCACGCTTCCGCCCTCTTATCTGGACGTGGAGTCCGAACAGCCCCAACAGGCCGTCTCCGAAAAGGATTTTGCCAAGCTGCGTCAGACCATGCCGGACATCGTCGGCTGGATTCGGCTGGACGACAGCGTGATAGACTATCCTGTGGTTCAGGGCGAGGACAACGAGTACTATCTGAAGCATTTTCCCGACGGTACGCAGAACCGCTTCGGTTCCATCATGATGGACGAAGCCAACCGCGGCGATTTCAGCGACACGGTGAACATTCTTCACGGCCACCACATGCGTGGCGGCTCCATGTTCGGCGGTCTTCACCAGTACGAAAGCCGCGAGTACTGGGAGACCCACCAGACCATCCGTCTGATGACCCCTGACGGCGATTACGACGTGGCCGTTTTCGCCGCCTACACAGTGAACGGCTACACGTTTACCTATCCCACCAATTTCGACACCGAGGAGGACTTCAACAAGTTCATTCACCGGGCTATCACCTCCACGCCTTACGACACGGGCATAGAAGTGACCTTCGAAGACCGGCTTCTTATGCTTTCCACCTGTGTCTACACCTTCGATGGCGCCCGTTTCATCGTTCTCGGCAAAATCGGGGACTGAGTCCCCCGTTCGGACTGCGCGCCTGCGGCGCGCAGGGGCATAGGGAGACGTGTGAGTTGGCTGCGAAGATACCGCCGCTCGGCGACAGGCCTCGCGGTTCGCTGGTTCGGTGTGGTTTCCTTGTTAGTTGAATAGAAAAGGCCGCCATTCGGCGGCGGGCCTCATGGCTCGAACCAAAGGCCAGCGTGGATTTGCAACCCGCGCTGGCCTTTGGTGTTAGAGGAATCCCCTCAATTACAATGCGTCTTTCCATCCGACGCTAGTGGAGCATGGTTCACACTTAATGCAGTTCAGCCACTAAACCTGTTTTTCTACGCTGCAAAACCATTCCAGCCACTTTGAAACGGCCCAAATCATGCCATTTGATGCAAGATGGGGGAGCGTCCCATGGGACAGTAAGCCCCGATACGCGCTGGAGCACAGTATCATGGCAAAGGCTACCGCACATTGTCGCAGGGGCTTTCCCCTTATTCGTTATCCCCATTTAGGGCCGAAAAACAAGCGTTCTATGGCACGTTTTCTCCATCGAGCCGGGCGTGTGCGTTTGAGTAGAAACGCCGCCCGGACACCGTACCGCCGAGTCATTGACAAAAACCATCCCAATGTGGTATGACTAAAACCATGACGCGGCGAAAGCAGGGGAAGCTTTCCTCCCTTTTCCCCGCATACGGAGGAAAAACATGAAAGTTTTGGCCATGGATATAGGCGGTACTTTTTTGAAATACGCCCTGTACGAGGACGAAAACGTCCTTGTGTCCGGAAAAACGCCCTCTCGGGCCGCCGAAGGGGCTGAAGCGCTTTGGGCAGTGCTACTTGGTCTAGGCGAAGCGTTCCGAGGACAGTTCGACGGGATCGCCGTGGCAACGGCGGGAACGGTTGGCCCGGAGGGACAGATCGTGTACGCCAATGAAAACATCCCCGGCTACACAGGCGTTCCTTTGAAGAAGTGGCTGGAGGAGACCTTCTCCGTCCCGGCAGCGGTGCTGAACGACGTGGCCGCCGCGGCCTATGCGCTGACGGACACCTTCGAGGACTATTTCTTCATCGCCCTTGGCACCGGCGTGGGAGGGGCCTATGTGCATCGGCGGCAGCTGATGAATGGCGGCACGGGCTTCGGGGGCCAAATCGGCTATCTGCCCATGAAAAACGGGAGTACGGCTGACCAGACGGCCTCGTCCGCCGCGTTGGCCCGGCGCGCCGGAGAGGCGGGGGAGAGGGTGTTTGAAAAGGCCGGGCAGGGCGACGAGCGGGCCGCCCGCATTCTGGACGAATGGCTGGACGACGTAGCGCAGGTCATCCTGACGGCGGAGATCGTGACGGGCGCGGAGACCATCGTACTGGGCGGCGGCGTCAGCGCTCAGGGCGAAACCCTGTTGTCGCCGCTGCAGGCAAAGCTGGATCGGATGGAAACTCCCTATCGGGAAAAATTCAGGCTGACCATCGCCCCGGACGGCAATGCCAGCGGCACATTGGGAGCCAGAAAATATTTTGAAGAGAGTTTGAGGAGAGAAAAATGAACGCATTTGAGCAGGTAAAGGGCGGACTGATCGTTTCCTGTCAGGCTTTGGCCGACGAGCCCATGTTCGGCAGCGAGGTCATGGCGAAGTTTGCGCTGGCGGCGAAGCAGGGCGGAGCCAAGGGTATTCGGGCCAACACCATCCCGGATATTCGGGCTATCAAGAAAACCGTTGATCTGCCGGTGATCGGCATCATCAAAAAGGATTATCCTGACGGCGAAGTGTATATCACGCCCACCTTTGAGGAGGCGAAAGCCCTGATCGACGAGGGCGTAGACGTGATTGCGCTGGACGGCACCCGTCGCTCCCGTCCGGCTGGGGAGACGCTGGAGGGACTGGTGGAAAAGATCCGCGCATATCGAAAAGACGTGCTGCTGATGGCAGACACCTCCACCTACGAAGAAGCCGTGCATGCGGAGAAGCTGGGTTTTGACTTCGCGGGCACAACGCTGGTCAGCTACACGCCCTATACCAAGGGCGAACCGATCCCCGCATTGCCTCTGATCCGCCGGTTGGCGCAAGACCTGTCCATCCCGGTCATTGCGGAGGGCGGTATTTCCACGCCGGAGGAGCTGCGGGCCGCGCTGGATGCAGGGGCATTTGCAGCGGTGGTAGGCGGCGCTATTACCCGGCCGAAGCAGATCACCGAACGCTTTGTGGACGCATTAGAAAAATAAACAGAGCGCCCGGTCTTCCGAAGAAGGAAGAACGGGCGCTTTCTATGTGCCGCACAAGAATCTTTAGCAAAGCCGGTAGGGGAGCAACGAAACGTTTATAGAAAACTGAGGTGGCTCGGCCTATCTGTTCGGGAGTTGCCACAAAGCCGCCAAATGGGAGAACTGCGCTTCGTCAACGCATCCATTCATTAGCGAAACTCTGCTCGAGAGAGTGACGGAACGGCGGCGAAAAAGTCCCACGGTTTTGCGTTCGGACAGTGCCAATCGCCTTTTCCGAGACGAAAAAACGTCCTTTCCCGCGACTTTCCATCCAAAGAAAAAAGCCCGAAATCCAAGGACTTCGGGCTTTTGAGAGCAATAAGAAAATTCGGAACTCAGCGCTTGCTGAACTGAGGCGCACGACGGGCGGCCTTCAGACCGTACTTCTTACGTTCCTTCATACGAGGATCGCGGGTCAGGAAACCAGCCTTCTTCAGGGGCTCCCGCAGTTCGGGGTTGCTCTTGATGAGAGCACGGCTGATGCCGTGACGGATAGCGCCGGCCTGACCAGTCAGACCACCGCCGGTCACAGTGACCAGAATGTCCATGTCGCCGCCGGCCTTGGTCACATCCAAGGGCTGACGCACGGTCATCTTCAGGGTTTCCAAACCAAAGTAGTTGTCCAGATCACGCTTGTTGATCACGATTTTACCGTCGCCAGCGACCAGACGGACACGGGCAATAGCCTTCTTACGACGGCCAACGGCACTATATTCAACCTTCGCCATTTTGATTCGCTCCTTCCGTGTCCTTACTTAATCACCAGAGTCTCGGGCTGCTGAGCGGCGTGCTCATGCTCGGTTCCGGTATAAACTTTCAGTTTCTTCGCCATCTTGCGGCCCAGAGGTCCCTTGGGCAGCATACCAATGATCGCGCGCTTCACGGCGAACTCGGGCTTTTCTTCCATCAGGTGACGGTAAGAAGTCTCCTTCAGGCCGCCGGTGTAGCCGCTGTGATGATAGTACACCTTCTGATCCAGCTTCTTGCCGGTCAGCACAACTTTATCCGCATTGAGGATGATCACATAGTCGCCGGTGTCAACATGAGGGGTATAGACAGGCTTGTTCTTTCCGCGCAGGATCGCGGCAACCTGGCTGGCCAGACGGCCCAGCACAACGCCTTCCGCGTCCACGACGTACCACTTGCGCTGCACGTCCGCGGCTTTGGCCATGTAGGTATTCAAGGTAATTTCCTCCTTCGGAGTGTGTGAGTAGGGGTGCGCGTTTGATGGTCAGCAAACGGCGCTAGTTCAATGAGAATCCGGGGCTAACGGAGTCTATTGATGCCAAAAATCATTGTATCAAAGGAAACGGCTTGTGTCAAGTTTTTTTCCGGGAAAAAGAAAGAATGAAAGTCAAAATCATCGGGTCCGAGACAAGCAACATCTGCTTTGAGACAAAAGGAAGAAAATACGGGTGGAAACGCCCGAAACGGATTCTTCATGCATCGAAAACGTCCTGCATCACCACCGTGCGCAGGTGGTTCGCAAAAGCTCCGTACTGCTTTTCCGTCAATTTCTCCGGGCAGGACATTACGATCAGCTTGTGGCCTTCATAGCCTTTGTGATAGGCGGGATGCACGTGCTCATACGGATTGGCCGTGAATCCGCAGCGCTCATAAAAGCCATTGCGGCGGATGGAAATTTCATCCACCGGCGGGTCGATTTCCAAAATGACGGGCTTTCCTTTTTCATTCAGCTTTTCCAGCGCCCGTTGACCGTATTTTTGTCCCCGAAGTTTCGGAAAAATGCAGAAATGCTCCACATAGATGAACGATTCCGTCTCCCAGTACAGGATCAGCCCCGCCCAGCAAGTGCCGTCGTACACGCAGTCAAAATGATACTGGGGATGGCTCATAATGCGCTCCTGCGAGGCTTCTTCCCGCAGCTCGTGATAGGGGAAGCTGCTTCGATACAGGGCCATGGCCTTTTCATAGTCCGGGTGACTGGCTGAAGTCATGCGTCTGAATTCCATCGTTCTTTCTCCCGCTTTGTGATTTGCTCCGCTGATTTTCCGCTCGGCGGATCGGGGTATTATACCGTATGCTCCATGCGTTAGCAACCATTTTGAGGTAAAAAACCGCCCCGCACAGGGCGGGGCGGCTGGAAGGATTTTGATGGTTTTTTTAGGAACGGCTTAGTACATGCCGCCCATTCCGCCAGCAGCAGGAGCAGGAGCGGGTTCGGGAGCGGGGATGTCGGTCACAAGGCTCTCGGTGGTCAGAACCATCGCGGCCACGCTGGCGGCGTTCTGCAGAGCGGAACGGGTCACCTTGGTGGGGTCGATGATGCCGCGCTCGATCATGTCCACATACTCGCCCTTCAGCGCGTCGTAGCCATAACCGTTCTTGTGGCTGATCTTCACGTTCTCCACGATCACGCTGCCGTCGATACCGGCGTTTTTGCAGATCTGGCGCAGGGGCTCTTCCAGAGCGCGCAGCACGATCTGCACGCCGGTCTTGGCGTCGCCCGCGAAGTTGTCCAGCTCAGCCTGCACGGAGGGGATCACGTTCATCAGCGCGATGCCGCCGCCGGGGACGATACCCTCTTCCACAGCAGCACGGGTCGCGGCCAGAGCGTCTTCGATGCGGAGCTTGCGCTCCTTCATTTCCACTTCGGTCGCAGCGCCCACCTGAATGACGGCTACGCCGCCAGCCAGCTTGGCCAGACGCTCCTGCAGCTTCTCACGGTCGTAATCGCTGGTGGTTTCGGCGATCTGACTGCGGATGGAGGCCACGCGGGCGTCGATGTCCGCCTTGTTGCCAGCGCCTTCCACGATGGTGGTGTTTTCCTTGTCCACCTTGACCTGACGGGCGGTACCCAGCATGTCGAGGGTGGTCTCCTTCAGTTCCAGACCCAGCTCTTCGCTGATGACCTGGCCGCCGGTCAGCACGGCGATATCACGGAGCATTTCCTTGCGGCGGTCGCCGAAGCCGGGGGCCTTGACGGCGACGCAGGTGAAGGTGCCGCGCAGCTTGTTCACGACCAGCGTGGCCAGCGCTTCGCCTTCCACGTCCTCAGCGATGATCAGCAGCTTGCGGCCCGCCTGCACAACGGCTTCCAGCACAGGCAGGATCTCCTGAATATTGCTGATCTTCTTATCGGTGATCAGGATGTAGGGGTTGTCGAGAACCGCTTCCATCTTGTCGGTATCGGTGACCATGTAAGCGCTGGCATAGCCGCGGTCGAACTGCATACCTTCCACCGTATTCATTTCGGTCTTCATGGTCTTGCTTTCTTCCACGGTGATAACGCCGTCCTTGCCAACGGTCTCCATTGCCTCGGAGATCAGCTTGCCGATCTCGTCGTCAGCCGCAGAAATGCTGGCGACCTGTGCGATGGACTGCTTGCCGTTGATGGGCTGGCTCAGCTTGACCAGACCGTCCACAGCGGCCTTCACGCCCGCTTCGATGCCCTTCTTCAGCACCATGGGGTTCGCGCCGGCGGCCAGATTGCGCAGGCCTTCATGGATCAGAGCCTGAGCCAGCAGGGTGGCGGTAGTGGTGCCGTCGCCGGCCACATCGTTGGTCTTGGTGGAAACTTCCTTCACCAGCTGAGCGCCCATGTTTTCAAAGGGGTCTTCCAGCTCGATCTCCTTGGCGATGGTCACACCGTCGTTGGTGATGAGGGGAGCGCCGAACTTCTTGTCCAGCACTACGTTGCGGCCCTTGGGGCCAAGGGTGATCTTCACGGTGTCCGCCAGAGCGTTGACGCCGTTTTCCAGAGCGCGGCGGGCTTCCTCGCCATACTTGATTTGCTTAGCCATAACGATTGCCTCCTAAAATATCAGCTCATTGCCCGAGATAACAGGCAAAATCAGAAAATGCTTGCGGTCAGGCGCTTATTCCACAGTCGCCAGAATGTCGCTCTGACGGACGATGATCATTTCCTTGCCGTCCAGCTTCACTTCGGTGCCGGCGTACTTGGAGTAGATCACCTTGTCGCCCACCTTCACATGCATGGTAACTTCCTTGCCGTCCACCATGCCGCCGGGGCCCACGGCCAGCACTTCGGCCATCTGGGGCTTTTCCTTGGCGGCGCCGGTCAGCACGATGCCGCTCTTGGTGGTTTCTTCCATTTCAACATTCTTAATGACCACACGGTCGCCCAAAGGCTTCACGATCATAACCTAAAACCTCCTGTTTTTGATCCTGTCTGGTACTGTTAGCACTCGAACAGTATGAGTGCTAACAACACTGTGTAGTTTACGACATTCCCGCCAGATACGCAAGCGAACAGCTGCCCAAAACAGAGCAATTTTCTAATTTTTTCTTTGAAAAGCAATCTATTTCGAAGCATTTTTTCGTTTTTTCATAAAATTTCTTTAATTTTCTTTTTATATTGCTTCTTTTTATTTTTCTCTGTTTCATTTCCAGCTCGTCATGGTAGAATGAGCCTGAGAAAGCCGCTGGCAGCGCCCCGGCTTTCCAGCATCCAAAGGAGGAGCTTTCCATTGAATACGCCCGCGGAAGCGCTGCTTCACTGGTACGATGAAAACCGCCGGGATCTTCCCTGGCGGCATACCGCCGACCCCTACCGCATCTGGCTTTCCGAGATCATGCTCCAGCAGACCCGGGTGGAATCGGTCAAGGGCTACTACGCCCGATTTCTGGAGGCCTGCCCCACGGTGGATGCGCTGGCCGCCGCCCCCATCGAGCAGGTTTTGAAGCTCTGGGAGGGGCTGGGCTATTACAGCCGCGCCCGGAATCTGCACCGGGCGGCGCAGCTCATCGTGGACGAGTACGGCGGGGCGTTCCCCACGACTTACGAGGAAATCCTAAAATTGCCCGGCATTGGCGCTTATACAGCCGGCGCGGTCGCCAGCATTGCCTTTCATCAAACCGCCCCGGCGGTGGACGGCAATGTCTATCGGGTCATCAGTCGCTTTCTGGGCATCCGGGAGGATGTAGGCTCGCCCGCCGTGCAGAAGCGTTTCCGTCAGGAGGTACTGGCGCTGATGCCGCCTGACCGTCCCGGGGATTTCAATCAGGCGCTGATGGAGCTGGGCGCGACCCTTTGTTCGCCCACGTCGCCCCGCTGCGAGGACTGCCCGTGGCAGAAAAACTGCGACGCCTTTGACGAAGGGGATATGGAGTCCCTGCCCATTCATGAAAAAAAGAAGCCCCAGAAGATCCTTCCGGTGGCCGTCTGCCTGTTGACTTTCGGAAAACGCGTTTTCGTCATGAAACGAACGGAACGGCTGCTGAACGGCCTGTTCGTGTTTGCGCTGCTGGAAGGGGAAACCTCCCCGGAACGCTGCGGCCAGCATTTGCGCGAACTGGGCTTTGACTGCACTTTCCGGCAAAAGCTGGGGGAGGCGCGGCACGTTTTCACGCACCGCATCTGGGAAATGGCCATCCTTCATTTTGACCTGACCGCCGAACCGTCTCAGGCTTTACTGGAACGGATGGGTGGACGTATGGTCAGCCTGCCCGAACTGGAAGCGCTGGCCATGCCTACGGCCATTCGCGCCGCCCGCGCCCGGGCGGAAGAACTGCTGAAACAGGAACCCGCCGAGCCCTGAGACCGGCGGGTTCCTGTTTTGATTTTGCTTACTTCAGATCATCCGCGTCGTAATTCAAACGATAGGAATAATAGAAGCTCAACGTGTCGCTATACATCCGGCTCATGGTCAGGGTGAAGCGAACGTCATCCTTCGTCCACGTGGCGGACAGATCGCCGTTCTCTACGTAGTTTGCTACGCCGCCCTCATCGAAGGGGTCGCTGTCCGGCGCGCCGTAGGCGGCCGTCAGGGTCTCCAGCGCCGCTCGGAAAGAAGCGATGACGTTGTCTCCCACGGGCAGCCCCATGGAGATCAGGCTCAGCCGGGATTCTCCCGCGCTGTTGTTGCGGTCGGCCTGAAAGGTGATAGACTCCGCCACCAGCTCGCCGATGCCGATCTTGACGTTTTCCATGGAAACGGAGCCGGTGCCTGCGTCGTCGTCCCAGGTTTCGACCAGTGCGTCCTCGCCCAGCAAGGCGCTCAGCTCGTCCAGACTCATGCCGAAGCGAACGCCGCAGGGCAGGGGAGCGGTCGCCGTGTTTTCCTCGGCAAAGGCTGCAACGGAACAGGCCAGCACGGCCAGTGTCAGGCAAAGGGCCAGCATTTTCTGATGAAATTTCAAGGGTTTCACCTGCTTTCGCTATTATCGTAGGTTTTTCAACCGAATCAAAAAATTCGCCGGAGCAAAGGCACAATCCTTTGCTCCGGCGAAACTGTTACATACCTCAAATCATTTTGACGGGCATGGGCAGACCGAGGAAATCCGCCATCACGCCGGTCAGGCGCTCCGCTTCCTCCCGGGTGGGCATTTCGCAGAAGATGCGCAGCCGGGGTTCCGTGCCGCTGAACCGGGCGATGATCCAGCCGTTCTCGAACAGTACCTTGCAGCCGTCCATGTAGTTGGTGGCCACCACGGGGATCGGGAAGGCGGGCAGCTGCTTTTCCACCATCAGCAGGTGGTGCAGCTTTTCCTTCATTTCCTGATCGAAGGGCCAGTCGAACTCGCTCATGTAGGCGGTGCCGAACTCGGCGTAGATCTCCTTCATCAGCTGGCTCATGGACTTGCCGGTGACGCTGAGCATTTCCACCAGCAGGGTGGCGGCGTAGATGCCGTCCTTGCCGTTGATGTGGCCCCGCACCGTCAGACCGCCGCTGCTTTCGCCGCCGATGACGGCGTTATGCTCCTGCATGGCGGCGGAAATGTGCTTGAAGCCTACCGGCACTTCGTAGCAGGTCTCGCCGAACGCCTCGGCCACCCGGTCCAGCAGGTGGGTGGTGGCGATATTACGGACGCAGGGGCCGTGCCAGTTCTTGTACTTGAGCAGGTAGTAGTACAAAAGCACCAGCACCTGATTGGGGTGGACGAAATGCCCCTCGTCGTCGATGATGCCCAGCCGGTCCGCGTCGCCGTCGGTGGCAATACCGATGTCGGCGTGGTTCTGCAGCACCGCCGCCTGCAGCGCGCCCAGCGTGTCCACATTCGGGGCGGGAAGCCGTCCGCCGAACAGGGTATCGTGGCGCTCATGGATGACGCTCACGTCGCAGCGAGCCGTCAGCAGAATGGTCTGCAGGGACGTGCGGCTCACGCCGTACATGGGATCCAGCACGATCTGCAGGTTGCGGCTGCGGATCGCGTCCATGTTCACGCCGCGGATGATCGCGTCCAGATACTGGTTCTGGGGATTGATCTCCTGCACCAGACCCGCCGCGATGGCACGCTTGTATTCGATGGAATGGATTTCTTTGGGATCGACGTCGTTGGCCGCCGCGCCCAGTTCGTTGGTCACGCTTTCCACCGCGTCCCGGCCGCCCTTGGTGAAGAGCTTGATGCCGTTATACAGCGCCGGATTATGACTGGCCGTTACCGCAATGCCGTAGTCCAGCCCGTAATACTGCACGGTGAACATGATCAGCGGCGTAGGGGCCTCCCGGTTGATCATCAGCACGTGAATGCCTTCGCCCGCCATGACCTCCGCAGCCCATTCCGCAGCCTCCCGGCTCAGAAAACGCCGGTCATAACCGATACAGAAGCTTTTGTCGGCCACGTCTTCCCGCTTCATCCGCTGAGCCAGAGCGAACATCAGCTTGCGCACGTTTTCCTTGGTAAAGTCATCGCCGATAATGGCGCGCCAACCGCCTGTACCAAAAGAAATCATTCTATATCCCCACTTTCGTGATAAATGTATTATTCCGAACGTCCTCATGATAACACCGGATAAAGAGGGATGCAAGTCCTCCCCCGAAGGTTTTTTACATAATTTTTACTTTATGAAAAAGGACGGACAACCGATTGTCCGCCTCAGACTGTCAAAAAAGTGGAGGTGCAGGAGGCACTGCCTCCTGCCGGGGTTATAGG
>ERZ772883.53-NODE-53-length-124794-cov-8.595339_pt1 | contig 124794 bp, 94 predicted proteins | sample MGYA00580575_ERZ772883 | MGnify/ENA primary metagenome ERZ772883 (study PRJEB29015, sample SAMEA2737666) | human gut metagenome | biome: human gut; feature: human-associated habitat; material: faeces | place: China | collected 2012 ... | reverse complement strand
GGGTAGGCAAGCCAACCCCGTGCTAACGTATGAAACCGCTCTTCGGCGGTTTTCCCTCTGAGCATGCTGATAAGGCGTCGATGTGCGTATAGCGTGAGAGGCAGAAGTTGGAAATTTTTCCAGATTTGGCATAAAAAAACAGTGAACTATTTGATATTAGGAATAAAACGAGTACCTTTGCAGACCGATTATATCCAAAATTAGCGTTTTATTGTCTCACTGCGAATGCTTTTGGCCGAGCGGAGCAGGAGGCATAACTTGTGTAATTATTTAAAAATTAGAATTTTAAAAGTGGATACTTTAAGTTACAAAACAGTCTCAGCCAATGCTGAAACAGCACAGAAAGAATGGGTTGTGATTGACGCAACAGACCAGGTATTGGGTCGTCTTTGCGCGAAGGTTGCAAAAATTCTTCGCGGCAAATACAAACCAAACTACACACCTCATGCAGATTGTGGTGACAATGTTATTATTATCAACGCAGACAAGGTTGCCTTGACAGGAAAGAAGTGGACAGACCGCGTATATCTTTCTTACACAGGTTATCCAGGTGGTCAGCGTGAGTGCACTCCAGCCATCATGAAGTTGAAGGCAGAGAACAAACACATCAAGCCGGGAATGAACCCATTGTTCATCAAGGTTATGAAGGGTATGCTTCCAAAGAACCGTCTTGGACGTCGCTTGATCGAGAACATGCATGTGTACAACGGATCTGAGCATCCACATGCAGCACAGAATCCAAAAGTTATTGACATCAACAAGCTTAAATAATATTGAGGTAATATGGAACAGATTAATGCAGTAGGCCGTCGTAAGGCCGCTATCGCACGTGTATTCGTGAAAGAGGGAACAGGTGTGATTACAGTCAACAATCGCACATTGGCAGAGTATTTCCCAAATCCTATTCTTCAATTTATCGTTAAGCAGCCGTTGGCATTGCTTGATGTAGCAGAGAAATATGATTTGAAGGTTAACTTGGTAGGCGGTGGTTACAAGGGACAGGCAGAAGCCCTTCGTCTTGCAATTGCCCGCGCATTGGTGAAAATCAACGCAGAAGACAAGAGCGCATTGCGTCAGGCAGGTTTCGTAACCCGCGACCCACGTGCCGTAGAGCGTAAGAAACCAGGTCAGCCAAAGGCCCGCAAGAGATTCCAGTTCAGCAAGCGTTAATATTTATATTGATCTGGAACAAAATACAGAGTTTAGTATCCAAACCGTCGGGACTTGTGCCGCATAGCTCGGAGCGCTACCCGGGGGTTGATTAAGTAGAAAGTAAACAAAAAAGAAAAAGAAAATGTCAACACCAAGTTTTGAACAATTATTAGAGGCAGGTTGCCATTTTGGCCACTTGAAACGTAAATGGAATCCTGCTATGGCTCCTTATATCTTTATGGAGCGCAATGGTATCCACATCATTGACTTATACAAGACAGCAGCAAAGCTCGACGAAGCCGCTGCCGCTCTCAAAAATATCGCTAAATCAGGAAAGAAGGTACTCTTTGTAGCAACAAAGAAGCAGGCAAAGCAGGTTGTAGCCGACAAGGCATCAGCAGTTAACATGCCTTATGTTATCGAGCGTTGGCCAGGTGGTATGTTGACCAACTTCCCGACTATCCGCAAGGCAGTCAAGAAGATGACCAACATCGACAAGATGACAAAGGACGGCACATTCGACAACTTGTCTAAGCGTGAGCGCCTTCAGATTACTCGCCAGCGTGCGAAATTGGAGAAGACACTCGGCAGCATCGCTGACTTGAACCGTCTTCCTTCAGCATTGTTTGTTGTAGACGTGTTGAAAGAGCACATCGCAGTGGCAGAGGCTAACCGTCTTGGTATTCCTGTTTTTGCAATGGTTGACACCAACTCAAATCCTAACGACGTTGATTTCGTAATCCCTGCAAACGACGATGCATCTAAGTCGATCGAGCTCGTTCTCGACACAGTATGCGCTGCTATGGCAGAGGGTCTCGAAGAGCGTAAGGCAGAGAAGGTTGATGCACCGGCAGAGGGCGAAGAGAAAGATGCAGCTCCAAAGCGTGAGCGTCGTCGCGTGCGTAAAGCCGCTCCGGTAGAGAAGGTTGAAGTTGCCGCTCCAGCCAAAGAAGCAGAAGAGGCAGCAGAATAATCTTCTTCACCTTAATAATTGAAATTTAATAACTCGAAAAAATTTATATTAGATATGGCAGTTACTATGTCAGACATCAGCAAACTCCGTAAACTTACGGGTGCTGGTATGATGGATTGCAAGAAAGCGTTGGAAGAAACCAACTGCGATATGGATGCCGCTGTAGAGATCATTCGTAAGAAAGGTCAGGCTGTGGCAGCAAAGCGTGAAGACCGCGAGGCTTCTGAGGGTTGCGTTCTTTCTGCAGCAACTGCAGATTTCTGCGCTATTGTAGCTTTGAAGTGCGAGACCGACTTCGTTGCAAAGAACGAAGGTTTCGTAGCCTTGACAAAGGCTATTCTCGACGCTGCAGTCGCTGCGAAGGCTAAATCGCTCGACGAGGTTAAGGAGCTTGAGGTTAACGGCCGCAAGGTTGCCGACCTTATCGTAGAGGAGATTGGCAAGACTGGCGAAAAGATGGAATTGGGCGCTTATGAGTGTCTTGAGGGTGCTGGCACAACATGCTACGACCACCTTGGCAACAAGCTCTCTACCATCGCTACATTCACTAAGCCTGTAGAGCGTCAGGTTGGCCGCAACGTGGCAATGCAGATTGCTTCTATGAACCCGGTTTCTGTAAGCCGCAACGATGTGCCTAAGGAAATCGTAGAGAAGGAATTTGAGATTGCACGCGATAAGGCTCGTGAGGAAGGCAAGCCAGAGGCAATGCTTGACAAGATTGCAGAAGGTCGTCTTAACAAGTTCTACAAAGAGTCTTGCTTGCTCGAGCAGGAATTCATCATGGATCCGGCTCTCACTATTGAGAAATATCTCAAGGGTGTTGACGCTGACCTGACTGTTACAGCATTCAAGCGCGTAAACTTGAACGTGGACTAATCCAATAGGACATCAATAATAAGAAAACTCCGGAACCGTAAGGTTGCCGGAGTTTTTTTGTTGCATTACGTTTTGCTTTTCTGGTTGTGCCTGAAGGCAACCGGACGGTCGTGCTCCATCTTTCTGTGGCAATAGGCGTTTCAGTCGCGGAAATATATGGTTTGTGAGCCGTCGAGCGTCATTGAGAGGCGGTCGTTGCTCACGCTTACGTTTGTGAATGAGTCTTTCCCGTTGCTGTGGATGGCATCGCGCAGGCTTGCCTCAAGAGTTTCCTTGCTGAGTCCCGTAGACTCAAGATGGGTGACAAGAGCTTGTCTTACCGCGTCGATGTCGGTGATGTCGGGGTATTGGCTGAAGTCTATGGCTATGTCGTCCGGATCCATGTGGCCGGTGATTGAGTCGGCAGAGTATGTAAGGGTGACTGTGTTTCCGGCGATGGCGTATTTTCCGCTTATTTCGGCTCCGAAAGTTGCCGAGACGGGCAATGCTGCGGTTTCGTAGGGCATTGTTCCGGATATGCTCATCATCACACCCATCTCAAAAGTTTTGTCGTTGTTGAAAATTATTTGTTGTCCGTAGCCGGCCATCATATAATCGTCGATTTGTTCTGCGCTGCCTTCGGTTGTCCAAGACCCGATTATCGCTTTTTCAAGCGATGGTTGCTTCACGATTGCTTTTTGCTGTTTCTTTTCAGAAGAGCACGCCGATGCTAAAAGTATTATGACTATTGAAATCAGAAATTTTGATGATGTGCGCATACTTGTCTTGATTTTTTTGCAAAGTTAGTGCAAGCCGGTAGTAAAGAAAAGAACTTGCACCATTTTCTTTATTGTTCGGGTGACTTGAGACGTGTAAAACGGAAAATTTGGCAATAAAAAAACCGGCTGCCTAAAAAGCAAGTCGGTACCTAACTATTTAATAACTATGAGAAATCAAAAAATAAGAAAAGGCAATTTTGCCCATCTTTTGAGAGATTAATGGTTTACTCCCGCTACGTATCCTTTGCGTTGCATAAGCAGTGACGCATTTGGATGGAAACTATGGGAAGGAGCCACTCTCACTGAATAATTTGTGTGGTTCATAATAAAGTCTCCTTTCTTTTAATAATTCTGGCCGCTCTCTCGCGCGCCTCTTAACCTAAAACAATCTTTCTTTTTTCTGATGCAAAGGTAATGCCATATTTTGTTCTGACCAAAGAAAAAGTGTTAAAAATATGTTTTAAAACATATTTTTCCAACACCTTTCTATTTGCTGAGATAACATCTAACCTCGCCAATCGGTAGTTTGCCCTTCATCATCAGCGGTTTATGCGAAGAGTCGGTTGAAATCCAGGTGTGCATATCGTCTGACGATTTTTTCTTGCCGTCGGTTGTGAAAGAAAACGATACGTGGTAAGCCACGTGTTTCGACTTGTCGCGCAGTTCGATGGTTTCCGTGCCGACAAGCCGTATGCGCAGAGTTTCCTTCTTTTTCCCAGAGAACACAGTCGTTGTGTAAATGTGGTTTTTTACCATCGCTTTATAGTCGAGCGCACGGATATAGAAGAAAATGCTCAGCATGTCGTAAGCCTGTCCGTTTGCCTGCAGCCGCACCACGTTGTTTGCTTTTCCCGGGCGTATGCGGGTGCATTCAGCGAGGCTTGTATTGCCGTTGTATGAATAGCGTACAATGTCGATTCCCGAGTGTTTGCCCTCATGCGATGCCTTCCGGTATACGATTGGGCGCATTCCCGAAGGTTGTATGGTGCAGCTCAGAGTGTCGCGCACGCGGTACACCTTGTCGGCCCACGAAATAGTGCGGGCTGATAGCGATGCATCGTAGTTGTGCCCGGATTTTTTTATAGACAGGGTTGCAGAGCCGGCATGTTTCCATATCAGCCCCCAGTGATACACAATGTCGTAGTGCAGCGTCTCGTTTGTCAAGGTGTATGAGTGGGCCGCAACAGCAGCCGACAGAGCCATCATCAGAGCCAGTGTCCTTATTGAGAGCAGTCGTTTCATCGTATAAGTAATTTATATATATGACAATTCAACAGAAAATAAGTTTAACCCGAATGTCTGTTTGTGGGGCAGACTCTTGTCTTTTTGTGGATAAAAAAATGATAAATGAGGGTGGAAATTTTGTTTATATATTATATATTTGTGAAAAAATTATAGGACCTAAAAACAAGCAAAGATGAAAAAAATAGTATTAATGCTGTTGTCGGTTGTGATGGCTGCATCGCTGACAAGTTGCGGAGACAATGAAGACCCGACGCCAAAGTCAAACAATTATGTGATGCTATATCGTGTGATTATGGCAAAAAACACCTTCAACTATGGCAATCCGACGTTGAAGGTGCTGAACCCTGTCAAAAACACGACGGAGACAATTGTCCTGACCGAAGATATGGACAATCGCAACAACACAACCTATTCGCTTGACTATGCGGTTGTAAAGGCTTCGATTGCATTGTCGCTGACCGACCCCAACGACCTGTTTGTCTATTACTATCCTGTGATGGACATAAAGAGAGAAATGAAGTTTGAGGCAGAACTGAATCTCTACATCGACGATGCAAAGACATCGCTTATTGACCCTGTTAAAAAGGTGAAAGTCACGTCGCCTAAGGTGGCGGCATCATTTATTGAAACAAGTGGAGCGCTTGTTGCAATAGCGCCGGTTTCGTTGTCGACAATGACAATGTCGGGAGAACAGTCCGTTGAATACTACACAAAGCATCAGCAGACCAAAGAGTCGGGTGTTGTTACATGGTAAGTGAAGATTCTCGTTAAACAATGGTTGTCTGTCGGATGAAAAATGCTTAAATTTGTGGCAAGAAGAACGCGCATATAGCGCAGGAAAATAAACTTAATCGCTTTTCTAAAAAAGAGACTTTATGCTGAACGAAAAGAAACAGGAATTATTGGAGAAAATCAAATCGTGGATTCTGATTTTTGTTGGATGTACGGCAATGTGTGCCGGCTTCGTGTTTTTTATCAACCCTTACAATATCATCCCTGGCGGTGTTTATGGAGCCAGCATTGTGCTCCACAACATATTCCCGTCGGTGCAAGTGGGCACATTCGGCTATTGTTTTGAAATCCCGTTGATGCTCCTGTCCTTGCTCCTTCTCGGAGCGAAGCTGGGTATCCGCACAATTGTGGCATGCCTTGTGCAGCCGCTGATAATGAACGTGCTGTCGTGGATGGCTTATCCCGACCAGGCGTCGCTTGAAGCACTTGACCCAACGAGAATAGCCGGCGGACTTATCGATATGTCCGACCATCTGATGCTCGCCACGCTTATCGGCTCAACACTTATCGGTATGGGATGCGGTATTGTGGTGCGCAACCAGGCAACAACCGGCGGAACCGACATCGTTGCGATGATACTTCAGAAATATGCGCATTTGAAATTCTCAACAGGTATCTTTATCGTCGACTCGTTTGTCGTGATGTTTGGTGTGATAGTTATCGGATTTGGAGTGGGAAGCGACAGCGCTGTCGTTTCTGAAAATCCTTCGCTTCTGTTGATGTTCTATTCGCTGATTGCCATTTTCGTGGCGTCGCGTGTGGTGGCGTTCACAATTACCGGTTCGAAGAACGACAAACTGTTGTTTATTATCAGTGACGAGAAACTCACCTCGCTCCACAAATATATCCTTGACGACCTTGACCGCTCCGGCACATGCATAAAGAGTTCGGGACTCTACTCTAAGGGCGACAAGGAGATGCTTATGCTTGTGGTGAACTATAAGGAGGCCAACATCGTTAAATCGAAAATCAAGGAGGCCGACCCGCGGGCGTTTGTGATTGTCACCGACGCTTACGACACCTATGGCGAGGGATGGAAACCGCTGCCTGTGGCAGAGGAACTTCAGCCGGAGTAAGAGAACGCAATACAACATTCTGCAATCGGCACCGGAATGACGGTGCCCCCATAAAAACATATATAAGATTCTGATGATTGAAGATTTGAAAACAGCATTGTCGGAGCGCATACTTGTGCTTGACGGAGCGATGGGAACACAGATACAGCGCTACGGGTTGAAAGAAGAAGACTACCGTGGCGGCGTCTTTGCCGACCATCCGCAGAAACTGAAGGGGTGCAACGACGTGTTGTGCCTCACGCGTCCCGACGTCATCGCTGAGATTCACAGCGACTATCTTGACGCCGGAGCCGACATTATCGAGGCAAACTCGTTTAATGCAAATGCCGTGTCGATGGCCGACTACGGCCTGGCGTCCTATGTGAAAGAGATAAACCGTGCCGCAGCCGCCATAGCGCGCCGGGAGGCAGACAAACGCATAGCCGCAGGCCGCCAGTGCTGGGTGGCAGGCAGCGTTGGCCCCACGAGCAAAACATTGTCGATGAGTGCCGACGTGGAGAATCCCGCAGCCCGCGAGCTCGATTTCGACACGTTGCGCGAAGCCTATGTCGAGCAGATGTGCGCGTTGATAGAGGGCGGAGTGGATTTATTCATCTGTGAGACGATTTTCGACACGCTCAATGCCAAGGCAGCCATCTCTGCAGCCAAAGAGGCGATGCGTCTCGCTGGCAGAAGCGTGGAAATTGCGCTCTCAGCCACATTGTCGTCGACAGGCGGGCGTATGCTTGCCGGGCAGACAATAGAAGCTTTTGTGGCAAGCACAGCCCATTCTGGTGCGGTGGCACTTGGCCTGAACTGCGGTTTCGGTGCGGAAAGTCTGGAGCCATACATAAAGCAAATGGCATCGCTCACCGATGCCGCCGTGATGCTTTATCCCAATGCCGGACTGCCCAACGCTATGGGAGAATACGACGAGACACCTGAAATAACAGCCTCACATCTGTCGAAGATGATGGATGCCGGCGTAATCAATATTGCTGGAGGATGCTGCGGCACTACGCCGGCGCATATCCAGGCCATAGCCGAAGCCGCACGTTCACACACACCGCGCAAGCCAGTTGTGAGGAAGCCGGAGATGCGCTTGTCTGGACTTGATTTGAAAATCGTGTCGCCGGAGCAGAATTTCACCAACGTTGGCGAACGCTGCAATGTGGCAGGCAGCCGCAAGTTTCTGCGTCTAATCAACGAAAAAAACTATCAGGAAGCCGTTGATATAGCCTTGAAGCAGGTTGAGGCCGGTGCGCAGATTGTCGATGTCAACATGGACGACGCTATGCTCGACTCAAAGGCGGAGATGGTGCATTTTCTGCGTCTGCTCGCGGCGGAGCCCGATGTGGCGCGTGTGCCCGTGATGATTGACTCTTCGAAATGGGATGTCATCGAGGCAGGACTTAAATGTCTGCAAGGAAAGGGCATCGTCAATTCCATCAGTCTGAAAGAAGGAGAGGAGGTTTTTCTTGCCCATGCAAAGTTTATAAAAGAGATTGGTGCGGCAACGGTGGTGATGGCTTTTGACGAAGAAGGTCAGGCCGATACGTTTGCCCGCCGCACGGAGATTTGCGCGCGTGCGTATAAACTGCTTACGGAGAAAGTGGGTTTCCCGGCTGAAGACATAATCTTTGACCCTAACGTGCTGGCTGTGGCGACAGGCATCGACAGCCACGACCGCTATGCGCTCGACTTTATAGAAACCGTAGGTTGGATAAAGCAGCATCTGCCAGGAGCAAAAGTGAGTGGAGGAGTCAGCAATTTGTCGTTCTCCTTCCGGGGCAACAACTATCTGCGCGAGGCCATGCACTCGGTATTTCTTTACCATGCCATAGCCAAAGGTATGGATATGGCGATTGTAAACGCCGCCGCGATGATTCCCTATGACGAGATTCCCGCCGATGTGCGGCAGACCATAGAGGATGCGCTGCTTTGTCGCCGTCCCGATGCGACCGAGCGTCTGCTCGAGGTGGCGGAACACTTGAAAAACGAGAAGGCCGGAGCCGTCAAGTTTGTGGAGGAAGACTATTCCAACCTTCCTGCCGATGAAGCGTTGAGCCGGATGCTTGTGAAAGGACGCATGGAAGGCATAGAGCCGATACTTGAGCGTTCGATGTCGGAGCATGGTTCGGCGATAGCCGTCATCGAACAGCCACTGATGGAAGGCATGAACCGCGTGGGCACGCTTTTTGGCGACGGCAAGATGTTTCTGCCGCAAGTGGTGAAGAGTGCGCGCGCCATGAAGCAGGCTGTGGCATGGCTTCAGCCATTCATCGAGCGCGAACAGTTGCAGTCGGGCCGCAAATCGGCTGGCAAGATTGTCATCGCCACGGTGAAAGGCGACGTGCACGACATCGGGAAAAACATTGTCGGGGTGGTGATGCGCTGCAACGGATATGAGGTGATAGATATGGGCGTGATGGTGCCGGCAGAGGAAATTATCGACACTGCCGTGCGCGAGCATGCCGACTATATAGGACTTAGCGGACTGATAACCCCATCGCTTGAAGAGATGTGCAACGTGGCGCGTCTGATGAATGAGCGAGGTTTGTCGATTCCGATTCTTGTAGGCGGAGCTACGGCTTCGGCGGTGCATACGGCGGTGAAGATTGCGCCGTGCTACGACCATATTGTGGCTTATACGCGCGACGCCGCAGTGATGCCGTCGATAATGCAGGAGATTGCATCCGATCCGGCGGAAGCCGAACGGCGCATAAAGGCTGAGCAGGAAAGCCAGCGCAGCGCATATGCCGAATCGCAGAAACCGCTGCTCCCGCTTGAAGAGGCACGCCGCCGTGCGTTCATGCCCGACTGGGAGGCTTATGATACGCCGGTGCCGTCGGCTATTGGTGCAACCGATGTGGAGATAACGGTTGAGGAAGCCATAGAATATATCAATTGGCGTGCGTTTTTCCCTGTGTGGCAACTTGAAGCATCGTTTGCCGAACTTGCCGAAATCCATGGCTGCGACCATTGCCGTGCGCAGTGGCTTGCAGGGCAGAAGCAAGACCGCCGGAAGAAGGCCTCGGAGGCTATGCAACTGCTCAAGGAAGCTCAGGTGGCTCTTGCGCGTCTGGTGCGCGATGTCAACAACAGCATCCGCGCACGCGTTGTGCTGCTGCCTGCAAATTCTGCCGGCGATAACATCATATTCCATGCCGAAGGGGGCGATGTTGTGCTGCCGTTGTTGCGCCAGCAGAAGGATGGTGAGGAATGCCTGTCGCTGTCCGACTTCGTGAAGCCTTGCGGCACTGACTATGTGGGTGCTTTTGCCGTAACGGCAGGACGTGGAATTGAAGAAATAATATCAGGGTATCAACAGACCGACGACTTCAAGGCACTGCTCTACCAGTCGCTGTCCGACCGTCTGGCAGAGGCTGCCGCCGAACTGCTCCACGCCCGTGTGAGGCGCGAAGTGTGGGGATATGCTCCCGATGAGCGGATTGACCGCCAAAGAGCGTTGCGTGCCCAGTATCGAGGCATCCGTCCGGCTGCCGGCTATCCGTCGTTGCCCGACCAGTCGGCGATTTTTGCCATCGAAAAAATCGTTGGCTTCGCGAATGTAGGAATCGCTGTGACGCCAAATGGAGCTATGAGTCCGGCATCGAGTGTGAGCGGATTGATGATTGCGCATCCTGCGTCGCGCTATTTTATGATTGGCGCCATTGCGCCCGACCAACGCCGCGACTATGCCGCGCGGCGTGGCATTACAGAGGAGGAATTGAGCAAATGGCTTCCGAAATGATGATATTGCCCGAAGTGGCTGAGCTTCTTGAGGCAGAGGCTCGGCGCATAAACGCACCGGAATTTGTGGCTGCCGATCCGGTGCAGTTTCCACGTCAGTTCTCAGCGTTGCCCGACATTGAGATAGCCGCGTTTTTGTCGGCTACCATAGCATGGGGCAACCGCAAGATGATTTGCAGCAACTGCAACAAAATGCTGCGGCTGATGGACTTTCAGCCATATCGCTATGTGATGGATTGCGGTTATGACGATCTTGGCGAACGGTTCAATATTCACCGCACATTCTTCAGCGATGATTTTGCATACTATCTACGCGGGTTGCGGCGCATCTATGACCGCTATCCGTCGGTCGACGCATTTGCCGCAGCCAATGGGGTGGGCGACAGCCAGTATCCTTCGTGGGAACTTGTCAGATTGATGTCGAGGGAGTTTGCCGCCGCCAACGACGGGGCTGTCAACAGTCGTTGTCTCCCCACTGGACTTGACACCACCGCCCTTAAACGCATCAATATGGCGTTGCGATGGCTTGTGCGCCGCGACGGCATTGTGGATATGGGGGTGTGGACAAGCATCAAACCGTCGCAACTGTTTATCCCGCTCGACGTGCATGTGGGCAACACAGCACGAGCGCTCGGACTGCTTCAGCGACGCGGCAACGACCGCAAAGCCGTGGAGCAACTGACGGCACTTTTGCGCACACTCCGTCCCGACGACCCCGTGCTCTACGACTTCGCCCTCTTTGGCATAGGTGTGGGCAACCGCTACACCGGCGGAGGCGTGAAGATTATTTGAATCTGACTTGTAGATTCAGTTTGATGAAAAAGCGACCACCCTGTTCGTAAATCTTTCCGAAAAGGTGGCGACTTGTGCTCGGCACACCTGTTTTTTAGCGGTGGTAGGCGAGGGGTCAGAACAGTTCGTTGTACCAACTGCTCAGGTCGTCACGTATTTGCTTGTAGTGGCGGCATATGAAATCGACCAATCTTGAGGAGTAGCGTTGGGAGATGAATTCGTTTGCTGTCAGATAGCCATAGAAATTGCCGCGCGAGTCGACAACTACCGGAGGCGTTGAGGCATACTCGTTCCAAGGCGAGTAACTGCTGTACTCACTCCCGTAGGTCCCGTATTCGTTCCATATCGACTTGCTGCTGTATTTGCTTCCGTAGGTCCCGTATTCATTCCATATCGACTCGCTATCGTAGCAGTCGGCGTTCAGCTTTCCGAGAAACACATCATGGTCGCTGCCGCCATAGATGAGCAGCGTCTGTGCCTGGAGCGAAACCATGCACAGCAGCATTGCCAATGTTGCAATCGCACGTTTCATGGATTATTATTTTACTTTCACCAATTTAAGACGCAGACTGTTGAGCACCACCGTCACCGAACTTACTGCCATTGCGGCGCTTGCCCACATAGGGTCGAGCATTACTCCGAACAGCCCGGCGGCAACCGGCAGCCCGATAATGTTGTAGATGAATGCCCAGAAAAGGTTCTGATGCACGATGCGCATCGTTTTCTTCGACAGACGCACAACGCGCGGCAGCATCTGCAGGTCAGAAGTCGGCAGGGTCACCATCGCTGTCTCAATTGCAATGTCGGTTCCGTTGCCCATGGCTATTGATACATCGGCACGTGCCAACGCAGAGGAGTCGTTGATGCCGTCGCCTGCCATTGCCACGATGCGTCCGCGGTGTTGCATGTCGAGGATATATTTTTCCTTGTCGGCGGGCAGCATCTCAGCCTTGAAGCCAGTAGCACCCACTTCCTCAGCCACTCTTGCGGCAGAGGCGTTGTTGTCGCCAGTGAGCATATACACCCTCAGACCGAGCCGTTTCAGCGAGGCGATTGCCGGCGCGGAAGTTTCCTTGACCATGTCGGCAAGCACAAACACCGCGAGCAGGCGGTTGCCACAGCCGAAATAGATAGTTGTGCCGCCGTGGGCGTTGGCTTTTATGTCGGAATTCTTAACGTTGCGTTCGTGTGCCATCAGCTCGCTTCCCACCCAGTAGAGCTGTCCGTTGTGGTGAGCTTCCACACCTTTTCCCACGATTGCTGCGAATTTGTCGGTATTGGAAGGCGTGATGCCGCGGTCTTCGAGCGAAGCCACAAGCACACCGGCAAGTGGATGTTCCGACTGCTTTTCGGCGGCGAGCATCACCCCGAGATCCTCGTCGGTGGCGTCGGCTGAAATCTTTGCGGAAACCACAATCGGTTTGCCTTCGGTTATGGTGCCGGTTTTGTCGAGCACGATGTCGGTAGCCTTGCAGATGCGTTCAAGGGCGGTTGCGTCTTTGATGAGAATGTGATGCTCGGCGGCTTTGCCGATACCCACGGTGATGGCTGTTGGCGTGGCGAGTCCGAGAGCGCACGGGCATGCGATTACAAGCACCGACACCGCGCAGATTACGGCTGTCGCCACACTTCCTCCTGCGATAATCCATCCTATAAGAGTGATTGCGGCAAAGGAGACCACCACATAGGTGAAATAACGGCTTATCACGTCGGCAACTCTTTGCACGGGAGCCTTGCTGCCCTGAGCGTCGCGCACGGAATCGACAATGCGTGCCAGCAGGGTGGTGTCGGCGTCGGCAGTGATGCAGACGGTGATGGCGCCGTTCTTGTTGATTGTTCCGGCAAACACCTTGTCGCCTTTATGTTTTGCCACCTGCATAGGTTCGCCTGTCAGCATACTCTCGTCAACATAGGTGTCGCCTTGACTCACCGTTCCGTCGACAGGGATTCTGCCGCCCGGCTTCACGAGGACGATGTCGCCGGCGTGGATGTCTTTGATGTCGACAAGGCGCGAGCCTCCGCAGTCGTCGAGCACGGTTGCGTTGGATGGTTGCAAGTCGATAAGCGAGCGGATGGCAGACGATGTGCTGTTTTTGGCCTTTTCCTCGAGCAGCCGCCCTGTCAGCACAAACGCCACAATCATCGTCGCGGAGTCGAAATATACGTGGTTTCCCATGCCGTGCTTGGCGGCAAAGTCGGGAAACGCTATCTGGAATATGCTGAACACCCATGCCGACGCTGTGCTGAGAGCAACGAGCGTGTCCATATTTGCCGAGCGTTGCTTGACCATCTGCCAAGCCCTTTCGTAGAATCGCCGTCCGCAGTAGGCGAGCGATACGGTTGCAATTATGGCTGTTGCCCATTGCCATGTGGCTTGTGTGCCGAGCGATGTCATCGAAATCGACATAACGGCTATGGCTGTTGCCCATGCCGCCGCAAGTCGAATGATGTGGTTTCGATACTTTTCGCGGCGCAATTCTTCCTCGTCGATGTCGCCGTCGGTCACAAGGCCGTAGCCGGCAGCCTCCACGGCGGCCTTTATTTGCTGTATGTTGATTATTCTTGGGTCGAAATGCACTGTCAATTCGTTGGCGGCGAAATTCACTTTCGCGATGCCGACGCCTTTCAGGGCCTGCACGGTGCGCTCCACATTGCTGGCGCAGACCACGCAACTCATATCGGTAACTTCAAATGTCTTCTTTACCATAATGCAAAATCTTTAGTGTAAAGTTACGTCTTTATGGCTATATTTGCAAAAAAATAGGCGTAGATTAATGATATTCTATTTCTCAGGAACTGGCAACAGCGAGTATGTGGCGCGCCGCATAGCCGCTGCGACAGGCGACGGGGTGTCTTCGATTGCGGAATGTGTGGCACACCGCCGTTTTGATTTCGACGCCTCGAAGGAGCGTCGTGTGGGCTTTGTGTTTCCAGTGCATTTCTGGGGCTTGCCGGCGATTGTGGCGGAGTTTTTAGAAGCGTTGGCACTTGCGGATGCGGGGCGTTGCTTTGTCTATACCGTCGCCACCTACGGCACGTCGACCGGACAGGCCGGTTGGATGGCACGCAAAGCGTTGCTGGATAGAGGTGTGGCTGTCGATGCCGGTCTGTCGGTGCGTATGGTGGACACGTGGACTCCTTTGTTCAATCTGACCGACAAGGGGAAGTGCCGCCGTCGCGAGGCGTCGGCCGAAAAGGAGATAGACGCAGCGATAGGCAGAATTGTGGCCTGCAGGGGCGGAAACGCAGAGAGAATGAGAATACCGCATTTGATTGCTGGTGTTTATCATGCCACCTACGGGAGCCAGCGGCAGACGCGGCATTTCCATTTGATGGCAGACCGTTGTGCCGGTTGCGGACTTTGTGCCGACCGATGCCCGTCGTCGGCGATAGAGATGCGCGACGGCAAGCCTGTGTGGGTCAAGTCGCAATGCACATTGTGTCTGCGCTGTTTGCACCATTGCACGGAATTTGCCATCCAGTATGGCAGACACACGGTGCGGCATGGGCAATATGTGAATCCTAATGAACGAAAAAGATAAAAATAAACAATGGCAAAAAAACGGAATCCGAGTTTTGAGGGTGGTGGCGATGTTTCTCATCGTCGTGTGGCATTTCCTGATGCACGGAGTGGGGCAGAAGCCCGACGGCATCACTTCCGACATCCCGTCGCTTTTCAACCTTTGTTCGATGGAGATGATAGGTTGCCTTGCGAAAGTGTCGACCAATTGCTATATCCTGATAACGGGTTATTTCATCATACATCAGACATCTCCAAAGTGGGAAAAGATACCGAAGACGTGGGCGCCGATAGTCTTTTATTCGGTGCTGTTGTTCTTCGTCTTCCTGCTTTGCTCAAATCTGCGTCTTGGATGGGACGATTTCGGGAAGTCGCTTATGCCGATATATTTCAACCGCTATTGGTTTGGCACCCGCTATGTGGCGCTTGTGGCATTGGCTCCGTTCCTCGCCATCGTTGCGCAGGCGTTGACGCGCCGTCAATATCTCGTGATGCTCGGAGTGATGGCGGTAATCAATTTCGATTTCCTTCTCGGCGACCAGATGAGCGGCAACAATTCGCTGCTGTGGTTCGTATTTCTGTTTTATGTGGGTGGCTACATCAGACTGCATTTCAACCACGAAGGCGTAAACCATTTCGGCAAATTGTATTTCCTTGTAGCGATAGTGCTGGCTGCGATATTCCTTGTGAAAATGTTCGCTCATTACGGAGTGTGGACATCGCCGATGATGGCTGACTATCACGACAACAACGGCATTCTTTTCATCGCCGCGCTGATGCTGTTTCTCTGGACGGCGCGCTATAAGGCGCCCGACACGTGGCTGGTGCGCTTCCTGGTGCGCATAGCGCCGTTGACGTTTGGCGTGTATCTTATCCACGACAACATCTACGTGCGCCGCCTGTTGTGGCACGACTGGCTCGATGTGCATTCATGGCTTCACTCATGGGCGTTTGTGCCTATGCTTGTGGCGTCGACGGTGGGCATTTTCTTTGCCTGTATAGCCATCGATTCCGTGCGCGACCGTCTGTTCCGCCTGCTGCGTGTGAACGACCGTATCGACACACTTTTTGCAAAAATTAAGCCCAAAAACAACGCAATATGATTATCAACGAACGCGATTTACGCCACCAGTCGGTGGTTGAGGCGGCACACCGTATGATGACGGCTGCCCGCACCGCTCCCAAGGCAAAGGGTGTGGACATCATTGAGATAGCACTTGTAGAGGAGCGCGAGGATTTGGAGAAACTGGCGGAGGCTATGCGCCGACGCAGCGAGGAGACTGGCTTCAAATTCCTGCTTCGCGACGCAGACAATATCCTTCAGGGCGAGGCAGTGATACTCATCGGCACGCGCCGTCACACGCAGGGCCTTAATTGCGGTTATTGCGGTTATTCAGCCTGTGGGCAGAATCTAGCGCAGAATCCGTGTGCCCTCAATTCCATCGATGTGGGCATTGCCATAGGCTCTGCCTGCTCTGTTGCCGCCGATCTCCGGATTGACACCCGTGTGCTGTTTTCTGCTGGTTGGGCGTCGGAAACGTTGCCGTGGCTTCCTGGATGCTCGCAGACCATAGCCATCGCACTCAGTGCCTCGTCGAAAAGTCCATACTTTGACCGTAAGCCGAAAGAACAGAAATAGACAATTGTGGATGATTGTGGATAGTTTTTGCACTATCTTTGTAAAAGATATAAACAATATAAAATTCTAATGTTATGAAGAATATAGAAGTAGGATACTGTGTTAGGCGTGATGGCAATGTGATTTTGCAAGATGTTGCTTCGGTTAAAATTACAGACAGGCAGATTCCGGAAATTGCAAAATACATATTGAGCGATGTTGAATATCAGACGGGTGAGCTTGTCTGTGTTCCGAGCAAAATATATGACCGAATTACGTCGTCAGTGTACGAAGATGCTATCTCAAAGTTGGGCAAACGGAAAGATGCGCTTTATGGCGACGATGAGGTTGAGTTGGAGGAATTCTTGCCCGATTCTCTTTTGAAACTGTTGCCGGAGGAAGTTGTTGCCGTTCTGCCGTTTGAAAGCAATCTTGAAGATGAAGAGTCGGATGTGGAGGAAGAGAAATGTGTCAAGAAAGGGTGTGAATTGCCAGAACCAGACAATAGCAACACTCTGTATCTTGTGATTAAACAAGTGTACTTTGAACAGATAATCGCAGGTACAAAAACGAAAGAATATAGAGAGGTAAAATATTCTACTTACAAAAAGTATGTCAAGACGGAAGATGACGGCAGCGTGATGTTTAGTGACGCGATTTCTGATGAGGAGCTGTCGAAATATCAATGTGAAGACGATCTGAACATCTACAACAATGGAGTCTGTCCATTGATCCCTAAGAACTGGTGTTATCTGAACCTTGCAGTCGGCTACAATAAAAAGCGTGACACGGCATTGGTGGAAGTTGTCGACATAACATTTGAGGCGGAAACTGACAAGTCTGGTAATGTCGTCCGCTTTGATTTTGATGAATCAGACAACGTGTGCTTCTCTCCAACGGGGAAACTATGCCTGTGGATTGCGGTGTTCCATTTAGGAAAAGTTGTAAAGAAGGAAATTGTTTCAAAATAAAAAGGTAATGCCTGCCGCGGAGTGTGAATGCAGGCGTCTAAATAAGCATAAAAAAGCCGCACCCTTTGAGGATGCGGCTTTTCTTATGAATTGTATTCTCGAGGATTACTTGCCTTCCTTAGCGAGCTTTTCCTTGAGGGCTGCGAGAGCAGAGATGTCGCCGAGAGTAGTTTTCTCGATAGGAGTGCTCATTACAGGAGCCTCTTCTGCAACTTTTGCTTTCTTAGCGGCTTTCTTAGCCTCAGCCTTTTCTGCACGAGCTTCATCTTCGAAGATGCGGCTGTGAGAGAGGATGATGCGCTTAGAGTCCTTGTTGAACTCGATAACCTTGAAGTTCAGCTTCTCGTCAACCTGAGCCTGAGTTCCGTCTTCCTTAACGAGGTGCTTAGGAGTAGCGAATCCTTCAACGCCGTAAGGCAATGCGATAACCGCACCCTTTTCGAGCATTTCAACGATAGTGCCCTCGTGGATGCTGCCTACAGTGAAGATAGTTTCGAATACATCCCAAGGATTCTCTTCGAGCTGCTTGTGGCCGAGGCTCAAGCGGCGGTTGTCCTTGTCGATTTCGAGAACTTGAACGTCGATGTCGGCACCGATCTGAGTGAACTCGCTCGGGTGTTTGATTTTCTTAGTCCAAGAAAGGTCAGAGATGTGGATCAAGCCGTCAACACCCTCTTCCAACTCAACGAATACGCCGAAGTTAGTGAAGTTGCGCACTTTTGCAGTGTGCTTAGAGCCAACAGGATATTTCTCCTCGATGTTTGCCCACGGGTCAGCCTTGAGCTGCTTGATGCCGAGCGACATTTTGCGCTCTTTGCGGTCGAGTGTAAGAACTACTGCCTCTACCTCGTCGCCCACCTTCATGAAGTCCTGAGCCGAACGCAAGTGCTGTGACCAAGACATTTCAGAAACGTGGATAAGACCTTCTACGCCCGGAGCGATTTCAACAAACGCGCCGTAGTCTGCCATAACGACAACTTTGCCTTTCACCTTGTCGCCAACCTTCAAGTTTGGATCCAAAGCGTCCCATGGATGTGGCTGGAGTTGCTTCAAGCCGAGGGCGATACGCTTCTTCTCGTCGTCGAAGTCGAGGATAACAACGTTGAGCTTCTCGTCCAATTTCACAACCTCGTTCGGGTCGTTTACGCGACCCCAAGAAAGGTCTGTGATGTGGATCAAGCCGTCTACGCCGCCAAGGTCGATGAATACACCGTAAGAAGTGATGTTCTTGACAGTTCCTTCCAATACTTGACCTTTTTCCAATTTGGCGATGATTTCTTTCTTCTGTTGCTCGAGCTCTGCCTCGATGAGGGCTTTGTGAGACACGACAACGTTTTTGAACTCTTGGTTGATTTTAACAACCTTGAATTCCATAGTCTTACCAACGAATACATCGTAGTCGCGGATTGGCTTGACGTCGATCTGAGAACCTGGCAAGAATGCCTCGATTCCGAATACGTCTACGATCATACCACCCTTTGTGCGGCACTTGATGTAACCCTTGATGATTTCGTTGTTCTCGAGAGCCTCGTTGACGCGGTCCCAGCTGCGTGCAGCGCGTGCTTTCTTGTGAGAGAGGATCAACTGACCCTTTTTGTCTTCCTGGTTTTCGATGAATACTTCAACCGTGTCACCAACTTTCAAATCAGGGTTGTAGCGGAATTCGCTCATAGGGATGATACCATCTGATTTGTAGCCGATGTTTACAACAGCCTCGCGTTTGTTCAACGCAATAACTGTACCTTCGATAACTTCCTTGTCTTTTACTGTGTTCAAGGACTCATCGTAGGTTTTCATCAACTCTTCGCGAGTTTTGCCTGTCTCGACCTGGCCGTGTTCGTACGAATCCCAATCGAAATCTGCAATAGGAGAATTTGTTAATTCGCTCATTTAAAAATAATTGTTAATAAAATAAGTTAATTTAGTAAGTTAGACATTATGTTAATAATAGTCGGCTGCAAAGGTACGCATAAATTTCTATACTACAATAACTTTGCTGCACTTTTTTAGCTAAATCAATCCGAAATGACGCAGGGCGTGGGCGATGCCGTCGCTGTCGACTGCGGTGGTGACAAAATCGGCTGCAGCCTGCACATCGGGGAGGGCGTTGCCCATAGCCACTCCGATGCCGGCATGGCGCAGCATAGGGGTGTCGTTGCCGCCGTCGCCGAATGCCATCGTCTCGCTGATGGAGATGCCGAAATGGGCTGCCATGGCTGCTATTCCGCTTGCTTTGTCGGCTTTGCACGATGTGATGTCGGTGAACGTCGGATACCAGCGGGAGCCGTGGCTCGACGGCGCGCTGGCGAGCAGCTGGGGCTCTTGGCTTGCGGAGACAAACACGGTCATCTGCACTATGCCGTGCCGCAGCAGCGGCGTGATGTCGTTGCCCACGGGAATCGACGGAACGTTGAGCAGTTTCTGCAGTCCGTCGACAAGAGGAATGTCGGGGTTGCACAGCAGTATTCCGTCAATGCCTACCACAAGCGACATCGCACCCATGCGGTCTGCTTCCGCCTTGATCGACAGGGCGTCGGCCTCCGGGAGGGGATTGCAAACGATGTTGTTGTCGCCGGCATAGCAGTATGCGCCGTTTGTCGTCACATAGCCGTTGATTAGATGGCTGATTGCCGACAGGTTGTTTATAAGTTGGCGCGGACGCCCGGTGGCGATAAACACTTTCAAGCCGTTGGCTTTGGCTTGCTCGAGGGCATCGACTGTCGATGCCGGAATCTCGTGGGTGTTGAAACTCACGAGTGTGCCGTCGATGTCGAAAAACAAGGCTTTTGTCGTCATTGCATCAGGTCCTCTTCATCGTATTTCTGAAACAGGAAGTCGTTGTATGGGAAACGCTTCATGTGGATTTCCTTTGCCATTTCGTATAGGCGCGACTTCAGTTCGTCGATGTTTATTCGTTCGCGTGCGGAGATGAATATGCAGTTGTCGTTCATCTTTGCCATCCACGTTTGTTTAAGCTCTTCCAGCGGAATATTCTCACGCAAGCGTGGGGTCAGGTCGTCGTCGTCCTTCTTGACGTAGGTGAAGGCGTCCACCTTGTTGAACACCAGAATTATCGGCTTGTCTTTCGACTCACATACCTCCTGCAGGGTGCGGTTGACCACTTCGATCTGTTCCTCAAACTGAGGGTGGGATATGTCGACCACGTGCACGAGTATGTCGGCGTCGCGCACCTCGTCGAGCGTCGATTTGAAGGAGTCGACAAGGTGGGTTGGCAGTTTGCGGATGAATCCGATAGTGTCGGTGAGCAGAAACGGAAGATTGTCGATTATCACCTTGCGCACCGTGGTGTCGAGCGTGGCAAACAGCTTGTTCTCGGCAAATACGTCCGACTTGCTGAGCAGGTTCATAAGCGTCGACTTGCCCACGTTGGTGTAGCCCACGAGCGCGATGCGCGTCAGCTTGCCGCGGTTTTTACGCTGTATCGATTTCTGCCGGTCGATGTTTTTGAGTTCCACTTTCAGACGCGATATTTTGTCGAGGATGATTCGTCGGTCGGTCTCTATCTGTGTCTCGCCCGGACCGCGCATACCGATACCGCCCCGTTGGCGTTCGAGGTGTGTCCACATTCGCGTGAGCCGCGGCAGCAGATATTGGTATTGCGCCAGTTCCACCTGAGTGCGTGCGGTGGCAGTCTGCGCGCGCTTTGCGAAGATGTCGAGAATCAGGTTTGTGCGGTCAAGGATTTTCACCTTCAGCTCGTTCTCGATGTTTTGCACCTGCTTTGATGTCAGGTCGTCGTCGAAAATGGCGAGGTCGATGGCGTTGTCCTCGATGTATTGTCTGATTTCCTCCAGTTTTCCCTTGCCCACGAATGTGCGTGGGTTGGGGTTGTCGACGCGCTGCAGAAACCTCTTCTCCGACTTCGCGCCAGCCGTCTCGGCGAGAAAGGCGAGCTCTGCCAGATATTCGTTGGCTTTTGCCTCGTTCTGGGTTGGTGTGATGAGTCCGACGAGCACAGCGCGCTCGCCGATGTCTTCTGTTATTGTTTTCTCGTCAATCATATCAGTATCGTAAAGGTAAAAACAGGGGAGCCGCAAGTCGCGCTCCCCTGACACTCCCTAAAAAAACCTATTGGTTGCGAATCGCTTCGCTGTTATTTTTTCTCTACTTTGTTGTAACGCTCGTTGAGAATCTTTACAATGTCGTTGGTGATGTTGGGGATTCCGTTGACATAGTATGTGGCTTTCTTGTCGAGCACCACAGAGATACCGTTCTTTTTTGCATATTCGCTGATGCACTTGTCGATAGAGTCGTTTAGCTGCTTCAGGCTGAGGTTGTTTTCGTTGACAAACTTGTTCTGAAGGTCGTTCATATGGCGTTCGGCATCGTAGCCCATCTGCTGGTATTTCTGCATGTCGGCCTTGTAGCTTTCTTCTGTGAGGTAGCCGTTGTTGCGTCCCTTCTGCTCGATTTCCGATTGGAAGCGTTGCAGTTCGGCGGCCTTTTGCTGGCGCACGTTCTCCAACTTGTTCTGTGCGCGTTGGTTTGCTTCAAAAATGTCTTTGGCAAAGTTGTATTTGGCGGCGAGAGAGTCGCTGTCGATATATGCCATTTTCACTGTTGCCGGGACGTTTGCCTGAGGTTGTACGGCGGATTTCTCCTCCTTAGTGCATTGGCAGAGCAACAACACTCCGAGCATCAACGCAGCAACATTAATCACGCGGGTAATTTTCATTTTGGTTTATATATTTTTTAATTTAAGTTTTTCATTTCTTCATGACGCGCACATTCAATATTGTGCTTTCTCATCGCCGGATTGTCGTGGATATGGCCTGATGGGAACTTTCCATTTTTCACGAAAAGCACTTTCACGCCCAAAAGGATAATACACAGCGCAATAACGCAAATTGAAAGCAATATTGTTGCCATTCCATCATAAATTTAGGTGCAAATATATGAAAAGGAGGTTAAATTTTGCGTCTCTCTCAATTTATTTTTATACCTTAGAGGGCGAAAAAAAAGATATTTAACAATATTTCAAAAATAAGAGCGTTTAATTTTAAATTATAAACAACTATGACCATTACTGACCTCGAGCCAAAATTAGTTTTTGGCATCTTCGACGAAATCACTAAGGTTCCGCGCCCATCAAAAAAGGAGGGCAAAATCCGCGAATTCCTTCTTGAATTTGCTAAACGACACAACATCGAAGCCAAGACCGACCCAATCGGCAACGTGGCTATGCGTGTGCCGGCAACGGCGGGTAAAGAAGGCGCTCCGACAGTGGTGCTTCAGGGACACATGGATATGGTGCCCAACCAAACCAAGCCGGAAACTCATAATTTCGACACCGATCCGATTTTGACTGAAGTCGATGGCGAATGGCTTCATTCAAAAGGTTACAAGACTACGCTCGGTGCCGACAATGGTATCGGTGTGGCTATGGCGCTTGCCGCTTTGCTCGACAAGTCGTATGAGCACGGCCCTATCGAGACTTTGTTTACTGTGGACGAGGAAACGGGTCTGACTGGCGCGAAAAATCTCGGCAAGGACATGATCACCGGCAACATCCTTATCAACCTTGACTCTGAGGACGAGGCTCAGATTTTCCTCGGTTGCGCCGGCGGTATCGACACTCTCGGACATTTCGACTATACCGACGCTCCTGCTCCTGCGGGATATCAGTTCTTCAAATTCTCGATTCTTAAATTCAAGGGCGGACACTCTGGTGCCGACATCCATTTGGGACGTGCGAACGCCAACAAGCAGCTTGCCCGCTTCCTCTTCAGCCTATATCGCGCATATGACGGTCAGGTGGCTGTCGCTGACATCAACGGCGGCGAGCTACGCAACGTTATCCCAGGCAACGCTTATGCCGTTATCGGTGTGCCTGCCGACAAGAAAGAAGACCTCCGCAAGCGCGTGAACGAGTTTGCTGCTGTACTTGAAGAGGAGTTCAGCACTATCGAGGGCAACCAGGAAGTGACACTTGAAACTGTCGACACTCCTGCAACGGTAATCGACGCCGACACTGCAAAGCGTGTCGTTTGGTGTGTCAACTCTATACCTAATGCGGTTCAGGCTATGAGCCACAGAATAGAGGGTATGGTCAACACTTCGACCAACACTGCGCTTATCCGCATGGACCGCGACAAGCATGTGATTACGGTGACCACTTCGCAGCGCAGCGAGGAGGAGAGCCGCAAATACGACATCGCCGGTCAGATTTACGCGCACTTCGATCTTAGTGGCGCGCGTGTGGAGCAAGGCGATGGATATCCAGGATGGACTCCTAACATGAATTCTGAAATCCTCAAGGTGGCTGTGAAGGCTTATGAGGATCTTTATGGAATCACTCCGCTCTGCACTTCTCTCCATGCCGGACTTGAGTGTGGAAACTTCCTGCTCAACAATCCGAAGCTTGACATGATTTCTTTCGGCCCGACATTGCGCGACGTGCACACTCCTAAGGAGTCGATGCACATCCCGGCTGTCGACAAATGCTGGAACCACTTGCGCCGCATCCTTGAGATGATGGCTGACGAGAAATAATAGCATCTGGTTGAACAATAATCCAATTACGGGTGTTTTGTCTTGGTGACACGCTTGTCACGGCGGATAAAACACCCGTCTTTTTTTTATGTTCCAAACATTAATCAAACCACGACTATGGAAAAATCGGTAATACTGATATCTCTTATTGTGGCATCGGCGATAGCACTGATGGCATGCCCGCGTCCTCAATCAACCGACAACGCCGCCATACCGTTGCCTACCGACACTGTAGCAACCGCGCCTGACTCTGTGGCGCCGTCGGCTGACAATGCTCGCTATGAGCGTCTGACGGATGAAGACTACAAGAAGGTGGCGGATGAGCTGGGTGTTGACATCGCCACGATGAAAGCCGTGGTGGAGATAGAGGCGGGAAAGTCGCACAAGGGATTCGTGTCGCCGGGAAAACCGTTGATAAACTTCGACCTCACGATGTTTAAGAGACAGCTGTCGCAAGCGGGAATCAAATATGGAAAATACACAAGTTATGTGTGCTTCAAGCCTGTAAACACTCGCAAATACGGGTCATACGGTAACGCGCAGTGGGCACGGCTCGAATCGGCGCGCACGATAAGCCGCGACGTGGCAAACAAGTCCGCGTTCTGGGGGATGTTTCAGATTGGCGGATTCAACTGGAAGAGTTGCGGATGCGCTACGGTGGATGAATTTGTCGAGCGGATGTCGCAGTCGGAGGCTGAGCAGCTTGAGCTGTTCGCGCAATTCTGCATCAACCGTGATTTGGTGAAATACCTGAAAAAAAAAGACTGGCACAATTTCGCCCGCCATTATAACGGCCCGAGCTACAAGAAGCGTGGCTATCACAACCGTCTGCGGGCGGCTCACGCCAAACATTCAAAATAAGCGCGGATTTTAGATGTGTATGCCGTATTCGTGCTTCAGCTCGTCCATCACGAATACGCTTTCTACCGACGCAAGATTCTCCACCGTGCCAAGCACATTGAGCACAAACTCCTGGTAGTATTTCATATCGGGGGCGTGGATTTTCAGCAGGTAGTCGAAGCTGCCGCTGATATTGTAGCATTCGGTCACTTCCGGTATGCCTTGCACAATCTTGGTGAATTCGGCGGCGATGTCGCGGTTCAGCTGCCGCATCTTGACGTTGCAGAACACCACAAAGCCTTGGTTGAGTTTGGCGGCATTGAGTACGGCGATGTATTTCTGGATATAGCCTCGGCTTTCCATGCGTTTCAACCGTTCAAACACAGGGGTCGACGACAGGTTGACCTGTTGCGCGAGTTCCTTGATTGTCAGTCGGGCGTTGCCTTGCAGCGTGCGTAGAATCTGCAAGTCGACCTTGTCTAATTTTTCCGTTTTTTCGATGGATTCCATAAAAAAAGTCTGCAATTTTTATTGACACTGCGAAGATAATAAATTCCAGTTGTTTTCACGTCTAAATGGCGGAGTTTGTAGAATTATTTTCGCACGTTTGCGAACCTTTTGTGTTGTATATTGTTCTATACTAATAGAAATTAAAAAATGTTTTTATGAAAAAAGGATTTTTGACGCTGATTTTAGCAGGTTCACTTATGAGTGCCGGTGCAGAGAATGCACTTACGGGCACCAAATTTACCGACAATTGGTCGGTTGGTATCAACGCAGGTGTTACACAGCCTTTGGCACACCCTTATTCTATTGGTGAAAACATTCGTCCGCAAGTGGGCGTGGAGCTTTATAAGCAATTCACGCCAGTGTTCAAGACCGGCGTGGAGTTCAATGCCGGAATAAACACAACGGGTATCTATGGCAACCGCGGTGTGCGCACTGCTTTCGACCATGCAAATCTCAATCTCCTTGGTGGCTTGAACCTTATGAACCTTTTCGGAGGCTATAAAGGCTCGCCTCGGGTGTTCGAGATAGAGGCTCTCGGAGGCATCGGTGTAGGCCACGTGTTTGGATGCAAGGACGCCGACGGCTCAATGGCTCACAAGAACTATATGACTTCGAAGTTTGGATTGAACCTCGGGTTCAACATTGGCAAGGCTAAACAATTCACGTTGGCTGTCAAGCCGGCGATTGTTTACAATATCGAGGGCCGTTCGCAAAGCAACAACGCAGTGGCTTTCAACTCAAACAAAGCCAACTTTGAACTGATGGCTGGCTTGGCCTACCATTTCAAGACAAGCAACGGAACGCATCATTTCACTTACGCGCGTCTTTACGATCAGAACGAAATAGATGGTCTTAACGACAAAATCAACAATCTCCGTGGTGAGCTCGATGGCAAAGACAACGATCTCAAGGCTGCAAACAACAGAATCAACGATCTCAACAATGAAGTTGAACGCTTGAAAAACCGCAAGCCTAACGAGGTGCGCGTGGTGGAGACCGTAACCCAGCAGACTCGTTCGATGGAGTCGGTCGTTACATTCCGTCAGGGCAAATCGACTGTCGACAATGCCCAGCTGCCTAACGTGGAGCGTGTGGCAACTTATTTGAACAACCATAAGGACGCAACCGTAATCATCCGCGGATTCGCTTCGCCGGAAGGCAGCCAGGAAGTGAACGAGCGCATTGCGAAGGCTCGTGCAGAGGCTGTGAAAGACATCCTCGTAAAGCGCTATCGCATCAACGCAAGCCGCATCGACGCTCAGGGCAACGGCGTGGGCGACATGTTCTCTGAGCCGGATTGGAACCGCGTAAGCATCTGCACAATCGACGACAAAGAGAAATGATAATCAACTTGATATGACAGGAGGGACCGCGTCATTCCGACGCGGTCCTTTTTTTGCAGGATGACCAGCCAAAAGTCCGACTGGTGTTGATTCTGAATCTTGCCACTTGAAACGTCGGTGAGGGAAAAAGAGTCTGCCTTATGACTATTTGTTGGTGGTTGGTACTCAAGGTGAAACGCGCTTTTTTCCCCGCTTGCCCGACTTTTTGATTGAAAAAAATCGGATAAAAATGATGTTTTTCAGAAAAAAGACGTAACTTTGCACTCGGTTTAAGGAAAGATGCCGGAGTGGTCGATCGGGACGGTCTCGAAAACCGTTGTACGGGTAACCGTACCGAGGGTTCGAATCCCTCTCTTTCCGCTAATAAGGGTGTAAATCAGCAAATTATGCGATTTACACCCTTTATTATACCCAAAAAGTTTCTCGGTATTTCTACAGACCCCCTTTTTTTTACATTCCACCCGAGTTTTGCTACTGACCCTAAAAAAGCGACAGCGGCTTCCACCCGGAGCCGCTGTCGTGGTTATAGAAATGAAATAAAGATTCTTTTATTTGTTGATTTTCTGCCAGCTGTCTTTGAGCGTTATTGTGCGGTTGAACACAAGATGCTCCTTCGTAGAGTCCTTTTTGTCGGGCGTGAAGTAGCCGATGCGCTGGAACTGGAAGTGTGCCCCCGGCTCTGCGTTTTCTGCGAGGAACGGCTCTATCTTAGCGTGTTCCACAACTTTGATTGAGTCGGGATTGAGGAGCTCGTGGAAGTCACGGTCTTTAACCTCAGAGGCATTCTCCACGGCAAACAGGCGGTCGTAAAGACGCACCTCGGCGTCGATGCAATGGCGTGCCGATACCCAGTGGAGCGTGCCTTTCACCTTGCGCATGCTTCCCGGCATACCGCTCTTCGACTCTGGGTCGTATTCGCAGTAGATTTCTTCGATACGTCCGTCGGCATCTTTCTTGCAGCCTGTGCATTTCACGATGTATGCACCTTTCAGACGCACTTCCTTGTCGGGAGTCATACGGAAGAATTTCTTGGGAGGATTTTCCATAAAGTCGTCGCGTTCGATGTAGATTTCGCGCGAGAATGGCATTGTGTGGGTGCCGCTTGTAGGGTCTTCCGGGTTGTTTTCCATCTCCATCTGTTCCACTTGGTCGTCAGGGTAGTTGGTGATTACAACCTTTACGGGGTCGATCACGGCGCATACGCGTGTCGCACGTTTGTTGAGGTCTTCGCGGATGCTGAACTCAAGCAGCGAGATGTCGTTGACAGCCTCGAATTTAGTGTATCCGATGCGGTTGATAAACGCTTTTATTGACTCAGGGGTGAATCCGCGGCGGCGCAGACCGGAAATTGTCGGCATGCGTGGGTCGTCCCATCCGTCAACGAGACCCTCTTTCACCAGTTGCAGCAGTTTGCGCTTTGACAATACGGTGTAGGTGAGGTTCAGACGGTTGAACTCAATCTGACGTGGGCAGTAGGTCTCGTCGGCAAGCTCCTTTACGAAATATTCGTAGAGCGGGCGGTGAGGCACAAACTCAAGCGTGCAGATGGAGTGGGTCACACCCTCGAAATAGTCAGACTGTCCGTGGGCGAAGTCGTACATAGGGTACACTTTCCACTTTTCGCCGGTGCGGTGGTGTGGATGCTTGATGATGCGGTACATAATCGGGTCGCGGAAATGCATGTTTGACGACGCCATGTCGATTTTTGCGCGGAGCACCATCGCGCCCTCCTCAAACTCGCCGGCGTTCATACGCTGGAAGAGGTCGAGGTTTTCCTCGATAGGACGGTCGCGGAACGGGCTTGCCGTGCCTGGCTGTGTCGGAGTGCCTTTCTGCTCTGCAATCTGCTCTGCAGTTTGCTCGTCAACGTAGGCCTTGCCTTCTTTTATCATGCGGATTGCGAGGTCGTAGAGCTGTGGAAAATAGTCAGAAGCGTAGTATTCGCGGTTGCCCCAATCGTAGCCGAGCCATTTGATGTCTTCGCGTATGGAGTCTACATACTCCACGTCTTCCTTCACCGGGTTGGTGTCGTCGAAGCGCAGGTTGCAGATGCCGCCGAATTTCTCTGCGACGCCGAAGTCCATACAGATAGCCTTGGCATGTCCGATGTGGAGATAACCGTTAGGTTCCGGTGGGAAACGCGTGTTCAGGCGTCCGCCGTTCTTACCGTTTTTCAAATCGTCGGCAACCATCTGCTCGACGAAGTTCAGTCCTGACTCTTTTTCTGGTGTCAGTTCTTTGTTCTCGATTTCTGACATAGGTGTATCTAACTTTTAATATGTTTCTAATGATTAAAATACAAAGTTAATGCAAAAATGTGGAAAACAGGAAATAGTGTGAAAAAAATCCAAGTTGCGCAATAAAAAAACCGTCTTGGCTCACATGGGAGGCAAGACGGTTCTTTAAAAAATCAACCTAATATGTGATGTTTATTTCTCATACCAAGTGCAGTCGATAAACTCGAACGTGCCTGGTGCAGTCACTTTGTAGCGCACGGTGTGGTTGGTTGTGGCATTGTTGTAGACTGCGAAATTGATGGTGTAGACCACTTCGAGTCCGGCAACCGGCGCTGCGTCGGCGTGGAGCGTGGCGAGTGCGCCAGGAAGCACTTCCTTGCAGAAGCGGTCCATCATGAGAGTTTCGATTTGCTCGTCGGTCATTCCCTCATAGCCGGCAGGATACTGCTCTTTCGCCTTTGCAGGGCGGAGGTCGACATTGCCTTGGTAAGCCGATGTTCCGCAGTAGTACTCGTTGTTGCCATATTTGGAGATGTAGAAGTTGCCGTCCTTCAAGCCTGTCGATCCGAGAGGCTTGTCGATGTGCTCATATACCCAGTCGACGCAAGCCTGATAGTACTTGGTGGAGATTTCCACACCCTTGCCGCCCGGCAGCGTGATTTCCACGTTCGGGTCATACATCCACTTGCCGTTGGTGCGCACAAATTGAGCAGACTCCTCGGTCACGCCGTTGGTCTTCTGCCACAATGAGCCGTTGAACGTATATTGGTCGCATACGAGCGACGTCTTGCTGCTTGCGTAGTATTTGTAAGCCACAAGTTTGGTGTCGCCGGCCTTGGCGTATGGGAAGTTGACCTTGAGATATGTAGGCAGATACTCGTCTGGTTTCTCCAGGTTGAAGTATTTCATGCCCATAGCCGTATAGTCGGCAGCCTGGAGCAGGTTGATCGACGTGTTGGCTTTCCAGTTGTTGCCGTCGAACGCATATACAGCCGATACGCTCTTTGATGTAACGGCAGTTGCGGCGCGCAATGCACGGCGCGATTTTGTTGCCTTTGCTTCAACAGCCGCTGTAGGCACGAAGTTGACATATTTGCCGCCGGAAATTGATGTGAAGTAACCGGTTACGGTGTATGTCTTATCGTTCTCGAAGAGGGCCTTCTGCTCGTCGGTGGCCTGATAGAGGCTTCCGATGGCGGTCTCTGCGCCGTCGATGGTGAAGTTGTAGAAGTTGCCAGAGATTGTAACCTTGCCGGTAAACTGGGCGAATACAGCCAGCTGGTTGTCGGTGATGCCGAGCAAAGCGTCGCAAGCCTTGCCGTCGAGCACTTTGGCGGAAGGATAGCTGTAGGCTTGGTTGCCTGTTACGGTAACTGTGGCTGTTGTGCCGGTAATCTGGAAGCCCTTGTTGTAGGCAGAAACCTCGCCAACAACGTCAACTTGGTCGCCCACCTTGTAGGCTGTTGCGTCGAAACCGCTTGCGTAGTAAACGAGGATAGAGCCTGAATTGTCGGTGAGGATGAATCCGCGACCGCAGATTGCAGTCACCAGACCCTTCACAGTGACGTTGCTGCCTACGGCTACCGATCCGAGCGCGCTTGTCATCTCATAGCCAGGGGCAGGATCGTTGCCCGAGCCTCCGAATGAAGGCTCTGTTTCGGTCTGCTTGTAGTTTACGATGACCATATCGCCTTTCTTGGCGTCGCTGTATTCAACAGAGAGAATCGAAGGAATGTGTTTCTGTGCCGATACGATAGGCGAGAAAGCCTCGATGTAGTCCTTTTCGCTGCCCCAGGCATCCTGATAGTCGGTCTCGGTGACAGTGTATTCCGAAGCGGCGCCGAAATTGGTCACTTCTTCAGGCACGTTGCCAGCCACGCGGTATGTGATGTTGATCGACGATCCGTCGCTCAGCGTGAAATATGCGAAATCAGAATCGCTGAGGAAATTAGGAATGTAGTCGCGGGCAGTGATTTTGTCGGTGAAATAGTGCTGTGTTCCGACAGCCTTCAGCTCCTTGCTCAAAGTGTCGCCAGCCTGCTTGATGTTGGCGGAGTTTGCTGCAAGGTTGGTGTAGTCGGCATCGGTAAACGTGTAGGCAATCATCTGCTTGTTGGTGATGTCTTTGTCGCCGTCGAAGCCGTCCAGTTTATCGTTCCAGTCGTTGGGGTCGCAACTTGACAACGCCACGAGGCATGAAGCGATAAGAGCGGAATATAATAGTTTCGTTTTCATTGTCTTGAATAGTTAGATGTTTAGAAGTTTACTTTCAGACGAACAGAATATGTGCGGCCGAAAGAGTAGAACACACGGTAGACATTGTCCCATTCGCCGGCAGTTGTGATGTTGTTGTAGGCATCCATCACGTAGTAGTGGTTGAACAGGTTGTTGATGTTGCCGTTGAGTGTGGCGCGCACACCGGCAATCTTGAAACTGTAGCTTGCGCTGAAGTCAAACTGGTTGCCCCAAGGAATTCTCCATGGGTCGGCAACGTTGATTGTTGAGTTTGCAGAGTAGTTTGACGACGACACTTGATAGTCGCTGTAGTTGCGTCCGCTTGCCACCCAGTCCAGACCGAAACGGAAGCCGTCGAGCGGACGGATGTTGATGCCGATAGAACCGGTTGTCTGAGCTGAGCCGCCCACTTTCACGCCTTTCTGGTTGAGCACTGCCCATGCGTGGTCGTCAGCAAGTATGCCCGACGCAACGGTGCCGCGGAGGTCTTTCAAAGGCTCGCCGTTCTGGTTGTAGAAGTAGCCCTTTGCGTTGCTGTCCCAAACCCAGTCGCCCAAAGAGAGCATACCTTCGAGTTCGAACCATTTTACTGGACGGTATGTGAAGTTCATCTCCACGCCCATGTGGCGTGCGTCTACGCCCTGCATATTGAGAGAGTAGCGGTCGCCGGCGTGTTCGCCCGAAGTGATTTCGCCGCCGCGGGTCGATGTCTTGTCTTTCCAGTTTGTGTAGTAGGCGTTGGCTACGAAAGAGAATACGGGATTGTGGAATCCGTAGCCGATTTCATAAGAAATTACTTTCTCGTTTACGGCGTCAGGGTTGATTGCGTTGCTCTTGGCCGATGTCAGGAACGCGCCGCCTGAGTAGAATGGAGCGCGGCTGATGTAGCCGAGGTTGAAGAACACGTTGTTGTAACGGTTGATGTTGTAGTTCGCACCGCCCTTGATTGTTCCGCCGAGGAAGTTGAGCTTTTCCGACTTCTCGTGTGCCTTGTCGTAGTTGAAGTGGTCCACACGCCAGTAGCCTGTGTTGCTGATTGAGCCGGCAAGCACGAAGTTGAATTTCTTGTTGAGGATAGAGTACTCCAATTGTCCGAACACGCCTTCCTGATGAGTGTGTCCTATCCAGTCGCGGTAGACGATGTCGCCTACACCGAGTTTCTCGTATTTCCAGTTAGGATCGGCTGCCGCTGCGTTGTTGGCTGCCGACACGCCGCTTCTGCTGGAGTCGTCCATATAGTACTCACCGTCGTAGAGGTCGACAATCTCGTTGTTGTGACGGCCTACGTAGTAGCGCATGTCGAGACCGGCTGTAAGGGTGAGTTGCTTAGGGAGAAGCTCGTTTTTGTAAGTCGAAACGAGTCCATACCATTCATGGGCGTTGTTGCTCTTTGCCATAACGAGGTTTGAACCTGTTGTGCTGTTGGCATTCATCTCCTGAATCTTGTCGTAGGCGAAAGTGCCGTCAGGGTTGCGGAACAATGTGTTGAGCACTCCGTTCGACGCGCCGTACCAAGACGAGTAGCTGAGGCTTGTGCCGTCAGCCATTGTGCCACGTCCCTGTCCTGAGAAGCCGCCGCCACGTGCGATTGACAGGTAGGCTGCCGACGACAGTGATGACTTGTGGTCAATCTGCCAAGTGTGGTTGAGCGAAATCTGAGGTTTGTGGTATTGGTTGGTTGTGGAAGAGCGGCGCTTTCCGTTCTTGTCGTATCCGAATGTCGGATTGTAGCGGTACATCGACTTCTCGCCCATATAGTTCTGTACTTGCTGCCAGCCTTCGATTGTCAAGCCGTCCTGCGAGCTGCGCTTGTTGTGGGTCTGAGGAGCGCCAAATGCGGTCAGCGACAATTGGTGGGCGTCGTTGATGCGTTTGGAGATGTTGATAAACCAGTTGTAGCTGTTGAAGTCTGTGCCCTGAATGTATCCGTCGCCTGCACGGTGGGAGAACAATGCGGTCACTGCCCATCCGTTTTTCATCAAGCCTGTCGAGAACGATACGCCTTCCTGGTGCAGTCCGTCGTTGCCCATGCCGTACCATACGGAGCCGCCTTTCTTGGCGTCGAGCGATTTGGTGATGATGTTGATTGTTCCGCCGACTGAAGGAGTCGATACAATCGACGCGCCAAGACCGCGCTGTGTCTGCATTGATGATGTCACGTCGCTAAGGCCTGCCCAGTTGCTCCAATAAACACCGCCCCATTCCATGTCGTTGACGGGGACACCGTTGATCATGACTGCGACGTTGGCGGCTTGGAAACCGCGCATGTTGATTTTTGAGTCGCCATATCCGCCACCGTCTTTTGTGGCCCATACGCCTGGAGTGGTTTTCAGGACTTCCGGAAACTCTTGGTTGCCCAGTTTCATGTCGATGACACGGGCACTTACTTCCGAAATGGCAACTGGCGTCTCGCGTGTCTTGGCAATCGACTGCGTGACGACTACGTCGCGGAGCATCTGTGATGCTGCCTCGAGGCGAACTTCGCCCAAATTGCCTTGCGACTTTTTAAGCACTGTCTTGTAGCCGACATAGCGGATCTCAACGTCTTTGGAGCCTTGCGGCACTTCAATCTGGAAAAATCCGTCGATGTTGGTTACAGTTCCGATTTTTGTCCCGGGGATAGTGATGGTGGCTCCGATTACAGGTTCGCCCTGCTCGTCAACCACGCGGCCACGGCAATTGCTATGTTCGGCTGCAAGAAATTGCGCCGTCGATAGGAAAATTGCGGTAGCTAAGAGGAGTAGTCTCTTCATGCTGTAGGGATTTAGTTAATTTTAAAGAATAGAATATGTTAATTTTTCAATTTTTTAATTAATTGAACTACCAATTCAAAACTTCGTGAAAACCACTATGCAAAATTAGACTTTTTGTGTAATGAATGCAAATTTAAGCCAATAAAAACTACGCGTTGTCACCAAGATGTTAAAATTCAAGGTGTGCAATGCCATGCAGGAGGATGCCGTCGTCTGAGACTCCTTCCGCCTGAACCGTAAATGCAGAGCCGCGCGGCAGCGAGGATTTAGGAATGGTTATTGTTGCATTGCCGTTGCATAGCCTGACATTCCCGTTCCAATAAAGGGTCATGCTCTTCGCATTCTCGGAAGAGTGAACATGCTCAGGCTTCTGATAGCCTAATGGCTTGAACCGTGACACTCGGTTCAATGTCATGCCGTCAAGAGATGAGGCTCCGTTTTTCAGCGTGATTGAGATTACTCCCGGGCCGCCTTTGGCTCCCCAGATGGCTGCGCTGCCGGTTTTGAACACGTCGATGCGTTCCACGTCCTGCATTTGTATGATGTCAAGGTCGTAGTCGCCATCAAGAATCACACCGTCGATTGCGATGGCGGCATGCGACTTGCCGTAGACTGAGATCTTGCTGCGCACATAAGCTGTGTCGCCTTTCATGTATATTCCTGGAATGCGTCTCAGCACTTCGTGGATGCATGTGGCGTCGATATATGCAAGTTGGTCTGCGGTCATGGAGAAGTCTGCCATGCCGGAGAACGTTCCGTTGTGCTTGTCACGTCGCGCGGCGGCTACGTCAACATTGTGGAGACGTATTGTCCTGCCGGATGCGATATCGTTGAAAACTGCCGCATCGCCGCATCGCCGCCCTGACTGCACGGCGATTGATGCGCTGTCTACGGGAGGATATGTCGTCTCGTCTATTCTGACGGCGGTCTTTTCGTATTGGTTGCCGACGGATGCGTTTACGGCAAAGGTCGTTCCGTCGGGGTAGTCAAGCCCAGAGATTGCGAAGTTGCCGTATTTGTCGGCTGTTGCGACAGCATACATGTCGGCATTCGGCGAGATGATGCTGACTTTTGCAAACGAAGCGTCTCTTGGATACGGTGCTGTAACGATAGCCTTGCCTGAAATCGTTTGTGAGACCTCGTGCTTTACTGGAGGCTGAGTGAACTGTCCTGCAAGAATGCTGTCAACGCAGTATCTGTCGCAAACGGAACGGTGCAGCAGCGAGTCGACCGCTGCCGCATTGTATCCGTTTGCGAAAAATCGGTCTGCGTCTGCAACTCCTCCGCGCACGTCTTGCGAGAGCAGTATCTGTGGGATGATAGACGGTGTCTTATTGTCGTGGCCTTTTGTTATGGCTACCGACATATGCGCTGAAATCTGTGATGGAAGGCATATATTGAGGCGTATGCTGTCGGAAAACTCGGCATGAGCCGTGATTGTTGCTTTCACAGATTCTTTTCCGTAGGGAGAGAACACTGATTTTATGCCAAAAACTGCTCCGGCGCTGTCAATTGCAATAAATTGCGAAATGCCTTCGGGCAGCTCCTTTTTGGGGAAAACTATGGGCTCTCCTGGTTTGATCTGTCCGTCATAGCATACGCAACCTCTCGAAATTACGGCAAGTTTGACGGCTTTCGCGGCCGAGTTGTCAAGCATGATTTTAAAAGCTTGGCCGGTGTCGGTGCAGTGCAGTGGATTGGATTTTTCCCAAGCGTCGGCTGTTTGGATGTCAGTGACAGGAGCGGGGCTGCTTCCGATGCTGATAGGCGTAAGGCATTCGTAGCCGTGCAGTCCTGCAGAATAAAGGGTGTAGCATCGCAGGAAACACTGCTCTTCAGCCAAATCCTTTGGCGTGTCGAGATATCCGGCGTATGCGCCGTTGTGTCTGGCTATTTTGATCCTCTTTATTGTGAAGCCTTGCGTGTCAAGGAGCTCGGCGTATGCATACATGTCGGCATCCGTGGGAATCAGGCTGGTTGCGTCGACAGCATATATGCACAGCCAGATTCGTTCGCCTGGCATATAGCTTGTGCGGTCGGTGTGGATGAATAGCTTCTCCTGTGGATACAGTTGTCTCTGTTTGTTGAAAAGCATAGACACATTTGGGCATATTTGCTGTGGTCTTGACGTCATTGCCGCCGTCAGCATGATGACGATGAATAAAAAAAATCTTTTCATATTCTTGTGTTTTATTTCTTGTGTCTCAGTCGGCAATCTTGATGCTTATGGCTTTCAGTTGCTGCCAGCCGGCTTTGTCTGTGACACGGACCATAAAATGATAGTCTCCGTTGTCGATGTCGTAAGGAATTGGAATGTCGACTTTCGCCTCATACGACGTCGCCCCTGTAGGGATGGCAAAGTCTTGGTTGTAGATCCACGGATTAACAGGCGTTTTTATGGGGTCGAGCGGACAGTCGCCGGCGGATGTGGAATGCGAGTGGTGGTCGAAATTGTTGTGGATTTCGAGGTTGAAGTTGCCGAGCTCCATATTGTCGGTGAATGTGTAGCGGAAAGGAATTGTCTCTCCTTTGTGATACACCTCGCAGTTTATCGGGGAAGGAATGTCGCCATCAACGATTTGTGGCTTTTCAAGATCTTTTGCCGGATCGTCGTTGTTGCTGCATGAGCAGATTGCGATAGACGTCAATGTCGCGTATGCAAAATATAATATCCGTTTCATAATACGATTGCTTTTCTTGTAAAGGCTTGTCTGCCGACCAATTGCCGACAGCCAAGCCGTGGTGGTGTTATTTAGTTATCTGAATGCCTTCAACTTCCTCTGTGGTGGAATTGCCCTCGGCATCGGTTACAGTAAAGTGGAGATGGTACTCGCCTGCTGGTGCGTCGGCAGGAACGGCGAGATGTTCATGGAAATGGGCAGATGTCTCGCCGAGATATTTGCCTGTGTATTTGAATTCCTTCTCGTAGTCGGCGGCGGTATTGTGCAGTTTCACTTCTATTTCAGCGATTTTGTTTGGCGCGCTGATTTCCGCCTCAAGATGCATTTCTCCGCCGGCAACCGCAGTCTTGCTGTTGCCTTCGCCAGTTTCCGTTATTGTTATTTCTGGGGAGCCTTCCATCGGCGTCGTTATTTTTAAAGAAGATTTGAACACAGAGCTTTGTCCAGCCTTGTCGGTGACGGTGAACGTCAGCACATATTCACCGGCAGCAGTCTCGGAGGAAATGTCAATGTGCTCGTGGAAAGTAGTGTTGCGCACACCGATGTATTTACCATCGGTCCATGACTTCGCGACCACAGTGGTTAAGCCGTCGGCTGATGTTACAGCAACGTCGATGCGGGCGATGAGCCCTTCGGCTTCAAGATTGCCTTCAAGATGCATGTCTTTGCCCGCCGTGGCGGTTTTGCTGTTTTCCTCGCCAACTTCGGCGAGAGTGGCTACGGGTTTGGAAACATTCGGCTCATCGTTGTTGTCGCACGATGTCGTAAATAGAGAAAAAACACTCAGTGTCAAAGCCACTGTAAGAAATAAACACTTTTTCATAGTTCCTAAGTTTTATATGTTAATAAATCACTTTTATTCCAGCAAAATAACTTCTTGGCAGAGACGGACCATAGACGTAGTCGGAGTCGCGGTTCCATCCTTTGTCGAAGTCTTTTTGGTAGGCGTTTGTTATGTTCTGTATGCCACCGTTTATCTGTAGAGTCAAGTCGTTGTATACAGGAATGTCGTATGAAAGCTTTACGTTCAGTGTGAAGAAATCTGGGGTGTCGACTGCTGTCGGAGTATCGACGCCCGATCCGGCGTTGTGTCCGACGAGCATGCTGCCCGTGTAGTTTCCTGTGACAGCCGCTGTGAAACGTTGCAGTGGGGTTGAGGTAAGCGTGAAATATCCGTAAGTGTTCGGAGTGCGCATCATTTTACGGTATTTCTGTTCCGGAACCTCATCGTTCCATGCAATGGCTTTGTCATATTTGCTTTGTTGGAGTGTTACGCCGGCCTGGAGCGAAATCCATCTTGACAGTGCAACCTTGCCCTCGATGTTTAGACCAAGCACCTTTGCGCCGTATGCGTTATAGCGTTCCTGCACAGTGTTGCCTTGGCTGTCGGGTTGGTCAAGTTGCCTGAGCGCAAACACGTTGTTCAAATCCGTGTAGAAACCTTCGACAAGCAGATTGACTTGTGCATTCTCAAACTTGTGATAAATGTCTGCAGACAAACTGAAACTGTTGGATCGTTCTTCTTTCAAATTGTCAGCAAGAACAGTGACCAGACGTTCACCACCGACAATGCCGATGTGCAAATCTTCGTCAAAGGCCTGTGGTGCACGGAATCCTCCGGCATAGCTTGCGCGCAGGTTGACATTCTCAGTCGGATTGAAGCGTATGTTGGCACGCGGACTGAAAATTATGCGGTCCACAAAATTGTGTTTGTCAAATCGGCCTCCGATGAGAAAACTCCAGCGTTTGTTTTTCCATTCATTCTGGAAAAACAAGCTTCCGATTCGGGCATTTTGCCGGAAGTCACGGTTGTAGCCGAGGATGATGTCTTTCAGTCCGTCATGATTGTATTCCGCACCAAGAGTCAGGTCTGATGGCATAAATATAAGTTTGTCGAAAGAATGCATATATTGTGCGCCGAGAATATAGGTGAGGCCATGTGTGGTGCCGTAGGCCTTCTGTGCGGCCTCAATATCATCAGGCGTGCCTTCGCCTATTCCTCCATAATAGCTTTTGCGGGCAGTTGACTGGAACGAGAAATATGCGTTTACGCGGTTTTCCCTGTTTGGCGAGAAATAATCATAACTTAATCCTCCGCCTTGAATGTTGTGCTCTGTTTGTTCGGCGATGTTGGCCTCATGGGCTATGTGGTCAAGCATGTTTCCGCCACGTCTGAACTCATGGATGCCATGATACTGCAACGTCAATTTGGAGTAGGGATTCAGCTTTAGAAAGGAGTTGAGTCCTAATGTCTGGTTGTGCAAGACGGGCAACTCGCTATATCCGTCGCCGTCATAATCAAACGGTTGACGGTAACGGTTCTGTCCATATATGTAGAATCCGGCTCTGTTGTTGTCTGTGACCAATGACAGATTGGCTGATGTGGTGTTGTCAAACGAGTTTTTTCCGCCGATGCTCATAAACGAGTGCCCCACTTCTGCAGAGTTCCGGGATGGCTCTTTGGTGATAATGTTGATGGTGCCTCCTATGGCTGATGCTCCGAATAAAGCAGAACCGCCGCCGCGCACCACCTCTACGCGCTCAATCATATTCGTCGGGATTTGTTCCAGACCATAAATGCCGTTCAAGGCGGAGAATACAGGGCGGGAGTCAATCAATATCTGAGAGTAGTGACCGTCAAGTCCGTTGATGCGTACTTGTGTGAAGCCGCAATTCTGACAGTCGTCCTCTGTCCTGACTCCTGGTTGGAAATTCAAACCTTGCGCAAGACATACTGACTGTGTCGCATCAAACAATTTGGGGCTTAATACGTTGACTAAATTCGGCGCAAGTTTGCGCTTGGTTTCGTTTCTGTTGGCTGATACTACAACATCGTCCAGTGCGATGTCATCTTGTTCGATGGCAAAATTCAGCTCTTTGGTGGAGTTGGCATCGATAGTTATGCTTTTTTGTGTGGTGCGGAAGCCTACGGATTTGACTTCTAAAGAAATAGTGCCTGTGGGAAGGTTCTTTAGAAAATAGTGCCCGGAGGTGTCGGTTGTAGTGCCTATGTTGGTTCCTTTCACGAATATTGTTATGTAAGGCAGGTGCTTCCCGCTTTGCTTGTCGATGACATGCCCATAGATATTGGCGTCAGAGCCATCTTGCTGCGGACTGCTGGCATCTGCCAGAAAGGGAATTAGCATAGCCAACAATGTGGCGACTGTGATTTTGATTTTAGTAGTCATAGTGTTTATGTTAATTGATAATTAATAATTAATGATTCAGACTTGCAAGTATGAATAGTTGATGGTTATACGTGTATTATATCTCCCACGTTGCCATAAAGGAGAAGTTGCGGCCTGGCTCCGGCACATCGATAAGACGATAGTGACTCGTGTGGTCGTAATATCTATTGTTTAGCAGGTTGTCGCATCTGAGCGACAGCCGTAGTCGTGCACCGCCTATTTTCAGTGATTTCCCGACGGAAATGTTTATGAGTTGATGTCCTGGTGTCGGTTCCTCGGGAGGAACGATTTCGTTCTGTCGTCCGACAGCTACATATTCCACAGCTGCAAATCCGCCCTTGGCATCGTCTGCAGCAGGCAGGTCGTAGCGGAGTTGGACACGGACTGACCATGGAGTGGAGAATGGCAGGGAATAGCCTTTCTTATCGCCTGACAGCTGACGGGCATAGAGATATTCGCCGCCAGCGTTGATTTTGAAATGCTGGAGGATGAGGAATGAAAGTTCGGCCTCAAACCCACAGCGCGCCACGCGGCTTTGCTCATAGTTGTAGAGCTGCAGCCCTTCTTTATATTCGGATGTGGGACACAGGTAGATGTAGTTTGGAAAATAGTTGAAGAATGGTGTTACGGAGGCCTTGATGCCGTCATGGCTGTAGACGGCAGCTGCGTCGAGTTGGTATGACTCTTCCGGATTCAGATTGGCATTGCCTTTCTCATAGCGGAAAATGCTGTAGTTTACACCGTCTATGCCAAGCTCTTTAGCTATAGGCATTCTGAAGCTTTTCCCGATGTTGACTTTCAGAACAAGATTGCCTATATGGTTGTCGATGCCTGCTGACCATGTCACGCTGTTGAATGCTCTGTGCAGGTTGGCGGAACGTTCGGCATATATTGAGTCGCCGCTGGCTGTCGGTGTCTTGAACCAGTCGTGGTAGCTGTGAGTGTTTATGCTTCCGTAATCGAAGCGTATGCCGGTGCTGAGGATGATGTTGTCGTTGACGGCAAAATGGTCAGACAGAAATATGCCGAATTGCAACAGCTCAAAATCTGGCAGTACAAAGCTCCAGCCTCCACTGCGGTTGTGCTGATATTCTGCGTTGACTCCTCCTTTGAGAGAGTTTGTGCCGATTGTCTGCTTGACGTTGGCCGCGGCTGAGACTGTGTTCTTGTCGAAACTGTGTTCAAGTGTGCCGTCGGGCTTGGGCATGTATCCGTGTGACACTGGCTCGGAGAGCTCGCGCTGGTGGTTGTTTTGCCAGCTGATGTTGCTTTCCGCCAAGCCTCCTTTCCAATGCCATTCGGTGTGGTTCGAGACAAACAGATGATTGACACTGTGCTGCGGCAGGTCGACGTCGCGGGCCGACCGGTCGTAGTCAATCTCAGACAAGCGTACCTCGAGGCCATGCGCGTTGGCGAAAAAACCACTTTTGGTGTTGACGTCGGAGATTCGAAGCCAGCTGCTCCATTTGTTTCCCGTGTGCCCAATTGTAAGACTGCCGTCGGTCTCGCGTCCTGACGTATTGCGCAGACGGCGATTGTGCAGTTTTATGTAGTATGAATAATACTGAATGCTGTCTACAGGAACACGCTGGTCGGCATAGTCGATGAAGGTGGCGTTGGCTTTATACCAGAAATTGTTCTTGCGTCCTGTCAATCTTACAGAGGTGCCGATGGCGTCATTGACGCTGCGGGCAAACAGGTTCGCGCTCCACTTGAATCTGTCTTGCGGCACGGCGGTGCTTGTCAGATTGATGACTCCTCCTATGGCGTCGGAGCCGTAAGACAGCGAGGCAGGGCCTTTTATCACTTCCGCGTGGTCGATGTCATACTGGTCTATTTCCAGCCCATGGTCGTCGCCCCATTGCTGCCCCTCGTGTTTGATGCCGTTTTCTGCCACAACCACGCGGTTGAACCCGAGCCCGCGGATTGTTGGTTTGGACTCATTTGATCCTACTGACATGGCTTTGACGCCGGGTATCTTCTCGAGGCTTTGCATGAGCGAGCCGCTGAAATTAGTTTCTATAAATTGTTTGCCGACATATGTGGTGCTTAGTGCCGACCTCATTTGCATATCTTTACTATAGCCGTTTCCCTCCACGACGACATCCTTGAGCACAATTCCTGCTTTTGTCGGCTGCCGCAGACTGTCGGTGTCGGATTCCAATCCGTTTCCGAGACTGTGGCCTGACGCGCTGCCGGCTGTTGAAGCAAGGATGCAGTAGGGTAGGATAAAAATGGGAAGCGACTCAGTTAAAAACTTCCTGTTCATCCTAAAAATTAACGTATTAGTGGATTGTGCGATTTTTCATGTCCGAAATTATTTATTCGGATATGAAATGAATAAAAACTTGAAATTAAGCTTGATATGCAAAAGGAGGCGCACGGAGAAATGCGCGCTTAGTCGTTGCTTCCAGGATTCCTGCGCAAGGGAGCGCAAGAATGAACGACAAGAGGATGGTTGTGAAATCAATATGAGGCTCTGCCTCTTCGACAAAAGGCGATAGGATGAATTGGCAAATCGGACAGTCGTTGTCGGCTGTGCCATTGTGCGAGTGGCATGTGCCCGACGTTTCGACAGTGGAAATGGCATCGGAGTCGTGAACGTGTGTGGCTTTCACGATTCCCATAGGCAGGAGCGACAACAGAAGCACCAGCGCTATTATAATCCTATTTCGTCTTAATGTTTTCATTTATGCCGCAAAGATAATGATTGTTTCTAAAATATGCAACATTGTTGCATATTTCAATTGTGTTAAATTTTGCTATTTGTGAAATTGTTGGTATTTTTGCATTTAAATTCAATTAAAAGAGTGTTGGAATGAATGCGACAGACATATTGAAAAGAAAGGGATTGAAGAAAAGTGCACAGCGAATCCGTGTGATCAACATTCTGAAAGACAAAGGAATGCCTATGGCTGAAGATGAGATAAAAGTGGCGATGGGCGAGATTTATGACCGTGTGACGTTTTATCGCACGATGCAGGCTCTTGAGAAAGCGGGAGTTGTTCACCGCATTTTAATAGACAACAATAAGTCGGAGTATGCCTTCAACGTTGAAGACGGACATCATTCGCATGTGCATTTTTTATGCACAAAGTGCGGTGCGGTTTCGTGTCTTAAAGATGTCATGGTTGCCGACTATCGTTTGCCGGAAGGCTATGTGCCTGCCGAGAGCGAAGTGCTGATAAAGGGGGTGTGTCCGTTGTGCAGCGCGGAGAAGAAGTAGTAAAGGTTGCTTTTTGTGCTTATTTTGAAATGAATCTAATAAAAATGCTTGTTTCGCAGATAAATCAAAGAAAAATTCCTAATTTTGAAACTCAAAATAAAACAAGGTGAAAATAGCGATTGTGAAATATAACGCCGGAAACGTGTTCTCTGTGGAGTGTGCGCTACGCCGTCTTGGCGTGGAGCCGGTGTTGACTGCCGATCCTGATGTGCTGCGCGCCGCCGACAAGGTGGTTTTCCCTGGTGTGGGAGAAGCGTCGTCGGCAATGACTTGTCTGCGTGGCGGCGGCCTTGACGGCGTGATACGCTCGTTGCGGCAGCCGGTGCTTGGTGTGTGTATCGGGCAGCAGCTGATGTGCCGCCATTCGGAGGAGGGCGACTGCGATTGCCTCGGCATCTTTGATGTCGACGTCAAGCGTTTTCAGCCCGCGCAGGGCTTCAAAATTCCGGAGATGGGTTGGAACACTGTCGCAGCTGTGCGCCAAAGCCGGTTGCTTGAAGGCATTGCCGACGGCAGCTATGTCTATTATGTGCATAGTTACTACGCTCCGGTTTGCGCCGACACGATAGCCGTTACTGAGTTCGCTGTGCCGTTCAGCGCGGCGATGCAGCGCGACAACTTCTATGCCACACAGTTTCATCCTGAGAAGAGTGGTGATGTCGGGTCGCGCATATTGCAAAACTTTTTGGAATTATGATGGAGATTATACCGGCAATAGATATTATCGAGGGCAAGTGCGTAAGGCTTACGCGCGGCGACTACGACACGAAGCGAGTCTATAACGAAGATCCACTTGAGGTGGCGCAGGCGATGGAGAGCGCCGGATGCAGACGGTTGCATCTGGTGGACCTTGACGGCGCGAAGGCTGCCCACATTGTGAACTATCGCACACTGGAGCGGCTGGCTTCGCGCACGTCGCTGACAATCGACTTCGGCGGCGGTCTGAAGTCTGACGACGACGCGCATGTGGCTTTCGAGTCGGGCGCGGCGATGATTACGGGCGGCAGTGTGGCGGTGAAAAGTCCGGAACTTTTCCGTGGCTGGATTGCCCGCTACGGTGCAGACCGCATTATTCTCGGTGCCGATGTGAAGAACAAGAAAATAGCCACCGTGGGATGGACGGAGGACAGCGGCATCGACTTGATGCCGTTTGTGCGTGGATATATGGAGCGCGACGGCGTGCGCAATGTCATCACGACCGACATTGCGTGCGACGGGATGCTTGAAGGCGCGGCTGTGGACCTGTATAAGGAGATGCTCGAAGAATTGCCGGGTATAGTGCTTACGGCAAGTGGAGGCATAGGCTCGCTTGCCGACGTCGAGAGCCTTGACGCCGTCGGGGTGCCGTCGGTGATTGTGGGTAAGGCGATTTATGAAGGACGTATATCGCTTAAGGATGTGGAACGGATTAACATGAACTGCAATGCTTGCTAAGAGAATCATACCCTGTCTTGATGTGAAAGACGGCAAAACGGTAAAAGGTGTCTGCTTCGGCAATCTACGCGATGCCGGCGATCCGGTGGAGCTCGGTCGGAGATACAGCGAGGAGGGGGCCGACGAACTGGTGTTTCTCGACATCACGGCATCGAGCCAGCGACGCAAGACGCTGGTCGACATGGTGAGCCGTGTGGCGCGCGAGGTGAACATTCCTTTCACTGTGGGCGGTGGAATAGGCAGCGTGGCTGATGTTGAGGCGTTGCTCAATGCCGGTGCCGACAAAATTTCCATCAACTCATCGGCGTTGGCGCGTCCGGAGCTTATCGACGAGATTGCAGCCCGTTTCGGCAGCCAGGTGTGTGTCGTGGCCATCGACGCGCGCTGTGTCGACGGCGATTGGCAATGTTTCACTCACGGAGGCAGCCGTCCTGCCGGACGCGGACTGTTTGAATGGGCTGCGGAGGCTGAACACCGTGGCGCAGGAGAACTGTTGTTTACGAGTATGGACCACGACGGTGTGAAACAGGGGTTTGCCTGCGATGCTTTGGCTCGGCTGAGCGCAAGCGCTGGAATTCCAGTGATTGCGAGCGGAGGCGGCGGACGGATGGAGCATTTTGCCGAAGTGTTTGAGCTTGGCAATGTCGATGCGGCGCTGGCGGCGAGCGTGTTCCACTACAATGAGATAGGAATCGGAGAATTGAAGAAATATTTACAAGAACAGCATATCACAGTGAGATTATGAATTTGAATTTTGAAAAAATGGGCGGACTTGTTCCCGCAATCATACAGGATGCACGCACAAAGAATGTGCTGATGCTCGGTTTTATGAACAAGGAGGCGTTTGAGAAAACTCAGGCTACGGGCTTGGTGACATTTTACAGCCGCACACGCAATTGCTTGTGGACAAAAGGTGAGGAGAGCGGAAACACGTTGACGGTGGTGTCGATTGCCGACGACTGCGACAACGACACGCTGCTCATTAAAGCAATCCCGGCTGGTCCGGTGTGCCACACTGGCGCGGCGACATGCTTCTGCGATTCAAACGACTATGGCGTTGAATTTTTCGACTATCTGCAGAAATTCATCCAGCGCCGTTATGCGGAGATGCCAGAGGGATCCTATACCACTTCGCTTTTCAAAAAGGGTGTGAACCGCATGGCTCAGAAAGTGGGCGAGGAGGCTGTGGAAACGGTCATCGAGGCTACAAACGGAACCGACGACCGTTTGGTCTATGAGGCTTCCGACTTGATGTATCACCTTATCGTGCTGCTCACGTCGAAGGGGTTGTCGCTCGACGACCTGTCGCGCGAGTTGCAGAAACGTCACAAAGAATAAGAAACAATCAATATAAATCATGTCAGCAATCATTGATTATAAAAATGTGGAAGTGCTCCGTAAGGAGTTGCTCGTGTTGAAAAACGTGAACTTCCAGCTCGAGGAAGGTCAGTTCGTGTATCTGATAGGCCGTGTCGGAAGCGGTAAGAGCAGCTTGATGAAGACGATGTATGCCGAAGTGCCTATTGAAATGGGCGAGGCGAGAATCTTCGACTACGACCTGTCTGCCATCCGCCGCAAGGACGTGCCTATGCTGCGACGGCAGATTGGTGTGGTGTTCCAGGATTTCCAGCTGTTGTCTGACCGCTCGGTCTACGACAACCTGTTGTTTGTGCTTAAGGCCACGGGTTGGAAGAACAAGACCGACATAGACGAGCGTATCAATGAGGTGCTGAGTGAGGTGGGGATGGAGCACAAATCCTATAAGATGCCGCACGAGCTGTCGGGTGGCGAGCAGCAGCGCATCGCCATTGCGCGCGCTCTGCTCAACCGTCCGAAACTGATTCTTGCCGATGAGCCTACGGGCAATCTTGACCAGGAAACGGGACATCAGATCATGTCGCTGCTGCACCGCATCTGTGCGGAGGGAACGGCTGTAATTATGGCAACCCACAACATCCAGCTTACGGAGGATTTCCCTGCGAGGGTTGTGAAATGCGAGGATAAGAACGTAATAGAACTTTAATAACGATTTGATATTCGATTGAAAGCGAAAGAATGAAGGTACTGAAATTTGGCGGAACTTCTGTCGGTTCGGCGGAGCGAATCAGAAAAGTTGCCGGAATTGTGACCGGCAAGGGGAAAAATATTGTGGTGCTGTCGGCAATGGCTGGCACTACCAACACTTTGGTTGAGATTTCTGATTACCTGTACAAGAAAAATGTAAATGGAGCGCACGACATAGTAAACGCTCTTGAACTGAAATATCTTGAGACCATCGGCAGCTTGTATGACAAAGAGTCAACAAAAACGGCTGCAACGGCTGCTATAAAGGAGCGTTTCGACTATCTGCGCTCGCTTGCCAAGGCTAATTTCACGGTCTTGGAGGAGAGGGAGATTCTCGCGCAGGGCGAAATGATGTCGACTGCGATGATGCATCTCTATCTGCAGGAGCAGGGCGTGAAGTCGGTGTTGTTGCCGGCACTTGAGTATATGCGCACCGACAGCAATGGCGAGCCCGATACGGCTTTTTTAAAGGCTCGCCTGTCGGAGATGCTCGACGAGCATCGGGATGCCGAAATATATATCACGCAGGGCTACATCTGCAAAAACGCTTATGGTGAGACCGACAACCTGCAGCGCGGCGGCAGCGACTATTCGGCGTCGCTCATTGGCGCTGCTGTCGGTGCGGAGGAGATTGAAATCTGGACCGACATTGACGGTATGCACAACAATGACCCGCGCTATGTTGAAAACACGCGTCCGGTGGAACGTCTGAATTTTGAGGAGGCTGCCGAGCTTGCTTATTTCGGTGCCAAGATTCTGCACCCCACATGTGTGCAGCCGGCGAAACTGAACAACATTCCCGTGCGTCTGCTCAGCACACTCGACCCGTCTGCCAAGGGCACGCTGATTGACAATATGGCGGCAGACCACACCATCAAGGCGGTGGCTGCGAAGGACGGCATCACTGCCATCCGTGTCAAGTCGAGCCGCATGCTGCTGGCTTACGGTTTCATGAGCAAGGTGTTTGAGATTTTTGAGGCGCATAAGACGCCGATAGATATGGTTACGGTGTCGGAAGTCGGTGTGTCGGTGACTGTCGACAATGAGCGGAACCTTGAGAGCATCATTGCGGAGCTGCGCAAATTCGGGACGGTGACCATCGACCACGATATGGTGATAATCTGTGTGGTGGGCGATCTTGAATGGCAAAACCGTGGCTTTGAGGCGAAGGCTTTGGCAGCTCTGAAGGACATCCCTGTGCGGATGATTTCCTATGGCGGCAGCAACTGCAACATCTCATTCCTTATCCGCAAGGATGACAAGGTGGAGGCACTCGCTAAACTGAGTGAGGAATTGTTCAACAGACAATAGGATTGTGTTATGACTACATTTCCGATTGATGAATTTAAAAACATAGAGACTCCGTTCTATTACTATGACATGGAGCTGCTCCGGCTGACTCTCGACGAGGTGAAGAAGCAAGCCGGCGGAAGTAAGGTGCACTATGCTGTCAAGGCTAATGCCAATCCTCGCATCCTCGCAGCGGTGCGCGAGGCGGGATTGGGTGTGGACTGCGTGAGTGGTGGCGAGATAGAGGCGGCTCTGAATGCCGGATTCTCCGGCGGCGACATAATGTTTGCCGGGGTGGGCAAGACCGACCGCGAGATTGCGCTGGCTCTTGACGCCAACATTCATTGTTTCAACGTTGAGTCGTTGCCTGAACTGCTAAACATCAACGAGATTGCCGGAAGCAAGCACATGATGGCGCACATTGCAGTGCGCATCAATCCCAACGTGGACGCCCATACGCATCAGTATATCACAACGGGGTTGAGCGAAAATAAATTCGGCATCAATCTTGAGAATCTTGACGAGTTTGTCGAAACGGCGTTGTCGCTCGACAATATTGACCTTTGTGGTGTGCATTTCCATATAGGCTCGCAAATCACGGAGACTGGACCGTTCGTGCTACTGTGCAGGAAGGTGGGTGAAATTCTTGACCGCATGAAGGCTCTTGGGGCTGAAATCACAATAGTGGATATGGGTGGCGGTTTCGGAATTGACTACGACGATCCCGACGGCAATCCGATTCCCGACTTCGAACACTATTTTGCTGTGTTCCGCGACAATCTGCAGCTTTCTCCCGACCAGGAATTGCATTTCGAGCCGGGACGGTCGATTGTGGGGCAGTGCGGCTCGCTGATTACGCGTGTGCTTTATGTGAAGGAAGGCACAGCCAAGAAATTCGCCATTGTCGATGCCGGTATGACCGACCTCATTCGTCCGGCGTTGTATCAGGCTCATCATAAGATTGAAAATATCTCATCCACATCAGCGGTCGACGATGTCTACGATGTCGTAGGGCCAATCTGCGAGTCGTCTGACAGCTTCGGCACCGATGAGCGGCTGCCGCTGGTGCAGCGCGGCGATTTTCTTGCTTTGCGTTCGGCCGGCGCTTACGGCGAGATTATGGCGTCTACCTACAACTGCCGCCGCTTGCCGGGCAGTGTGTTTTCAACTGACTTATAAAACAAAATTACAATGAAATATTCGTATCGCACCGAAGGCACTTGCTGTCAGGCCTTCGACATTGAGACAGAAGACGGCAAAATCAAAGACGTGCAGTTCTATGGTGGCTGCAACGGAAATCTGCAGGGAATATGCTCGTTGATAAAAGGAATGCCGATAGGCGACGTGATTGGAAAACTGCAGGGCATACGTTGTGGCTCCAAGCCTACATCGTGTCCGGATCAGCTCAGCCGTGCCCTCTCGCTGATTGTGGAGAAGGAAGGAAACGGGGAAAAATAGAGGAAAAGAAACGCGAAATAGTAAAAAAAGCGATAGAAAACCAACTGTTAGTTGGTTTTCTATCGCTTTTTTTACTATATTTGCATCGGTATGAAGAATGTATTGACACAATTACGAAATATTCCTGTGACATCAGCGTGCATTGCGTCTCTTTATCCAAAGGTGAAGACTAAATGGAAGATGATGGAGCAGTTGGAAATGGCGGATGAAATCATCCGCCTAAAACGGAATTTGTATGTTGTCAATCCTGAGGAAACTGGTGTTAAGTTGTCAATGGGATTGATGGCCAATCATCTTCTCGCTCCGTCATATGTATCAATGTCCACGGCTCTAAGATATTATGGATTGATACCGGAAGCTGTGTATGCCACGCAGTCTGTTACTCTCAAGCCGTCAAAAGCGTTCAACACGCCATTGGGCTATTTTTCATTCACGCACATAGCCAAGGAGGCGTATCCCATAGGACTTGTGCAGATTAAGGAAGATGGAGTCACATACGTGATGGCTTCTCCGGAGAAGGCATTGTGCGACCTTGTCGCAAACACTCCGGGATTGAACCTGAGGTTTAAAACGGAAGCTATGAAGTTCTTGGAAGAAGATTTAAGGTTTGATATGGAGAGATTCGTTTCTTTCGACAGGGATATATTGGCAGCCTACACTAAAGTTGGCAAAAAAGCAAATTCAATACAGACCATTCTGAAACTATTGAACAATGAATGATATATTTCAAAATATGCTGTCGGCTTACGACTTGTCGACAGGCCAAGCTGTAAGAAATGCCACCTTTGAAGTTAATCAGCAGGTGATACTTGCAGGACTCTACCACGGAGGTTTCTTTGACAAGGCTGCCTTTTACGGGGGCACTTGCCTTCGCATTTTTCATGGGCTGCAAAGATTCAGCGAAGATATGGATTTCTCTTTGCTTGCGCCTGACGACAACTTTGATTTCACGTTGTATTTTCAGCCTGTCATTGATGAGTTTGCCGCTATCGGACGAACTGTTGACATTAAGAAGAAGGACAAAAAAAGCTTTGGTAAAGTTGAGTCTGCCTTCTTGAAAGATACAACCGAAGTTTACGACATATCATTTCAGACAGAGAAATCCATCAAAATAAAAATCGAGGTTGACATTAATCCTCCACTGAATTTTTCAACAGAACAAAAATTGTTAATGGAGCCTTGCTCGTTCATGGCCAGGTGTTTTACATTGCCTGGCTTGTTTGCGGGAAAGATGCATGCTTTAGTTTACCGCGCATGGAAAAATCGTGTGAAAGGACGCGATTGGTATGATTTTGAATGGTATGTGAGAAATAGAACGCCTTTGGATTTCAAGCATCTACAAGAAAGAATTAAGGAATTTAACGGACGTGATGTAAGTAAGGATGAGTTCCTGTCAGATTTGAAAGAACGTTTGGGCAATTCGGACATAAAACAAGTAAAAGCTGATGTCGCTCCATTTGTGAAGAACCCTAAAGAACTGGAGATTTGGTCAAATGACTATTTCTTGCAGATTATGAATTTAATTAGATTTGAAGAATGAAAAAACGACCAGCGAATTGCAATAGTAAACAATTCGCTGGTCGCTTTTTTTACCAATTAAAGGTTTATCGCTCCATCCGGGAGTCAAGACTCTGCCGTCCGAGGAAGAACGTGCGGGCGCGTATTGTCTTGGCATCGGTGGCAAACGGCTTGCTGTAGAGGGCTGATGTGGCTGTTGGCTCAGAGCCGTCGATGGTGTAGCGGATTTCAGCCGTAGGGTATTGACTGTTCATCACAACTTTTCCTTTCACCACTTTGATGCCCGGTTGCGCCACGTGGAAACAGAATCCTGCACGCTGCAGCGACGGCAGCTCAAAGTCTGACAGGATGCGGTTGTATGCAGCCTTGGTCTGTCCGGGAAGCGGTTCTGTGTTCCAGCCTCGTTCAACAAGCCCGAAAATCTTAGGCAGCAGATAGTATTCCACCATATCGAAATTCCGGATGGTTTCCGAGAACAGTTGTCCCTGGACACCGATAATGCTGGCTTTTGCCTCAGGTAGAAGCGGCAGTTTGCCGGCTTGCTTCTCCATGTCGAGCGGAAGTCCGTCGATGGTCTTTGTCGACGACATATAGATGTTGTACGGGCGAGCGTCCCAAGAGCGGAACTCGTCGACATATCCTCCCCAATACAGTCCCGGTTCTCCGGGATGGGCGTTGTAGCACAGGTCGAAATAGAAATTGCTCACGTTGCAGAGCACCACGGGATAGCCGTTGTTGGCAACGGAGTAGGGGATGGTGTCGCCGTTCCATTCAGCCACGGTGTTCCAGCAGTTGACGGCGGCGAAGTGTGGGCGCAGCTGCTTGTCGACGTTGTCGCTATGGCGCATTGCCGCTTCCTGCCATCCTCCGATTTTGTAGCCTTTCGCTGCAATCATATCGGCTATGCGGGTGATGAAATATTCTTCAACCTCGTGAGTGGTTGTGAATCCTTTCTCTGCCATCAAACGCTGCACTGCGGGCGATTTCGCCCATGGGTTTTTAGGCACTTCGTCGCCGCCCATGTGGATGTATGGCAGCGGGACGCCTGCTTCACGATACATCAGGATAATCTCGTCAACAACTTTTTCCATCAGTCTGTAGGTGCCTTCCATCGCCGGGTTGAGCACGTTGTCGTTGTATCCTTGTGCCGACTTGTATTCAGACGTGTCGTCGTCATCCCACACTTGGAAATATCTGGCAGCCTCCGGATCAGTGTTTTCCAGATTGCGGCGGCGGGCTTTCATTGCCACGATTGCTGCGCGGGCGTGTCCCGGAGATTCGATTTCTGGTATCACTTCCACTCCGCGTGCATAGGCATAGCGCAGAAATTCCACAAAATCGGCTTTTGGAATATATCCGTTTGATGTGGTCGACAAGTCGTTGGGGTTTCCGTTGCCGGCATACGACTGGAAGAGGAAGTCGGATTCTTTCTCGGTCATTCCGCGGCGGCTGCCCACATCGGTGAGTTCCGGCAGTCCCGGTATCTCGATGCGCCAACCCTCGTCGTCGGTAAGATGGAATTGCAGACGGTTGATTTTGTAGATTGCCAAGCGGTCGATGAGGCGCTTCACGTCGGAGAGTTGCGAGTAGTCGCGCACCACGTCGAGCATCAGTCCGCGGTAGTGCAGGTCGGGCCAGTCGCAGATAGTGGCGCATGCCACTTCGGGAGAGCCGGCGTTGCGTTCAGCCAGGCGGGCGAGTGTCTTGACTCCGTTGAGCACGGCGTCTTTTGAAACGCCACGCACGGCGATGCCGTCGGCGGTAAGCGTAATTTCGTAATATTCATTGTTTGATCGTCCTGCTGTGTTGCGCGAGTCGGCGCCGCTCATCAGCGACAGGCGTACTCCGATGTTTTTTTTGCCGGTGCCGGTGAGCGTCTGCGACGCGTATGCAGCCTCGCGCTCAAGGCCGTCGTCGGCATAGACACACATTGTCGACGACAAGTCGACCGTGCCGTTTTCCGTAGCCACAGATTTCAATGCGGGAAGAATGCTGAACGGTCCCGACTGGCTTTGAGTGGCTGGGCTTACCTCCTCATTGGCGGCATAGCGCAGTTCGCCGGTAGGGAAGCCGGGAATATGTCGGAAACTGTTCCATTCCAATGGTTTCACGTTGATGCGGAGCGGACGTGCCATGGAGTCGCCGGAGAAGGCGAAGTGCGCTCCGTCGGGCGCATAACTGACGCCGCGCACCTCACCGCGGGCGCGGAAGTCGAGCACTACGGAGTCGCCGGGAGCAAGGGAGAAACCCTTGTCGGGAGTCAGTTTATAGTACCCTTGGAACACACGGCTCATTTTTATGTGACCCTGCTTGTCGAGAGGCAACGAGTTGCCCGAAAAGGCATTGTAGTAGATTGCCCAATCGTCGGCGAGGGTCGTTCCGCTTACGTTTTTGATTACAAAAGAATATGTATAGTCGCGGTTGCGGGAGTTGGTGCCGTCGAGTTGCCACGACAGCGTCACCGGACTTTCGTTGACCACTGCCGAAGCCGACAGCGAGAGCAGCAGCGCTGCGAGAGGTAAATGTCTCATAGTTGGTTTGTTTGTGATTATGTTTTATGCTAAATTTGCTTTGTCTCAATCTGGTCTGCAATGTTCTGGCAAGCATCGTTGAGCAGGTCAAGCACATTCTCGAAGCCTTCCGAGCCGCCGTAGTACGGATCGGGAATGCAGTCCCAATGGCGGTATTGTCTGAAAAATGATGCTATGCGTTTCACCTTGTCCATCTCTTCCGGAGAGTTGGCAAGCCGGCGCAGATGGTCGTAGTTGCTGTCGTCCATAGCGAGGATGAGGTCGAAGCGTTCGAAATCGTCGGAGCAAACTTGGCGGCTGCGATGTGTCAGGTTCAGCCCCCGGCGTGTGGCGTGCACGCGCATGCGCTGGTCGGGCAGGTCGCCGGAGTGGTATGACGATATTCCGGCAGAGTCGATGAATATGCGGTCGTTCAGTCCGCGCTCGTCTACGATACGCTCCATCACACCCTGTCCGGCAGGCGATCGGCAGATGTTGCCCAAACACACGAAAAGAATCTTGTATTTTTTATTGTCTTCCATAATTGTCATTGCTTTTAATGAGTGTCAATCCACCATGAGGTGGCGGTTTTTGCCGATGCAAAACTGTGTGTGCTGGGGTCGCTTACAGAAACTCCGCAGCAGCGGTCAAGCTTGATTCTGCCGGCTGAGTTTGTGTAGTAGTATGGAGTATGCACTTCGTAAACCACCGTTTTCGACAGCTGTTTCTTGAATTCGTCGAGCAATACAGCGTCGTTGCCGATAAGGCGTTCGGCATAGTCGCCGAGATCCACAAACACTGCCGGTCTGAAATAGTCGAGCCTCTGAATCGATGAAACCTCAGAATCGTCGATGGTGTGGGTGATGTTTATGCGCTTCATCAGAGCTGCGAGATTGTCCATCTCGTGGCAGTCAACCACCGACAGTGTGCCGTAAGGCATACGATAAGAGGAGTAGAAATCATAGAATCCATCGCATAATGCCTTTAGGTCAGGCGTGCCGAGCAGGTGCTGCCCGATGCTGGCATACGGCAGTCCGGCAGCCATCATCTCGCAAGGCGACGCCACGACATAGTCGGTTAGGTGGCGCAAGTCGTAGATAGCCTCGATTGACGCCATGTAGCAGTCGTCAAACAAGATATAGTCGAAATGGAGTCCCGACATTTTTATGCCCTCGGCAAAGTCGGTTATGTCGATTTGCCAGTCCGTTTGAGTGCCGCCGAAGAAACGCGTGGGAAAACCAGCGTCGTCGCCGGCGGAAACTGTCAGCAACCGTTGCTGTTTCCCTTTTGAGGCGAAAGCCGATTTGGGCAGCCATCCATATCCATGGCATCCCACGGCCAAGGCATAGTGGGACGAAGGCGACAACGACTTCACGTCTGTCAGCATTGATGCCAGTCCGGCTGGAGTGGTTATGTCCGGGCGGTTGTCTGTTGAATATTTTTTGAGAATGTGTCGCGATGTGGAGCCTTTCGAAGGGATGATTTCAAAAAGAGTAGCCTCGCTCTCCGATGTTGCGAAATAGACAAGCACACGCTCGCTGTAAAGACCGTTGCGGGCAATCACACTTTCCATGTCGTCGATATTTTTCGACAGATATTCTGTGAGGTCGCCAGTCCAGGGCATAAACATAAGAAGCGTTTTGTTGACGGCGGTAGGCTTTTGTTCGGGTGAATCTTCGCAAGCCTGCATCCCTGTTGTCAGAATGCAGACCAACCCAATGATTAATGTTTTTATAAATGCTCTCATATGTAATGCAAAGATAGTGCAAGGTGAGAGAAAAACATTCAAACTTGTTTGAAAATGTTTTTCCGAACCGCAGCCTGACTTATTAGGTGGTAGATTTTGCTTGTGGCTGTCGGATTGATGCGAATATTTCGCTTTTGACAGCAGATTGCTCGGATTTGTGGCAAAAGTATAGATAATTTGAAAAAATATGGCAAAATGAAATAAAAAATTAAATTTTGCTGAAAATATTTTGGAGATAAGAATATTCTGCTTACCTTTGTGGCATCAAAAACAGCAATTGACTTGCAAAATGAGCAAATTGAACTTCACAAAGATGCATGGCGCAGGCAACGACTACATATATATTGACTGTATGAAGTCGTGTCCGGCAGACTTGCCGGATCTGTCCAGAAGGCTGAGCGACCGCCATACGGGAGTGGGTGCCGACGGGATGGTGCTGATAATGCCGTCGGAGATAGCCGATTTCCGTATGCGCATGTTCAATGCTGATGGATCGGAAGGCTTGATGTGTGGTAATGCCGCACGCTGCGTCGGAAAATACGTCTTTGAGAAGGGGCTTACCGACAAGAAACGAATTGCGCTTGAAACGCCGTCGGGCGTGAGGACGCTATGTTTGCATTTTGATGGGACGGCAGTCGACCGCGTCACGGTCGATATGGGTTGCCCGGTTCTGGAACCCTCGCGCATCCCGGTGCATTCCTCTTGTGCGGAGGATATTGAGATTGCAACAAGTTTTGGGGCAACAGCCCTTACCGCCGTGTCGATGGGAAATCCTCACGGCGTTGTTTTTTGCAAATTGGCTGATGTCAATGTTGAGGGATTGGGAAAAGAGTTGGAGACCAACGCTGTGTTTCCCGACCGTGCCAACATCGAATTTGTTGAGGTCGCAGCCCCCGACAGCCTTCTGATGCGCGTGTGGGAACGGGGCAGCGGCGAGACGCAGGCTTGCGGCAGCGGCGCTTGTGCCGCAGTGGTTGCCGGCGTGCTGACAGGGCGCTGTGCGCGGCATTGCAGTGTCAGCCTTCCTGGAGGATGTCTCGACGTGGAATGGCGCGAGGCTGACAACAAAGTGTATCTCACCGGACCGGCACAGTTCGTGTTTGAAGGAACGGTGGATGTGTGAAAATAGGAAAACGGTAAAAAAGATAACTATTCAAAAAAATTGTTATGTCAACATTAAGATTTAAAGTGGTAGAAGAGGCCTACGGACGCAAAGCGGTGCCGGTGGCTATCCCGAGCGAACGTCCGAGTGAATACTATGGCAAGTATGTATTCAACCGTGCGCAGATGTATAAATATCTTGACAAGGACACCTATGATGCTCTCGTTTATGCCATCGACAATAAGGAGCCGTTGAGCCGCCGCCTCGCCGACCGCGTGGCTGCCGGCATGAAGCAGTGGGCTATGGATAATGGCGCGCGCCATTACTCACATTGGTTCCATCCGCTGACCGACGGAACAGCCGAGAAGCATGACGGATTTATCGAGCATGACGGCAAAGGTGGTGTGGTCGAGGAATTTTCTGGCAAATTGCTCGTGCAGCAGGAACCTGATGCGTCAAGTTTCCCGAACGGCGGAATCCGCAACACGTTCGAGGCTCGCGGATATTCGGCATGGGACATTTCTTCTCCTGCTTTCATCATTGACCATACATTGTGTATCCCTACGATTTTCATCTCATACACAGGAGAGTCGCTCGACTACAAAACACCGCTTCTGCGTGCGCTCAACAGCGTGGACAAGGCTGGTGCGGCGGTAGCGCGATATTTTGATGAAAACGTAAAGCATGTTATCTCTTACCTCGGCTGGGAGCAGGAATATTTCTTGGTCGACAAGGCGCTTTATGCCGCACGTCCAGACTTGGTGATGACCGGACGCACGCTGATGGGTCACGAAAGTGCTAAAAACCAGCAGCTTGAGGACCATTATTTCGGATCGATTCCATCGCGTGTGGAGGCATTCATGCTCGACCTTGAGATTGAATGCCACAAACTTGGCATCCCTGCAAAGACCCGCCACAACGAGGTGGCTCCAAACCAGTTTGAACTTGCCCCGGTTTATGAGGAGACCAATCTTGCCAACGACCACAACCTGTTGCTGATGTCATTGATGACAGAGGTGGCTCATCGTCATAACTTTGAGGTGCTGCTCCACGAGAAGCCTTTTGCAGGCGTCAACGGCTCTGGAAAGCACAACAACTGGAGTCTTGGCACCGACACTGGCGCAATGCTGTTCAGCCCTGGAAAAACGCCGAAGGACAATCTCCAGTTTATCACATTCCTTGCCAATGTAATGGCGGCAGTGCAGCGTCACAATGGCTTGCTGAAGGCTTCCATTGCCTCTGCAACCAATGAGCACCGTCTGGGTGCCAACGAGGCGCCGCCTGCAATCATCTCAATGTTTCTCGGCGCACAGATTACAGACGTTATAGACCGTCTGCTTGACACCGATGTGGACGACGACATAGCATTCTCTGCAAAAGAGGGTATGAAGCTGAAAAACGTGTCGCAGATTCCGGAACTGCTTGTCGACAATACCGACCGCAACCGTACGTCGCCATTCGCATTTACAGGCAATCGTTTTGAATTCCGCGCACTGGGCTCTTCTGCCAACTGCGCTTCGGCGATGATTGCCCTCAATGCTGCTGTGGCTGACCAGCTGACAAAATTCAAGGAGGCTGTCGACGCACGCATCGCTGCCGGCGAAATCAAGGAGCGCGCCATCCTTGAGGAGGCAAAGAAACTGTTCCGCGAGAACAAGGCAATACATTTCGACGGCAACGGCTACAGCGACGAGTGGAAAGAGGAGGCAGCGCGCCGCGGTCTTGACTGCGAGGCAAGCGTGCCGCGCATCTTCGACGCTTATCTGAAGCCGGAAAGTGTGGAGATGTTCAAGAAAACGGGTGTGTTTACCGATGTTGAACTCGAGGCACGCAACGAGGTGAAGTGGGAGATGTATACAAAGAAACTTCAGATTGAGGCTCGTGTGCTCGGCGATTTGGCAATCAACCATATAATTCCTGTGGCAACACGCTATCAGTCGCTGTTGCTCGACAATGTGATGAAAATCAAGTCGATATTCGACGGCGACGATTCAGGATTGGCTGAGCAGGAGAAGGAAACCATCAGGAAGATTGCAAAACACATGTATGTAATCAAAGACGAGGTGACAAAGATGGTGAATGCGCGCAAGGATGCCAACAAGGTGGAGAACGAGCGCGAGAAGGCTATCCTCTACCATGACACGGTGAAGCCGTGTATGGACGTGGTGCGCTACCATATCGACAAGCTCGAACTGATGGTTGACAACGAGATGTGGCCTTTGCCAAAATATAGAGAACTTTTGTTTATTCGCTAAAAGTCTGAATGGAACAAATTAAGCATGAATGTGGTGTGGCAATGGTAAGGCTTCTGAAGCCTCTTCGCCACTACTACGAAAAATATGGTGCATACACTTACGGGCTCAACAAGCTCTATCTGTTGATGGAGAAGCAGCACAACCGCGGTCAGGAGGCCGCGGGTGTGGGCTGTGTCAAACTCAATGTGGAGCCCGGAAGTGAATACATCAATCGTGAGCGTGCCCTTGGTTCTGGTGCAATCCAGGAGATTTTCGACAAGGTGAACCGTGAGATTGATGCGGCTATGCACTGTGAGGAGTCGATTGAGAATGTCCCGTATATAGGTGAGCTATATATGGGGCATTTACGTTACAGCACGACGGGTAAGTCGGGGATGAGCTATGTGCATCCGTTCTTGCGCCGCAACAATTGGCGCTCGCGCAACTTGCTGTTGTGCGGCAACTTCAATATGACCAACGTTGACCAGATTTTCAACACGGTGGTGAGTCAGGGACAGCATCCGCGCATATATTCCGACACGTTTATAATCCTTGAGCAACTCGGCCATGCGCTCGACATGGAGCACGACAGGTTGTATCGTGAATATCGCGACAAGGCTGCCGACGGAAACGGGCTTGCGCGACTCATTGAGGACAATATCAATGTGGACAACATCCTTCGCGACCAGGCGCGCCTGTGGGACGGTGGTTTTGTGATTTGCGGCATGACGGGCTCGGGCGATATGTTTGCCTTGCGCGACAGCAAGGGCATACGTCCGGCTTTCTATTATCACGACGATGAGATTGTGGTGGTGGCTTCGGAGCGTCCGGTGATTCAGACGGTGCTGAATGTTGGGGTCGACGATGTGAAGGAACTGACGCCGGGTTCGGCTTTGATTGTGGGCAAGAACGGCGGTATTTCTGTCGACGACATTCTCGGAGAGGGTGAGAACCGGAGGTGCTCGTTTGAACGGATTTATTTCTCGCGCGGTAGCGACAAGGATATCTATAAAGAGCGTAAGGCTTTGGGCGAAAACGTGGTGCCCGACCTGCTTGAGGCGGTGGAACACGACCTCGACAATACGGTATTTTCGTTTATTCCCAACACTGCCGAGGTGGCGTTCTACGGCATGATGGAGGGCTTGGAGGCTCGCCTTGCAAAGCAGAAGGCCGATGCCATAAAGGCGCTCGATGCGTCGGCTGCCGACTACGACCGGCGGTTGGCTGAAATTCTTAACAAGCGTCTGCGTCAGGAGAAGGTGGCGATAAAGGATATTAAACTGCGCACGTTTATTGCCGAGGGTGCTTCGCGCAACGACCTTGCCGCACACGTCTATGATGTGACTTACGGTGTGGTGCGCGAAACGGACAATCTGGTGGTTATCGACGACAGCATTGTACGCGGCACTACGTTGAAGCAGTCAATTATTCGTATGCTCGACCGTTTGAACCCGAAAAAAATTGTTGTGGTGTCGTCGTCGCCGCAGGTGCGCTATCCCGACTGCTATGGCATCGACATGTCGCGTATGGGCGAGTTCATCGCTTTCAAAGCGGCAATTGAGCTGCTGAAAGACAGGGGGATGCAGAGTGTAATCGACGAGACTTATGCCGAATGCCTGCGACAGCTGGAATTGCCTATGGATGAGATGGAGAATGCGGTGAAACGCATCTATGCGCCGTTTACCGACCGTGAGATTTCTCGAAAAATGGCGGAGATGCTCACTCCTGCCGGTACTCGCGCCGAGGTGGAGATTGTCTATCAGTCAATCGACGGTCTGCATCGAGCCATCACGTCGTGTCCGGGCGACTGGTATTTCTCTGGCGACTATCCTACTCCTGGTGGAAACCGCCTTGTCGACCAGGCTTTTGTAAACTATTACGAGGGTAACGCCGACAAGCGTTGATATAATAAATCTTGAATTGATGCGTTAAAGTCATTGGGAGCATACGCTCTCAATGACTTTTATTTACATAATGGATATGAATAAAATAGGACTTATATTGGGAGGCGTGGCTGTGGCTGTGAATGCTGCTGCCGAACTTCCGCAGCTGACTTATCCTGAGGCTGAGCGTCAGGATGTGGTCGATGATTATTTCGGCACGAAGGTGGCCGATCCATACCGGTGGCTTGAGAACGACACATCGGCGCAGACGGCTGCCTGGGTGGCTGCCCAGCGCGAACTGACCGACAAGTATCTCGAGGCGTTGCCTTATCGCAAACAGATTGCCGGCGAGCTGCGCAATTTGCTCGATATGGAGCAGATTGGCGCTCCGACAAAGAAAAAAGGCAAGTATTATTATTTCTACAACAGCGGATTGCAGAATCAGTCGGTGCTCTATGTGGCTGACAAGCCGGGTGAGCGCGGACGGGTGTTGCTCGACCCCAACACGCTTTCTTCGGAGGGCACGGTGGCGCTGCTTGGCATCGAGTTTTCGGAAGACGGAAAGTATATGCTTTATGCCGTCTCGCGCAACGGCTCTGACTGGGAGGAGATCTTTGTGCGCGACCTTGCTACGGGTAAGGACTTGCCCGACCATATCAAATGGGTGAAAGCCTCGATTACGTCGTGGTATAAAGACGGTTTCTTCTATAGCGCATACGATGCTCCTGCCGACGGCAAGGAGTATTCTAACGCAAACGAGAATCAGAAAGTATACTATCATAAACTTGGCACGGAACAGAGCGACGACCAGCTCGTGTTCAGCGATGAGCGCTATCCGCAACGTTTCTTCATGGCTCAGCCCGACGAGGATTCCGATTTGCTGTTTCTCTATGTCGAGGCGGCTGGAAACGGACAGGGGCTTTATGTGAAAAGCCTGAAGAAGCAGGATGCTGAATTTACCTGCATCAACGACCAGTTTGATTACAGTTGCGGCGTTGTGGGCGTGGTGAAAAACAAAATATACATGATGACCAATCTTGGCGCGCCGAAGGGTCGCCTGGTGGTTGCCGATGTGAAAAATCCGGGCTCGGCAAACTGGAAAACGGTGCTTCCCGAAACTTCCGATGTGCTGTCGAGCGTGCAGATTGTCAACGGCAAGCTTGTGGCTGTCTACGACAAAGATGCGTCAAACCATGCTTATGTCTACAACCTCGACGGCAAGTTGCTCCATGAGGTGGCGTTGCCGGCGGTGGGAACGGTGTCGTTCAATGGCTCGGCAAAGAGCAAGGATGTCTATTACACATTCTCTTCGTTTGTCTATCCGCCGACGGTCTATAGCTATGATATCGACAAGAATGTCTCGACGGTCTACAGCCAGCCGAAGGTGAATTTCAAACCGGAGGACTATGTGACCGAACAGGTGTTTTTCTCAAGTAAGGACGGAACGAAAGTGCCGATGACGCTCACCTACAAGAAGGGGCTGAAGCGCGACGGCAGCAATCCTTTGTGGATTTACGGCTACGGCGGCTTCAACATCACGCTGTATCCGTCTTACAAGGCGCGCCGCATGTTTATGCTTGAAAACGGGTTTGTCTATGCGCAGGTCAACTTGCGTGGCGGAAACGAATATGGCGAGGATTGGCATGTGGCTGGCACGAAGATGCAGAAGCAGAACGTGTTTGACGATTTTATTGCCGCTGCCGAATGGTGTGTCGACAATGGCTACACGAGCAAGGACCGCATCGTGGCAGAGGGCGGCTCTAACGGCGGACTCCTTGTCGGTGCGTGTGTCAACCAGCGTCCCGACCTGTATCGCGTGGCGTTCCCAATGGTGGGCGTGATGGACATGTTGCGCTATCACAAGTTTACAATCGGTTGGAACTGGGCGCACGACTACGGCACAAGTGCCGACAGCAAGGAGATGTTTGAATATCTGAAGGCTTACTCGCCGTTGCACAACATCAAGAACGACGGGACGCGCTATCCAGCGATTATGGTGACTACTGCCGACCACGACGACCGTGTGGTGCCGGCTCACTCGTTCAAATATGCCGCTATGCTTCAGGCAAGCGACACGGGCGACCAGCCCAAGCTGATACGGATTGAGAGCAATGCGGGGCACGGTGGCGGTATGCCTACGGAGAAGGTGATTGCTGAATATGCCGATGTCTATGCGTTTGCAATGCATATTCTTGGACTTAAACCTGTGGTTGAGGAATAAGTGATGAAGAAACAAATACTGACAATAGGACTGGCGGTTGTGGCTTCGGTGGCTTCGGCTGCCAGTCCTGCTTTTACGACGGCAGCGGAGCGGGTCGACTCGCTGATGCGCTGCCTTTTCCACGATGGCGAGCCGGGGGCGGCTGTCGTGGTGGCGAAAAACGATGATGTGATTGTCGACAGCGGATATGGCGTGGCCGACATTGTGACGGGCGATCGGATTGACGGCAACACGATGTTTAACATTGCGTCGATTTCAAAGCAGTTTACGGTGGCTGGCGTGTTGTCGCTTGCCGACCGCGGGTTGTTGCGTGCCGACAATGCGGTGGCTGATTTCTTGCCTTATGAAAGTGGCCAGTGGCGTAAAATCCGGCTGTCGCATCTGATGAGCCATTCGTCGGGGGTGATTGACGCGCGTCCGCGCACCGACCGCCAATGGATGCTCCATGCTACCGATAAGGAGAGCGTGGCTTATATGGACACGTTGCGGCAGTTCCGCTTTGAGCCTGGTGAGGCTTACGAATACATCAACCCTACGTTTCAAGTGCTTGAATGCGTGATTGAAAAGGTGTCGGGACTGGAGTTCGACGACTATCAGCAGCGTTATGTCTTTGACCGTGCTGGTCTGCGCCACACCACTTATTTCGAGCCGCAGAAGCGGATTCCGCGGATGGCGCATGCCTATCAGACTGGGACTGGCGGCGGTGAGCAGGATTTCGCCGGCAAGGAGGTGTATCTGGGACGCACTGTCGTTGAGGGGTCGCCGTGGAAGGAGTGCGACTATGGCGAGGAGACGTTTTTCGCCACCAAAGCCGATGGCGGGATATACTCGTCAACCCATGAGATGCTGCAGTGGATGCGGGCGTTGGAGCGGGGCGAGGTGATAAGTCAGGAGGCTTTGGCTCTGGCTTATGCTCCCCACACGCTGGTGAGCGGCAGCCGGTGGAGCGACTATCAGAACCGCCCGAATACGTGGTATGGCTACGGATTCTTCATCGACCGCACTCCGGGGGAGCCTGTGAAGATTTATCACACTGGCGACAACGGCGGTTTTCAGAACTATGCCGCCTCGTTTCCGTCGTGTGGTGTGAAAGTGATTGTTTTTGCCAACCGCAACGACTTCGACCGCTGGACGCTTGTGCGCCAGATTGACCGCATCCTTCGGGAGGAAGGCGTGCTGGAATAGGCGTCGATGGCCTATTCCGCGCCTATCTGCCGGAGCATCTCGGCTGTTGTGGCGTGGCGGCGGCCATTGAGGTCGCTGAGAAAGCGGTTCTCGCTGTCGGGAGGCATCTGCCGGGCATTGTCGAAACGGTCGGGACGGGTGATGTGGGTGACAACCACGCGCTGCACGTGCGACCGTGGGCAGCTGCCGATGCTGTATCCCAGGTTGCGGTTGTCATTGCCGGGGCCGTTGCTGCTCCAATAGCGGATGTCGCCGTTGGGCTCATATCCGAGAAACACTACGCTGTGGCCGCGTTCCTGGTCGTCGCCTGCCACGTTGTTGCATCCTATCACCGCACCGCTGTCGCTTCCCGACGGGTTGCGGTTCCAGAACAGCTTCATGAAGTCGCCCGGCGTAGCTTTGTCCCAGACGCTGTCGGCTGCCCATTCCTCGTCGGAGAGGTAGCGTTCGTTGTCGCTCTCGCGGTTGCGTTCGGAATATGCTCCGCGAAACGCGGCGATGCTGTTGCCGGCGCCAAGTTCATGCACAAGCACTCCCAGCCCTGGGCCGTTGGCATTGGCACGTCCCCAGAATCCGAATCCGTCGTCCTCCGTGGCGAGCGGACGCATGTTCTCCCATGCCTCGCGCGAGATGGTGTTGTCGGTGTCCCACATCAGCAGGGCTTTTATCAGCACGGCATAGGTGGCGCTGGAGCAGAACGACGGTTGGGCGAGGGCGGGCGTGAACGACGGCCGGTTGTCGGCACTGTCCATCTGGAATGCCTCGTTGAGCGCTTGTATTGTCGTTTTTGAGAAATCGGCGTTCGGGCGGCCTCCGGTATAGTATCCGCCGCGTTCGGGGAACGAGTCGACGGCGGCGAGCACGCATTCATTCCAGTCGGTTGCCGATGCGCGCAGACCAGATATGCATATCGCGGCAATGGCGATGGCAGTGGCAAATATCCTCATAGCGGTAGTTCCTTTTTTTTGACGTCCAAAGGTATGCTTTTTCGGCGAAATTACAAAAAAAGAATCTTCTCCTCTTTGGCAAGGTTCAGCAGGCGTGTTCTGACAGATTTTCCTATATTCTTTGTCACAGTCTTGTCTCTAAATATATAGTCAATATATTTTTTACTCTTTTGTCGGAGTGTGGGGGCGTTGCAGCTCTTTGATGGAGGCGAAGTAGGGGGTGGTGTGCTGTCTGCCGCTGGGCAGGTCGGCAATGTCGAAGGTGGTAATTGGTGTGTCGGATTTCAAGCTGAAGCCAAGATAGTGGAACCCGGTTGGTGAGAATCCCATCTCGCGCAGTGTCTGCGCGTTGAAATATCTCGGACCATTGCCGTCGAGCGGCAACAACAGCATTCTGTTCTGTCCGTTGTGGAGCAGCAGATATTTTGCTTTCTCGCATCCCGGCACGAGGTTGATTGAGCCACGCTCGTTGCCTGTGCGCACGTAGTACAGCCGTCGTGAAAGGATTGTAGGCAGCATGGCGGTTTCGTAGTAGCCAACCAGGACGAGGTCGTCGGGGCGGGCGTATGAGAGTCCGTGTTGCGGGATGGAGTTACGGATTTGTTCATAGGCGGATTGTCCGACAAGAATCTTTGTCAGATGTTCAAACAGCAGACTGCCCTCATTGTCGGGGTCGTTGTGGTCGGGCAGGAGCGGAAACGCGCCGATGTTGACCGTTTCGATGCTTTTGAAGAAGTAGCGGTTGCGCACGGCTTCATCGTCGCCTCTGCCGGGAAACAGGATGTAGCCTCCGATAATTTCTTTTGCCGAGTGGCGGCGTACGTTTGCCACCTTGTCGCCATAATAGATGGCATCGCGGTAGCGGTGCATCTGGTTGATGGCGTCGCTCGGTGGATAGTCGGCGGCACGGAGTGCGTTGATTTCATCTTTGTCTTCTTTCGAGAATTCGTTGTCGTCACACACCCGATACTTTGCGTCGAAGAGGTAGGTGAGCTCGAAACCGTCGGGTTTGCGTATGGTGAGCACTATGTCGGGGCGGTTGTCGGTGGTGGCTGTGTGCACGTCGCCGCTGGTGCGGTTGTAGGTGTGCTGATAGTGTAGCCTGATCTCGTCCTCGTTTTTGCGGTAGTATACGGTGTGCTCTTGGCTGTTGTCGGTGAACGGCTCGATCATCGGCATCGGATTCTCAACGATTTCATCATTGTTGCCGAAGTGCAGACTCAGAATTTTTGCCACCATCTGGCGCATCTTCAGGAAGCACCACAGTTCATAGAGTTCCCATATTGGACGGGTTCCGATTTGTGTGCTGCCGTTGAAAAGCTCGATGCCTTTCTGAAGCATAATCCAGTAGCGGTACACCTGCGAGTAGCCGGTGCGCTTCTGCAGCACCAGGCTCTCGGTGCGCAGAGGTTCGGCTTTGAGCCGGCGCAGCAGCGGTGATTGGGAGAGTTTGCGCAGTTTTATAGCATACTCGTCGAGCGTATTCAGTTCCGAGTCAGTGATTTCATTGCCGTGATTGCGGATGTGGTCAAACACCTTGGCGAGTCGGCGGCTGATGCGTTCAAGCGAGAATTTTACGAAGCGGTTTTCTGCGGTGTCGCAGGTGTTGATGGTAGCTTCGTGGCGGAAATAGTCGCGGCCGAGAGTGCCGCGGTTTTCGCTTTGCGCATATTTCTGAGCCATTGCCGGAATCCAGCGCTTTATGCGGTCGGCATGGCTGTAGTGCACCTCTTTCGTTTCCCGCAGATGCGGACGTGTGACGATATAGGTGACGGCTTTGATATAATTGTCGATCACCTGTCGGAAAATCGACAGCCAAATCACGTCGTTGTCTGTGCGGCCGCCTTTGTCGAGGCTTTGCACGGTCTTGGTGAGATACTGGAATACGATTTCGTTGTATTCGCGGTTTATGTCGTTGAGGATGTGCAGATAGTCGTCCTTCGTGTCGAGTTTGGGTGAAACCACGCGAAACGCGAACGTGTCGGTGCGCTCTGCCATACCCACGGGCTTGTATCGGTAGGAGAGCTCAAAGATGCCGGGTTCGTTGAGAAACGACAGCGGCGCGGTGAGCACCCACTTGTTGTCGCCCACGCTGATTGCTGTGAAAAGGTCGCTCACTTCTTTGAGCTTATGCACCACGCGAGGCTCCGATTCGATGTCGCTGAGGTAGATGTTCACGTTGTAGACCGCCGTCTCGTAGAAGACGGGCGGCAGGTCGTTCCATTGCATGGCGGCCTCTTCCCCTACGTCGGTAAGCCGGTGGCTCTGTGAGGGAAGGGCGATGGCAAGACTGCCGGCAAGCGACGAGCGGTAGCCGCAATATTTTGATGCGTTTTCACCAACGCGCGCGCTGAACCTCCGCCAGCAGTTTGCTGTGTCGGCGGCGGTGCTTGCCTTTATTGCCACTTTGCCGTCGGCGCTTTGGAAAGAGAGTACTGCCATGGCTTCTGCTTTTTTTACGGCCAGAAACTGGTGAAGTGTGCACGGGGCAGACGCTCCTGCATCTCGGCGATTTTCCTGCTTGCCTGCGGATAGTTTTCCGTAAACTGGGCAAGCGCTTTGAGTGGCTTGTCGAGCAGGTCTTCGTCGCCCTCGATGCGTGGCAGCACCTTCGTCATCAGGATGGCATCCATAGCCTGTGCCAGCAGCACCTCGGATGCCTCGTCGGAGTTCTCTTCGCGGAGCGAGAAGAAATAGAGAATCAGCTCGTTCTGCACGCGGTATGCTATTTTAAACGGTGTGCCGTTCAGTGCGGAGTTGAGCGAATGGAGCAGCCCGGGGACGTTCTCTTTTAGGTAGGAGGCATCCTCTGCACTGAGTATCGACAACGCTTCGGAGGCTTGCACCACTTTGGGCAGAAACAGGTCTTTCGGCTGTGGATTGTCGTAATAGTGCAGGGCGTCGCCTCCCTCGAAGAAGTTTTTAAACGGCGTTTCTGCGTCTTCGATGTTCATCTCGATGGTCATTGCGCGGTCAATCACCTTGCGTGAGAACTGGTGCGTGGTCTCGTCCATATTCACTGTGCCTACAACTATCAGGTTGCTCGGCAGGCGTAGACCGTCTTTTTTCAATCGGTCGTAGACCGCCTTGTATGTGTCGGTGTCGGTTATGTCCAAATCGCGGTGCAGCTGGTCGGCATATTTCGTGAAAACCTCTGCCTTTATCAGCGGCTCGCTTGTGATGGTGCCGTCGGCAAGGAGCTTGCGGCTCTCAAGTACGCTTAGAAATTCGGCAAAGTATTGTTCCACCGGCGCAAGGTTCATCTCGTCCATACACACGAAAAACGGCACGTCTGGATAGCGCATAGCCTTGACAAGAAAGCGCACAAACGGAGTCACAACATAGTGCGGACCGCCAATCTCGCTTTCGTAGCCGAGCAGCTCGCTGCTGTCGTGCCAGTTGGGTTTCACCTCTATCAGCTCATAGTTGCCCGGAGCGGTCTTGTCGCTACGCAATGCCGGGATGTCCGGACAACTTTCAAAAGCCATCTGCTTCACAATCCGGCTCTTTCCAGTTCCCGATATTCCCGCCAACAACAAAAACGGCTTCGTCCGCATGGCGGTGAGATAGGAGGTAGACAAAGCGGATGGAGCTGAGGAGGAATCTGGAAATGTATAATGTGCGAGAAAAAAATCTGAATTTAGGAAATTAAGGTACTCTACTATTTCTATATCAGAATGATATGCAACTTTATTGCTTGTCTCTAACTTTTCTTCAATTTTGGGATTGTCGAAAACATCAAATTCACTAAATCCATAGGATAAAATAGTGGATAGATGTTCTTTTAATTTTGACAATTTGGCTTGAACAGATTTCTGATTTGGGTAGTTTCCAAAGATAGTGATGTATTGAGAATATATGTATATGATATCGTTGCTTTTCCAGTTTCTGGGGAAAGAAAGAGTATAATTCATATCATCGATTTTATAGAAATCGATGTCTAATTTCTGATATTTTAATATATCTTCTTTTTTAATTTCTAATCCCGATTCGATGTTTAATCGTTTTCGTATGTATTTACCAATTATGGCATTGTTCTCTGGCGTTTGTAGAGCACAACCATATTGTTTTTGTGCCCGATTGAAAATTAAAGTTTCATTGTCGTCTGTTTTGACGATAAAGTATTTTCCTTTCCTGGGAAAGAAGTCACTTTTATATACGTCAGGTTCTAACTGGAGGTATGCTTGGTTGGGGTCTCTGTTCTCTCGTTGACCCCAGTTTAAACCATACTGGACATTAAAGTTTGTAGAATCTAAAAGGGGTACTTTAATACTATCCATATTGCTCTGAAATATTTGATTCGATAAATTCATATGGAATTTGTGCGAATGTTTTTATGATGGCTTCAAAAATTATTTTGGCGCCATTACACGGAACCGCCATTCCAATTTGTTTTCTGACAGACTCTTTTGAACCACAAAATTTGTAATCGTCAGGAAAAGTTTGAAGCCTTGCGCGTTCTCTGTTGGTTAAGGCTCGTGGTTCTTTCCAATGATAAATATGAGTGCCTCCGCCTCCAGATCCAGTAACGGTGTAAGAAACCTTTGATGGATCTAAGCGTTTATAAATTTGACTTATTTGAGCGCCTTTGACATTTAGTTTTAAATTTTCTGGAAGATTCGCGGTAAATGCGTTTTGTCCAGGTTTTATAAAATTTAAGCGTTCAACAACTTTGAATGATTGCTTTGTTAATTCATTATTTGACGCATTTGATGGAATAGGAGGAACTTCAATAGCTTCTTGACAAGTCATAGTCTTGTATTGGCTGTAACTTGGGATTTTGAATACATATGGTAAGTCTTTTCTTATGCCAACAATAATAATACGATGTCGTGCTTGCGGAATGCCATAGTTCTCAAATTTATATAGATTTGGGTATACTCGATAACCAGCGTCTTGCATTGCTTTTAAAATTTTTTCAAAAGCTTTTCCATTATTGGCGCTTTTTAATCCTCCAACATTTTCTGCTAAAAACCATTCTGGTTGAAACAGTTTTAAGGCTTTAATACCATAAGTATATAAAGGACCGTAGTTGCCGTTTATTCCTTTTTGTTCGCCAACCACGCTGAAATCGTTGCATGGAAAACCAAAAGCAAGCCCGTCAATATCTCCTAACTCTTTTAGACGGGTGAAATCCAGCATCCTTATATCTTGACAAATGACAGAGTCTTGTGTATTAGGACAAATGTTTCTAATGTAAGTTTCGCAGGTGTTTTTGTCGAAGTCTGTTGCCCATTGATGAACGATTCTTATGTTTGCTCCATCTACTTTAGCTGCTTTTGCTCCGTATGCAATTCCGCCAGGACCGCAAAAGAGTTCTCCTAATCGAAAAATTCTCGTTTTCATAGCATTATGTTGTTGAAATGAGAAATTTTGTTATGTAATTTGGTGGCTATGCTATTGTATAGTAGGAAGTTATTGTTTATTCTGCTCATCTGTGCCGTTTCTTAGTTAGAAACCGACGGGTGAAACGTAGATAGAAAGTGCTGATTTACAGCATATAATAGAAAAATCAGAGCTTGATTGCATGCAGTTTTTGCCGAATAGTCAAGGAGTGGATGCGTGATGGCAAATGCGTGTTTTTGCTATGGTCGAGAGTGATGTTTTCGTTGGTGTAAAGCAATGTATTAGCAATAAAGAGCATGGCTGACAGGTGGTTAGCCCCTATGGTATGTGCTTGGCAAATTGTGCAGATTTCGTTCGGGAAACCCTTTGTATTTGTGATTTTTTTATCTTAACTTTGCCGTTTAAAGTAACAGTTCTAACTAAGAAACGGCACAGCCGTGTGCTTCTCGGTATTCACTGAGGGTTTTCTCTGACAAAAAATGTTTTTATTGGGTGCTTCTCTGGGGCAGTAGCACATCTCCGAAGCGCGTAGCGGCGCGAGTCTCCCGTCTGCTTGATATGATGTCGGTGATGGCCTGAGCGTCAGCGGCGATGCTCCGCAACGCATAGAGCCGATGCGAGCAACCCCCGACGTTGTCGGGGGTTAACTGAATACGTGACCGCTTCTGCGGTCATCCGCCCAGCTTGGCGCGGTGCAGCTGGAGTGTGCGATCTATGATGCGGAGCTGTCGATGATGGGCGCTGATGCCGCGGAGCTGTGATGGGGGAGAGAGCAGGGATGCGTAGCTGTCGATGATGGGCGCGGATGCTGCGGAGATGTGATGTGAGAGAGTGCATGGATGCGGAGCTGTCGATGATGGGCGCTGCTGCTGCGGAGATGTGAGAGTGCAGGGATTTATGGAAGTCCGCAACGCGGACTCGCTTTCAGTTAACCCCGGACCGCGTCCGGGGCTTGGATGAAGTAGCGGTCTGCACCGCGACGCGGTGCCGCTGGCGACAACGAGGTGATGGCCAGAGCTTCAGCGGCGATGCTCCGCAACGCATAGAGCCGACGCAAGCAACCCCCGACGCTGTCGGGGGTTAACTGAATACGTGACCGCTTCCGCGGTCATCCGCCCAGCTTGGTGCGGTGTCGTCGGTGCACAAAAAAACAGCCGCCACGAGCGAATCGTGACGGCTGTTATGCAGTTATATCCTTGCTTATTTCTTGGCAGGAGTTGTTGCAGGAGTTGTAGCCGGAGTTGCCGGAGCGTCCTTGAGGTTGAGTTTCGCCTTAACCAAAGGAGTCACATCGTTGGCAGTCGGGTTTTTGTAGATCACCTGAGAGTCCTCGAGGATGTATGTGTAACCGTTCTCGTCGCCAACGGCTTTGATGGCAGTGTTGATTTTCTCATAGATAGGAGCCATGAGTTTCTGCTGCTGCTGTTGGATATCCTGGTTTGCAACCTGCTCGAAAGTCTGGATTTTCTGACCGAGTTCGTTCAGTTCCTGCTCGCGGCGCTGTTTGATATTCTCAGGAGTGCTTGCGTCTTTAGACAAAGCCTGGTATTCCTGGAGCTTTTTGTTGAATTCATCTTGGAGGGATTTGTATTCAGTTTGATATCTCTTGTTGACTTCTTCAAGCGAAGCCTGTGCTGTTTTGAGTTCAGGCATCAGTGTGAATACTTCCTGAGTGTCGACAGTTCCGATTTTCACCTCAGCGAAGAGGCACATTGGGGCAGCCACCATGACTGCAAGTAATAATTTTTTTAGCATTTGTATTTAATGTTTGATTTGTTAATTCATTTTTGCTGATGCAAAAGTAGTAAATTATTTTGAATAACCTAACTTTGCGAGCACATCATTGCTCACGTCGATGCGTGGAGAAGCGAAAATGATGCCCGCCGACGACGCGCGGTCGAAAATCGCCTGGTAGCCCTTCTCTTCCGAGAGCTTTTTGATGGCTTCATAGATGTCGTTCTGGATTGGCTCCATCAGCGACTGGCGTTTTTTGTAGAGTTCACCCTGCGGGCCGAAGTACTTTGCCTGCAGTTCGGCGGCTTCTTTTTCTTTAGCCACCACTTCCTCTTCTTTCTTTTTCTTTTGTTCGTCGGTCAGAAACACCATGTCGCTCTGGTAGTTCTTGTAGAGCGTCTCGGCTTCTTTCGACTTAGCCTCCACTTCTTTCTGCCATCGCAGCGACACTTGGTTGAGCTGCTCGTTGGCCATCTCGTATTGCGGGATGTTTTTGAGGATATATTCCATGTCTACGAGCGCATATTTCTGCGCGTGTGCGGCAATTGAGAATATCGCTACGATTGCTGCTGTGATAAAAAATCGTTTCATAGTCGTTTTGGTTTTTGTGTATGTTTTGTATGACAATGAAATTTGCTGTGGGTTTATTCGAGAAAGAATATTTACACCTTTTTTAGAATTCTTGACCGAGGATGAAGTGGAAGTGGCTTCCGCCTTTCTCTCCAAACACCTTGTCGAAACCGTATGCCCAGTCGATACCCATCATACCGATCATCGGCAGATAGATGCGCACACCGGCTCCGGCGGAACGCTTGAGGTTGAACGGCGACACGTCCTTCACGTCGGTCCATGCGTTTCCGCCTTCAAGGAAGGCGAGACCGTAGATTGTGGTGCTTGGCTGCAGCATGAACGGGAAGTGGAGTTCGGCGGTGAAACGCGTGTAAGCGTAGCCGTCGCCCGAGCGCCATGGGGTGAACACACCGTTGTCATATCCGCGGAGGGCGATGGTCTCCTGCGCGTAGCCGTATGATCCCGACATGCCGTCGCCTCCGACGTAGAATGTTTCAAACGGTGATTTCAGATATTTGTTGTAGCTGCCGAGCAAACCGATTTCGGCGCGTGTCATCAACACGAGAGTCCATTTGCTGTTGGGGTCGGACAGCGGAGTGTAGGTGCGGGCCTTGAATTTGAGTTTCCAGTATTCAATCCACTTATACATTTCTTGGGTGGCGGCAGTCGCTTTCGCAGTCTGGTTTGAGGTGTACATCGCGTTGGTTCCGATGCCGCTGTCTTTGTAGAGCTGTTCCCAGTTCTTGTTGCGGAACAACGATACCGGCGGCGTGATGTTCAGGTCGAGCGAGAAGTTGGATCCAGTACGTGTGTAGATAGGGTTGTCGATACTGTTGCGCGCCAGCGACAAGCCGAGCACGAATGCGTTCGATGTGCCGTTGCGCATATAGTAGAGGTAGTCCCAGTTTTTCAGCTTATACCAGTTGAAGCCCAGCGAGGCTGTGAATGTGAAGTAGTTGTCGGGCCAGTTCAGACGCTTTCCGAAGCCCACCGTGATACCTGCCATCTGGAGGTATTTGTCGGGGTCGTATGCGTTCTGATATTGCTGCTGGTAGTAGTCGCTGTAGCTTGAGCCGTAGTAGCTTCCGTACATGCTGCTTGTGCCGAAAGCGTAAGGGTTGTAGCTGTTGCGGCTGTAGAAGTTTGAGTTGACACCTGTCTGGCGTGAGTAGTAGCCCGAAACGGAGAGCGAGTTCGGTCGCTTTCCGCCAAACCACGGGTCGAGGAACGACAGGCTGTATGCCTGATAGTATTTCGCATTGGTTTGTGCGCTGATGGTGAACGTCTGACCTTCGCCCTGCGGAATGATGCCTTTGTAGGAGCTTGGCTTGAGCAGGTTCTTTATTGAGAAGTTGGTGAATTTGAGCGACACCTTGCCGATGATACCCGTCTGTCCCCAACCTGCCGAAAGCTCGATTTGGTCGTTGTTTTTCGACTGCAGGTTGAAAATCAGGTCAACCGTACCGTTGTCGGGGTTAGGCTCCGGCTTGATGTCCATGTTTTCCGGGTCGAAGTGTCCTGTCTGGGCAATCTCGCGGGCGGAGCGCATAAGGTCTTCCTTAGAGAAGAGTTCGCCAGGGCGCACACGCAGCTCGCGGCGTATCACCTTCTCATACAGGCGGTCGTTGCCGTTGATCACGATGTTGTTGATGCGAGCCTGCGGACCCTCGATCACCCTCATCTCGAGCGCAACGCTGTCGCCCTCGATTTTCGACTCGATAGGCACGAGCTGGAAGAAGAGGTATCCGTTGTTCATATACAGGTTGGCAACGGCGTCGTCGTCCTCAAGGGTGCGCTTGTTGAGCAGTTTCTGGTTGTACACGTCGCCGGCTTTCATTCCGAGGATTGCGTCGAGAGTCGACGACGGGTAGATGGTGTTGCCCGCCCACGAAATGTCGGAGATGTAGTATTTCTGTCCCTCCTCGATGTCGATATGCACGTCGACAAGGTTGTCTTTGTAAGCCGACACGCTGTCGCTCAGGATTTTGGCGTCGCGGTAGCCAAGCTCGTTGTATTTCTGGATGATGAGTCCGAGGTCGGTTTCGTAGTCCTTTTCCACGAATTTTTTCTGACGGAAAAGGTTCAAGAGTTTCGACTTCTCGTTGGTTTTCTTCATTGTGCGTTGGATTTTGTTGTCCGACAGCACATCGTTTCCGTTGATATATATTTTGTGGACTTTCACCTTTTCGTTTTTGTCGATGTTGATGTCCACAATCATCTCGTTCTCCTTGCTGAGGTCGGGCGACTGCGTGATGTCGACATCCACGTTTCCGAAGCCTTTCTGCTTGAAGTAGGCGGAAACGATTTCTTTTGCGCGTTGCACGATGTTCTGCGTGATTTGGTTGCCTGGATTCAGGTTCAGCCGTTGCTGCAGCTCCTCGCGCTCGCTTTTCTTCACGCCGTTGTAGTTGATTTGCGAGATGCGCGGTTGCTGGCGCAGGTCGAACAGAAGCCAAGCCTTGTCGCCGCACACTTTTTCTACTTTTATCTGGATTTTAGAGAACAGACCCTGTCGCCAGAATCGTTTTGCCGCGCTTGTGATGGCGTCGCCTGGGATTTCCACAACGTCGCCCACCGACAGACCGGAGTATCCTATGACGATATAGTCCTCATAGTTCTGGAGTCCGCTGACCCGGATTCCCGCGATTTCATATTTTTTCGGCATTCCGGTGAAAAACATCGGAGGATTGTAGATTGTGTCTGTAGGCTCCGCGGCTTTGACCTCAGGTATCATCACTGTGGCCAACAGCGCCAAGGCTATAAGGAGTTTGGATCTCATATCTTTGAAAAGTAGTTTCATCTATATCGTAGTATAATCTATTTTTGTTCGTTCACTTGTTCGCTTGTCTTTCCGAATCGCCGTTCGCGGCTCTGGTAGCGCAGGATTGCATCGCAGAAGTCCTCTTTCGTATAGTCGGGCCAGAATGTGTCGGTGAAAATCAGCTCGGAGTATGCAATCTGCCACAGCAGGTAGTTGCTCACACGGCAGTCGCCGCCGGTGCGTATCATCAGGTCGGGGTCGGGGATGCCTGCCGTTGCCAGATGGCTGCTTATTGTAGCCTCGTCGATGCTGTCGGCGTCAATCTTGCCTTCTGCCGCCTCTGCCGCAATGCGCTTCACGGCGTCGGTGATTTCCCACCGCGACGAGTAGCTGATGGCGAGCACCATCCACATTCCCGTGCAGCTGGCTGTCGTTTCCTCACACCGGCGCAGCCGGTCGAGAGCATAGTCGGGCACGGTTTTCGTGTCGCCGATAATCTTCAGGCGCACGTTGTTGCGCACGAGGTCGGGAGTTTCCCGCTCGATTGCAATCGAAATAAGGTGCATCAGCGCGTCTACTTCCTCTTGCGGACGGTTCCAGTTCTCGGTAGAGAACGTGTAGAGCGTGAGGTATTTCACACCCAGGTCGGACGCTATTTCCGTGATGCGGCGCACGGCGTTTACCCCCTCCACATGTCCCATCGACCTGTCGAGGCCGCGCGTTTTTGCCCAACGCCCGTTGCCGTCCATGATTACGGCCACGTGTGCAGGCAGCGGCTTTTGCCCTATTTCTTGTATTTTGCTTTCTAACGACATTCTGTAAAATCATTTATTTGACATAGTGGCAAATCTTGCAGATTTCTCCGAACTCATACGAGATGCTGAGCATCAGAGTGGGACACCAGTCATTGTTTTTTAAAACACCGCTCTCCACGCCGTACAGGTCTTTCAGCCCGTCCACGCCGTCGCCGAGCATCATCCTTGCCCGCATCTCGAGGGCGAGGTTGAGGCGTCGGTTGATTTTATATTTTGCGCCGAAACTGATAGGTATGTTCGGCACGAAATTCTTGCTTGTCGAGTAAGTAGCCCCCAGTCCCAACGACAGGTATGGGGATATGCGCTTCAGCTTCCGGTAGTCGTCGTTCATTCCGAAGTTCAGAAAGTTGAATTCGAAAGCCACGCCGAGGTCGAAATACGTGTGGCTGAACTCATAATGCGCGTTGTCGGGAAACTTGTTGACGAAATCGTCGGAGTTTCCGCTGATGCTTGCCACCGTAAAGTCGGCTTTCACGGCGAAGCGCTTGTTGATGAGGTATCTGAACAGTGCGTTCCCGGCAAAACCGGGATGCTTGAGCACGTTGCTTTGGTTCACGTCGCCAAGATAGCCGCTGATGCCGCCTCCGATGCCCGCCTCATAGCGGTATTCTTGGGCAGTCACCGAAACGGAAATGAGCAACGCTGCCAGCAGCGTTGCTATCCGTAGGCTGTATGTCTTGACGATGCTCATTCTAAACTATCGGTTTGAATGTCAGACGGTTCACGACGCCTTTCCAGATGCTGTTCTGCACCATGCCGTTGTTACCGTATCCGCCGAACACATAAATATATGGGCAGTCCCATTTTGTCACGGGTTTGGTTGTGCGTGTCGCCGCCGGACTGTCGATGGTGAGCCACACCGGCAGACGCCGCGGGCTGATTGCCTGCCATACCGATGCCGCACGCGTTTCTGCCTCAAGTGTGCTTGTCGACACGAACGCCTGCGCTCCGTAGAAGTCGGGCATATAGTCGGGCAGTTGCAGCAGGTCATCGCCGAGCTTCCAGTCCAGACCATTGTTGTATGAGATGTATACCTTCTTGCTGATCACGCCGTTTGCCGTGCGTCCGCCGATGGCGAGTAGCACGGGATATTTGTCGTAGTCACCGCTTGCGACGCGTTGGAAATAGTAGTAAGGCACGAGGGTGATGCCGGTAAGCTTCGGCAGCTGTCTGTTGCTTGTCGAAGCCCAGTTCTTGCCGTCGTATCCCCAAGTGGCTCCGGTGAAGTTTCCGTCAGCCATCTCGCCGCCCACCATGAAGAGCATCTCCGACGTTCCCCAGTCGCTGTTGTATTTAAACGCCTGTGAGAATCCTTTTACAGGAAATTCCTTAGGCGCGGCGGTTTTTGTCTCAGTGCCGTTGTCGGTCAGAGCGACGGTGAAATATCCGGATTCGCTTGCTGCAACAGCGAGAAGCGTGTCGCCGTAGCCGGCAATCAGCGAGGAGTATTTGTTGCCGGTGGCGGTCCAGTTGATGCCGCCGTCGGTCGATTTGTGCAGATTTCCGTTGGCATCAAGCACAAACAGCGCCTTGTCGGTAGCCGTGAGGCTGTTTACTTCGGGCTTGAAGGTGAATGCCACGGTTTGCTTGTTCCAGTTGTTTGTGGCGATGTCGGTTGTCGACGACATCGTGTAATTTCCGTTTTCAGCCACGAGGCAGTATGTGGTGCCGCCGCATGCCACGGCTTTTGCCGTTTCGGGGTCGGTAAGCGCGCCCGGCAGGTTGCGTCGCGACATCTTGTTCCAATAAAGCGAGTCGCTCTCCAGATTGTGCACGTTCACTTGCAGCAGATACTGCTTTGTCGAAATGCCGTCGGCGGCTTTCACAGTCAGCGTTACGCGTCCGGTGAAGTCGATGCTGTCGGTCGCCGATGCGTTGTAGGTGTAGGTGGTGTCCTTCATCGTTGTGGCTCCGGAGATGGAGATTTCGCCCACCGATGTGCTTGAAGCCAGCGAGATGCTCGCCACGAGGCGTGTGATGTCGGTGCCTTTCGGCAGCGAGTCGGGATTGTATATCAAACGACGGTTCACGTCGATGGTGAAAGGAATCGAGTCGAGCAACGTCATTACAGAGTCGTTCTTCTGCAGTCTGAAGTTAGAAACCAGAGTGTTGGCAGAAACGACTGTTGGCTCATTGTCGCCGTTGCCTGATGAATTGCATGATGCCGAAACAATCAGCGTCAACGCTGTCAGGATGGCATATATCGGAATTAATTTTCTCATCTATGTAACTTTATTTAAAGTGCAAATTTATAACTATTTTGTCAATGACTGTATAGAAAATGTGTTAAACAGTCAAACAAAACCAAAAAACTTATCGTATAATGTTGAATATTAAACGATTCTCGATGCGTTGCACTTTCATGCGCCCTTGGGGCATAGGGGCTGATTCAACTCCGCCTCCTAAAATTGCGTCGGAGCGTTCCACTCTCGCTTCGTCCCAGATGCCGCTGTCGAGAAACGCACGGTGGAGCGACGGGCCGCCTTCAACGAGCAGCGACGTGACACCGCGGCGGTAGAGGTCGGCGAGTGTGTCGACAATCGATTCCGGCAGACACGCCTCTTCCACGCCCTCGCCGGCGTTTGGCAGTGTGTGTCCGCTTGAAGAGTAGAGGAGAGTGCGGTTGCCGTCGCTGAAAATCTGTCGGTCGGCGAGGCCGGAGCAGCTGTTGTGGCTCATCACCACGCGCAGCGGTTTCCGTCCTGTCCACAGGCGAGGCAGCAGCGACGGGTTGTCGCGGCGCACGGTGTTGGCTCCCACCATTATGGCGTCATATCCGGTGCGCTCGCGGTGCATCAGCGTCATTGTCGTTGGCGATGAAATCACGGCTTTTTCCCGGCTGCCGTCGCTGTCAACGAAACGGTCGGCCGACTCCGCCCATTTCAGCGTCACGTAAGGGCGGTGGTGAGTGTGGGCGGTCATGAATTTGCGGTTGATCCATTGGCATTGGCGTTCAAGCACTCCGGTGGTCACGTCCACTCCGGCTTCGCGCAGCATTTTGATGCCGCGTCCGCTCACTTCCTTGAACGGGTCGAGGCAGCCAACCACGACGCGGGGAATGCCGGTGTCGATGATCAGTTTGCTGCAAGGCGGAGTCTTTCCGTAGTGCGAGCAAGGCTCAAGCGTGACGTAGATGGTGCTTTGCCGCAGCAGCCGTCTGTCGGCCTCGGCGACAGAGGCGATTGCGTTGACCTCGGCGTGCGCGTGGCCCCATTGGCGGTGGAAACCTTCGCCGATGATGCGTCCGTCAGCCACCACCACGGCGCCCACCATCGGGTTGGGCGACACGCGTCCGAATCCGTTTTTTGCCAGCTGAAGCGCGCGGCTCATATATGTTTCGTCAATATTCATAAGAATTTAATACCTTTGTACAAGTGAAAAAATCGATTGTAGACATGCACGACCAAGTTTTAAGTCAGACTATAGCAAATATCCGCCATCGCCTTTCCGACAAATATGCGAAAGGGGAGATCGACGCCTTTGTCAGAATCATATTCCGTCAACTGATGCGCTACGAGCCTGTCGACATTTTGCTCCACAAAGATAGTGTTTTGTCGGGGTTTATCGTTGGAAAAATTGATAAAGTAGTGGATGAACTGCTGAAAAATCGACCAATTCAGTATATTTTCGGACAAACGTATTTCTGCGGACATACATTTAAGGTGGATGAGTCAACGCTTATCCCGCGTCCGGAAACCGAGGAACTCGTTGACTGGATTGTTGATGACAACAAGAAAACTGACCTGCGGGTGCTTGACTGCGGCACTGGAAGCGGATGCATAGCCGTGTCGCTTGCGCTGGCATTGAAGTTTGCCGTGGTCGACGCCATCGACATCTCCGACGGCGCGCTAAGCGTGGCGCGTTCCAATGCCGAGGCGCTGAAGGCTGATGTGGCGTTTGCAAGGCGCGACATCCTTACGCTCTCGGGCGATGCGTGCCGCTACGACATCATTGTGAGCAATCCGCCGTATATCGCCGACTCCGAGAGAAAGGCGATGGAGCCTAATGTGCTCGACTATGAGCCTGCCACGGCGCTGTTTGTACCTGATGCCGACCCGTTGCGCTTCTATCGCGCCATTGCCCGCTACGGACTTGGGGCTTTGCGGCAGAACGGACGGCTGTATTTTGAAATCAACAGCCGTTTTTCGGCAGAGATGCGTCAGATGCTTGAAGCGATGGGATATACAGATGTGGAGGTGCGTCCCGACATCAGCCGTCGCCCGCGTTTTGTGCGTGCCGTGAAAGGAGGCGACCGATGGTGAAGCGGCAGCTGACCTACGAGTCGGCTCTCGCCAGGGCTGCGTCGCTCTGCTCGCGTGGCGAGCATGCTGAGGCGGAGATGCGTCGCAAACTGCGTCAGTGGGGCGCGGAGACGGGCGATGCCGACAGGGTGGTGGAATGGCTTGTCGACAACGGATTTATCGACAACAGTCGCTATGCCCATGCGTTTGTCTACGACAAGTCGCGCTTCGACCTTTGGGGACGGGTGAAGATACGCCACCAGTTGCGGCTCAACGGTGTGGCTGGTGATGTGGTTGAGGAGGCGATGGCTGAAATCGATGAGGATGAGTATGTGGCGAATTTACGCACGCTGCTTGCGGCGAAAAGTCGCACGCTGACGGTTGCCGACCCTTACAAGCGCAAGGCGTCGCTGATGCGCTATGGCGCGGCGCGAGGCTACGAGCCGTCGCTTGTACTGAAGGTGATGGCTGGGATTGTCGACGGTGCTGAAGATTTTTGTGACGATGGGATTGAAGAGACTGATTGACAGTGTTGCCGAGGTGTTTTACCCTCGGTTGTGTCCGGTGTGCGGAGAGAGGCTGGTCGCCGGCGAGCGGTCGGTGTGTCTGTCATGTCTGGCGGTGATGCCGCGTGTGGGGATTGCTCAGGGTGGCTGTCCGGATGTGGAGCGTATGCTGCTCGGCAGCAGGCTTGTGGAGCGTGCGGTGTCGATGTTTGAGTATCATCGCGCCAGCCCTTACGCTGAGATTCTAAAAGATGCCAAATACCGCAACAGTCCGCGGATTGTCTACGACATGGCGCGCTTGTTTGCATGCGAGCTGCTGTCTGGCGGATTTTTCGACGGCGTGGACATGGTTGTGCCTGTGCCGCTCCACAGCAGCAAGCTTGCACGCCGTGGCTACAATCAAAGTGCGTATATAGCATCGGGGGTTGCGGCGGCTACGGGCATACGGATGGTGGAGGCGCTTGCTGCCGTAAAGCGTCACTCCACGCAGACTCATCGAAGCGTTGCCGACCGCCATGCCAATGTGGCTGGGGTGTTTGTGGCGAAGCCGGAGGTGGGGGAAAAGCATGTGCTGCTTGTCGACGATGTGATAACAACGGGATCTACGGTGATTGCTTGCTGCGATGCGCTGCAGGTTGCCGGTGCAGCCTCGGCGCGTGTGCTGTCGCTTGGCTTTGCCGGCGGAATGTAGAGGTTGTTTCAAAAGATAGGCTGCGGCTTGCACGGTTTTTCACTCGCCTTGCACTATCTTTAAATAAGATAGGCTGCGGCTCGGAAATGCAAAATCAAATAAATTTGTTTTGCGCTTCGCTCGCCTTGCACTATCTTTGCAGTCGGTAAAAAAGAAAATAATTAACTAAACGATAAGAATATGAAGAAATTTTACGCATTGTTATTGATGGTTTTTGCCGTGGCTATGGGCGTGTCGGCACAAACTTACTACAACGGGAAATTGGACGTTGAAATGTTGAGCGAGAAGATTGCCGACGGTATGGACGCTCGTGTGTCTTTGTCGGAGCCGGCTGACGGCACTTATGTGTTTAAATTGCCTGATTTCCGCATCACAATCAATGAAGAGGAACTGCCATGCGGCGACATTGTGGTTGAGGGCGTGACACGCAAAGATGGTAAGCTGTCTGGCTCGGTCAACGACCTTAGCCTTGCTGGAGGCGTAATCCACGCAAAGGTTGATTTGGTGGGCACTGAGACTGCCGAGGGTGCTATGGATTTGGCTATCACCGTTGGCTGGTATACTGACTATCCAGAAGATTTGGAGGCTACAATGCCTATCAACGTTACTTTCAAGGGTCAGCGTAACGCTGGCGTGAATGTGGTTGAGGCAAGCGGTGCGGCAGTGCGTGGCGCAGAAGGCGCAATCGCTGTTGAAGGCTTCGCTGGCCGCGTGAACATCTACACAGTCGACGGCCGCTTGGCAGCGTCGGCACAGGTCGACGGTGAGGCAACACTCACAGTGGCAGCCGGACTCTACGTGGTTCGCGCAGGCGAGAAAGCTGTGAAAGTGGTAGTGAAGTAAAAATCATTACAACATATTGATAATAGTGCACCCCGACGGCAATCCGTCGGGGTGCGTTGTTTTCTACGATACCGTAGTAGCGCATCTTCGACGCGCCTGCCATCACGCACTCCGTCGCCGACACGGCATCATGCAGGCAGCAGATGCGCGCTATGCAGTGTGGTGATGACACATATCGGAAAGACGTGAGGGAGGAAGTCCGCAAAGCGGACACGTTTTCAGTTAACCCCGGACTGCGTCTGGGGCTGGGAGGCTGGAGGGGTATGCACCGCATCGCGGTACCGCTGAGTGATGGGCGACATCGCTGCAAGGCGCGTCAGCAGTGGGTTTGGGACAGACGCCGCTGTCGGACAGAGAAATAATTGTCGTAAAATAGTGTCGGTTAGCATAAAAGTTGCTACCTTTACACCGAATTTTTCAATATTTGAGAAGCGTTGATGCGCATCTTTGCACGCTGAAATTCACGGGATTGCAGATAGAGGCGCATGCAGGAGTGCATATGATAAGGATGCGTTGCGAATGAGTATATTTGCATAATTGCTCACGAGGGCAACAACAAAATAGGACGTTGAATTGTTTTAATCTCTGAGTGTTAAAAAATAGAATATAAACTAAAAACTGAAAATATGAAAAAATCATTTTTATTGAGCGGCGCTTTGCTCTTGAGCATCTCGGCTTTTACGGCTAATGCGCAGCAGATACCGGTTTCAAATTTAGATTTTACAAGTTGGAAAGGGACTTGTGGAACGTCTACGTGGACCTCAACAATGTATCCAAAAGGTGGCGATTTTACGCGACCTGGAGATGAGCCATCTGAATGGAATGGGTCGAGTGTTTATCCGTTTGGTGCTAGGAAGATGAAGACAATTTCAAAGGATGGGACATCGGTAAAAATAGAGAATGCTGAATTTAGTTTTGTGATAATATATCAGGTAATTCCTGGATATTTGACATTGGGAACTCCTTGGGTTTTTGTAGGGGGAACTGGCATTAAGGATGCTAATTCTTATGCACCATACGGAGATGGAGGAAGTTATGGTGGATTGTCATTTAACTATAAGCCTGATGCCATAAAGGTTAAGTATAAAAAAACAAACAGCGGAGAGACTTCCCATATAATTGCGTATTTATGGTCTGGAGAATTTGTTTCAAAAGTTCCAACATCGTATGACATAAAAGGGAATAAATACACTTATGGTCGAGAATTGAGCAATGTCGATAGGGTCGTGTTGGGACGGCAAACTGATAATGTAACCAAGAAAGGAACACTTGTAGCGAGTGTTGACTATAGCATTGCCGCGGAAACAACTGATTGGAAAGATGAAGTAATAGAGTTGAAATATCAAGATGGCGTAGATAAAACAACTAAAGTAGAGAATGTAAATATAGTATTTTCGTCATCGGACTATTGGACAAGGGCCAATCTAAAAGAAAAAACAAGTTTGACAATAGATAATACATCGTTTGTTTACTACTCAACATTGACATCGTTGAAGGCAGGAAGTAAGACAATTGCATTGAAGAATGGTGTTTATAATTATACTGTTGCAGGCAAGATGCCGACAGAGAAAGAAGTTGTCGCAACTTGCAAGAGCCAGTTTGCCGACGCGGCAGTGGCTGTAGATGCCGCCAACTATAAAGTAACTGTTACTGTAACCAACCAGGGCGGTAAGGATGTTGACGGCGCAACACAGCATGTCTACACATTGCAGTACACCGCACCAGTGGTTAAGCAGTATGCTGGTATCTTGAATGTTGAAATGGTGGGTGAAGATGTAATCGCCAATGCCACACAAAAAGTGACAATCAGCTATTATAATGATAACACCTGCGACTTCTTGTTGCCTCATTTTATGTTTATGGGAACTGATATCGGCAATATCGAAATACCGAATGTGAAAGTATCTGAGGATGCTGCCGGCACAAAGACATTTACCGATGGAGAGGTTGAAGCAATGAAACTTGCGAACGGTAGCATCGTGGCTCACGTGGTGCTCAACGGTGGTACAATTACAGCTGCCGGTGTAATCAATATGCCGATTACCGTTGGATGGATGCCAGGGTATCCAGATGACAAGGAGCCGACGACTATCAACGTGCTTTTCTCAAGCGACAAAAAAGTGGAAGTGACAGAGGCTGGCTACTACTATGTGGTTAAGGGCGATGACTACCAGCATCCATTGGTTGAGCATCAGACAACGTTGCTGAAGTCAGTCAAATACGGAGATATGAACGGATTTACTTATACCCTCTCTCTTGATGGCGTGAATGCCGGTGGCATCAACTTTGGCGATATGGCGGTTGCCGGACTCGACAATACGGATGAGCAGTATAGCGGAACAGACTCGGCTGTGGCTCTTGGCAATGGCAAGACAGCATCAGTAACTGTTGACGGAGGTAAGAATGCGACGACTGGCAAGTATGAGGTGAAATTCGCCACTACTGTCGACGGACAACTTTACAACATTGTGTTTACCACCGATGACGTTTCTTCATCAGTCAACGACGTTGAGGCAAGCGGCGCAGCAGTGCGTGGCACAGAAGGCGCAATTGTTGTTGAAGGCTTTGCAGGCAGCGTGAACGTCTACACAGTCGACGGCCGCTTGGCAGCGTCGGCACAGATTGACGGCGAGGCAACCATCACTGTGGCAGCCGGACTCTACGTGGTTCGCGCAGGCGAAAAAGCAGTGAAAGTGGTTGTGAAGTAACATCATCACAACATATAATAACAGCGCACCCCGACGGATTTCCGTCGGGGTGCGTTGCGTTTTGCGGAGCCTGTCGGTTGTTATAGAAGTAAAAAAAATGTATATAACATAAAAAATGGCGATTTAAATGTTGATGCATATCCAAAATATCGTAACTTTGTGAGTACAAACCATCAATAAAACTGTATATGAAAAAACAATTACTCACTTTGGCTGTTTCCATGTGCGCCTTGTCAATGACAGCGGCAGAAACACCCCAAACATTCACTATCGACGGAAAGGACTACTCCTACAATTTGATTACAAGCAAGCAGGTAGGACCTGGTGTGGTCTACAATCGTATCCGCATTGCCGACTTCCCGTTGAACATCAACTACATGACAGTAGATTTGACAAACCCCTACAACCGTATCGAAACCCAACAGGCAAACGAGAAAACCGGTACGACAGAGAAACTTGCCGATGCCTACACCCGTATGCAGAAAGCCGGAAAGAAGCCAATCGGTGCTCAGAACGGCAACTTCTGGTGTGTCTCAGGTCAAGGCATCTACTCTCAGTTCGCCCTTGGCACATCGTTCAACGCATGTATGCGCAACGGTCAGATTGTCAACGAGACCAACTGCTACAATGACCAATGGGACGGCGGTCCTGCACGCACAGGTGTGATAGGTATGGGATATGACAAAGACCTGCACATCGAGTCAATGTCGTGGAAAGGCTACATCTCGTCGCCACGCTTTGGCGCCGACCAGAAGCCGGAGTTCTATCTCGTCAACAAATTCTGCCGTTCAAATGGAGAAATGGCGCTTTACAACTCGTTCTACGGCACGACAAAGAAATTCCAGACAATCGAATATGTCAACGGTGCATGGACCACTGTCGACAACAAGACATGCGAGGTCTACCTCAAACTGAAAGACGGTCAGAAATGGACGTCGAACGGCGACATCGTGGCGACAGTGGGCGAAATCCGCACCAACACCACCGCCGGCACACTCGGCGACTACGACATCTGCATCGCAGGCTCTGGCTCTTACAAGACAATGCTCGAGCAGCTGCAGGTGGGCGACGAGGTGACGGTCAACTATGCATGGTACTCTGTTGCCACAAACCAGCCTATTACCCTTGAGCAGGCTATTGGCGGCAACGCCATGGTGATGGTTGGCGGCGAACTTACAGGACGCAACGAAGACGAGTCATACAACTCGCAGGTCTACAGCCGCTCGGCATACGGAAAGAGCCAGGACGGCAAGACTCTGTATATGTTTACAATCGACAAGTCGACCGACCCTGTGTACGGAGTATCGGCAGGCTGCAATACGTCGGTTATGTGTCAGATTCTCAAGCAGCTCGGCGCATGGGACGTGTGCAACGTCGACGCCGGCGGCTCTGCCCAGCTGATGGTGCAGGGAGCTGTTGTCAATAAAACGACCGAGGGCACACCGCGCGCCGTGGCAAACGGCTGGATGGTCTATTCAACCGCACCCGAAGAGGATGCCGCAACGATAACATCCATCGCATTCCTCGACCCGACAATCCGCGTTCCGGTCTACTCATCCTGCAAACCGATTGTGCTCGGCTACAACAAATACGGCGAACTCATCAGTGAGAACGTCGAGGGCGTTACGTTTGCAATAGCTCCGGAATATGGCGAAGTGACAGACGAAGGCATCAACATCCTCGGAAAAGAGGGCGAAACCACGCTCACCGCAACCTACAACGGCATCAAAGTGGAAAAGGCTATCAATGTGATTTCAGCGGAGGTGGGCGCAAGAGTGCCGCAGCTGCTCAACGACGGCCGTGAATATCCTATCGAAGTTGTCTCGAAAGTGGGATTCGACTCGTTTGTAACCGACCCGTCACGTCTGGACTGGACAGTTGCCGATCCGGAAATCGTGAAGGTTGAAAACGGAGTGCTGAAAGGTCTCAAGAACGGCACAACAACCGTTACAGGCCGTCTGCAGACCGTTGAGACACAGGTGACAGCCACCGTTGAACTTCCGGAGGGCGAGACAATGGCAGCCATCAGCGAATATCCGGAGAAGTGGACAATGAATCAATTAGGCGGCACCGGCCTTGCCATCTCAGCGTATGAGCAGGGCTTGAAATTCGCCTACACAGGCAACGGCGTTGGCCGCGGCGCATACATTCAGGGCGAAGCGTCGATACGCCTGTGGAGTATGCCTAAGGCATTGCGTTTCAGCGTAAACCCTGGCGACGCCACCGTGAAACGCCTGTCGTTGACATTCACCAACGGAGCAGGCAAGACCTATCCGGCAGTCAACGTCACCACCGACGAGATGGCGAAAAACACCGTGTCCACGTTCGAGCTTCCGCTCGAGAGCGTGATAGACATCAACGACGTTTCAAACTATCCGTTGACCGTCAACGCAATCCGTATGGATTTGGGCAAGTCGGACAAAGGCAAGGCATACGAATTGCTCATGCCTGAGTTCAAGGCCGTCTACAACACATACGGCTCGGTGGAGACACTGAACGCCGAGGCATCGTCGATGCGTCTTTATCCGAATCCTGTGGCTGACGGCGTGCTCAACATCGCCGCCGAAGGCGTAGGCACCCTCAGCGTCTACAACAATGCCGGCGCGCTTGTGCTCAGCCAGCCGCTCGACTGCTCGGCAGGCGTGGCTACAGCCAATGTGGCATCGCTGCAGGCAGGCATCTACTACGCCCGCTTTGTCACCGCAAACGGCGCTTCTGTGCAGAAATTCATCGTGAAATAACTATTTCTAAACATAACTTATGAGAACTAAACTTTTGATCCTTGCGGCTGCATGCTCTTTGGCGGCATCGGCGCAGCAAGTGGAGATCACCAGCCGGCAGCAATTGCTGAAAGGCACGGAGAGCGGCATCTGCAATCCTGTGCTCAGCGCTGACGGGCAGAAACTGCTGTTCACACATGCGGACTACAAAGGCTTGAAACTCTATGATTTCAGCAGTGACGTAACCACAACAATCGCAACCGACGATATGGCGGGATTCCATCCGTCGTTCTCGCGCGACGGCAAGAGCGTGTATTTCTTGTCGCAGACCCGCGAAGATATGCGCGTCTACCGCGAGGTGAAAGCCTACAACCTTGAGGCCCGCACATCGATGGCTGTCACTGAAAAAGCCCGCGGAATGCAGGCTCCGGTGGCTGTCGACGGCGGTTTTGCCGCTGTCAGCGACAATGGACGCAAACTGAAGGCAGACCGTAAGGGAGGCACATACGTGTATGCACGCGGCGCACAACTCATCGTGGTGCGCAACGGCAAGGAGCAGCAACTGCAGCCAGTGGCTACCGACCACACATATATGTGGGAGTCGTTGTCGCCCGACGGCAATAAAATCCTGTTCTATGCCGGCGGCAAAGGCGCATACGTGTGCGACCTTGAAGGCAACGTGCTGGCATCGCTCGGACGCTATGAGGCTCCGCGCTGGGCTGGCAACGACTATGTGGTTGCCGAGAACGCCACAAACGACGGCCACCAGTATGAGTCGTGCCAGATTATGCTTCTGAAGGCCGACGGCTCGTTTAAATACGCCCTCACAAAGCCTGAGACAATGACAATGAATCCTTCGGCGTCAGCCAACGGCTCGCGTATTGCCTACAACACCATCGACGGTCGTCTTTTCGTTATGGATATCAAAATTTCTGAATAAAAACCGTAAACCCGCAAGAAAATGAAAAAACTGACAGTTACAACGTTAGGTTTGGCAGCAGCCCTTTGCGTGGGTGCGGCCAATCTGAAAGATTTGAAAATCTATGTGAATCCAGGTCATGGCGGACACGACAGTGACGACCGCAACGTGGCTGTGCCTCCGTTCAAGCAAGGTGACCCGGAAGGTTATTGGGAATCGAACTCAAACCTTGTCAAAGGTCTTGACCTCCGCGATATGCTGCAGAAGTTTGGCGCAGGTGTGATGATGTCGCGTGTCACCAACACAACCGCCGACGACCGTGGCCTCCACGAAATCGGATATGAGGCAAATGCCTATGGCGCCGACTTCTTCTTCTCAATCCACAGTAACGCGACTGGTACGTCAAGCCGCGTGAACCAGCCGTTGATGCTTTACCGCGGCTTTACAAACGACCCTGTGTCGCCTGAAGCCAGAGAGATGTCGCTCATTCTCAACAAGCAACTGCTCGAGAATCAGGTGACTTCATGGTCGAGCACAAACACATGGCTCGCCGGCGACTACGATTTCTATGATTGGGGCGTAGGTGTCGGACTCGGTGTGCTCCGCAAGCTAACTGTGCCGGGAATGCTTTCCGAAGGTTCTTACCACGACTACATTCCAGAGACTTACCGTCTGCTCAACAAGGATTACTGCTGGCTTGAGGCTTACCACTTCACCAAATCAGTGATGGAATACTTCAAGGCATCGGAAACGTTTGCAACAGGTGTGGTCTGCGGCTCGCTCTACGACTCCCGACTTATCCGCACAGAGCCTATCTACAACAACATCTTCTATGGTCATGACAAGATGAAGCCAGTTTGTGGCGCAACAGTGGAACTGTTGCAGGGCGGCGCGGTGAAATACACTTACACAACCGACCAGCTTTTCAACGGCGTTTATATGTTCAAAGATGTGGAGCCGGGCAAGTATACACTTAAGGTGTCGCATCCGGAATATGACGCTTTTGAGCAGGAGGTGGATGTGACTGCCAACAACGTCACTTACCAGAATCTTGCACTCGACCGCACACGTTCGACTGCTCCGGAAGTGGTGAAATATTCGCCTGTATGGAAAGAAGGCGACGCTGATTTGGCTTGCAACGTGCCCGTTGTGATTGACTTCAACTGGGATATGGACGTTGAGTCGGTTGAGAAGAATTTCTCCATCACTCCTGCTGTCGAGGGAACAATCCGTTGGGAAGACTCGCAGTATCGTCTCGTTTTCGAGCCTAAACGCGCTTACGAAACCAACACTCTCTACACCGTGCGTATCGGCAAGGACGCTATGCATCCAGCCGGTATGAAGTTTAAGGAAGACTTCGTGATGCAGTTCCGCACCGACAATTTCAACACGTATGAGGTAGCTACAAGCTCACCGTCGGAAGGTGCTTTGGTACATTATAAAACTCCGTTGGTTGAGTTCCGTTTCAACGGTCAGCCAACAACCGCCAAACTGCAGGATCAAATTGTGATTAAAAACAGCGCAGGTGTGGCTCAGTCTTATTCTGTGCGTTCAAGAAAGTTCAGCAAGCCTGGTGACGACTATGGTTATTTCCAAATCAAATTGTCGAAAGACCTTGTTGTCGGTGAGCAATACACTGTAGAGGTTTCGGGCGATGTCTGCGATGAAAACGGCATCAAGTTGGCTGCGCCGATGAAGTTCAACTTTACGGCTGTTGATGCCGCTGTCGACAATGCTGTCGTGACGGCTGTCGACAACCTCGATGCTGACGGTACGCTCGTGAAAGACGAAGAGGCTGCAGCAGGCTGCAAGACGCTGACCGTGGCACGCAACACATCGACTAAACTTGAAGGCGCGGCTGCCTACAAGGTGGATTATGTGTTTGAGGCATTGGAAGGCGGCAACGCCGCTGTGAAATTTGCCACAGCGCCGGCGGCAGCGTTTACAAACGCAAACATGATTTCGCTGAAGGTTTATGGCGACTTGAGCGGCAACCAGCTTAAAGCCGTGTTTGCTAACGGAGCGGAGAAGAAAACCGTTTCGCTCGGCGCTCTCGACTATCTCGGATGGAAAGACGTGAAGGCTTCACTTGAAGGAATCGGTGAAGGCAGCTACACGCTTCAGGGATTTGTTGTTGAGCAGGTTGGCAACGTATATGGCAAGAAAGGCACTTTATATCTCGACAAGGTGGCACAGGGTGCCGCTGCCGACGGGGTGGCAAAGGTGGAAATCGCAGGTCTGCGCATCTATCCTAACCCAGCAAGCGAACTGCTCATCGCCAATGCCGACGGCACAATTCTTGGCGTTGAGGTGCTCACTCTCGACGGTCGTACCGTTGCCCGCACCACAACCAATGTGGTCAACGTAAGCGACCTTGCCGAAGGTGCGTATATCGCTAAAGTCTATACATTGTCAGGCTGCGAAAGCCGTCAAATCGTCGTTAAGCACTAATCCGCATATACGGCCCATCATAAGAAATCGCCACGCCGGAGTTTTCCAGCGTGGCGATTTCATTGATAAATCAGTCTGTATTGTTAATCTTCAAGCATATATTCTATTGTAGTGACCACTCTCACTTCCTTAATGTAAGGCGTGTTTTGGTCGCGGTCGTCGATAGAGAACTGTCCCTGCGACGCCGATTTGATTTTGCCGAGGCTGCTCTCTGAGTCGGCGGCAAACTGCATCGCCGCCTTGCGAGCGTTTTGCGTCGCTTCCTTGATCATTTCAGGCTTCACGGTGTTGAGGTCTGTGAAGTCAAACTGTGTGGTGGCGCTGTAGTCGAACGAGATTGCCACGCCCTGCTCTATTAGCGACGACTGGTTCTCGATAAGTTTCAACACGGTGTCAACCTTCTTTGTGTTGACCGTCACAACCGAATTGATGCGGTAGCGATAGGGTGTGAGGTTGGAACTATAGGAGTCGGCTTGAAGGTCGGTGACCACAACGTTTGTGCTTATTTCTGAATCCTCGATGCCGCTTGACCGCAGGAATTTCTTCACAATCTGGTTTTTGGCGTCAACGCGGTTGTAAAGGCTCGGCAGGTCGTCGCCGAGTTCCTTAAACACAATAGGCCAAATCACCTTGTTGGCTTTCACTTCACGCACAGCCAAGCCTTTCACGGTCACTACCCTCTGGTTTTGCAGGAAACTGCCGAGTCCGGCTTTGATGCAGAACCCCAATACTACGATTCCCACGGCGACTATCGCAGCGGCAATCATTGTTTTCATCTTGTCCATAGTCAAAAACTTATGTCGTTTCAATTATAGACAATCAGAAGAGGCTTTTGGTTTAATCTGCCCGATAGTATTTTTGCAGATACAAGCGAGCGAGGAAGTCCCAGTTGTCGTGAAGAATCGACGTGTCTTTTGCCGACGGCCAACGGGCGGCCGGAACCATATCGTTGTCAAACAGATAGCGGAGCAGGTCGACAGGGCATACCCCTTGCTCCATCACAAGGCGGTGGGCATCGGTTGCCGTGGCGTCGAAAGCCGTGTTTGAAGGGTGGCTGACGTATTGCGCTATGTCCTTGGCTATAATCATTCCCTTGTGGCGGTCGGCATAGATTACGAAGTTGTTGTGTCCACGCAGGTGAGGAAAATGTCCGCCAGGCTCGTCGCCCCATCCGAGTCGCTCCGACAGAAAACGCTCCAAATCGTCGTATGTGGCGCAGAACGCTATCGGCTCGCCGCCGGTGGCACGGCACAAGGCGGTGAAATATTCATGTTCGCCACCGCGGTGCGGATTTGCCGTCGCCGGTATGCGGTCGTCGACAATCAGTCGCAGCCATTCGTCGGCAAGCAGTGCGAGCGGTCCTGTAGGCTGCTCGAACGTGGTGTGCAGACGGCTCTCGTCGGCCAGCGTCTCCTCGACCGACAGCTCTTCATTCTCATCAACCTCCGGCTCATAGTGATGCTTGCTGACAGGGCGCATGAAGTAACTGTTCCAGAACAGCCATCCCGATGTCAGGAAGATGTTGCGCACCTGCTCGCGGTCGTCAAGGTCGAGCTCTTGAAGCGGCTTGAAATCGGATGCTGCCGGAGCGTCATCGTAGATGTATGCGAACAGGCGGTAGACCTGATGCGACAACCGCAGCAGGTCGCTGTCGACGGGCGACACAAGTCCCATGAAGCCGAGGTGCGACTCCAGCGAGTACCAGGCAATGAACTGCACGTCGATTTGATTCAGCTCCGCGTCGACATATCCGTCAGGCTCATCGTAGAACGGCACAGGACGCCCGTAGAGATGACGGCACATTTTGACAAACGAACGCCAGAGTCCGGCATCTGCCACTACATCTTGAAAATATCCAACAAGGTCGAGTGCCACGCGCTTGCGCAGTCCTTCGCCCACTTCGGGCAGCACCTTCATGCCAGCCCACAGTTTGTCGACATATTGTGCCAGCATCAAGTAGTAGTCGTCTGTTGGATGCTCGGCATCGGGATTTGGAAGCATGCGCTTCAAATCATCTATTCTGATTTCCATTTTCTCAAAGATTGTATCGTTTCCTCAATTGCTTGTATTCATCTGTTTGCCTCACGTTGTGCAGCCACTTGTTCATGCGCTGCAGCAGGACGGTGTCGTTTTTTGCCATAGCCCATGCCTGGAATTGGTTGAAGCTGATGGCGGTGCTGACGTCGATGTCGGCATAGCGGACGGCAAGGCTGCGCGCTGTGTTGTCGCTGACCACGGCATAAAGCTCGTCGCCTGCCGCTACAAGCAGAAACAGCTGTTCCTGGCTCTTGTTGAGCGTACGCACATGGATGCTGTCGCCGATCTCGCGCGCCAGATTGGCAATGCGTGTAGCCACAGGCGACCCGTTTGCCACACACACCGTCTTGCCGGCAAGGTCAAGTTGCGACTTTACTGCCACAGAGCCGTCTTTTCCGCGCCGTTGCACAAGCACCTGCTTGTCGATAGCCACAGCGTCGGTAAAGAGATATTGTTGCTTGAAATCGCTTGTCGACGGCATTTGTGCCGCTACGATGTCGACCGTTCCCTCGCGCAGCTGCTTCAGGCTTCCGTCGAGCGACGTCATCGGATGGAATTTGATGTGCAGATGCTCGCGCTTGGCAATTAAATTCAGCAGGTCGTGGCTGAATCCGCCGAGGGTGTCGGCATACATGTATAGCGACAGGGGAGAATACTCTATAGCCACATCGATGGTGTCGCCACCGCTGCTCTGTGCTTCCTTCGACGCATATTGGCGGCTGCAGCGTCCGAGAGCCACCATCAGAGCTATGGTGGCGACAAGCAGTGCCGCATAGATTTTCAATTTGGGCTTCATCAGCATTGGTGTCTTCATAGCGATGCCAGTTTGTGGTTTGTCAGTTCGCGAAATCAACCGACAGTCCGAGTTGGAAACGACTTGGATTTATTGGATGGTGAAGGGCGGAGAAATACTCCTTTCCGCCGAACAACCCTTGGTTCAAGTGGCTGTACATCACAAAAAATCTGGTCTTCTTCAACTTGAAGTCGGCATATGCGTTCATCAGCGGATAGTTGCCGATGAGTTTCTCATGCTGGGTGTGGAACGCCATTGTGGCTGGTTGGTAAGCCGGAGCGTAGTAGCGTGTATAGTAGCTGCAGTCCACACCGAGGTTGACGTGCAGCACTCGGGCAATCTTGAACTGGAAGTACAGGTTGCTGTAGACCGCCAGTTTGGGCAGCGACAGCACCTCTTCCTTGCTTGAAGTCTGATATGTCACGGAGTTTTCCCAATTGAACGCGCGGAAATGCAAGTCCTGTTTCAAGCGCAGCGACAACACCTGCACGCTGCCACTCTCTTGAGCAGGGAGAGCGTCGTTGTTGAAATAGACATAGTTCTGCAGGTTTTCGACACCGGCAGAAAATGAAGTCCAAGTGTGTGGAATGTCGAGTGTGCCGCCCACGCGCACGCGGCGAATCTTGCCGAAATCGTTTTTCCAGGCGAAATGGTTCGAAATATAGTTCTTTAGCAGATATGGCGCTTCGGTGTTCTTGAAAAATCCTTCGCCCGTGATGCGCACGGTGTCGCCGAAAAGACGGAAGCGTGTGCTCACAACGCCGCTGATGTCGATGTCGCCAGCCACCGGGCCTACAAGTCCGAACTGAGCTGTCGCCGAGTATGTCAGCACCGATCCGCGCTGCTTGGTCAGCTGTCCGCCCACCCACAACAGATTCTCCGTCTTGCTGTGGTCAATGCCGAACGAAGGAAACGGAGTCAATCCCTCTGGTTTATATTGGCTTGTGAGCATAGTGTCGACAACCTGCGTGTAGCGGCGCAGCTCATGGGTGGCATAAGCCGACAGTCCGAATTTGGCGTTCTTCTTGAAACCCTCGATAAGGTCTATTCCGAAAGTGTTGCGCAGGCGCCAATATTTTGTTTCCTCGTCGGTGCCGTCCATGCTTAGGTAATTGTTTGCAAAATATTTGGCATCGTCGGTAGCACTCTGGTTTTTGAACTTGTGGGTGTTGGTTTTGTAGTCCATAGTCCAGATGAAACTCGACACAGGCACGTATGTGCGCCGTTTCGTGGTGTCGTTGACAGTTTCCTCCTGCCAGTATCCCACCTTGTAGCGGTGGTTCATGTAAAATTCCCAACCTTTTACGCGAGAGAAAGCCGACGACAAATTCACGGGTATCGCCTTGGCGTCAATCTTAGAGTCGCCGCCCTGCAGTTGTGCAGGGTCGCTGATGTAAAGATCGTCGGTGATACCGCCGTTTTCATGGTTCAGCGAATTGTAGCTGAAAAACATGGCGTGCATGTCATATCGGTCGCCGATATACGATGATGAGAAACCCCAGCCGAAATTTTTCAGAGCCTGACGGTCATAGCCGCCCTTTGAATAAAGATAGTCGAGTTGGGCACCAAACTGCAGCCGCTTGTTGACGTTGCCGGAAAACTCGCCTTTCAGCCGGTCCTGTCCGGAATTGCGTCCGCCGCCCCAGCTGTAGCCGAGCAGAGTCATAGGCACACGAGTGTTGTAATAGCGCTGATTGTCGGCGCTGTGGAGCCAATGGCTCAACACATCCTCAAATTGAAATTCCGACCATTCCTCACGGTTGAAAAATATCTCGTCAACTCCGGCACAGCCGAAATTGCCGGTTGTCGCGTATGCGTCGGTAGTCATCGCCGGCACAAACTGGCGGTGATAGCCTTGATAAAGGGTGTCGATGGTCGACGGTGTGCGGAGTCCGAGCGGTCCGCTAACCTGCCAAGAGTATCCCGGCTCAATTGTCTGTTTCTTCTTTGCCGCGACGCCAAACGCCATGACAAAGCACATTATATATACGAATATCCGTTTCACGTTGCAAAGATAGTGCAAGGTGAGTGAAAAACATTCAAACTTGTTTGAAAATGTTTTTCCGAGGCGCAGCCTATTTTATGAAAAGATAGTGCAAGGTGAGTGAAAAACATTCAAACTTGTTTGAAAATGTTTTATGAAAAGAGGTTATCGTCGCAGAGCGACGACACTTTTCCGCAACAAAAAAACGGGCGGCGATTACTGCCGTCCGTTTTTTTTGTACGCCCGTGGGGAGTCGAACCCCAATCGTCGGAACCGGAATCCGATATTCTATCCATTGAACTACGGGCGCATTTTTCCGATTTGCGTTGGCAAAAGTACAAAATAAATGTTAGCTTTGCAAAAAGGTTTATGCAGAATTTATGAATGTAAAGATAGAAGACAGTTGGAAAAAAGCGCTTGGCGAAGAGTTTGAAAAAGATTACTTCCGCACGCTTGTCGATTTCGTGAAACGTGAATATGCTTCATCACAGGTGTTTCCGCCGGGAAATGAAATCTTTGCGGCGTTTGATGCCACCCCGTTCGACCGAGTGAAGGTGGTGATTCTCGGTCAGGACCCATACCACGGCGAGCATCAAGCCAACGGACTCTGTTTCTCTGTCAACGACGGAATCCCTTTTCCGCCGTCGCTGCTCAACATTTTCAAAGAGATAAAAGCCGACATCGGCACGGAAATTCCCTCATCGGGCAATCTTGAGCGGTGGGCAAGGCAGGGAGTGTTGCTGCTCAACGCCACGCTGACGGTGCGTGCCCACGAGGCGGCTTCACATCAAGGTCATGGTTGGGAAACGTTTACCGACGCCGTGATTGCGCATCTCGCAGCCACACGCGAGCATCTGGTGTTTCTGCTTTGGGGCGCTTATGCCATCAAGAAAGGCGCGTTTATCGACCGCTCGCGGCATCTTGTGCTCACGTCGCCGCATCCGTCGCCTCTGTCAGCCCATCGAGGCTTCTTCGGAAACCATCATTTTTCTCAAGCCAACGCCTACTTGTCACAACACGGTGAAACACCTATAAACTGGTAATTATGAGACTGCTTCTCACGTCATTGCTTATGTTGTCGGCAACGCTGACTTATGCCGCCGACACGTCGACACGCATTTTCGACCAGTCGATGCGGTCGTTGCGCGCTTGTCTGGAAACCGACTATTACGCACCGCCAGTGATCGAACTCGGAGGCGACGACCGTGTGCGTGTGGAGTTTGACGACATCAACTCCGAGCGTCGCTATATGCGCTATTCGCTGCTTCACTGCGATGCTGCGTGGCAACCGTCGCAAATCGTTGAAAGCGACTATGTCGACGGCTTTAATCAAGCCGATGTCGAAGACTATGAGTTCTCCTCTGGCACGTTTGAGCAGTATGTGCATTACGGCATCAGCCTGCCTAATCAGGATATGCCGATACTCCTGTCGGGCAATTATTTGCTGAAGGTGTATCTTGAGGACGATCCCGATTGCGTTCTGCTGCAACAAAGATTCTGTGTTGTGGAGAAGCGTGTGGGCATCGCGGCATCGGTGTCGTCGCGCACCGACGTGGACTATAACGACAGCCATCAACAGATTTCCATAACGATAAACACCGCAAACTGGAGCATCAACAACCCTTACTCCGACCTGCGTGTCGTTGTCTCCCAAAACCAGCGCACCGACAATGAGGTGATGGTGACACAGCCTTTGCGTGTCAGCGGCAACACTATTGTGTTCGACCACGACCGTCAGCTGATATTTCCAGGAGGAAACGAATTCCGTCGGTTTGAGATGGTCACAACAAACTATGCCGGGATGGGGGTGGAACGCTACACGTACAGCCATCCATACCACCATGCCGTGCTGGAAACCGACGAGCCTCGCGCGTTTGAATCTTATTCTTTCGACCGCACGCAGTACGGACGGTTCACAATCCGTGAAAGCAACTCCTACGAATCAAACACTCAGGCGGACTATATGATAACCCATTTTTCGCTTGCCATGCCGAGGCTTGCCGACGGCGACGTGTATGTCGACGGGGAATTTACGCAGCATCGGTTCGCCAACTCAAACCGTATGCATTATAATGTTGATACACAATGTTATGAACTCGACTTGCCGTTGAAGCAGGGAGCCTACAACTATCAATATCTGTGGCTGCCAAATGGAATGAATGTGGCGCAGACGGCTAAAATAGAGGGCGACCACTACCAGACGGTCAACGAATACATGATCCGTGCATACTACCGGGTGCCGGGCGAACGCTACGACCGCCTGATTGGCTACGGGCTGATTTACTCCGGGCATTGAAAGTCAAAATTCTGAACAAAAAATAATCAATAGGAATTGTTTATTTAGAGAAAAAACGTAATTTTGCAAGCAAAGCTACATATAATAATCATTATATATTTTACTTATGGCAGACAGAAACCCTTCATACGCAGGCTTTGGAAATGGTAATGGATCAAAGTCTGGATTGACAGAAAAAGACCGTGACAAGGTTAGTCAGCAGAATCCAACCAAAAGTTCTCCTTCTTCTAAAGGATATGCTTAAGTGATCAAGATCAGAATAAATATGGACACAAGGATAATTCAGTTTTACAAATAAACAATATTCTTTGTGTCCTTTTCTTTTATATTTTATTTATATGTTTGAATATAAGGATATTTCTTTCTTTAACAATTATTTTTCTTCTTTACCTGATTTCAAGTTAAGTCAGGAATTTATACAAGAGGAAAAGGGTGAAAACAAGAATCTCTTTATTGGCAAAATGGAATCTGTCAATACCGTTCATCCATTGTCAATAAAGATTGAAATACCTACGACATTCCCTCATAGCAAATTGTTATTTTGGACGGATTCGCTTCGAGGATATCCACATCTTATTATAGACGAAAAACGTAAGGATTCTTGGTTCTGTCTCAATACTCCTTTTGCCGAAACTGTTGAAGAACAGTTGGAGCAAGAGATGTTAAGACTTCGAGATTGGATTAAAAGATATGTCAGAAAAGACCTTCCTACGGTAATTAAAGACCCTGATGTCTACAGAGCACTATATATGATGAATGCGTATTCATGGGAAAACATCGACGAAATGAATGGTTACAAGCAGGATGCGCGTCTTACATTTGTAGGAGATTTTGCTACCCATAAAGATTATTTTAAGGAAGCTAAAGGTAAGTTTTACTGCATAAAAAATAGCAGTGAGAGAATTTTTGTTCTCAGAAACAAAATTGGAACTAACTTCGAACTGCCGTATATTATCGTAGACAAAGACCCAACAAGTTTTAACGATTTTGTTAGACTAAAGGAAGAATTCGACTGGGATGAAGAAATATGTGAGTTTTTGTTGCCAGGCTTAAACACCGGGAAAAACTGGGTTCGAGCTAATTTCTATCGTCTAGGTGACAAGGATTATACAGAGGACGAAGCTAGTAAACTCTTGGATGAAATAGAACAGGAATTACAGAAGGATGATCCGAAGTTGAAGGCTAAATACACTCCTTTTGGTAAGAAACCAAAATTGAAGGATTTCAAGGCTGATAGTTTTACTGATTCTTCAGTACCTGAATCACACAAAGCACTTCTTTTGGATGAGATTTGCTCACTGAGAGAAAATGTTAATAAGAAGCATGGTTTTAAATCAGGTTTTTCTGATTTGAGTGACACTCATAACATGACAGAGGAGGGACAAGAGGAATACTGGACTCGTCAAGATGAAGCAGAATATTTATATAAAAAGGATCAATATGAACTCCATCATTTTGCTTTGGGTGTAATAGAAAATGGAAGTATTACTTGGATTGTAATTTCGACAAATAAAGGTACAGGCACTTACGATAAGGTTGAATATAATCTTTCTTTGCGCAATGTAGAGATACGTCATCTTGTATCAAAAGGATGTAATTGCGAGATAGCTCAAATAATTACAGAAAAGGAGTATTTTGGCCGAGGTAAGTTTTCTCCAATATGGAATGAAAGAAAAGTTTGTGTTGTCGGTATAGGCGCAATAGGTTCATTAGTTTGCGAATCATTAGCACGTAGTGGTGTTAGTGTGCTTGCATTGTGGGATGACGATACTGTTGAGCCAGGAAACATTTGTAGAAGTACATATAAAGTACAAGACATAGGCAAAAGCAAAGTTGAAGCTCTTCGAGAACACATTATTTCCATAAATCCATTTGTAGAATTAAGATCTATAAATACAAAAGGTTATTGGGATAGTTTGAGCGGTAATAAATATAGTGGTCCTTTTCAGTATATGCATGGGACTTTCTATGGTAATGTAAATTACAGTTCTCAGGAAGAAGCAATAAAACAGTTAGATAAATACGATTTAATTATAGATTGTACAGGAAGTAATGAACTATTGCATTTCCTTTCATATGCAGTGCCAGATAAGGATATAATTTCCATGTGCATAACAAATCGTTCGAAAGACCTTTTACTTTTCTCAAGTAATGATGGAAACCCCTTTGAATTAAGGAAAATGTATCTATCTAAGATAGAGCAAGACACCAAAAACTTTTACGTAGAAGGTAGTGGCTGTTATTCACCTACATTTATTGCAACATATAGTGATATTGCTTCATTGGTGAATCTTGCTATTAAAGAAATTGATACAAAAATAAGCGCTAGACAATTACTTCATTCTGTGATATGGTCATATGATAAACGAGGCATTATTGCAGACAAACTCAAAAAATACGGACTACCTAATAGTCGAATCTGTATGGTAATTTCATCAGAAACTTTGATGGATGGCGAAGATATGTTCTACTCTGAAAATGAAGAAATTGGTTATCTATTGGGTGGCTACAGTGCTGATGGTACTATGGTCATGGTATCTCATATCATAGAATCAGAGAATGCAAAAGAACGTCTGGATTATGCATTTAATTTGTCTGGTGGTATTATTGATTATCTGGGTGACTATGTCTACTCCGATGTTGAAACAGGTTCCTATAAGCCAAAGTACCAAGATATTATTGAAGCAAAAGCGGCAGATGAAACTATCAATATAAATAACCCAATATTAGCAACACGTAATCCAGACGGCACTTTATCATTCTACTTGTATTTAGCGGGTAAATTGGAAAAGCTTATTCATTTAGACTAATACCCGTCATCGTCTACGATTTCTGTATATTGTTTGGCGAGTGTTGTGTCCATGGCACTCGCCAAAACTTTTTCCGCTACCGCAAGGGCACAACTCATTTGGCATGATAATTTTATTCGAATTAACGCTCTCATGTGCGTGCTGTAACTTTGGTTCTAATAAAGAATCTATCGCAGTAATTTCACCCACTCCTCCAACTGGAATAGTGGCATTCAGCATTCTGCTAATAATGATACTGTCAATATCATGCTTCATTTCTGAGTATTCTTTTTCGAGAGACGCTATTTCCTTTGCGTCAAGATTGCTCATCATATGAACGACAAATCGTTTCCAATATTTGTCATAAGCTTGCAAGATAACTTGTCTTTTATATTCATTACAGAAATACTCGAAATTTTTTAGAAGATCTGATATTTCAAAGGTTGCGGAATAGAGGTGTAAACTATCCGAAAAAGGAATAGAAATCTTCGTTCTAACTTTATTGTTACTTTGAGAAACAGAGACGAGTGCAATTGCATGGTTATATAATTCGCGTAAAGATGCGATAATATCTGTCTCAGAAGCTTGGTCATTTACCAAACCTGCTATTAGAGAATTTGCGACCTGACTATTCATCAGTACACTATTTCTTTCTTCATAGAATTTCTTTCTGTGAGGTGCTATTATATCATCTTTTAAGGCGGTCTTCTGTCTTTGTTCATAGAAGAACTGCTCTCGATTACTTTGAGCTTTCAACATATAACCAATTATTGTGGGAGTTGAAATCTCATCACTTCCAATTTGCGACGCCTCATTGAGGAGACAATGTTTATCATCTTCAGAGAGATTACCCACAATAAAGTCGTCAAGAGAAGAGAAAAACAAAGAAGAGCCAGGATCTCCTTGACGTCCAGCTCTGCCTTTTAATTGTTTATCAACTCTTGAAGATTCAAATAAATCTGTTCCAATAACAGCTAGACCGCCTAGTTCTTTTGATTGAGAAGAAAGTTTGATATCGGTTCCTCTTCCAGCCATACTTGTGGAGAGAGTTATAGCGTTTTCCATACCGGCATTTGATATTATGGCAGCTTCCTTTTCTTCAGATTTAGCGTCTAATGCGATATGTGTAATATTTTCTTCCGTCAAAAGTTGAGACACTTCTCGTGACCTCATTATGGAAATACTTCCTACAAGAACAGGACGACCTTTGCTTCGTAAAGTTTTTATTTCCTCTACGATTGCTTTATCTTTTGACGCTTTAGTTTTATATACCTTTAATTGGTAGTCAGACCTAATTTGCGGAGCATGTGTTGGAATACTAACAGATTGTAATCCATATACTTGTTTAAGTTCATCTTCTACGCTCATGATAGTTCCTGACATTCCAGAGCACTTGTTGTAAAGTCTAAAATAGTTCTTCAAAGAAATTACGGCCATCACATCAGAATCAGATTTAGGTGTAACGTTCTCTTTTACTTCTATGGCCGTATGTAAACCATGTTCCCACCTATTAGACTCTTTGGTCCGGCCTGTATGTTGGTCAACAATGATTACTTGCCCCATTTCAACTATATAATGCACATCCTTTTCATACAAAGTATAAGCATTTAATAATTGATTAAATACATTTTGAATATGTAATTTCCGGTTGACTTCTTGCTGTTCTTCAACTGATAAGGACTTGTAATTAGGCAATTGATATTTCTTCGTTAAGCTATATAAGTCTTGAATTTCAACCTTTTCGGATATCCACTTCTTACCTTTTTCTGTATAGTAGGCAACATTGCTTAATTTGTTTACAAAAAACAGGTCAGAATTATTATTTGAAAAGTATAATTCCTCAAATATTGGTTTATACTCTTTGTATATATTATCGACATTATAACGTTGTCCTCCACTTACAATGTGAGGTTCATCGGCATTGTCAATCATCACAGAATCCAACTCATCGACAATCGCAAAATTATGCCCATTTTGTACTATGTCATTTGGACTCATGGACATATGGTCATACAGATAATCGAACGTAAATTCAGAATTAGTTCCGAATGTAATATCTGAATTATATGCCAACTTACGTCTGGAACTGTGGGTTCCATATAGTTCTATACAGCCAACAGACAGACCATGAAACATGTATAGGGGTCTTGTTATTTCATAATCACGTTTAGACAAGTAATCATTTACTGTCATTATGTGTACTCCATTATGCGTAAGTGCGTTTAGCATAACGGGCAATGTAGCCACAAGTGTTTTTCCTTCACCTGTTGCCATTTCAACAGCATAACCTTTATGCAAATATATCCCACCTAAAATTTGTTCGTCGTAATGAACCATCTTCCATGTGAACTTTTCTCCGCCTGCTTCCCATTTACTAAGATAAATAGCCTTGTTCCCTTTTATCTGAACAAAGTCATACAAACTTGCTAGTTGGAAATCCTTATCATTGGCTTCTACTTCAATACAACCACAAGAAAACAGGTATGCAGTAGCTTTCACTATTGCAAATACATCATCAAGATAGCTATCAAGACTACATTCAGTATCTTCAGCAGAAGATATGGATTTTTCAATATTTCTAAGAATTCTTCTTAGCTCATCTGGAGAGAAATTCTTATATACTGAGTATTTATTGTTGATGGAGTCAACTCTTGAGAACAATTCCTCATTTGATTCATGATTCATATGCCACGTATTTTTTGTTTGTGTCTTCCAAATTAAGTGTTTTGCCAGTTTCAACACATGTTATGCCAACATGCAAATACCCATTGTTGTCAAGAGTAATCTGAATTTTTATATTCATTCGCCAATCAGATCTTCCGGAGGTTAAATCTGATATTGGCTTGTCAAATAAAGTGCAATCTTGTGAAGGGTCATCATTCCAACACATCAAGACGAAACGCATATTCTTGCGCTCGTCTTCATGATTTTTGAAATTGAATATCTTTGTTTGTGGCAAAGATTCTCCTTCTGTAATTAGCTTTTTCCATCCATCATCAAGAAGTATTCCTATATCATACTTTGAAACTGGATTCAATGGGGTGTCAATAATCTCAATAGTCGGAGTTGACGCTTTTACTACTTTTCTTGCTGGAAGCTGCTGTACCCTTGCAATGTTTTCTATTTCAAAATTCAACTCATCAAAATTGATATTTTGACAAGTTTCAATTTCTGACCAGTTGAGGCGTGGTGCTTGAGATGATATGCCAGTATGTGAAGCTAAAGACTTAAATTCATCTTTATATAATTTTACAACCTCCTGATTATCTGTTATAATAATATTTTCAATATTGCGAGTTTCTGCATAATATGTCCAGTTGTAAGAACCTGTAATTACAGTTTTGTTGTCAATAACACAAAATTTATGGTGCATAAATCCATCCTCAACTCTTGCTATATGAAGAATTCCTCCAGAACTAATAAGTTGGTTAAAGTCCGGAGCGTAGTACATGAAATTGGTTGCATTGTCTAAAAGGACAAGTTCAACCTTGACTTTTCTTTCAAGGCAATTCAATAGTTCTTGGAACAATTCACCACTTGTAAACCATGCTATAGCAATCACGACTTCCTCTTTTGCTTGTTGCAAATATGGAATGATTTCGCTTCGTATTTTACAGAAATATGCTTTTTCCATATTTTGATATTACTTTATGTTATTGAGTGTCTTAGCCTAAAAAAGGTTGACTGTTTTATAGATTTCATACAAAGTTAGTGATTTTAAAGGATATCCACCATTCTCCACTCAAAAAGAATTCCGTTACCCCCTTTTTCGAAGCCCGTTCCCGAGTCTTCAGATTTAAATTCTGCAGTGTCTTACCGTAAGTTTGACAGTTTGGGGTCAAAATTCGCTTGTTGTGAAAAACATACATGATTTAATGCGCATTTAAGAATAAAGTATTACCTTTGCGTCGGAAATGGTTGCTCCGGCTTGTAGCGACGAGCCGTGATGGAGCATTAAAAGGGAATGAGGTGAAAGTCCTCAACAGTACCCGCTGCTGTAAGTTCTCGATGCCGGACATTTGTCCGGCAGGCAAAAGATGCTTTTAGAAAGTCACTGACAATAGTTGTCGGGAAGGCAAAGGCATCAGGAATAAGTCAGAAGACCTGCCAACCAAAATATACATAAGATTGTCTGCGGGATTATGGACTTTTATATGTGATGGCTGGCAGTAACTCTGCCCAGCCGTTATATGTTTGCTATTTTAACAGATTGACCCCGTTTAGAAGTCTTATGACTTGCAAAAACGGGCGTTTTTTTGTTTTAAGTAAACTGTAACATTACGAATGAGGATTTTTCCTTTATTGTTTTTATGCTTGCCCTCGCTTGGAGTTTTGGCGGCAGAACCACAGGACACAACCGCGGAACGGATGCTCAATCTGAAAGAGGTTGTTGTCACAGCCACGGTGCCGCAGATTGATGTCATCCCTGCGCAGAAACTCAGCGGCGAGGAGCTGAAACGTCTCAACAGCAACAGTGTGGCTGATGCGTTGCGCTATTTCTCCGGAGTCCAGGTGAAGGACTATGGGGGAGTGGGTGGCATAAAGACAGTAAACATCCGATCAATGGGCACCAACCACACCGGTGTGGTTTATGACGGTGTGGAGCTCGGCAACGCACAAAACGGACAAGTCGACCTGGGGCAGTTTTCGCTCGACAATATCGACGGCATTTCGTTATACAACGGTCAGAAAAGCGAGATTCTTCAGCCAGCCAAGGATTTCGGCTCGGCTGGATCTATTTATATACGTACGCGCACTCCTGAATTCAACGGAGGAGAGACATATCATCTGCGCGCCACGCTGCGGGCTGGCTCGTTCGACCTGCTCAATCCGTCGGCGTTGCTGGAGCTGAAATTGTCAGACAAAGTCAACGCGTCGCTTAGCGCGGAATGGATAAATTCGAGCGGAAAGTACAAATTCCGTTACCGGCGTGTCAATCCGGCTGGAGAACTGGCATACGACACAACAGCCGTGCGCCAGAACGGCGACATTAACGCCACTCGCCTGGAGGCTAATCTCAATGGTGTGGTGAAGTCAGGACAGTGGCATTTCAAGGTCTACAACTACAATTCCGAGCGTGGCGTGCCGGGGGCGATAGTCAATAACGTATGGCGTCGCGGAGAACGCATCTGGGACACCAACTCGTTCGCTCAAGTCAATTATACTCAGACATTCGGCAAGTTCACCACGCTCAACAATCTGAAATATGCGTTCTACCGCACTCATTATGTCAACAACGACGACAAGCAGATAAAAATCGACAATCTGTATAAGCAGAAAGAGGTCTACTTCTCGTCGGCCAATGAATATGTGCTGTTTCCGTGGTGGCACGTCTCGGCAGCTTACGATTTCCAATGGAACACGCTCGATGCCGATGTCTACGGGTTTGCGCAACCCGACCGCTTCTCAAATATGCTGTCGGTTGCAACAGCGTTCGACCTGGGCAGGTTAAAGGCGCAGGCGAGCGTTTTGGCTACATTTATCCACGATTCACTCAAGGGACAGCAGTCGCCCTCCGACAAGCATGTGCTGACACCTGCTGCGTTTGTGTCATACACATTGGTGAGAGGCTTGTCGGCAAGGGCGTTCTACAAACAGTCGTACAGAATGCCTACGTTCAACGACCTGTACTATGCCGATATGGGAAACTCGAAACTCAACCCCGAGCGCGTGACGCAGTACAATCTTGGCTTGCTGTTCAGCAAGCGCGGTGGCGGACTGGTGAGCGAAATGCGGTTCAGCGGCGATGCATACTACAATTACGTCAAAGACAAAATTGTGGCTTATCCCAAAGGGCAGCAGTTCCGCTGGACTATGCTCAATCTCGGCAAGGTAGACATCCGCGGTGTCGACGTCTCGGCGCAGGTGACGCTCAATCCGCTGCGCGACTTCTTTGCCACGGTTCGCGCGCAGTACACCTATCAGCGCGCCATCGACGTGACCAATCCATCAGACAATTACTATCGCGACCAGATTCCTTATATTCCCCACCATTCCGGCTCGGCGGTGGTTAATCTGACATGGCGTGAATGGAATCTCAACTATAGTTACATCTATGTCGGAGAACGCTATAACCAACAAGAGAACATCCGCTACAACTATACCCAACCATGGTATACGAGCGACGTGTCGCTGAGCCGTGATTTCAAAATCAGACAACGCATAACCCTGAGGGCTTTGCTCGAGGTCAACAACCTGCTGAGTCAGGACTACGACGTGATTCTGAATTACCCGATGCCAAAACGTAACTATCGCATCACATTGACTGTCAATATATGAGACGTGAGACATACATATTTGCTCTTTTGACATTGCCTCTGCTGCTGGCTTTCGCCGCCTGCCGCGAGGATGAGCTGGTTGTGCCCACGGAGTATGAGATAATCGGCGACGAGGCATCGGGCAGCCCTGTGCGGGGATTCTATCTTGTCAATGAGGGCAATATGGGTTCAAACAAGTGCAGCCTTGATTATTACGACTATTACACCGGGCTTTATTCGCGCAATTTCTATTCCGAGAAAAATCCGGCAGTGGTGAAGGAGCTCGGCGACGTTGGCAACGACATAGGCATTTATGGGTCGAAACTTTATGTGGTGGTCAACTGCTCTCACAAAGTGGAAGTTATGGATGCACGCAGCGGTGTGCGCATCGGACAGGTCGACATTCCAAACTGCCGCTATGTGCGTTTCCATCGAGGCAAGGCGTATGTCAGCTCCTACGTCGGACCGGTGCTTATCGACCCAAGCGCGCCGAAGGGCGCGGTCTTCGAGGTCGACACGGCGACGCTTGCCGTGACACGCAAGGTGACCGTAGGCTATCAGCCGGAGGAAATGGAGGTGGTCGACGATTATATGTATGTAGCCAATTCCGGAGGCTACCGCGCTCCAAACTATGACAATACAGTCTCTGTGATTCAGATGATCGACTTCAAGCAGGTGGAGCAGATTCCCGTAGGCATCAATCTGCATCGGCTGAAGAAAGACCGCTATAACAAACTGTGGGTCTCCTCGAGAGGCGATTACGAAACGCGTCCGTCGCGCCTTTATGTGCTTGACAAGAAGCCTGGCTACAACAAGATGGTGGTCACAGACACTCTTGACGTGGCATGCTCGAATATGGCAATCCACGGCGACCTGCTTTACTATTACGCTACGGAATGGAACAACTACACGGCTTCCAACACTATATCTTATGGCATTATTGACACGCGGACAAAGAAAATCGTGTCGACGAATTTCATTACCGACGGGACGGAAAAGGAAATTACGATTCCATACGGTATAGCCGTGCATCCGGTCTCCGGCGACATTTTTGTCACCGATGCGAAAAATTATGTGTCATCGGGCACTCTCTATTGCTTTTCTGCCGACGGCAAGAAGAAATGGAGTGTGCGGACGGGCGACATCCCTGCCCATATAGCATTCCTGTATCAATGAAAAGAAAGATAGTCATATTATTGTTGCCTCTGATTCTGTGGGCTTGTTCCGATGAGGTGCCGATGGTCAATCTCGGCATCGACGACGTCTACTATGTGGTGCGTATGCAGAAACTGCCGTTGCGCTCGGCGTTGACGGGGGAGAAGTATCGGTGGACAGTCAATGGGAAAGAAGTGTCGGCAACCGACAGCTATATCTTTTTGGCTGAAGCGGAGGGTGTCTACAATCTTACGTTCGACATCATCGACCCTGACACGCCTTATCATTTTGAGTTTACGGTGAATGTGCTTCACGAGGAGGTGGAGTACAGCACTTACATTTCCCGTGTCTATGAATATTGTCCGGCTCCGGGACAGTTTGTCAACGAGATGCCGAAATATGAACCCGGCGACACGTATGCCGACATACTGAAAAAATGCGAGGAGTCGATTTCTGGGACAAACGATGTGCTGATTTCGCTCGGAGGATATGGCGGTTATGTTACGTTCGGTTTCGACCACACGGTGATAAACGTGCCAGGCGAGCGCGATTTCCGGATTTGGGGAAATGCATTCTATGAATTGTCCAATCCCGACAGCAAGGGCGGGTCGGCTGAGCCGGGCATCGTTATGGTCAGTTTCGACGCAAACTGCAACGGCATCCCTGACGATGAGTGGTATGAACTCGCCGGAAGCGAGTATCACAAGCCAGAAACGCTTCATGGTTATGAGATAACCTATAGCAGGCAAGGCGACGGCCATACGCCTGTTGAGGACGAGAGCGGCTATCTGACAGATATGACCTACATCCCATGGCATGATTCTCTCGGTGGCTCGGGCTATATAGCTAAAAACATTTTCCACAGTCAGGAATATTATCCTCAGTGGGTGAGTGACAACGAATTGACATTCAAGGGCACGCTTCTTGCGCCCAACGGGGTGGACTCCAGCGGCACAGGACGCTACTATATCCTCTATGCATATCCGTGGGGTTATGTCGACAACCACCCGAATGACTATGAGGACTTGAACAGTTTCGACATAGGGTGGGCTGTCGACAAAAACGGCAATCCAGTGAATCTTCCGGGGATTGACTTTGTAAGAGTCTATACTGGAGTAAACCAATATTGCGGGTGGCTTGGCGAAACCTCGACAGAGCTTTCCAAGGCGCGCGACCTTCACGTTGCGTTTCCCGGAGTGCCTCTTCCTAATCCTTTGACTGAAAAAACATTGAGATATGAGAAAAAATAAGACATTGACATTTGTTTTGCTCTCGGCGATGGTGCTGTCGGCAAATGCGTTTGTGATTGATTGGAACAAGATTGTTCATTGGGCGGGTTCCGGCAACAACAAAGCCGCTATGGTGGTGCAGTTTGCCGACAACGGTCCGGAGGAGGCATACGTGTGGGGATATCGATGGGACGACGGGCAGACACCGTCGGGCGAGGATATGTTTCGCGCGATAGCGAAGGAGTCGTCAGACTTGACACTGTTCACGCAGTTTACGGGAATAATGGGCAGCACGGTGTGCGGTATCGGATATTCCGACGGACATACAATTTCAGATTTCCTTGAGTTTGATTTTGACGGCGCGAAATCCGACAGCCGCGTAAGTTTCAACTATTTTTCCGCAAACACGTCGATGGGACAGACAAGTGTGCCGGGATGGGACACTCCCGATATGTGCAACGATGCGATAGCGGCTTCAAAAACAGCACATATTCTTGAGCATCCGATAAATGCGCGTGCGTATGGTTATGCTGCCTACGACTATGACTGGTGGCAGGTGTTTGACCGCACCGACGCTGACCATCAGAGATGGAATGCCGGATGGTATGACGGCTATTGGAGTTATTGGGTAGGAGGCGTGGATTCCGACAATTTCTCTTATTCCGGACTGGGAATGACATCGCGCAAGCTCAAAGACGGCGATGTGGACGGATGGAAATTCCAGGCGCTTGAAGGCCCGGTTGTGATGGTGGCTGGCGGCAGACGTCAGCAGAACGCATTGCCTAAGGACGCCGATGCGTCGACAGGCGCTTCAACGCAATGGCACAACCTCAATTATGTGCATTTCTCCACCGATGGAGTAGGCTCGGTTGAGTCCGACAATGGCTCGTCGATGGTTGAGGTGTTCAACCTGGAGGGGATGAGGGTGCTTGCCGTCGATTCTTCAGTGCCGGCATCCGAGTTTTTTGAAAGATTGGAGAAGGGCGTATACATTGTCAGAAGCGGCAAGGTGGTGCGCAAAGTGATAAAGAAATAACTAACTAATTTTTATTAATTAATAAAATTCCTTATGAAAAGAATTTTACTTAGTCTGACCGCGATTTTTGTGGTAATGACTATTGCTGCTAAGACGCAGTTGCCGAGGACGGTGCAGGGTGTGCCTTACACACCTAAGGCGGCCGACGGAAAACTTCGGGCGGCATCAGATTGGGAGTGGGCAACTCCCGACGACATGGCGGGTGATGCGAATTTCACCTTCGACATGATCAAGAACTGGACCGGAGAGGGCGAAAACCAAGCCGCTCTGGTGATTCAATGGAACTACGACGACGAGCCTGCGGCTTTGGTGTTTGGCTATCGTTGGACAGGTCAAGCCACTGGTGCCGACATGCTTAAGGCGGTGGTGAAAAACAATCCACGCCTGTATGCATTGATGCAGTACACAAACGTTAGCTCGCCGACCGATCCCAATGGCGGCTACACCATCAACGGTATCGGCTGGGACGTGGACGATGACGGCGACATTGCCCTTATCGACACTGGCAACGGCAATCAGGTCTACGAGTCGGAAGACGGATTTTTTGAACATCCGCGCGGCTACAAGCCCGGACAGGGCGGTTCCTCGGATTATGACTATGACAACTGGAAGGCGCGCGACACCGACGATATGTGGTGGGCTGGATGGTACACTGGATATTGGTCATACTGGGTGAAGGACAATGCTACAGACAATTTCAGCTATTCAAGTTGGGGCGCTTCTGGCCGTGTGCTTGAAAACGGCAGCTGGGACGGCTGGAATTTCGCGCCAGGAATGTCCAGCCAAAACTGGAAATCGTTTGTCGCAGCGCCGCTGCCTATTCCTGCGGATGCAAAGACAGTGTTTGTAAACGAAGGCTTGCGCTATGAACTGAAAAGTTATTCTGCAAAAACCGTAAAACTTACTGCTCCGGAAACAGGTGTCTACACAGGCGAGGTTGCTGTGCCGTCGACATTTGTCGACGAGGGCGTGACATATACCGTGGTTGAGGTCGACAAAAATGCTTTTGCCAACTCGACAGTGACAACGGTCTCTCTTCCGGCTACAGTGACTGCCATAGGAAAAGAAGCGTTTAAAAACTCCACTATCGCCACGCTCAACGTGCCATCGGTCGATGGCGTGACAAAAATTGGCGACGGGGCATTTTTCGGATGCTCCAACTTTGCCACTCTCTTTGTGCCGTCGTCGATGACGTCGATTCCCGACAGTATGTTTGAGGGAACGGCGATTGCCGACATCAAATTCCCTGCGCATGTGGAAGCGGTTGGAAAACGTGCGTTTGCCGCATGTCAGCAGCTTGCCGGAGTAGAGATTCCGGCAACGATAACTGCAATCGGAGAGGAAGCGTTTGCCGAGTCAAATGCAATCACATCTGTAAAAGTTGCATCGACATATCCTGTCGCGATTGCCGACAACGTGTTCAGCGCGGGAGCTTATGCCAACGCTACTCTTGAAGTGCCTAACGGCTACACTGCCGACTATGCGGCGGCTGCCGGCTGGAAAAACTTTACCAATGTAAGCGAATATGTTCTTGATGTCAAAGTAGGCGACATTTTCAAAGTCGGCGGAATGACATATGCCGTGACTGCGGTTGGTGAGTCAAACACTGTAAAAGCCACCTACTGCAAGGTGGAGGGCACGCCAGAACGTAAAAAAATTGAGGCAGCCAACAAGGCTGGATATGTGGGTGAAATCACGATTCCTGCATCGGTGACTTTCCAGAATGTGAATTTCAACGTGACTGAGATGAGCGACAGCACTTTCTATGGTGCGTCGGAACTTACTCTTGCCAGAATAATCGCTCCGGTTGTTTCTTTGGGCGATTATGCTTTTTATGACTGTGGAAAACTTGAATCTGTCGACCTCCCGTCAACGCTTAAAAAATTGGGCACATGTGCATTTGCTTATTGCAAGAGCATTCCGAGCGTGACTCTGCCCGACGGCCTTGTGGATTTTGGCGAAGAGCGCACATTCGCATGGTGCTCAAAATTGAGTGAAATCAATTTCCCGGAGGGGGTTACGGCTTTGCCTAAATATTGCTTCTACGGAACCGGATTCCCTGGAATCAGACTGCCGTCGACCATCAAGACTGTAGGCAACAACCTTTTCCAGAGTTGCCCGTTGTTGCGTAAGGTGATTATTGAAGACGGACTTACGGAAATTCCTGACTATATGTTCAGCTCCTGCAGCAGTCTGGTTGCGGTAAAGATGCCTGACACTGCTACAAAAATCGGAAGCTATGTTTTCCAGAATTGCACATCGTTGCTTAATCCGATATTGCCTGCCGGACTTACGGAGGTGCCTAACTATATGTTCAGCAAGTGCAGCGCTCTGGAATCAATCAATTTGCCTGAAACGGTTACGAGCATTGGCAATTATGCATTTGAAAATTGCAGCAGCCTTGAATTTTCACTGCCTGCTACAGTGACTAATTTGGGTAAAGGTGCGTTCAAGAATTGTAAGCTTATAAAGGAATTTACGATGCCTGCGGCGATGACTGAGATTCCTAACTCGTTGTTTGCTGGCTGTGAAGGTCTTACTACTCTGAAAATCGGAGAAAGCGTGAATGCCATCAAAGGTTATGCCTTCGACGGCTGCAATATGCTTGCCAACATTGTTTATGCCGACGGTCAGACTGGAGTGAACCTCCCGTCGACACTGACATCGATTGAAGCGTATGCCTTCAGAGGATGTAACGCTGTCGGAACTTTGGTGCTTCCGGAGGCGTTGGCGTCGTTGCCGAGCTACGCTTTTGAAAATTCTGGATTGAATAGGCTTGTTCTTCCTCAAAAGAAGATGAACTACAACAACACGAATTTGGTTTACGGATGTACGGGCATAAAGGTATACTCTCCTGTAACCGAACCGGGAACGACTGTGAGTTATACATGGCGCGTGAAGAACGGCTCGCCTGCGACGTTTGCCGAAATTGTTGTCCCTGCGGGATGTGAGAGCGCATACAGCAGCATTGACTATTGGGGAAAATCTAAATTGACAGCACTTCAGCTGGAAGGGATTCAGCTGGTTGAAGGCTCGGCGAAGAAGGTTGGTGGAAATCTTGTCATTTCAGGCCGGATTGCCGGAACTTATGACGATGCTTATGCGCCTGCCGCATTTACGCAGTTCAACGACGGCGTGTTGTTCAAGGGCAAGACTGTGAAAGTGGTCTGCAAAATGACATCGGCGACGCTCGACATTGCCAAGGCGGCCTCGATGACGGAAACGACGGTTGGCGACGACGCTACGTTTACGGTTACCATGCCCGACACAGAGAATGCCGATATGTTGAGATTGATTGTTCAATACGAAGATAACGGATCAACATATACTGCAGGGTATCCGGAGATGATCAATGTCGAAAAGACGTTTGCTTTCACAGATGCGGAATATGACGCCCATTTCGATGAGTCGTTCACTCCGACGCTTGAGTTTTATAGCGATGCTTATTCGCTGGACAAGATTGAATTCTCATCGAGCGACACAAATGTGGCAAGCGTGAACAAGCGCACCGGCGCGGTCAGCGTGAAGCGCGTTGAGGGCGACGCTGTGATTACAGCTGCGTTGAAGACCGATCCTGCTGTCAAGGCAACGATTACAGTGCATGCCGCGCTGCGCAATCCGGTTACCGGTTTTGTGCTTGGCAACGGCGACAAGACTATCAATCTTACATATCTCGACATCCTCGCTCTGTCGCCTACGGTAGAGCCTGCGAATGCCGATATTCAGACCTACGATGTCAGCGTAAGCGATCCTGAGGTGGCTACCACTTATGCTGCAAGGGCTTTCAACCCGTCGCGCAGTTTCTGGGAATTGATTACTCACAAGACAGGCACTGTCGACGTTACGTTCACATCACAGGACGGTTCCGGCGCATCGACGACTTATACGGTCAACGTGCTTGAGCCAAACCGCGAACCGCTTGCCGACAGTTATCAGAATGGTACGTTCTGGCTCAACGAGGATTGGTTCGGGCATTCTAACGGTTCAATCAACTATATTGCCGACAATGGCGAATTGAAATACCGCGTGTATGAGTCGCAAAACAAATATGAGTCGTTTGGCTGCACGTCGCAGTATGGCATCATCTATGGCGACAAACTTATCGTGATGTCGAAGCAGGCGACCGACGGCGGCGACCCTCGCAAGGGTGGCGGACGTGTTGTGGTGGCTGATGCCAAGACGCTCAAGAAATTGGCTGCGTTCGACTATATCGGCGCAGACACCGACGGCGACGGCAACGGTGACGGTGACGGACGCGCGTGTGTCGGCGTTTCTGAAAACAAGGTTTATCTCGGATCGACAGCCGGCATTCAGGTGCTCGACACCCGTACGCTTACTTTGGGCGGAATGGTCGATGGTATTGCTTCCGGTGAGAACCAGTACAACGGACAGATTGGCGACATGGTTGCCATCGGCAAATATGCGTTTGCAATCCAGCAGGGTGTGGGTGTGCATGTCATAGACATTGCCACAGACAAGGTGGTCAAGACATTCCCGGTAGAAAGCAACGATGCTTCGGGCGTTTCCGGCATGGGCTATCCTCAGGGCATCACTGTCACTGCCGACGGCAATGTGTGGGTTGCCACTACTGCCGATGCCTCAAGTGGTTTGTGCACATTCCGTTGCATCGACCCGAGCACGCTCGACGTGACCGACAGTGTTGACCTTCCGGAGGGACAGCGTGTCACTTGCGGATGGGGCGCATGGCGCTCAACCAATTTCTTTGCTTCAAAGAGTGAAAACGCCATTTGGTATGGTGCCGGAGTTGAGGCTTCAATTGTTTCGGGCAACACGGGCTACTACAAGTGGACCGTAGGTTCCGACATCGCAGGAATCCAACCGGTGTTTGTGTTCCCAAACAATTTGCCGGGTGTTGACAGCAACACGTTCCAGGCTCCTTATGCCGGTGTGCGTTACGACGACCGCAAGAATCAGCTGCTCGTGGCTGCAACCCATGGTGCTTCGTCAAACTATCGTTACAATTGGCTCCACTTTGTTGACTGCAAGACTGGCGACATCGTGAACACAATCAAGCTGAAGGATTATTATTGGTTCCCTTCAATGCCGATTTTCCCCGATAAATATGCTCCAGAGTTCAGCGATCTCCCTGAGGTGAGAGTTGATTTGGCAAAGGTTGGCGACATATTTACAATCGACCTTAAGGATTATGTGACCGACAAGGACAATATCGATGCGGCAATACGCTTGTCGATTGTAGGAGGCGACGCTGTCGCTGCCGACAACACGGTCTCTGACAAGAGTCTGGTCAACGCTACGCTTGAAAACGGTGTGCTTACAATCACTCCGTTGATTGCCGGTAGAGGAAACCTCAATGTAAAGGCGGAGTCAAACGGCAAGACCACTACGGTCAGCATTCCTTATGCTGTGGAGAATTCGGATTCAGGCATTCACAATGTTGATGGCGCTGCCGGCACATTGTCGGTTTGCGACAATATTGTCACTGTGAAGAATATGGCAGGAACCACCTTCGCGGTCTATGACATGGCGGGTCGTGTTGTCGGTGCGTTTGTTGCCGATTCCGATTGCGCGCGCGTGGCATTGACGCTTCCGTCTGGAGTCTACGTCGTTGCGGCAACCAGCGGCAGCCATACGCTGAAATTTTCAATCAAGTAAGTGTTAATCAAGTGAGCTTGAGCGGTTGTTGTCCGTTCGGGCTCACTTTTCAATGTGCTTTTTAAATGAAAATATTATCACGAGCAATAATCGTTGTGGCATTTGCCGCCGGAGTCTTGAATACAGTCAAGGCGTCGGAGACTGACTACACGAAAGGCATCATGATTGTCAACGAAGACTGGTATGGACACCAGAATTCAACGGTCAATTACTTGTTGCCCGATGATGTAGACGGCGATTATTGGCGCTATCGCATTGTGCAGGCGGAGAATCCAGGAAAGGAATTGGGCTGCACGAATCAGTATGGTGCCATATGGAACGGACGGATGTATCTGATTGCCAAACAGGAGAAAGATCCAGGGGCTTCTGTAGTGGGCGGACGCATTTCGGTGACCGACGCCAAGACAATGAAGCTCATCAAGCAGCTTCAGATTATCGACCCCTCGGGGAGGCAGTGCGACGGCCGTGCTTTCTGCGGAGTGACCGACAAAAAGGGGTATGTGTCGACGAGCAACGGCATCTGGGTGCTCAATCTTGAGACTCTTGAGATTGAACGTCAGGTGGAGGGCTCGGGCAACCCGAATCTCGGTGACGACGACAAGCCCAACACTGATTCCGGTAGTTCGTTGTATTATGGGCAGACGGGAACGATGGTTCTTGCCGGTGGAAAAGTCTTTGCCGTGCATCAGCAATATGGACTGCTGGTGGTCGACACGCAGACCGACAAGGTTGTCGATGTGCTCGACATGGGTATTGTCGATGATGTTGTTGAAGCGGAAACAGGCAAACGCCCAGCTTCGGGAATAGGCTCGACGATAGTGCGGTCGAAAGACGGCAATCTGTGGTATGCAGTAGCCAAAAACGTGCAGGGCATGGGAGCGACGTTGCCATATGTGGTCAAGGTCAATCCTACAACGTTGGAGCGCGAGGTGGTGCATATCGACGGCGAAGGAATGTATCCACCGTCAAACTCATGGTATGCATGGACTCCCGACCCGATGTGCGCGTCGCGGGTGACCAACAGCCTTTATTGGTGCGGCGGCGCCAACAGCTGGTTTACGACCTATTGCGTTTTCCGTTTCGATACCGACAGCCATAAGATTGAGAAAATCATCGATTTCTCTTCGGAACCTGGCGATTGGCATATCTACGGTTGCTCGCTTGGCATCCATCCGCAGACCGACGAGCTGTATGCGTCGGTGTTTCATCAGTTTCAGGACCAGACGTACGCCACACGGCGCTATACATCTGACGGAGTCCTGAAGAATGACTATCCGATGATTGCCAACTATTGGTTTCCATCGATGATTGTTTTTCCTACCGACCCATACAACAATCCGGGATATTCCTCGGTGTCGGTTCCTGCATCTGATGAGAATATTATGGTGAAAGTGGTCGACAGGTCGATTGTGGTCGACGGTTGCCATGATTTCCAAGTGTATTCGCTTGACGGCAAGATGTGTGGGTCTGAAAATCTTCAGCCGGGCATATATGTAGTCAGGGCGGATGGCACAACGCGGAAAGTAATCGTGAATTAGGATAAGTTTAGATAGTATTATAGTTTAGTTTTTAGCAGTTGAGGCGGAACGTCGGACGACGTGCCGCCTCAACTTGTTTTCAACAGGCTGTCGACAAAGGCGGTTGGCAAGTTGTTGGTAATTCTTGGAAGAAAGAAGTAGGCAGTTTCATTAAATCTTCCTACATTTGCCGTTGAAAAGAATGAAGTATGGAGAACGTTAATGATATAAAGAATTCCAAGGAATACAGTGATTTCCGTGAGTACCAGGAATTCCGCAAATTCAAGGCGGAGCAATGGAAGTCGGCTCGAAGCAAGGCGCAGTTTACCGACGACGCGAAGATTCAGCCTCAGGACAAGGAGATTGAAGACGCGGTGCTTGGAGCGTTGATGCTTGAGCGCGATGCCTATGCCATTGTGTGCGACTTGTTGCGACCGGAGTCGTTCTATGACCCTGGAAACCAAAAAATTTATGCTGCAATCAACAAGCTCGGTGTGATGCAGCAACCCATCGACATGCTTACCGTCACGCAGCAGCTGCGTGCCGACGGTGCGCTCGACGATGTGGGCGGTCCGGTGCGCATCTCTGAATTGACATCCAATGTGGCTTCGGCGGCGCATATCGAATACCATGCGCGCATCGTGGCTCAGAAATTCTTGGCGCGCCGACTGATTTCGTTCTGCTCTGAGATAGAGAAAAAGTCGTTTGACGAGTCGTATGACATCGACGACCTTTTGCAGGAGGCTGAGGGTAAATTGTTTGAAATCTCGCAGGGCAACTTGAAGAAGGACTTCACGCAGATTGACCCTGTAATCAATTCTGCCATGGAGCAGATTGAGGCCGCCGGCAAGCGTGAAAGCGGCTTGAGCGGTCTGCAGACTGGTTTCCACAATCTTGACAAGCTGACGTCGGGATGGCAGAACTCCGACCTTATAATCATTGCCGCACGTCCGGCGATGGGAAAAACGGCGTTTGTGCTGTCGATGGCGAAGAATATGGCTGTCGACTACAACACTCCGGTGGCGATATTCTCGCTTGAAATGTCAAACCTTCAGCTGGTCAATCGTTTGATTTCAAACGTTTGCGAGATTGAGGGCGAGAAAATCAAGAGCGGACGTCTGAGCCGGCAGGAGTGGGAGCAGTTGAACTCGCGTGTGCGAAGCCTTTTCAGCGCGCCGCTTTATGTCGACGACTCTCCGTCTCTGTCAATCCTCGAGTTGCGCACGAAGGCGCGCCGTCTGGTGAAGGAGCATGGTGTGAAGATTATCATCATCGACTACCTTCAGCTGATGAACGCTACGGGTATGAAGTTCGGAAGCCGCGAGCAGGAGGTGAGTATGATTTCACGAAGCCTCAAGCAGTTGGCCAAAGAGCTTAACATCCCGGTAATCGCACTGTCGCAGTTGAGCCGTAAGGTGGAGGAACGCAACGACGGCAACAAGCGTCCGCAGTTGAGCGACCTTCGTGAGTCGGGTGCCATCGAGCAGGATGCCGATATTGTTTGCTTTATCCACCGTCCGGAATATTATACGCGTTCTACTACAGACGCTGAGAACAGGGATATCCGCGGCATGGCTGAGTTTATCGTGGCGAAGCACCGTAGTGGTTCGGTCGACGATATTGAAATGACGTTTGTCGCACGGTTCGCACGTTTCCAGAACCGTTCGGAGCCAATGCCGTTTGAGAAGGGTACGATGGCGTCGAAAATCAATGACGACCCGGGACCGCAGGAAGTCTACATTCCTGCGCCTGCCGACGGACAGCCGAATGCTGTCGACGCGTCGGCTATGGGGCTTGGCAATGATGCGCAGGGCGGACCGATGCCTGATTTCTTAAGTGAATAATTATGGGTTTCGGGAAAATAATGATTGCTGTGGCTTTTGCAGCAACCGCTGCTGTCGGTGGCGCCGCCGACAGTGTCATGCGCCGTCAGGCTGACGGTTTTCTGCAGGCGTTGCCCGACGGGTTGCAGCAGACACAGACTTTTGCCGTGGAGAAAGCCATTGCCGGCGACAATGCCGCTTTGATGGCTGTGCGCAATTCGCGGAACACGCGTCAGACGCTGTCGGAAAATGTCAGTGTGAGGCAGTTGTCGGAGTCGTTGCGGCTTTATGAGCCGAGCGGTGTCGACGGGAGGTTGCCGTTGCTGGTTTATTTCCATGGCGGCGGCTGGACTTTCGGCAGTCTGAACAGTTGTGCGCGGTTTTGCGACGCGGTGGCGGCTATGGGTGGCGTGAAGGTGCTTGCCGTTGACTATCGGCTTGCTCCCGAGTATCCGTTCCCGTGCGGACTGCACGACTGCTGCGATGCGGTGGCATACGCCCGCGACAATGCCGCTTTGTTGGGCATAGACGCATCGCGCATCAGCGCCGGAGGCGACAGCTCGGGCGGCAATCTTGCTCTTGCCGTGGCTCTTTCCGATGAATGCCGTGGCGCGTTGGAGTCGCTTGTGCTTTTTTATCCGGTCACAAAGGCTTTTGCCGACGGCTCGGAGTCGTGGCGTAAATATGGCAGCGGCTACGGGCTCGATGCGGATTTGATGGAGGTGTTCAACCGCGCCTATCTTGGCGGAACGGATTCGGAAAACCATGCCGTCAGTGTGGGATTGTGCAGCGGGGAGCAACTGAGACGTCTGCCGCGCACTCTTCTTGTCGCTGCCGGACGCGACATCCTTAGAGACCAGGGCTGCGAACTGGCGGAAAAATCAGGCGGACGGATTGAAAGAGTGGAATTTCCTGACGCCGTGCATCTTTTCATCACAGTGCCCGGACAGGATGAGGCTTTCCGGAAGGCTGTCGATTTGACGTATGAATTTATAACACAGAAACAATGATAAAACAAACCGTATTAAAACTGTCTCCAAAGCGGAGAGGATGCCATTTGATCACTTCTGAAATTATGAGCGGCATCCCGCAGCAGCTGCCCGAGACCGGGTTGCTGAATCTATTTGTGCAGCACACTTCCTGCGCGCTTACAATCAACGAAAATGCCGACCCCGACGTGCGTGGCGACATGACGCGCATCATGGATTGCCTTGTGTGTGAGGGCGAGCCATATTACGAGCATACGCTTGAGGGGCTCGACGATATGCCTGCCCATGCCAAGTCGTCGCTTTTCGGTGTGAGCATTACGATTCCAATCTCCGCACATCGCCTTGCTCTCGGCACGTGGCAGGGCATCTACCTCTGCGAATTCCGCGATTCCGGCGGCAGCCGAAGCATCGTGGCTACCGTGATGGGAGAATAAAAAACGCAAAAAAACGCCTGCAAATCGATGACTGCAGGCGTTTTTTATGAGATTGCGACTGAATATTAGCACTTTGCGCCTTTTGCGCCCTTCACGCCTCCACCGAGGCTGAAGATGTTCTGGTCAAAGTTGGTCGTTTTCTGGCCTTGTTCGCGTTTGCGCTTCAGGGCCAGCTGCACGAGACGGTCCATCAGTTCGTCAAACTTGATTCCTGTGGCCTCCCACAGATAGAACGACAGAGACCCAGGGATTGTGTTGATTTCGTTGACAAAAACATTGTTGGTGCTGGCATCGACCATAAAGTCAACGCGGCTCACGCCGTGGCACGACAATACGCGGAATGTTTCTTTGGCGAGGAATTGGATGCGCTCCGTGATGTCTTTCGGCAGGTCGGCAGGGATGCGCTTGTCGGAAGCCTGCATGCCTTTCGCGCCCTTTGTTCCTCCTTTATACTTGTCGTCGTAGCTCAGGAACGCGCCGGTTTTGATAGGCTCTTCAAGAATCGACGGCTGGCAGTCGTCGCAGTCGCCGAGCACTGAGCAGTTTATTTCCTTGAGGTTCTCCACCATGTCCTCCACGATGATGCGTGTGGAGTATTGTTGTGCGGTCTCAACGCTGTCAAGCAATTCCTCGCGTGTCTTTGCACAGCTGATTCCCACGCTTGATCCGAGGTTGGCAGGTTTCACGATTACAGGATAGCCGATTCGCTCTTCCACTTTCTTCACCAACTCGTCTTTCTCGCGGTACCATTGCTTGTCGGTAAACCATACGTAGTCGACCACCGGGATGTCGCAGTCCTTGAGAATCATCTTCATTGTCACCTTGTCCATACCGTTGGCCGACGACACTGTGTTGCAGCCGGCGTAAGGCACGCCGATGGTCTCGAGCACGCCCTCAAAGATGCCGTCCTCGCCGTTTGTGCCGTGAAGCACAGGGATGACCACGTCGATGGCTGCATAGACGTTGTGTCCGCCGAAAAGTTTTGTCTTTGCGCGGTAGAGGTTGAAGTCGCCGAACTCAGGACGCATGTAGACTTCTTCGCATTTTTCTACAAGGGCCTTCATGTCGCGGTAGTTCTTTACGTCAAAAAGTGCGTCGCCGGTCACCCAACGGCCCTGCTTCGTGATGTATACTGGTATGACGTTGTATTTGTCGCGGTTCATTGCGTGCATTGCCTGTGAGGCGGAAATCACGGAAATCTCATGTTCAACGGAGCGACCTCCGAAGAATACAGCAACAGTTGTTTTCATTTTCTTTTTGTATTGTTATGGGTTGTTTTATTGATTGCTTATTTGAAGGTGTCGGGCAGGTCGTTCTCGTAGAGCACGGTGTCGCCCATTTGCAGCAGCGAGGCAAGACGTTGCTGAGCCTCGGCAAACGAGTCGACCACAATCAGGTTGTCGTCGTTGAACGTGCCTGATTTCTTTATGCCCTCCACGATGGCGTCGCGGTTGTATTGTCCTACGACGATTGCCACATTCACCGTTTCCGCTATGTGCTCGCCGAACGCCTCGTTGAGAGCCTGCTGGCGGTCGCCGAGCTCAATCATTCCCGGCGTTACCACGATGCGCTTGCCGCGGGTCATTCTGGCAAGCACGTCGAGAGCCATCCGCGATCCGTGAGGGTTGGAGTTGAACGCATCGTCGATGATTGTCACTCCGCCTGGAGTGCGCTTCATGTTGAGGCGGTGCTCCACTTGCTCAATCTGGCTTACGGCATAGCGGATTTTGTCGGCTGGCACACCCAGTTTCATCGCCATGATAACGGCGGCGAGAAGGTTGGAGATGTTGCATTCGCCCACAAGACGCGTTTCGAGCGACATCACGGTGCCGCCTTTTTGGTCTGCCACGTCGAAGCGGGTGCCGTGTTCCGAATATTCAATGTTGCGCGCGGTGTAGTCGGCGTTTGCGGTGGCTTGCACGGCATAGCGCAGGCACGAAGTGTTGTCAACTTCGCGATTGGCCACGTATGGGAAGTCATCGTTGACCACGCAGAAGCCGTCGGCAGGGAGAGCGTCGGCAAGCTCGAACTTTGTGCGTTGCACATTCTCTATCGATTTGAACGATTCCATGTGCTGCTCGCCCACAGCGGTTATTATGCCGTATTGCGGATGCACGATGTCGCAGATTTCCTTGATGTCGCCGCGTTGCTTGGCGCCCATCTCGCAGATGAAAATTTCGGTGTAAGGCTTCAGCATCTCGCGGATGGTGCGGGTCACGCCCATCGGAGTGTTGAAGCTGCCTGGAGTCATCACCACGTTGAACTGTTCGCTAAGGATGCGGTTCAGATAATGCTTGGTGCTTGTTTTGCCGTAACTGCCCGTGATGCCGACCACCTTCAGCGACGGCATTTCGCCGATGATGCGGCGCGCGTCGTTGACATAGCTGTTGTTGATTGACTTCTCGACAGGCTGCATCGCTGCGTTGCACAGAGCGAGCACGCCCCACGAAAGCACAGCCATCGCTGTGAGCGCAGCCCCTGCGGCGGTGATGTTGATGCCGGCATCGGCATATGGTGAGCACGACAGTGCCGCCACAACCAGCGTGGCGACAATCATAGCCGAGAGCAGACGCCACACGCGTTTGGTCATCACCAGTGGCTTTTTATATTTCTTTTTGAGCAGGATTGCTGCCTTGATTGCAAAAACAATGATTGCAATCGGCAGAGTCACCACCTTTGGAAACATCGAGACGAGAAGCAGGAACACCGCAAGGTCGGAGATTCTCGACATCGAAGCGTAGTCCTTGCTCATGCGCCACCACTTGAAGTAGCGATCGTTGCGGTAAGAGTTCTGCTGCATCATCTGCAGGTCGAACTTGTAAACCTGCAGCAGGTAGAAAGCGGTTGTTGCCACCATTACGGCGGCGAGGATAGTCACGGTCAATTCCATTACTTTATAGTTTTGTCTTTATCTAAGAAACTGTTGATTACGGCTGCAAACTGATATGGATTCTCGAGGAAACTGTAATGTCCCACTCCGGGAAACTCCACCAGTCCGGCATCCGGTATTAGCCGTTCCATCTTGTGGGCATCAGAGATAGGAGTGGCAGTGTCGGCGGTGCCCCATACGAGCAGTGTCGGGCAGCTGATTTTAGGCAAAGCCCATGTCAAATCTTCATTGACCACCTTGCTCAGAATCTGGCGCATACGCACTGATGCGCTTGAATAGTCGCTCGACCCCACGCGTTTGCGGTAGCGGTTGAGCATTTCCTCGCCCTTTGTTTTGCCAAGAAGCAGCGGCAGGGCGTGTTTCACCGTCTTGTAGGTGTAAACCTTGATGTAGTATTTCATTGAGTGGCGCGGCTTTATGCCTGCGGCATCGACAAGAATCAGTTTGCGCACCTTGTTGCGCGACGACAGCAGGATGCCTACGCGTCCGCCGAACGAATGCCCGAGCAGTATAGGGTTTTCGATGTTCTCTTTTTTCAGAAACTCCTCTGTCAGGCGGGTGTAGTCCTCTATGCCCCAGACTGTTTGTGGCTCTGTGCTTTTACCGAAGCCGGGGAAGTCCACATTGTAGACTTTAAAATATGGCACAAGCAGCTTCTCGATGCTTGCCAGCGTTGTACGGTTGCAACCCCATCCGTGCATCAGCACCACAGGAATGCCCTCTCCCTCAACGCTATAGTTGAAGTCGACTCCGTTAATTTCAATTTGTTTTTCCATTTTCGCGAAATATCATTGCAAAGATAGTGCAAGGTGAGCGAAAAACATTCAAACTTGTTTGAAAATGTTTTTCCGAACCGCCGCCTATTTTATGAAAAGATAGTGCAAGGTGAGCGAAAAACATTCAAACTTGTTTGAAAATGTTTTTCCGAACCGCCGCCTATTTTATGAAAAGATAGTGCAAGGTGAGCGAAAAACATTCAAACTTGTTTGAAAATGTTTTTCC